>OQVS01002200.1_pt1 | contig 12683 bp, 17 predicted proteins | sample 1691601 | NCBI WGS metagenome assembly OQVS01 (sample SAMN03418268, study PRJEB22391) | human gut metagenome | biome: human-gut; feature: organic feature; material: feces | host: Homo sapiens | place: Tanzania | collected 2013-01 | reverse complement strand
CTTGCGCAGGCGGCTGAGTGTCATCGTGACCGCGCCGGGTGTCATGCCGCAGCGGGCGGCGATGTCCGCGACGCTGTCCGTGCGCCAGTAGCGGCAGATGAACATGCTGCGCTTTTCGGGCGAAAGCTGCGACAAAAAGTCGTTAATGGCAGAGATCAGCGCAGTTTCTTCCACTTTTTGCTCCACATCCTCCACGCCGGACACGACCTCCGCCAGCTCGTCCAGCACCGCCGGGAGCATCCCGCCGCCGCGCTTTTCGGCGGTATTCTGCCGCCAGCGGTTCAGCGACAGATTGCGGACGATTTTGCCCAAAAATGTCGATAAAATGCGCGGTTTGTGCGGCGGCATGGCGTTCCACGCGCGAAGATAGGTGTCGTTGACGCATTCTTCTGCATCTTCGTGAATTTGCAAAATATTGTACGCAAGGCTTCGGCAAAACAATCCATATTTTATCTCGGTCTGCCTTATCGCATTTTCGTCGCGCCTAAAATACATCTCAATAATTTCCATATCGTTCATCCACTAAAACTACCTCCTTTCACTACACCATCAACATCTCTTAACTATAAAGACGTCATTCTTGCATAAATATTTGAAAAAAAGAAGAAATTTTTTTGATTTTATCTAACTCATGGTTTAACTTTGATTCTAATTTCTCTGTACATTCAATTTTGCCTTCCTTTACTATCGAATATCTCTTTTGCGTAGCTTGATATGTACGGATAGTTTATCAAATTAAAGTGTTCTATGCAAGCGCGCTATCGTCATAAGTTATTCTCCATATAAGCAGTAATCGTGATTGCAAAACTTAGCAAGTTTTTACTCATACCTGACGCCCGGCACTTTCAGCCAGTGCGTCCATGTTCCCGCAGACAGCCTTGTCTCCAAAATGCCTGCGCGTGTATTGGCAGCTTCGATCACCTTGCCGTCTCCGACATAGATGCCGATATGCCCTTTCTGCCAAACCGCAATGCCGGGGATCTTTGGCATCGAAGAAATCGTTCCTTTTTCTTTTGCCTTCTCAAACATCCCGTCTGCACCGACATCGGCATGTCCGCCGCGTCCGTACTCAATTCTTTTCGTTTCCGGATTCAGCCATAGATAGCCTTTGATAAGACCGACGCAGTCTGCCGTGCGTTTTCCAAGATAATTTTCGCTGATGAACTTCTTTTCCGCGCCGATTTCCGCAGGATACTGCCTCAGCTTCTGCTGAAAGGCTCTTGCTGTCAGCACTTCGCCGTAAGTCCCCCAGACATAGCCCCAGCCTGCATTCTTTGCGCGTTTTGCAAAGAGCGCAAGGTCATGTGCATTCTTCGTCTTTGGATTTTCATAGCCGCTGAGGTTAATGGTGTCTGCACTTGCGGCGCCGAGAAGCGCCTTCAGGTCATCATCCGAAACCGAAATTCCAAACGCCTTTCGGAGTTCTTCAATCAGTGCACCTGTATCCCCGCCTTTTTCAAAACAGTCTGCAAGCTTTTCCGCAAAGCCCGGCTGCTCGCCTTTGTCATAGAGAAACACAAGATAGATGGCTTTTGCCTCTTCTGCCCTGCTGCTCAAATCTCTTTCGGAAAGCGCCTTTTCGATTTCGGAAAACACCGACTCCATTCTTTCATATTCTCTCTGCTGGGTCTCGGGCATCCTGCTTGCGATACCTTCGAAGAAATTTTCTGCATCTTCGCCTTCAGCGAAAAATTCGCACAGCGCGCTGGCCGGCATGACGGCAAAAAGCAGAAAGCCTAAAAGAATCGCAAGTACCGAATCCCGCACCCGTTTATCACTGACCGCAGCAAGCGCCAATCGTTTTAAGACCATCTGCATTTATCTTCCTCCTGCCTTTCCAAACAGCGCTTCTTTGTAGTCCGGTGCGATCACCTGCAGCAGATACCGCTCGCTGCCGCAGCGGTATAGGGCGGTGCCGCGCTCCGGATATTTGATCAGCTCATATTCGCTTGGCTCGACCTGCAGCGCATCCATGTATTCTTTTGCGTTGATCTGCCCGGCGTGAAACAGAAACTGATGGGTCGGAATGGAAAAGAGCGGCTTGGTGTATTCCTTGACCGCAGGAATGAGAAAGTCCTCGACATTTTGACTGGCGATCGCAATCGAGGAATCTTTTTTTCGGTCACGCTTCATGCCGTTTCGGATGTATTCGATGGCTGTCATATTCGATAAAAACAGATACAGCTCATCGATTGCTGCCAGCGTGTTTCCTCTGGACAAGAGGAGATTGGACATATACGATAAAATGTTAAACAGCATCGCATCCTTAAGCTTTTTATTCGTATCCATCAGGCCCTTCACGCCAAAACACAAAAAGTCATCGGCTTTGATGTTCGTATGGCCGTTAAAGAAGCGGCTTTCTGCACCCACGCACATCGAGTGAATCCCAAGACAGACTCGCTGCAGCGTTTCTTCGGTATAGATTTCTTTTTTCGATGCGTCATAGTTTTCATAGGCTTCCTCGCACAGTGCGTAAAAGTCCTGCATGCGCGGATAGTTTTCCGTCCGCATGCGTGCATAATCCGTATAGTCATTGATGCCAAAATTTCGGTAAAGCTGCGCCAGCAGAATCTCAATCGTATCGATTTCTGCGTCGCTGAAATCCTTATAGCAGCGGAAAAAGTCCTTTAGAAATGCGATATGCTGCGAAAGCCTTGTGCTTTTACGAAATGCTTCCGGAATATCCTCTGTTTCTTTTTCTGCTTTTTCATCGCTATCATCCGGCTCTGCCCACATCTTCGGCTCCAGCGGATTGATGATATATCTGCCGCTGAGAAAGTCAAGGTAAGTGCCGCCAAGGTTTTCGCAGAGTTCCTGATACTCGGCCTCTGGGTCTAAACAGATGATCTGCTTTCCGACCTCTCGGGTGTTGATAAGAAGCAGCTTTAACAGGTACGACTTTCCCTGCCCGGAATTACCGAGGATTAGGATGTTCGCGTTCGTCTTGTCCTCTGCCCTGCGGTCAAAATCCACCAGCAGGTTCGTGCCGTACTTGTCGCGCCCGATATATAGCCCTTTCGGGTCGGTTTTTCCGGAGAAGTTAAACGGAAACAGATTTGCAGCCGACGAGCACGGAAGCACCCGCTCAAAGAGCGCGCCAAACATATTTTCGCCAAACGGCAGGCTCGATAAAAATCCTTCCTTCTGCCTAAGCGTCAGTTTATCTACCGTGAGCTTACAGCGTGTAAGCTCCATGTCAATTTCGCCCGCAAGCGCAAGAAGCGCTTCCTGCGAGCGTGCCTTGAGTTCTAAAAATACCGCTACATGAAGCAGCGGCTCGCGGTCTTTTCTGAGGTTGGCAAGCAGGGTCACAACATCCTCTAAGTTTCCTGCAGCCTCGATCGTTTCATTTACATCGCTGCCGCCGGATTTTAATTTGTTTTTACGCGCGGCGTTTTGAATGATCTTTCGCTGCTCGATCGGCTCGACCAGCCTATGATAAATCTTTAAGGTCACGCCGTTTCGGTCCGCAAGCTGCGAGAAAACCGCCTGCGCCTCGGTCGACGGCGGATATTCTTTCACCGCCCACACCATGCGGTAGGTATCACCGAGAATGTAGTATCCGGTGAAAAAGCGCAGCGCACTTGGCGTGATTAGATCAAAGAAATCTTTGGTGCGGATTTCTTCTTGTTCTTCATCCGTGATGACTCTATCTTTTCGTTTCCGTAGCATCTTCGTCGTCTCCTTCCAAGTTAAAATACTGCATGCCGTCAAAATCCGGCATAGCCTGTCCGTTTAGCGACGCATCAAAGTAGATGGCAAGCAGGCGCTTGATCTCGGTTTTGCGGAGCCTGCGTACTTCAAACCCCTGCTCTGCGATAATTTTTTCCATGCGGTTTGCTTCCGCAAATTCCGCTGCCTCGTTTTCTTCTTTCATCTTTTTTACAAACAGAAACTGCCGGGAGGTCGCCATCTCAAGCTGCATCCGGTCTAAAAACTGCATATCCTTTTTCAAAAGCCGCAGGACTTTTGGATCTGGATGCTCTTTGCTTCGCTCTTTCAGATACCGAAGGTTCTCATCGAATCGTTCGGCGGCGTCCATGCACAGGATTCGGATGTCCGGCAGCGCAGAAAGCACCATCATCAGGTGGCGCTCCTTGATCTCCACGCTTTCCCGTGATAATACCGAGATATTGGTCGGACTGACCCGAAAGAATAGGTAGGTGCCGCCTCCTGCTTTCAGCCCGTAATCCGTGAAATCACTTAACCCAAGAAACGCCTGCAGGGCTGCCTTCTTCTTAGAACGCCCTTTTCGTTTGTTTTCTTTTTTTGGTTTCTTCTTTTTTTCTTTCATGTTCCCCTCACCTCCAGTCATAGCGCTGCTGACCGGTAACGAAAAACCGCATACACCATGAAATATATTCCAGCATGGTGTATGCGGAAAGGCGAATGGTCAGAAACGCAAAGCCAAGGCTGATCCCAAGCGGAAGCAAAATTCCGAGCTTTGCCAGCGCGAGCGCAGAAAAAAGAAGCGCTACGCTTAAAATGGCAAAGTCTCTAAGGCTCCACAGCCAAAGATTTGCCTTTTCTTTAAGGTTTTTTGGGTATAGGTAAATACGGTTCATATATTTCCCCTCTCGTTATGGTTATGGTCTTGCAAACATGCGCGTTAGATAAATGGCGCTTTGCGCGCTGTGCGCTGCGCTCATCAGATTCATCTTTGCTGAGGTATCCATTCCAAACTGCCCGGCAATGCGCGGCACTTCGCCTGCTGCAAGCATGATGCCGATACCGATGATTTTGTTTCCCGGAAAGGTCATCAGCCCCAGCATTAAAAGCGTGGTCTGCAGGAACGCCGTCAGACACAGCGCAATGATCTGCTTGGTCCACTGGATAAACCCATCGGTATACCCACGCGGCACACTGAATAGATACATCGAGCCGACCGCGATCTGCACAAGCAGGATTCCTCCGCGCTTGATATTTTGAAAAAATACCTTGGTGATCGCATAGGCAAAGGCAATCAAAATCAGCACCGCAAGCAGGGTCACTTCTGTGAGATCCTCAATCAGGAAGTTTCCCGATAGCGTCTGCACGACTTTTCCTGAAAACCCGCCGCTTCCGTCCGCGGTAAAAATTCCAAGAAGCTCCCCCGATAGTGTGTTTTGCAGCGAGATGGAAAAGCGGTAAAGCTCAATCGGAAGTACGCCTACCATGCTTGCCGCAAAAAATCCTTTCAGCACATTGAGTGCTGTCATGTTTAAATTGCCGCGCCCGTTCTGGTATTCGATGGCCGCATCAAACACAGCCGTCACCATGCCGATGCCAAAGAGCGCCCAGCCAAAGAGACTGAAAAGCTGCACGACTGCCGCAACCCACGAGAGGTCAAAGATTTCTGCCCCCATGTTTCCCATCATCGCAAAAAAATCTGCAGCTGCCTGATAGATGGTTTCATACAGCCACATCAGCAGATTGTTCCAAATGATTTTCCCAATCTGATCCCCGATCCACTCAAACATCTGCTCTCTCCTTTTCGTTTTTATCCTTTCAAACAGAAAAAGAGGGGATTCCCCTTTTTCCGCATACAAAAAGACTGCCTACTCGCAGTCCCGTTTCCATTCTGATATTTCCTCCTGCAGCTCCCTGCCGAGATGAAAACCCTGCCGAAAGGCTTCGGTGCAGATCAGCTCTTGCACCTCGGCGCTTGCATCCTGATAGCGTTCAAAGAGTCTGCTTGCATCGCTTCCCGTGCTTTCCGCAAAGAGTGCGGAGATATCCTGCGAGGCTTCACTGAGCGCAGCGAGCGCCTTTTTGTATGCCCTGCTTTTCGGCACGCAGGTCAGGCTTTCCTCGCTGAAAATTCTTTTCATGGTATTCATGGCCTTCTTCCTTTCTCTTTTTTGATTAGCCACAGGATACCGTATTTTGCCGGGAAAGTCTACGGAAAGATTCGAATTATCCGAGAATATTCCAGATATATAGCGGCGCGGTAAGGGTAAAGAGCAGGCACGCAAACAGGATGCATGGCGCAGTAAATTCAAACTGACCATGCTTGCGGTAGTCAAAGTATGCGGTACCGAGTTTGACAAAAAACAGTACCGCAAGGATCATATCGATCACCGGAAACACCACATTCTCTACCACAGTTTTCACCTGTGACTGTGCTGCTGTCCATGTCTGCTGGATGGCAGATGACACATCGCCTGCCGCATAGGCGTTCTCTGCAAAGCAAAACAGCAGCACCAGCAAGATCAGCAGGATCAGCATTCGTTTTTTCTTCATGATTTTTTCTCCCCTATCTTCTTTGTGACTTCTTTTTCTGTAATATATCGAACCTTCATACCGAGATTTTCGCAAAACTCGATTTCCCGCTTCATATCTTGTGTGATGACCGGGCCGAACACCCACATTTCATCGCAGAACCAGATTAGGCTGAAGCGTTCCTCAAAGGAAATCTTAAGTCCGTTTTCCTCTGCCGCAGCCTCCGCATCCGCATCTGAAAATGCATAGAAATGGACTGCGACCGGAAGTGCGCCCTCTTTCATCGTATAGCCTGCATAGCGCAGAAAGCGGCTGAGGTGGTTTTTTAAGTTTCCCGCAGAAAGCGGTGCCGATAGATAAATCTTCTTTTTCATGTGCGCCGCCATCCTTTTCGTTTGGTTTCTTGCACACTGCTTTACGCACCCCTTTCCATCGTTTCTTTGCCGCCGCAGGAAAGCGGGCAGCCCGTGCAGTCTTTGTCGCAGACAAAATCCGCAAAGTCGTTTCCGCCTCGGAGGATGACGGCGTTTCCATCAACATACATCTCCAGCACAGCCCCCTCCCGGATGCCGGCTTCCCTTAGCATCTCCGTGGGCACGCACAGCATCACAACTTCCATCGTTTCTTCTTTTTTTCTCATTTTAAAATCCTCTCCCTTAATCTTTTTTCTTCATCCAAGTTTTCATCAAACAAGCTCACCTGCTGCGGCCGCTCCCGCTCCCGCTCGAAAAAGTCATAGTTTGCGATCAGAATCTCGCCAAACTCCTTTCCTGCCTCGTAGCGCTGCACCATCGAATGCACGCGGCTGAATGCGAAAATGTTGCAGTCCTTATATAGCGCGCGGATCTGTGGGCAGTCATTGTAGGAGAGCAGGAATTTTCCCTGCATGGTTTTGAGAGTCTCAGAAAGCCTGACATGATCCTCTTTTTGAAAGGCAACATCATAGACATATTCGCTGGTGTAGTACGGCGGGTCGCAGTAAACAAACGCGTTCTCCCTGTCATAGTGACGAATCAGAACCGCAAAATCCTGATTTTCAATCACCACCCGGTCCATCCGCTTTGCAAAGTCCTCTACAATGCCAAACAGACTCCGAATCGAAAACGGCACCCCTGCAAAACTTTTGCCCCCGCTGCAGTAGCTGTAGCGAAGCAGTTTGAGGTAAGCCGCTGCCCGTTTCAAGTCATAGTCTCCTGTTCTTTCCGTCAGAAGCAGCCTTCGTTCTTCCTCGGTGATATCCGGAAGAAGAATCTGCATCAGCGCAGCTTCCTCACTCGCAAAGGCGTTTTCCCTTTCCTCTTTTTGCAGGAACTTTCGCAGCTCATGAAAATCTTCCCGCGCGTTCAGCGTCAGAAAGCCAAGCTCCCGAATGAACGCCAGCGGGCGATCCCGCATGCAGCGATACAGATTCACAAGATTGCCGTTAAAATCATTAAAGACCTCAAAGCGGTCCGGCCTTTCTTTTCCAAGCAGCACCGCACCGGAGCCGCCAAACGGCTCGATGTAGCGCTCATATTCCGCCGGAAAGAGCGCGTACAGGATTTTTAGGATGCTGCTTTTGTTGCCAACTTAAAAAAATCAAGCTTTTTCAACAGCTTTGACACGCCATCCTTAACCTTGGATGGAATATCTTTATGTTCTTTGATTTCGCGCAATAATGCCTCCATCAAAGCTATTTTGGCATCTTCATACCCTTCAAAAGTCCACGCATTAATGTTGATACACAGCGTTTTTCTCTTCTTTTCAGAGTCCACATCTATTTTCTGTTCTATCAACTTCAGAAGGGTTGACTTTCCTGCTCCCCAGACACCAAATACACCGATAGTGAGCGGTTTGTAACTTGGGTTCTTGGAAATATCAGCAATAACATTTGCATATGGTTCATAAAATAAAATATCTACTTCTGAGGCGTTATCCAACCACATCTTCAAATCCCTCCAGTATTTACTCTACCCCCAACGCCTTAAACACCGCATCTTCCGCACTGCTGTAGAAAATCAGATTAAAACTGCCCACCAGCTCCGGCGGCACGGTGCCAAGGTCTGCTGCACTGGTAATCGGAAGCAGCACTTTCTTTGCTCCGCTATCGAGGCACACCTGCAAACTATTGGCAAGCTCGTCCACTTTCAGAATCGTGCCGCTAATACTGATTTCTCCCAGCACGGCAAGTGTACTGACCGTAGGCCGTCCAAGAGCGATGCTGCATAGTGCAATCAATGTAGGCAATGCCAGCTTTCCGGTCATGCCAATGCCCTGTAAATCCTGATAGTTGATGATGTAATCCCGCATCGTGGTGCTTATGCTACCACTGATTCGATTTCCGTTTGCTTTCAGGAAATTGAACGCCGTATTCGTGGATTCCTTGCAGTCACGGTCGCTGCCAAGACCAGTGCGTTCAAATTTTCCGTTACCGGGCAGCATCTGGCTTTCAAGGCGGAATACGCCGATCATACCGGACTTGCCCTGACTTACGGTATATACCTGTCCCGGATTACAGATGCCATCGGGGATGAGCTTTCCACCGCCCTGCTCTGGCACGGAAACAAATTTTTCTTCAAAGGTATCAAGATCAATATAGCTGAAGTTCACATCATAGAATTCCATTCCACCCAGTTTTTTCAGCTGCTCCTTGACGCGACGGCGCATTTCCAGCGCAAATACAAGAATTTCTTCAATCTGTTCCTTCGTGAACTCCCCATCCGGATACAGCAATTTCACATAGCCGCCTACAATCTTGCGGACAGCAATCGTATCGCGCTGGTTCAGATTCTTTCCAAGGCGGAAATACTTATCCAACGCATCACCATACTGTTCTTTCCGCAGTTCTCGGATAAACTCTGCCAAGTAATCCGTGATAAAGCCGTAGTCGTTTGTAAAATGCTCCGGACGGAACTTCGGAATCTCCCAGCCTGGAATGTAGCAATGCAGACGGTCAAGAAAGGCTGTGTCCGTTCCCATCTCCGGCGGGAACGGGTCAAACAGAGAGGAAGTCTTGAGCAACACATCCACGCTTTGATTGATGTTTCCTACAAAGACCATAGATGCCGATGCTGCCTTTTCCTCTTTGCCACGGGCAAAGGAGCCGGAAGCCATATAGTCTTTCATAATCTGAATGCCGTCTTTGTCCTTAAACTTGATTCCGGCAACCTCATCAAAGGCAACGCAGTCCCATAGGCCTACCAAACCTACGGTTTTGCGCCCCATATTGTAAAACAGATTTGCAACGGTCGTCTGACCACCGGATACTAGGATACTGTTCGGACTGATTTCTTTATAGATATGGGACTTGCCTGTGCTGCGCGGCCCCAACTCACAGAGATTGAAGTTGTTCTCCACCAGCGGTAACATACGCGCAAGCAGCAGCCACTTTTCCCGATTGTTCAGCTGTTCCGGCTCATATCCGCAGGAACGCAGCATAACATCCATCCACTCTTCCTGTGTGAATGCCTTGCGTCCCTCTCGAACTTCTTCAATGTCGATATGGGGCATCTGGATTGGAGTAAGCTTGCTGTAGATTATCGCTTGCTGAACTGAGGTGCGCGACGAGCGGCTTTGAGGCCGTACTTCTTTCTTTCTTTCATTCTTGGGTCTCTTGTTAAGAAACCGCTCTTCTTGAGTACCGGACGGAAATCTGCGTCAGCCTTGCAAAGTGCTCTTGCAATGCCGTGACGGATAGCACCAGCCTGACCTGTTGTACCACCACCGTGTACGTTAACGAGAACATCATACTTGTCAGCAGTCTCTGTTGCTACGAGTGGCTGACGAACGATGAGCTTGAGGGTCTCAAGACCGAAGTACTCGTCGATGCTTCTCTTGTTTACTGTGATATCGCCCTTACCAGGCATAATGTATACTCTTGCGATGCTGCTCTTTCTTCTACCTGTACCATAGAATTTTGCGCTTGTTGCCTTAGCCATTGTATTTTCCTCCTTCTTGTTCCCTTAATTAAAATGTCAATGTCTCAGGCTTCTGAGCTGCGTGATCATGCTCAGGTCCTGCATATACATGAAGCTTTGTGTACATTGTTCTTCCTAAAGGTCCCTTTGGAAGCATACCCTTAACTGCTAACTCAACAGCTCTCTCTGGCTTCTTAGCCATAAGCTCTCTGAGTGTTGTCTCCTTCATACCGCCAACATAGTCGGAATGATTGAAGTAAATCTTCTGGTCTAACTTCTTGCCTGTAACCTTAACCTTGTCAGCGTTAACGATGATTACATAATCACCTGTGTCAAGGCTTGGTGTAAATGTAGGCTTATTCTTGCCTCTAAGTACTGCTGCAACATTAGCTGCGAGACGGCCTAATGTATATCCTGTAGCGTCAACTACATACCATTTTCTTTCAATTGTTGATGGACTAGCCATAAATGTGTTCATTGGTCAACCTCCTTGAAATTTTCAAAAGCGTAAATTATTCAAAAACATATAGGATATCATCGGCGATAAGACCGATAATGTGCCGTATAATCGGCGAAAGTATATAGTAAAATGTCGTACCGGGGCTTTGGCTAAACATTTACTTTCGTACTGTCACAGTTTTACATTATATAATAGGTTGTCTGCGATGTCAACGTCTTTTTAGCTTTTTTATGAACATTTTTGCGGAATTATCCACAATTCTGCCCCGCGCCACTGTGCTTATCCACCGAAACCCTGCTGCCCGATGCTTTTCCCGTTTTCTGCTGATTTTCACATCAGTCTGAGCAGCACCATATAGCACACCGTCCCGCCCAGTATGCTTATCAGCGTATTATGCTTCCATTTATATGTGAGCGCCACGACCGCCGCCGCAATAACTGCCGGAACGCCCTCGCTCACAGGCTCCTTTATAATCCCCTTAAAGCAGTACACGATAAGCACCGCCATTATCGCCGACGGCAAAAGCTTTCCGAGGGCTGCCACCCTGTCCGGCAGCTTATTTTTTCTGTTAAAAATCACAAACGGCAGTGCTCTCACAGCAATTGTGATTACCGCGGAGAGCAAAATCGCACCCAGAATATACTTAATTCCCATTGCCGCCCTCCTTATCCTTCACGTTTTTTTCTGTTTCTTCATTTATAATGTGTGCTTTTTCATTCACATCATTTTTTGTCCCTGTAAAAATAAGTATCGCGGACACGATTATGAGCGCTGGCAGCATAAATGCCGACTCCCCGAATGTCAACAGACAGATGACCGCCACGATGATGCCGCACACCGCGGGAAAATGCTTTTGGGTTTTCTCCCACTGGTCAATAAAAATTATGATAAACAGCGCCGTCATGCAGAAATCAATCCCTTTAAGCTCGAACGGTATGAGTTGTCCAACGACACCGCCCGTCACGGCTCCGACCATCCAGCTCACCCTCGCAATCAGCGCGACAAAGAACATCTCGTCATAGCGCTCTTTTCCCTCGCCCCTGATTGAACAGTTTACGGCATATGTCTCGTCGGTCATGGTATGAATCATGTACGGCATTTTCCGCCCCATCTTCTTAAAGTCCTCAACAAATGTAATCGAGTAAAACATCTGCCTGCTGTTCATCAGCAGCGCCGTAACCGCTATTGTCAGATACGACGCTCCGCTGCTAAGAAAAGTTATGAGAACGAACTGAAATGCGCCCGTGTACACCGTCAGGCTGGTAAAAAGCGAATAATACCATGCAAATCCCGCCTCCTGCATCATCATGCCGTATGCCATGCTCACAAAAAAATAGCTGCACATTATCGGTATAGCTTTGATAATTGCAGCTTTAAAAACCTTATTTTCTTTTAAACGTGAAATGATCTTCATAGTCTATATCCTACCATTTTACTCGAGATTATTTTTTCACATTATTCCACGTTTTTACCAGACTGTCAAGTGTCCATGCGGCATTTGCGGGGCTGGTCGACGGAAGCTTCACCGCCTCACGTCCGGTGAGCGGATAACAGTAGCGCATGTAGAGCTCGTGCGCCTTGCCTCCGTTTACATATATATTTTCTATGGGCGCACTCTGAAGTATCACACTTATATCATTCGGCACAACATTTTTTATCGAGCTGTCACTTGAGCCGGCTATGTCGCATCTTGCAATCACGTCCCACAGGGCTATGTGGTTGGCATGAAGAAACTCCTTCTTTTCCTCTATGGAAAATGTATCTATCGGATATACTTTTTTACCTTTTTGCATACCTGATACTTTATCACCGAGTTTTTCAGATACAGAGCCATCACCCTGCATATTTCCGCCGCAAAATTCCTTCACTTCATTTTTTCCTGTGCCTGACTCACCAAAAATTTCCCACAGCACCCGCCAGAATCTGTTCTGTGGGTGCCCGTAATAAAAATTATTCTCCCTCGATTTGACCGACGGCAGGGAGCCGAGAATAAGTATCCGGCTCTCACTGTCGTAAACCGGTTCAAAGGTATGTTCTATCGTGCGATACTCCATGTGCGTTCCTTCCCTTATAGCATCAAAGCGCCAATTCTCCGTTCACATAGAGATGATACCCATTCGCGGTAA
>OQVS01002198.1_pt1 | contig 12691 bp, 10 predicted proteins | sample 1691601 | NCBI WGS metagenome assembly OQVS01 (sample SAMN03418268, study PRJEB22391) | human gut metagenome | biome: human-gut; feature: organic feature; material: feces | host: Homo sapiens | place: Tanzania | collected 2013-01 | reverse complement strand
CCATAAAACCGTTCTTTTTACAAGATGAAGTACTTCCCACTACATAGGTCAGAATTCTTTCATATTGTGTTCTGGCCATGTTCCTATTGCAACTGCGATTCCGACATGGTATCATAAATCCAGAAACAGGCTTCAGCTGCTTTTTGCAACTGGTGTTCTTCTGGTGCCTATGAACAGCCACACGCCTCCCAGCTAATGAAAGGTGAGCGTTGTACAATAGAGCGGCCACTTTTCATTAGCTCAGCTAATTTCCAGCTAATAAACATCTGTTTACACAGATTAAAAAAGGTTCGATTCTATTTACATACGTTGACATCACAACAAAAAATTCGTTGATATAGAGTAGAATATATTACCCTATTTTGTAATGGGTTTACAGGTGTACGGTCTACTCCTAAGCGAAACGCCCCCGGTTCGAATCCGGGTAGGGACATCCTGTTACGAATGCGAAGGTCATTTTTCTCCTGGGAAAGACGACCTTCGCATTTTTCATTTTGTACCGATGCAAAACAGCGACCGCTTTCCGATTGGGAAAACTGCCGCTGTTTTGCTTTTTCTGCGTCTTACACATCCGCTCCCAACATGCTACGCATTTTGCAGAAGGAAGCGGTCACCAGCACTTTGCTGGATCGTCAAGTCGTTTCTTGTTGTGCTAAGGCGTCCCGGAATTCCTTCCATGGGCCGCTGCGCCCAGTCAAACGGTCCGCGGTTTCTTCGCCGAAGGTAAGTTTCAGCTTTTGATAGGCTTCCCTCAGATTGACCGGCCGGGACGTGGTGTTATGCGCATCCGATGCCACCACATCAATGACACCGCTGCTCAGCCAGCGTTCCACCCGCCGCCGCTGCCAGAAGCCGCCCGGCTCCAGCACCGTGGAACCGTTCATCTGGCAGGCCACGGGATACCGGGCCTTCAGCTTTTCCAGCAGGCCCCGCGATTCCAGGCAGCGGTAGCGCTCCACATGGGCCATCAAAATGGAGTAGCCGCACACAGCCACTTCTTCCAGCCCGTTTTCCAGCTCTTTGGCGGATGTCTGCGGTAAAAACTCCATCAGCACCCAGTCCGTACCGGCCAGCGTAGGCAGGCCGTTTTCTCTGGCCGCATCCCGCAACATAGGGTTGTACAGCAGCTCCGCACCGGGGTAGAGCCGCAATCCATACCCCTGCTGTTGACAATAGGCCTGCGCTGCATCCAGGTGGCTCTGGTAGCGCTCCTGCGGAAACTCCTCCAGGCCCGGTGTTGCATGGGAGGTGGCCACCAATGTGGTGATACCGTTAGCGGCAGCCGCGTCCAGCATCGCCCGCATCTGTTCTTCCGTACGGGCACCATCGTCCACTCCATAGACCACATGCGTATGCAGATCTAAAAACTGTTCTGTCATGGGTTCAGCTCTTCTTTTCTTCTGCCTCTTTTTCGTAGGCTTTGTAATAGCTGGAATAATGCGATTTGTAATAATACTTCTTGTTGGCAAAGCCCTCGTACTCCACCTGATTGAGGATGGTGCCGAGGATGGGGCAGCCCGTTTGTTCCAACTGGTTTTTCACGTCGAGCAGCTCCTGCCGGTGGACCTGATTGTAACACACCAACAGCAGAATGCCATCGCAGGCCTTAGCGACCTCCGCAGCATCAATGACCATTCCCACCGGAGCCGCATCCACGATCACGTAATCATACTGCTCTGCCAGCTCATCCAGCAGGTTCTGAAACCGTTGCGAACTCAACAAAGGGACCGGATTCTGCAGCTCGTGGCCGATGGGAATAAAGTCCATGCCCGGAACGTTGGTGTGGAACAGGACTTCCTCCTTTTCGGCAATGCCTGCCAGATAGTGAGACAGACCCTGTTTTTTGGAGCCCTGCGCAAACCGTGCCCCATAAACAGTGGTGATCATGCTCCGCCGCAGGTCTGTATCCACCAGGATCACCCGATTGCCACGCTCTGCCAGCTTCCGGCTCAGCGTAAGGCTGGTAAAGCTCTTGCCCTCGGACACATGGGAGCTGGTAAGCATGATCTTTTTGATATCCTTGCCCAAAAAGGAAACATTGGTGGAAAGGGTATTGAACGCCTCATTCACCGGATAGCTCAATTGGGGAAGTTTTCGAAATTCAAGTCTGTTCACAGCGTTTTCCCTCCCGGCAGCTTCAGGCCGATCTGCTTGTCTGCCCTCTGGTGTTTTGGCTCATCGCCCTTTTCCAGCGGGATCACCGCCATCGTCACCAGCCCGGTGTATTTCTTGATGTCATCCGCCGTCTTGTAGGTGTCATCCAGCAATGTCATCATAACAACGACACCTGCACTGGCCACAAGGCCCAACAATGCCCCCAGCAGGACGCTTCTGGTCTTGTTCGGGCTGACCGGCACCGTAGGAACCAGTGCTGTGGACATGATGGAGGGCTTGTCCGTTGCCATCTTTTGGGAAATGTAGTCCCGCACCACTTTGGCATACTCATTGGCGATGTCTGCTGCTTCCTGCGCAGACTCCGATGTCACGGTGATCTCCAGCATCCGGGTGTTGGAGGCATTGGTCACAGAGAGCATCTTATCCAGCTGGCTGTAGGTATAGGGCAGGTCCAGGTTGGAGATCACCTTCTCCTGTACCTCCCACATATGAAAGACCTGGATATAGTCATCGGTCAGGGCCGTGCCGATCTGCAGATCGGAGATGTTGATGGCCGAATCTTTCCGGCTGATGACGTAAATGGTGGACGACGCCTGATACTTGGGCGTCACAAAAAACAGCACCCCAATGGCCGCGATCAAGGCGCAGGCCACGGTCGCTGCTGCGATCTCCCGCCACTTTCCCAGCAACGCATAGAACAACTCCAGGAGGTCAATGACATCCTCGTTTTTTTTGCCGGGCTGGGGCGAATTCACCGCTTTGGGGGGCATCTGGTATTCTGACACAGTTTTTGTTCTCCCTTTGATTTATTCTGAAACAGAAAGAAGGCAGTGGCAGCAGATGCCACTGCCTTCTGTAAACCTACAAAAGGTACTTTTTCAAACTCAGACCTTTGCAGTCTTCTTGGTTGCGACCATGGTCACGCTCTTCTTGCCGATCTTCTTGAGCTGTGCGCCGGTCAGCTTGACCTGGACCTTGCCGTCCTTCACAACGCCGGTGACGACCATCTTCTCATAGGACACATTGCCGTCCTTGTCCACAACCGGGATCATGACCACGACGGCCACTTCCTCGTTTTCCTTATAAGCAGCCTCCACAACGGCACTGCTCAGGGTCACGGTAGCGGTGGTACGGTTGAACAGGGGAGTCTGGGCAACCGTCACGGTCTGAACGGCAGTGACCTCCACCTGCTCCTCTTTCGTTGCACCCACAGCAGTGCTCAGCTCTGCCGGAGCAGCAGCCAGTTCCTTCACGACTGCAGCAGACTGAGCGACGGTAGCCTCGGTCTCCTCGGTCTTGATCTCAACGCGGTCGAAACCGGTGGTCTCAACAGAAGCCACAGCCTTGACCTCGTCCGCAACGGTCTTGCTGGGAGTCGCTGCAAAAGCTGCAACACCCATGCTCAGGACCAGTGCGCCCGTCAGAACCACACTTGCAATACGTTTCATTTTCATAATAGAAAACTCCTTTCACGCCTCAACCACACCCCTTATGGAAGATGCAGCTTTTGATGTAGCTTTTATTGTAAATGCCGGAAATGGCACTCACTTCAGTTCGTTTCCACAGGCTCCCAGAACAGCTCCAGCACGGCCTGCTGGATGGAATCCGCATCCGGATAAAATTCCGTGAAGCCATCCTCTGCCACTCTGTGTTCTCCTGTGATCTGACACGGTTCCTCCAGCGTATACGCTCTGGCGTTCCATGTCTCATTGATGATCCGCCCGCGCGCCATATCCGTTACCAGATAGGGCTGCAGGGCGTCGTACAGATCCGCCGTGAACTGCTCACTGGCACGGATCTTTTCTCCCAGCTGCGAAGCCAGCTGGGAAAGGAACGCTTCCTGACGTTCCATACGGCTGGCGTTGGTCCCATCTCCGACCGTCATCCGGCTGCGGACAAAGGTCTCTGCCTGGTCTCCATGCAGCGTCAGGGTCGTGCCCTTGGTCATTGCGGGGTCTATGGAGGAGAAATCATCCTCCAATGTCACAGTAACGCCGCCTGCCAGATCGTTCAGCTCCGAGATGCCATCCATGTTCATGGCCACGTAAAAATCAATGGATTCTCCCAGCAGAAGACCTTCCACTGCCTCACGGGCATACTCGCAACTTTCCTCCTTGCCATCGCCGAAGCCATGCGCAAGGCTGATCTGCATTTCTTTGGTACCGATGGGGCTGCCGAGGTAGCCCAGCACGGTGCATTCTGTCATGGTATCCCGGTCGATCTTCAACTGACGGATGACCTGGCGTTCCGGATCGATGACGATCAGCCGCTGGAAATCTCCCTGACCGCCCTGGTAAGCGCCCTCGCTCTCCACAGCACTGTCATGATCCACACCCATCACGAGGATGGAGGTCAGCCCCTCCCGGCGCTGGTAGGTGACGCCGTTGTATTCCTGCGTTTCCACCGCTTCCGTCTGGGTCAGATCCCCGCGTGCTTCTTCAACGCTCCTGGTCTCCAGCCAGCGTCCCCCTGCATACAGGATCACACCCAGCAGAAGGATGCCTGCCGCAATGACCAGGATCAGCCACTTTGCTTTTCCTGCCTGGTCATATCGTTTCAAAAAGTTTTTCCCCTCCTCAGGGCACAATGACATCCGAGGTATAAAACCTCTTTTATAAGATACCACCTTTTATAGCCGTCTGTCAATGTTTTTTTCAATATTTTCCCTTTTTGCACACAGAGAAGTTTTTGCGGGCGGAGACGCTCCCTTTTTATTCCCTTATTTGTTTATCCGCTCAGGCATCCGAGCGGGAGAAGGCATTCTTCATAGTGCAGCTCAGCTCAAAGAGGACCTTGTCCAGCGTATCGGCGGCGCGGGCCTTCAGCTCCCTGGCGATGGCCTCGTTGGCCTCCGCGCGCAAGGCGGCACGGCGGGCCGGGTCGGCCTCCTGGGCCTGTTTTTCATCGTAGACGTTCAGCAGGGCACGGGTGGCGGAGAGAACGCCTTCCTCGTAGCGCTCAATGTGGAAGATGGACTTGCCGTAAGCCGCATCGGCCATGGCGGCGATCATCCGGCTGACCCAGTAGAAGCTCTCGGTGGAGACTTCGCCGGTGGTGCAGGCGAGGTAGGCCGGGGTGGTGTCCACATTGGCATAGAACGGCACCATCGTGTTGAAGGCGTTGGACGCATAGGCGATCCACTCCACCGTGCGGAACTCCTCCGGCAGATCCGGGCGCATCTGGGTCAGCGCCATGAAGCTGTTGCGGTTGATGCCGATGGTACGGTAAACACCCCGGCTCTTCGGGTCGCCATAGGCGGCATACGGGTCATACGGGGTGCCCTGATAGTGCGAAGACAGCAGGTATTTCACGTCTTCCGGTGTGATCTTCCGCTCCGGGACCATGCACCAGGGCAGGTCGTCCGAATGCGGGGTATAGTCTGCATCGGGGCCTTCCCAGACCCAGGTGTTGGGGTTCAGATGCCGCAGCATGAACCAGGCGCGCGGTGTGTTATACACATGGTCCGCGTCGTCGTGGCTGCCGAAGGTATCGCGCGGGTTGAAGCTGCCGTCCAGCGAGAGGTCGAGGTGGTGCTTGTCCACAAAGGCCTTCAGGTCATCCGAGCACATGTAGTTTTCCTGTGCGCCGCAGGCGTCGGCAAAGTCGAAGCTGTCGATGCCGAGCTGGTTGGGCATCACGACATAGCTGTCGTCCGGCACACGGCGGGCCATCCAGTGGTGGCCGCCGATGGTCTCCAGCCACCAGATCTCGTTCACATCCTGAAACGCGATGCCGTTCATCTCATAGGTGCCATACGTCCGGAGCAGCTCGCCCAGGCGCACCACGCCCTCGCGGGCCGAGCGGATATAGGGCAGCACGAGGCAGACGATGTCCTCCTCGCCAATGCCGCCAGGCACCTCCGGCCGTTCCCCTTTGGCGGGCTGGTACACCACCAACGGGTCTGCGCCCAGAACGCGCGGGTTGGACGTGATGGTCTCGGTAGCCGTCATGCCCACATGGGCCGCATTGACGCCCGCTGCCGCCCAGATGCCCTCGCCTTCCACCGCGTTGGGCATGGCCGTCATCCGCAGCGCATGGCCGGGCAGCGGCACCTCCACATGGGAGATCACCGACCGATAGACGGCCGGATGCTCCTCCGGCTGCACGACCACGAACTTTTTGGCCGTGAAATGCCCCGAACCCGAATCGTCGTTGCGGGCGACCATGGTGGAGCCATCGTATGATGCGTTTTTGCCGACTAAGATTGTAGTACAAGCCATTGCTCTGTCCTCCGAAATGTTTCCTTGTCTTTTCGGTTTGCCGAGACTATTGTAAGCCTTTTTTGGGGAAAAGGCAAGATTTTTTGAAAACGGGCGTGGAAGTACGATTTATGGGACATGGCAGAGTGTATTCTGAGTGCAGACCACAAGATTTCCCTCTCGCATCGTCAATCAGACGGTTTTTCCTGCGTAAAATTGGATACTCTGCCAAAATCCTTTTCTGTTGTTTGTATTGGATTGACACAGTTCGCACCACGTTCTATCATTATGGTAAAATCATCCAAAGGAGGAATGTCGGATGAAACGTCCTCTCATTGCCCATCAGACACCCGACAGAACACGCACCCAGCTTCTGGAAACACACAGTCGCAACGTCGGTGAACGCTGCGGTGCTGCCTGTCAGCAGATCGGCCTGGAACATCTTGGCCGCCTGACCGGACTTCTGCACGATCTCGGAAAAGCTTCTCACGAGGTTCAAGACTATCTTTATGGAGCCCCGATCGTCGGAAAGCTCAATCATTCCAGTGCCGGGATGCGGTGGGTCTGGGAAGCCTTTGGAAAAAACGAAACACGGAAAAGTTACCGCCTGGCTGCACAGTTCGCCGCCATCGCCATCGGCTGCCATCACGGCACACGATGCGATATTTTCGACCCGGAAGACGGCAGCGAACCCTGGCTGGAACGAATGTATTCCGAGAAAGCAGACCCATTTTACGCCCAAAGCTGTGAAACATTTTTCACCGAGTGCATCCCACAGGAGGAGATTGAGCAGGAAATGGCCCTTGCCGCAAAGGAGATGGCCTCTCTCTGGAAACAACTCAGCAACAACAACTCCAACAGCGTTTCGTTTCGGATGATGCTCGGCCTTGTCCAGCGCTATCTATTTGGTGCATTGGTCGATGCCGATTGGACTGACACCGCCCATTTTGAGGAAAACACGCCCTTGCCAGCCGTTGAGACAACCGACTGGCCCGCACTGGCGAACACCGTGGAGCATTTTCTTGCAGACCTGAAGCAAACCCGCACGATCGACTTTCTGCGGCAGGAAATTTCCGACCAGTGCCGTTCTGCCGGGCGGAATGCCGCTCCCGGCATTTACCGGCTCTATGTTCCCACCGGAGGCGGTAAAACTTACTCCGGCCTTCGTTTCTGTGTCCACGCCGCAGAGCACACCCATGCCAGCCGGATCTTCTATTTTGCACCCTATCGCTCGATCATCGGGCAGAACACCGGGCATTTCCGGAAGGCGCTCGGCAATTCCGCTCTTGTTCTGGAACATCACGCGGACGCCATCCAGGACGAGACTCTGCAGGAATCCATTCTGGCACAAACGCAGAATTGGCAGGGTGTGCCCCTCATTGCAACGACCATGGTCCAATTTCTCAACACCCTGTTCGCTGCGCCTCGCCGCAACGCCCGCAGGATGCCCTCACTGGCCAACTCTGTCTTGCTTTTTGATGAGATCCAGTCGCTTCCCTTGCAGCACACCTACTTATTTAATATTGCACTCAACCTGCTTTCGCAGGCGATGGGCTGCACGATCGTCCTCTGCACCGCCACGCAGCCTCCTCTGGAGCAACTTGCTTATCCACTTTTGTTTTCTACTCCCAAGGACATCGTTCCAGATTATGCAAAACGCTTTGAGCAGTTCAAGCGAACCGAAATCGTCCCCATTCTCGACCATTCCGGTTTTTCTGCTGAATCTCTGGCCGATTTTGCGTTAGACAAGCTCCAAACCAATGATTCTCTGCTCGTGATCCTTAACACCCGCCGGATGGTCGAAGCTGTATTCGATCATCTAAAACCGCTTCTGGGTTCGGATGTTCAGCTTTTCTGCCTTACCACACATCTTTGCCCGCAGCACCGCATGGATGTGATCGACGCCATCAAAGCCCATCTGGATCCACCACACCCGGCGCAAAAGCTGATCTGTGTCAGCACTCAGCTCATTGAAGCAGGCGTAGATCTGAGCTTTGACTGCGTCATTCGCGGCATGGCCGGCCTGCCCAGCGTTGCGCAGGCTGCCGGACGCTGCAATCGTCACGGTAAAACGTCCTGCCGCCCGGTTTATCTGGTTCCCTGCGCACAAAACGAAGAACATCTGGACTCCCTGCCAGATCTGGATGAGGGGCGTCGTTCCACAGAACGTCTGCTTTCCAGCCTGCCTGCTCATACAGACCTGCTCTCTCCGGCCTCCATTCAGGCCTACTACGACGCCTATTATTCAGAAGGTCATCAGAAGAACCAGATGCTTGCTCCGACCGGGCAGGATGGACAGACGCTCCTCGATCTTCTGAGCGACAACAAATCCGGGGTCAAAGCATACCGCGAAACCCACCGTTCGGCACCGCCAATTTCCACTGTTTCGCTTTTCCAGGCATTTGATACAGCCGAATCGCAATTTCATGCACTGGAAAGTGACACCATTTCCGTCATTGTGCCGTATCAGGAACAGGGGCAAAAACTTGTCTCCGCATTCTTGTCCACCGAACACCCCACCTCCGAACTGTTCCGTGAGGCACAGCATTATACCGTAGAACTCAACAGCAGTGAGTTCCGACGCCTTGACCAAGCCCATGCAATCCTGCCCGGTGCAAAGGGAGCCGTCTATCTTTTGCAGTCCAATTGCTATGACTCCATCAAGGGCATCCAGACCGAGCCCTCTGCACCGGAGGTTCTGATCTTCTGATAAAAAGGAGGAATTTCTTTGCAATATCCCAACACCATCACCTTGCTTGTGTCCGGACGCTACGCACTTTTCAGCGACCCCATCACCCGTGTGGGCGGCGAGAAGTGTAGCTACCCTGTCCCGACGTACCAGGCGCTCAAAGGCATCCTAGAAAGCATATATTGGAAGCCTACATTTATTTGGTTCCCTACCGATGTCCGCATCCTGAACCGAATCGAAACGCAGTCCAAAGGCATCCGCCCCATCAACTATAGCAACGGCAAAAACGACCTTTCCATCTATACATATCTGTCCGACGTTGCCTATCAGGTGCGCGCCCACTTTGAGTGGAACGAGCACCGCCCGGACCTTGCGCAGGACCGGAACGAAAACAAGCACTACGCCATCGCCAAGCGAATGCTGGAGCGCGGCGGGCGGCGGGACATCTTCCTCGGCACACGGGAATGTCAGGGTTACGTAGAACCCTGCACCTTTGGCGAGGGCCCCGGTGCTTATGATAGCACTCCCTCTGTTCCGCTTGGCCTGATGCTGCATGGTCTGACCTACGCAGACGAGACCACCACTGGCACCATGCAGGAGCGCTTCTGGTATCCGGTGATGGAAAACGGCATCATCCACTTCTGCCGCCCGGAAGAATGCCCGGTCGTCCGCGATATCCGGAAGCAATCGGCCAAGCATTTCATCCTGAACGAAACGCTCCAAAGCTGCGATGATCTTTATCAGGAGGTGTTCTCAGAATGAGCTGGCTGGAACGCTGTTATCAGACCTATGAGTACATCCGCCGGGTAGAACCTGACCTCATCGGCAGGCAGGAACTCAATCGTGCCACTCTCCTGCCCGTCGGTCATACTACCCAGCAGGCACAGATTCAGGTAGAACTCGACCTCGACGGCAATTTTCTGAACGCTTTTGTCCTGCGTAAAAAGAACAAAGAGAAGGGGCCCAAAAAGGAGGATGAACAAACCACGATCATCCCCTGCACCGAAGAATCCCTTGCTCGTACCACAAACATTGCGCCACATCCCTTGGCAGATAAGCTTCAATACGTCGCTTCCAATTATAAAGACTTCGGTGGTCCTAAAAGGACCGGCTGGGCCGCGTATCATGCCCAACTCGTTCAATGGTGTAATTCACCTTTTTCTCATCCACTGGTCCGTGCTGTTTTAACCTATCTTGAAAAAGGCACGCTCATTCAAGATTTAATTCATTATAACGTTCTTTTTACAGACGATTCAGGTCTTCTTCCCCAGACAGACGATAACCCCAATGATTCCAAACATCCCATCAGTTCGCTTATCAGTGATCAAACGGAAGCTTTCGTTCGATTTCGCGTGAATGGCATCGACCTTTCAAATGACAAAGAGGTCTGGGATTCGTTTTTGTCATTTTATGAGCCAACTATCACTTCAAGAGATTACTGCACAGTTCTTGGTGAAGAAACTGCTATTTCGTATCTCAGTCCTAAGAAAATCCGTAATGATGGCGACGGAACCAAGCTGATTTCGCACAATGCGGACAAAGGGTTCAATTACACTTTCCGTGGTCGCTTTCATAATACGCAACAGGCACTTTCCATCGGCTATCGCACCACGCAGGAAGCCCACAGTGCACTGCGCTGGCTCATCAGCCGTCAGGGCACAAATCTCGGCGATGAATCCATCCTGGTCTGGGGCACGCAGGATGAACCGGTTCCCTCGCTTTGCGATGATACCTATGATTTCGCGCAGAATGCCCCTGCTGATGATCTCGATGACATGGAGATCCCGGAATTTGCTTTGATGCCTTCACAGGAAATTTCCACCGCTGAGACCATTGCGCGGCAGTTCAATCGGGCGATCCATGGATACCGTTTGAAGCTGACCGACACCTCCCAGCTTTCAGTTCTGATTCTGGACTCTCCTTCTGGTGCCAAAGGCCGCCTTTCGGTCCGGTATTATCAGGAGCTCAGCGGCTCCCGGCTGCTGGAAAATATCGTTGACTGGCACAAGACCTTTGTGTGGCTTTTGGAATACCGCTCCCGCCCCGCACCGGCACAGCCCGGAACGAAACCCAGGCAGGAACATTTTTCGTTTGTCGGAGCACCTGCTCCGGAAGACATCGCGAAAGCTGCTTACGGAGAAAAGGTCGATCAGAAACTCAAGCAGCAAACTTTGGAGCGCCTTGTTCCCTGTCTGGTAGAACGAAAGCCGCTGCCTTATGACCTTGTGCGAAGCGCTGTACGCCGTGCTACGGCAGGCGTCACGCTGGAGCCCTGGGAAGCCCGCAAGACCCGCAGCATCGCCTGTGCGCTGATCTGCGGTTATTACAACCGATCGAAAGGAGAATCTTATTCTATGGCATTGGATGAAACCTGCCGCGACCGCAGCTATCTGTTCGGCCGCATCCTCGCCTGCGCAGAGCAGGTCGAACGCTATGCACAAAACCTGACCGCCGATGAAAAACGTACAACGAATGCCGAACGGGCACAGGTCATGTTCGTGCAGCGGCCCGCCAAAACGACCGTTCTGCTGCAAAGCAAGCTCACACCCTATCTGAGCCGCATCCAGTCCAAAAACGGCAGCCGACGCCGTTATCAGCTCATGCTGGATCTGATCGATCAGCTCGGTGAAGAGAACTTCACCAACAAACCCTTGAGCGAACTTTATCTCCTTGGCTATTCGAGCCAGCTGATGGCCTTCCGCCGTGAAAACGAAGAATCGAAAAAGAATTCCAATCCGAGTGAAGAATAAATAACAGGAGGATCTACTATTATGAGCACTTTGAACCATAAGATCGACTTTGCCCTTGTTCTTTCCGTCCGCCACGCAAACCCCAATGGGGACCCGCTCAATGGCAACCGCCCCCGTGAGACCTACGAAGGCTACGGCGAGATCTCAGATGTCTGCCTGAAACGGAAGATCCGCAACCGCATGATGGACCTCGGTGCTCCGGTTTTTGTGCAGTCCAATGACCGCTGCATCGACGGCTGCAAAAGCCTGAAAGACCGTGCTGACTCTATCCCTGCACTGAAAAAAGAAAAAGACGCCGATGTTTACGCAAAAGTCGCCTGCCAGACCTGGCTGGATGTGCGCAGCTTCGGCCAGGTGTTCGCCTTCAAGAATGGCGGCGAGGCCGACGGTGTCTCGATCGGTGTGCGTGGGCCCGTATCCATCCACCCGGCGTTCAGCGTTGCCCCCGTCGAGATCAGCAGCCTTCAGATCACCAAAAGCGTCAACGGCGTATCCGGTGCAAAAAAATCCAGCGATACCATGGGCATGAAGCACCGTGTGGACTTTGGCGTCTATACTACCTTTGGCAGCATCAACTGCCAGCTTGCCGAAAAGACCGGCTTCACGCAGGAGGATGCAGACCTGATCAAGCAGGCTCTCCTCACATTATTTGAAAACGACACATCTTCTGCCCGGCCGGACGGCAGCATGGAAGTGCTCCGCCTGTACTGGTGGGAACACAACTGCAAGAGCGGTCAGTATTCCTCCGCCAAGGTCCACCGCTGCCTGCACGTGAAACCCACCTGCGAGACACCTCACAGCGCAGAGGATTACGAGATCACCTGCGACGAATTGGACGGTCTGACGCCAGAAGTGTATGATGAACACTGACGAATATCTACAAATGTCCGGCATCCAGCATTTTTGCTTCTGCCGCCGTCAGTGGGCGCTCATCCACC
>OQVS01002196.1_pt1 | contig 12694 bp, 6 predicted proteins | sample 1691601 | NCBI WGS metagenome assembly OQVS01 (sample SAMN03418268, study PRJEB22391) | human gut metagenome | biome: human-gut; feature: organic feature; material: feces | host: Homo sapiens | place: Tanzania | collected 2013-01 | reverse complement strand
AAGTTATTATTTTTTTCTTGAAAAACAAATAAAACAAGCGTTATATTTTAAATATAACAGATTATAGAACGTTATTATATGGATTACTTTTTATTATATAAAATAAGGGGTGCGCAAAAGTCTTTATACAATGTACTTTGCACATCCCTTACTAATAATGTTCATAGAATAAATCCCCATTATATCTCCCTTTCCCTTGTGTTTCAACATAAACAATGATACTACGTTCAGAGAAGAAATATTATATGGATTCAGTGTTCATTACATTGTGTTATGTATCCGTATATGCTTTGGTGATACGTTTCGTACAATTTCTACAACCGGCTTAATCTCCTGGCCATCCTTTTCTTTTTCAACGGCCTCTGGTGTGGGCGGCGCAAGTTCCAACTGAATCTTGCGGTCGAGTGAGGCTAGCTCTGATTTAAGCTGTTTCAGCTCGTCCTCCTTTTTCCATTCCTTGCCCGCTATCGCTTCCAGTTGTGGAATTTCTTGTTCCAGCACCTCGTTCTTCTTCCGGTACTGGTCGATGATGCCCGGTATTTTCTCCAGTGCGTTCAGGAAGTTCGTGGCGGCAGTATGTGTGTCAGCCATCGCCAGATGCCCGTTGTTGTAGTTGTACCTGTAGTTGCCCGCCACCACAAAACGGTTGTCGCAGAACTCCAGCCCGTCTTTGAGTGTCCTTTCGCTGACAACCTCAATGGGGAAGCCGTACAGTTCGCCAATCCGCTTGTACTGTCCGCCAGTCGTGGCATTTTGGGATATCTCCTGCAACCGCTTGCCAATTGCCTTTTCGTCGGTGGAATCCAGCCCGTCAACCCTAAGCAGGTTCAGCCGGTTGCCCTCATTGTCTGTCTGTGCGGCAGCGGTGAATTTCTCCCAGTCCTCCGTCATGGCGGCTATGGTGGCTTGGTTGTTCCTCAGTTCCCCGGTTTTGCCCTCCAGTTTCAGTTCCGATTCACGTTTGCCCTTGTTGAAGGATTTGCGCTCTCCCTCCAGCGAGGCGATTCTCTTCTCCAGCTTCGCCTTGTCCAGCAGGTCGGTATTCCCGGAGAGGATGGCCATGTACTCTGAGAAATTCATGCCCGATTTCTCGTCCATCACCCCCTCGTCAATGGTTCGTGCGCCCATCGCCCCGCTCTTCAGCTGACTGATGAACGTCTGCTTGCAGTGCAGCAGGTTGAACTTGTACGAGTCCAGCGATTTTTCCACTGCATAGATAATCACATCCACCTTGTTGTCGGCATACAGTTTGGCTATCTCGTTGCCCTTTCGCACCGCCCGACCGTCACGCTGGGCGAGGTCGGACGGGCGCCACGGCGTGTCAAGGTGATGGATGGTCACCGCCCTGCGCTGGGCGTTCACACCCGTGCCGAGCATCGAGGTCGAACCGAACAGCACACGTACCTGCCCCTCGTTCATCGCCTCGATTACCGCTTTCCGCGCCTTCTCGCTCTTGCACTCCTGAATGAAGCGTATCTCATGGGCGGGTATGCCGTAGTCCTCCACCAGTTTGCGCTTGATTTCGGTATATACGCTCCATTGTCCCGGCTGAAAAGTTCCCAAATCGGAGAATACGAACTGTGTGCCGAGCTGTGCGTCATACTTCCGGTAGTATTCCGCTATCGTCCTCGCGCAGTGGCTCGCCTTGTTGTCTGGGTGGTCTTCATATTCCGGGGCAATCATGCGCATATCCAGTGCCATCTTCCGGGCATAATCGGTTGCGATGAGCATCTTCGCCTTCTCCTCAGTTTCCGACAGCGGCAGCCTGCCGAGCAGGGTGGCATCGCCCGTCTTTGCGAACTCCATCAGCTGTTTGATGAAATACTCCTGGTCGGGTGTGGGCGGTATGTGGTGCAGTATCTCGTTCTTGTCCGGTCTGTCCACGCCCACGTCCTCCGCCGTGCGATAGTCGGTTATTTCGTTGTAGAACGCCGCCAGTTCCGGCACCTTGATGAAGTAGCGGAAACGCTCCTTCTGTACGATGTTGTTCGTCACGTTGAACTCGAAGTCCGTCGTTTTCTTGGCGAATATCGCCGCCCATGCGTCGAAGCAGCGGATGTCCTGCCGCTCCAGTTCCTTCGGACGCAGATACTTGAACAGCAGGTATAGTTCAGTCAGCGAGTTGCTGATGGTCGTGCCCGACAAGAACGTCGTCCCCAAGTCCCTGCCAGTCCGCTCCTGGATGGTACGGATGGCGAACAGCAGGTTCAGTGCCTTCTGGCTCCCTTCCGAGTTGCCCAGCCCCGCCACGCGGTCGTGCCGGGTGTTGAACGTCAGGTTCTTGAACTGGTGGCTCTCGTCCACGAAGAGGTGGTCAATACCCATCTGCCTGAAGTCCGCCACGTCGTCCGTCCTGGACTTTATCGCGTGTTCCACCTTCTCCAGCTTGGCTTGCAGGTTGAACTTGCGTTTCTCCAGCCCCCTCAGCATGGCGCGTGACACGTCCTTGCCCTGAGAGCGGAGCACTTCCAGATTTTCCTCCACCGTGTCCAGCTCTGCCTGCAATATCCGCTGTTGCAGTTCCGGTGACTGCGGTATCTTACCGAACTGGTCATGCGACATGATGACGCAGTCCCAGTCGTTGTTGCGGATGTCGTTGAAGAAGCGTACGCGGTTGGCAGCGGCAAAGTCCTTCTCAGAAGCATAGAGGATGCAGGCGTTGGGGTAAGCCTTGCGGTAGGTCTCGGCTATCTCCCTCACATTGGCTTTCAGCCCGATTATCATCGGCTTGTGTACCAGCCCCAGCCGCTTCATCTCGTGTGCGGCAACGCACATGATCAGCGTCTTGCCGGTGCCCACCTCATGGTCTGCAATACCCCCGCCGTTCTGTTTAAGCATCCATATGCAGTCTTTCTGGCTGGGGTATAGGTCGGTGATTCCCAATCCTTTCAGATTCAGCTCCGGAAATTTCTGGTGCGAGCCGTCATATTTCGGCCGCACGAAGCAGTTGAACTTGTCGTTGTACATGTCCGTCAGCCGTTTCTTGAACTCCGGCGACTGTTCCTCCAGCCATTCCGTGAATTCGTTTCGGATTTCGTCAATCTTCGAGTTCGCCAGCTGTATGCCCTCGCTGTCGCGTGCCTTGATGTCGTTCCCGTGTTCGTCTTCACCCACCTTCTTCATCATGTCAGGGCAGGTGTTGTGCAGGGCATGTTTCAGCAGGTGCATCCCGTCGTAGTGGCGGTAGTACCCCTTCACCAGAAACTCGTCGGTGATTTTCACCGTCCTGTGGCTGCACGCCACCGAATACTCGTCGAGGCTCTCCGAATAGCTTATCCGCACATCCGTGTCGAACAGGCGGCTCATGTAGGCGGCATACACCCCCGTGGGTATCCAGCGCTCCCCGAAGTTGAAGTCCAGATCCTCAAACGGGATTTGTTCGGGTATGTTCTCGCGCAATGCCGCCAGTGCCTCCCGTGCCTGCGGCATCATTTCGTTCCCCTCGTGTCCCTTTACCCATTCCTCCACCTCTCTTGCTTTCACCACCACGTTCCCGGCGATGAAACGGTCGGCTATCTCGTAGCCTCCTGCCAGTGGGTTGTAGAACACCCTTCCTTTCAACGCTTCCAGCATGTCAGCCTGCGGCATGTTGCATAGGGATTCCATGTAGGGCAGGTTTACTCCGCCGTAGCGGTTGAGCGAGGCGGACAGGGCTTCTTCCGGTGACTCCGCCATGACGGTCGTTTCCTGCGAAAAGGAAACGGGGCGGGCGAAGATGTCCGCCTTCACCATCGTGCCGCCCTCGCTGCGTTCCAGTGCTAGCATGTTGCGCCCAGAGGCATCCATCATCAGCAGCTTCACGTTCTGCTTGGCGTTCAGGCAGCCGTACCGCATCACGAACTCGTCATAGTAGGTGTTCAGGTGGCGGCGCAGCATGTCGTTGGCTTCCTGCCGTTCCGCCTCCTGCGCGTAAAGCCGCTCGTAGGTGTCGCGCATCGAGATGTACAGCTGTGCCTTCTCCTTTTGCATCCCCTCCATGTCCAGCGGTTGGAAGGTCGCCCCGTAGCGGGTCACGTCCTTTAGCACGCCTACCTGATAGCGCATGCCCTGCGTATGTACCCATGCCAGAGAGCCGTCCTTCAGGTGTGGCTCCAGAATGCCCTTGAACGGGCGGGGCATCATTTCCTCCTCCAGCTTGCGTTGCCGCTCTTCCGATGTCATGGCGGCTTCCTCCGCACGGAGGGCTTTCTCCACTTCCGCAATCCGTCTGTCACGTTCCGCTTCGAATCCGTTTTCCACCGGATAGACTACCGTAGCATCAGTACCTTGCGGTTCTTCTGTTTTCCCCACATCGGCTTTCTCTCTTTTCGCCTCCGCTGTTCTGGCCGCTTGTCTGGCGGCATTGGCTTCCATCTTCGCCTTTCCGAGCCGGCGCAGTTCAGCACGACGCTCCGGCGTGAGTGACATCATCATTTCATAGAACCCGTTGATGGGTGGGTTCGTTTCCCAGTCGAGGCTGCGGTAAACGGCATCCTCCGGGTCACCGTCCTCCTCTGGAGGTACCGTATCTTCGGCTTTCGGTACGGCAGTTTCCACCGTGGCAGCTTCCACCTCTGCTGTGTCACGGATGATTTCCTCCTTTTCCTCTTCCGGGGTAATGGCGGCACCTGCCTCCGTCTTTCCGTTGTCCGCTTTCATTTCCGTACCGTCCTCCGGCAACACGAACAGGGATGCATGTACCGGTTGCTTCGGCTTGGACTTACCGCCCTTCTTCCGCCCCGGCTTCAGCCCACGCTCCGCCAGCCGCCTTTCCTCCTGCGTGTAGCCGAACAGGTCGTACAAATCCATTACCGGGGCTTCCGGCTGTCTGCTTTGCACTTCTTGCGACATGCCGGTCATGGCTTGCACTTTCGGCTGCACACTGTTTGCTTCCCTTTTTGTCCGGTCCGCTGCACCTGCATCCGGCAATCCGCTTTCTCTTTTTACCTCCGTCTGTTCTTCCGCAACCGAATGGATATTTTCTCTTTTCGTCTCAATACCCACGGTCTGTACGGCAATGTTCTGCCGCATCTCTTGCCGTGCTTCCTGCCTTTCGCCCTTGATGCCGTTGTAGCGTTCCAAGTCCAGACGTACCGACAGGTCTTCCGACAGCATTTTGTACAAATCCATCGCGATACCTTCCACACCGCCGTTGTGCATGTATATCATAGCCGGCTTGCCGTAGGGGTTGGTTTCCCTTTTCGCCTCGGTATGGATGATGCGTTCCGGGTGGTCAAGGAAATATTCATTGGTAACGACTCCAGTATGGTTGCTTCTGACCGTCCGGGTAAACAGTCTGTCCTCTTCCGAAAGTTCCTCTTTTCTTTCATTCTTTTGCAGGATTATCAGGTCGCACCCTACCTCCGTGTTGGCGTTTTCCGAGAACAGGTTGTTCGGCAGGCGGATGGCGGACAACAGGTCCGCCTGCTTCATCATCAGGTAGCGCGTGCCTCCGTTGCCTTCCGTATTCAGTACGCTCTGCGAGGTGATGAATGCCACAATGCCGCCGTCACGCACCGCGTCCAGCCCTTTCAGGAAGAAATACGTATGCACTTTCTTCGCCGCTATCCGGTGCATGACCGATTTTTTCTCGTATTCCGCATCGAATACGGCGATGTCCCCGAAAGGGATGTTGGAAATGGCAAGGTCGAAATGGTTTAGGAAAGGCTTCTCTATCTTCTCGAAGCCCTCCGTGCGTATCTTCTGCTGCGGGTACAGATGTCCGAGCATCTTGCCCGTCAGCAGGTCTTTCTCGAATGCCATCACCTCCGTCTGCGGGTAGTTCGACAGCACCGGGCTGATGAACGCGCCCAAGCCTGCCGACGGCTCCAGCACCAGCCTCGGGCGCACCTTGTGGTCGTGCAGCACGTCCGCGATGGTGTCCGTTATGGCTTGCGGAGTGTAGAATGCCGTCAGCACCGAGGCTTTCAGCGAGTCCGTATAGCGCTTGTACTCCAGGTCGTTCCGGCTGTTTTCCCGGATTATGTGGTGCAGCTCCACCGTCGGGGCGAACAGTTCGAGGTCGGATTTCGCCCAGTGGACGGCATCCGTCAGTTCCCGTGCCGGGTTCAGTATGCACTTCAATCCCCCGAAGCCGCAGTACCGCCCCAGCAGCACGCGTTCCCTTTCGGTGGGCGTGCGCCTTTCCCGGTCGAGCGTGAAGGCCGTCCGTATCGCCTCGATGTTGTCCCTCATCTTCTGTTTCCTATTGAATGCCATGGGATTCCAGATAAAGCATGACGGTTCCGGTCAGCTCAGTGTAGAGCAGGTCGTGGTCGGGCGACAGGGCGAAGGTGTCATCCGACGTGTCGTAACCGCCGAGCAGGTTTTTCAAATAGGGGAACAGTTCTCGGCAGAACGCTTCTCGGTCGGATGCCGCCACCTCGTCGGTGAACTCGTTTTCCACCACTTCACGCAGCAGTGCGTATGGGGAGAAGTGCAGGCCTTCAAGCAGGACGCGCATGGCTTCCTCCTGTGCGGCTTCCACCGTGCTTCCCGCCGCTCTTTCTTTCTCGAAGGTTTCCGAGGCGGCATCCTCCCTTCCGGTAATGAATAGGGTGTCTGATACTTTGTCCGGATGATATTTTCTCAGGTAGTCCAGCAGGTACAGCCCGTAGTAGGACAATTCCGCCGGAGCGATGTTCTTGTTCTGTTTCATTTTCTTATGGATTTAGTGGGTGAATAATTAGGATGCTTATTGGAAAGGATAGAAAAAGGCACCCGGTATCCCTCCGGGTGCCGCCACTAATTGTCGTGCAAATGAGGACAGGGTCTGACTTGCCTGAACTATGCCGAGTGCAGCCGACAATCAGTTACCACTAAATCCATGTGAATAAAGAGTATCAACGGATTGAAACAGATTATGACATGGTTCAGTGGTAAAAGTAATGCATTATTTTCGTTTTCCTTTCATGTTCGTACCTTTTCTTGCGCCTTTGGCTTCGGGAAAGATAAAGTTCGTGTTGAAGTCTGCGTCAAAGGCAATCGCCGCGCTGAACGGCTTGCCATGCTTGCTCCTGAAGCCACTGAGGACTTCCGTCTTTCCTTTTGCCAGCAAATCGGTCATCTCCCTGTCGGTGAGCGTCTTTCCGGCTATCTGGCGGAATACGGGCAGGGCGCAGTCCGGATTGTCGCAGCGCACCACCTTGCCGTAGAACTGCATCGTGCCCTTGCCGCACTTGGGGCAGGTGCAGCCCGAAGCCTTGTGCCCGAAAATACGGTCACACGCAAGCAAGTCCGTGGTGATCTTTCGGGTATAACTTTCTATACCCCTCATGAAAGCCTCATGCGGTGTCTTTCCTTTCTCAATCTCCGCCAGTTCCGCTTCCCACTTCCCGGTCATCTCCACATTGGCGATGTCCATGTCGTTTACAATGGAATACAGGGCGAGTCCTTTCTCCGTCGGCACCAGAGACCTCTTCACGCGCATCATGTATTCCCTTCTGAGCAGCGTTTCGATAATGGCGGCACGAGTGGCGGGTGTGCCGATGCCGCAGTCCTTCAGGGCCTGGCGTGCCTCCTCATCCTCCACATCATCACGCCCGGCGGTTTCCATCGCCGCCAGCAGCGAACTTTCCGTGTGCAGGGGCTTTGGTAGGGTCATGCCCGAACTCATCGAACATCCTGCCATTACCAGTGTGTCACCTTCCCTCCAGTCCGGCAATGCCGTATTCCCGTTGTCCTCACCGTACTCTCCGTACACGCCGCGCCAGCCTGCCTTGCGCACGATGCAACCTTTCGCCTCAAACGTCAGGCTCTCGCATCTTTCGCCTGCGTCCGGCATCACCTCCGCTACTACGGTAGCCGTATCCTTCACACATTCTTCCGAAAATGCCTCTACCATGCGTCCGGCAATCATGTCGTAGATAATCTGCTCGTTCTTGTAGAGGACAAGTGGGCGGTTCAGAGTCACCAGCAGGGCATGGTGGTCAGTCACTTTCGAGGCATCCACGCTCCGGCGGTTCAGTTCCCCCAGTTCCCCGATTTTATCCGCAAGGGCGGAGTGCCCTGCCAGCCGTTCAAGCAGCAGGGGCACTTCGGCGAACACATCTTCCGGAATATGGCGGCTTGATGTTCTCGGATAGGTGACGAGCTTCGCCTCGTAGAGTTTCTGCACCAGTTCCAGCGTCTGCTCCGCTGTAAAGCCGTGTTTCGTGTTCGCCTCCTTTTGCAGCGTGGTCAGGTCGTACAGCAGCGGAGGGTTCTCCACCTTCTGCTTCTTTTCAACCTTCACAACTGTCGCTGCCATCTTCGCCTTTACCTTATTATATAGTATAGCTGCCTCGTTCTTGTCCTGCCATTTCTCCGCCGAGGCGAACTTCACCACCGTATTCGTATTCACGGACGGTACGGAGAAATGCAGCTGGTGTACCGGCTCCGGCGTGAAGCGTCTGTTTTCCCAGTACCGCTTGCAGACTATCGCCAGCGTGGGTGTTTGCACGCGCCCCACCGAGTATGTGCCCCGTCCGGCGGCTACGGTTAGTGCCTGCGTGCCGTTGATTCCCACCAGCCAGTCCGCTTCGCTGCGTGCTTTGGCGGCTTGGTAGAGATTGTCATACTCATGTCCATCCTTCAGTTCTTTCAGTCCGTTGCGGATGGCGGCATCGGTCAGCGAGCTGATCCACAGGCGTCGGAACGGCAGAGTACAGCCCGTGTAGGCATACAGGTATCTGAAAATTAGTTCCCCCTCGCGGGCACAGTCCGTTGCCACAATGATGCCCTCACTTTCCTGCCACAACTTGGTTATCACCTTTATCTGTTTCATCGCTGCCGCGTCCGCCTTGTAGCCCTTGTCCGTCTTTACCTGTCGGGGAATCAGCATGAACACCTCCGGTATCACCGGCAAGCTGTCCCTGCTGAAGCCCTTGAAGCCGTAGCCGTCCGGCAGGGCAGGCTGCACCAGGTGCCCCAATGCCCATGTCACATGGTAGCCGTTCCCCGTATAATATCCTTCCTCTTTTCTTGTTGCTCCGGCGATGCGTGCTATCTCACGCGCCACGCTCGGTTTTTCTGCCAGTATGGTAATCATATATTTCCTGTTTTAGTCGTTGATACTATCGTTTCTTGTGGAATGGAACGGGGTACGCCGGTGTCCGTGGGATATGCAGAGCATGGCGCATGAAGCCCCGTTTCATTCCGTTGTTTATTCTCTTTGATTATTTATGGATTCAGTGGCGGCACTCAGGAAACCTTCATGCCTTTGGATTTCTTCGTCTGCTGCTTCTTCTGGGCATCGTCCTTCGGAGCGGTCTGGCCCTGCGTAAGCGGCTCCTTCAGGTGTTTGGTCGCTTCGTTGGTCTTGCCTTCGTTGTTTACGGCGAGCTGCGTGCGGCTCTCGTTCGATGGGGCGACGGTCTGTGCGAGGTCGGGATTTGCCGAATAGGTCAGCGGTCTGCCTTTCTCGCGGTCGAACTTCAGGTACTTCGTGCAGGGTTGTTCCTGGTCGTCCTTTGCGTTGGCAAGTACCACAACTTTCCCCGCCACATAGTCTGCTTTCTGCTGTTCCGTAAATTTGTCGTCCTTCCATTTCCCGATCGGGCGGATGCTGCCGTCCTCGTTTGTCCACGAGCGGTTACGCCGTTGTCCGTTCTCCTGATTCCCGTCTTCCTTCTGTTGCTGTCCGGTAGCATCCGGGGCTTCAGGGCTTTTCTGTTTCTTCTCCTGTCCGTTTCCACGTCGCTGCGATTGTCCCTGCCACAGATGTTCCGGCACAAACTCCACGTCGCGTTTCTCCGCACTCACTTGCAACACGGCTTCAAACTTGCGCCCGTACTTCAGCGTCACCTCCTTGGGCAGTGCCAGCCCTGCACGCAGGATGTCCTGTTCCGGTTTTAACAGTTCCGTCAGTCCGATTCTGTCTGGGATGCGTACCTTGCTTGCCGGAATGTCCACGATTTCATTCGTCAGGCGGTCGATGCTGATGTACGACGGACGCATCTCACCGGTTTTCGTATCTGCCACATCTACCAACCTGCCCAGATTACCCGTCTGCTTCAGGTTCTTCTTGTCCTCGTCCGTGAAAGTGTAGCCGTTGTGGGGAATGTCAAGCCTCGGCTCATGGCGCACGAAATGGGGTGCGAGCTTCAGTTTGCCGTCTTCCGTCTTCTGGAACGATAGGCGGGCTTGCAGCTCATAACTATCTCCGTCGAAGGTCGGGTTCACCGTCACCAGATTTGTCTTGCCATAGTTCATCAGGGCTTTCATGTCCTTTTCAGACATATTCTCTTTTTTCAACCCGAACCGTTCCAGTTCCTTCCAGTCCACGTCGCCGTCCGCTATCAGGTTCGGTCTTTGCGTCTTCGCCTGCGGTTGCCCGTCCTGTGCCGGTTCCTGTCCCTGTACCGCCTGCGTTTCCGTTGCTTGCGGTTGCTGTTCCTGATTTTTCTGTTTCATTTCTTCCATTTTCTCATTTGTTTGTTGTTCCACATTGTTTTCTTCCGTATTTTCTTTTTCAGCCTGCTGTTCCTCAGCCTGCTGGTACGCCGATGTATTCACTTTGTGCGGTGCAAGCAGGTCAGCGTTTGCCGCAGGGTCTTTCAGTAGGTCCTTGATAACCGGAAGCAGTGCTTCCACCGTATCCGCTGCCACCCTGTAGAAACCGAATCGTGTCGGTTCCTTGCACTGGCGGTAGAAATTCTTGAAGAAATTATCTATCGCATCCCCGTGGCGGTCAAAGCGCAAAAACTCCTGCGAGTGTTCTGCCTTCGCCTGTGCCCTCTTGGGATAGCCCCTTGCATCCAGTCCGGCAACCACACTGATTTCGCCCGTCTTTTCGTCTCGGACGACCAGTACATCCTCTTGCTTTTTCTTTTTCTGTTCCATTGATTGATTTTTTATTGTTTGATGATAGTCCCGCCGGTATTCCCGTGCAGGTCTGCTTTTCTTTTCGTTCCGGTTTCCCGTTCACATTTCAGTCTTCGTTTATTTGCATCAGGCTCGCCCTTAGCTTCCCGTTTACATCCGGTTCACCATCCATTTCCGGTTTCTCTTTTCGCCTCCGTTTCACGTGCGCTTTTCAGTCCCGGTATTCCTTCTGCCTCCTTTTTCCCTTTCTCTGTTTTGCCCGGAGCTTTCTTTCCCGTTCCTTCCTTCACTTTCAGCGCCCTTTTGCTGTCCAGCGTCACCTCTTCCATGTTCCGGCTGATAAACTCCAGCACGTCCGATTCCTTGTAGTAGCTCTTGCGGCTGATTTTCCGGTAGCGCAGTCCGTATTCGCTGCGGAACCGCTGTAGCGACCGTTTGCTCGTTCTCAGCATCTCGCACAGGTCCTGATTGTCATACAGCCGTTCTCCGTCCATGTACTTCACGCCCGCCGCTTCCTTGTTTATCAGCACCGATATGATGCTGTCCAACCGGTCAATCCGTTCCATGAGGCGCTTCATCCATTCCTCGAACACTTCCTTACCAATCCCTTCCATCATCCGCCTCCTTTCTGGTCATCAGGTAGTTATGCTTGAACTCCTCCAGCGTCTTGGGATTGCAGTGTACGATTTTCCGTCTCACGCATTCCTCCAGATCCGTCAGTCTGTACCGGCATTTGCTTCTCACCATCATGTAGGGAATAGTCTTGTCCTTTCGCATCCGTTGCAGTGTCCTCGTGCTGATTTTCAGCAGGTCCGCCGCCTCCTCGCTCGTCAGCAGGATTTCCGCTTCCTCCTTCGGCACGTTGTCTTTCTTGAAAACATAGTCCGCTATGCGGTCTATCTTCTCCATCATCGTCTTCACGACCTCATTGTCCATCGTTATTATTTCCATATCCTTCCGTATTGGTTACGCTGCAAAGGTGCGCAACTCTGCGCAGGCACAATCCATAGTATTTCCATAGTAGGGAATGATTTTCCTCGTTTTCCTTCCTCAATCCCTGTTTTTCCAGCATACGGGCACAAAACAAAAAAGCGACTCCATCCGGCACTAAAGCACGGATGAAGCCGCCATATCTGTAATAAATCCTTGTTTATAATATTTATTTATACATACTCAACTGAAATTTATTACTCAATCATGTTATTTATCAAAAGTAAGAGATTTGGTTTCTGTCATTATTATAAGCCTTTTACAAGCTCTTGAGATTGCAACATAAAAATTTTTTACGTCGTCAAATTTATGAGCATCCCAAATTATTACAGTTTCAAATTCCAATCCCTTAGTTAGAAGTGTTGTACCAAAACAAAGACCATCTACACTTCGTCCTTGATGACGTAATCTTGTTTTTTGAAGTTTCATTGCCTCAAACATAGAAATATTATTTATTTGGGCAATATTAAAGCATTTATCAATAGTATAATAAAAAATTTTATGATATGATTTTATTTGAGGAAGCTGTACTATTTGAGTCAGTACAGTTCTTAAATTAGAAAGATTAACATCTGCTTCAAAATGTGAGAAAGATTCCTTTAATTTCTTAGAAAAAGAGGCATTTTCTTTAGTACGTTGTTTTAATTTATTTTTACTTTTATCTATCCATTTATTTACTTCAGTGATGTTTAAGTGGAGTGATTTCAAAATATCATGTAATCTGGCAACCTTCTTAATTCGATTTCCACGCAAGCATTTTTCTATAAACGAATCAATCATTTTTGCACATTTATAATATTCAGAACTATCAATGGCATCGAGTACTGAAAATTTATTCGCATAGTCTGTTCTCTGTTTAATAACAATTCTTTCATTTAATCCACCTCTCAAAATAAGTTTGCCATTATTATCGTATTCCTTA
>OQVS01002195.1_pt1 | contig 12699 bp, 11 predicted proteins | sample 1691601 | NCBI WGS metagenome assembly OQVS01 (sample SAMN03418268, study PRJEB22391) | human gut metagenome | biome: human-gut; feature: organic feature; material: feces | host: Homo sapiens | place: Tanzania | collected 2013-01 | reverse complement strand
CGCTGGCTGCCGCCAGCTACCCCTTTGTGGACTTGCCGCCCGGAAACACCTTGCGTTGCAAGCTGTTCCCGTTCAGCAAGTTTAATTTATCGTGCTATCCATCATCGGGCCAACCTGACCCGAACTTTCAAAACTGAATACCAGCCGCCACCGGCGGCACCACTGAGCAGGAAATCTTGAAAGAGGTTCCCTGCTCTTTTTATGCCCGGACGTCGGGAGAAAGGAGGACATTACTTGCCATGCCCGCACTTTGATGTGAAAATCATCCAGCGCAGCAAGCGTCAGTCAGCCGTTGCGTCTGCCGCCTACCAGAGCGGGGAACGGCTGTTTTCCGAATACGACCAGAAACAGAAATACTATTCCCATAAAAGCGAAATCGTCCACACTGAAATCATGCTGCCGCCCCACGCCCCGCCGGAGTACGCAGACCGGAATAGCTTGTGGAACGCCGCCGAAGCGATTGAGAAACAATGGAACTCCCAGCTTGCCCGGAGGTTCGTGCTTGCCATACCGAGGGAACTTCCCCCGGAACAGTACGCCGACCTTATCCGGGACTACTGCCGGGAGTTTTTCGTTTCCAAGGGCATGATTGCCGACTTTGCCATCCATGACAAGGGGGACGGAAATCCCCACGCCCACATCCTTCTTACCATGCGGGCAATGGATGAAACCGGGAAATGGCTCCCCAAGAGCCGGAAGGTCTACGACCTTGACGAGAACGGCGAGCGTATCCGGCTTGCGTCCGGCAGATGGAAAAGCCACAAGGAGGACACCGTGGACTGGAACGACCAGAAGTACGCCGAGATATGGCGGCAGGGCTGGGCTGACACGGCGAACCGCTATCTGGAAGCCATCGGCAGCCCGGAGCGCCTTGACCTTCGCTCCTATGCCCGACAGGGGATTGATAAAATCCCCACCGTCCACATGGGGCCAGCGGTCAGCCAGTTGGAGAAGAAAGGCATACAGACCAACATCGGCAACCTGAACCGGGACATCAAAGCCGCCAATTCCCTCATGCAGTCTATCCGGCAGATGGTACGCAGCTTAAAGGGCTGGCTGTCCGGCCTGAAAGAGAAAAAGGCGGCGCTGCTGGAAGCACTGGAACAGGCCAAGGAGCCGACCATCCCCGAACTGCTTTCCCGGTATCTGGATAAACGGAGCGAGGAACGCACCGGCTGGACTTCCAAGGGAAAGCTGAAAGGCACTGTTGGAGATTTCAACAAGGTCATGGAAGCCCTTGACTTCCTGCGGCAGAAAGAGATTTCCACCGTAGAGAGCCTTGACGCCTATCTGGATGAAGCCAGCGCACAGGCCGTTTCCATCCGTGAGGAAATCAAGCCGATGGAGAAGCGTGTAAAAGAGATTGACCGGCTGCTTTTCCATATCGGGAACTTTGAAGCAAACAAGCCGGTTCATGCGAAATATGCCGCTATCCGCTGGAAGAAACCCAAGGAGAAATTTGCCGCCGACCATAAGGAGGAACTGGACGCCTACAACACTGCCCTGCGGTATTTCAAGGTTCACCTTGATGGGACGAAGTACAGCACGAAGAAGCTGGCCGAAGAACAGGCACAGCTTTCAGAGAATATCGCTTCCAAGACGGAAGCACTGACTGCCGTACAGGAGGATGTGAAAATTTTGCGGGATGTGCGCCACTGGCTCAATCAGGTTTTGCCATCCGAGCAGTACCGCCAGACCGCAGAGCCGGGAAAGAAACCGTCCATCCAGCAGGCGGTCAAAGGCCGGGAGCAGCGTATCCGGGAGGAACAGGCAGAGAAACGCCAGCAGCCCCGCCGCCAGCAAAAACAGGATATGGAACTTTAACCAATCAGGCGCTTGCCATTTTCCCCGTGAGAATGACAGGCGCTTTTCTTATTTTCAGGAGGATTTGCCTATTGAACGTATTTGAAGCCGTGAAGCAGTCTGTTACCACCCGGCAGGCCGCCGAGCATTACGGCGTCCGGGTGGGAAGAACCGGGATGTGCCGCTGCCCCTTCCATGACGATAAAAACCCCAGCATGAAGGTTGACCGGCGCTTCCACTGTTTCGGCTGTCAGGCAGACGGGGATGTGATTGACTTTGTTTCCCGTCTGGAAAACGTCAGCCCCAAGGAAGCCGCCCTCATGCTGGCGCAGGACTTCTCCATCCCCTATGAGGACAGGGAGCCGCCAAGCAGGAGCCGCCCAAAGCCAAGAAAAAGGCAGGAAAGCCCGGAACAGCAATTCAAGCGCATGGAGCGGTATTGCTTCCGGGTACTGTCTGACTATCACAATCTGCTGCGCCGCTGGAAGCGGGACTATGCCCCCAAGACGCCGGACGAGGAATGGCACCCGCTTTTCGTGGAAGCCTTGCAGAAACAATCCCATGTGGAATATCTGCTGGATGTGCTGCTGTTCTCCGACATAGGGGAACGGGCTGCCCTGATTGCCAGCTACGGAAAGGAAGTGAGGAACCTTGAGCGGAGAATGGCAGACCTTGCCGCCCGAACTGCGGCAGGCCGTGACGGACACCATCGAAGCCGCACCCCCGCCCCGGAGCGTTGAGGAAGTGAAAGCCATGCTGGAAAGCACCGAGAAAGGCGGCGTGCGGAACAGTATTCAAAACTGCCTGACCGTGTTCCAGCATGACCCCATTCTTTCCGGGGCGGTTGCGAAAAATCTCTTGACCGAGCGCATTGACCTTCTAAAGCCCATCGGCAGGAAACGCAGAACCGGCAGCAAGGCCATGACCGATACGGACATGAAATATATCCGGCTGTATCTGGAAAAGACCTACGGCCTGACAAGCGAGAAAAAGATAGCGGACGCCGCCGACCTTGCGGCAGACGCCAACAGCTACCACCCCATCCGGGACTACCTGAACGGCCTTGTCTGGGACGGGAAAGAGCGTATCCGCTATTGCCTGCGGCACTTTCTGGGAGCCGACACGGACAATTACACCTTCCAATCGCTGCGGCTGTTCCTGCTGGGAGCCATCCACCGGGCGTTCTGCCCCGGCTGTAAATTTGAGGTCATGCTTTGTCTGGTGGGCGGTCAGGGAGCCGGGAAGTCCACCTTCTTCCGGCTGCTGGCCGTGAAAGATGAGTGGTTTTCCGATGATTTGCGGAAGCTGGACGATGATAACGTGTACCGCAAGCTACAAGGCCACTGGATTATTGAAATGTCGGAGATGATTGCCACCGCCAACGCCAAGAGCATAGAGGAAATCAAGTCATTTTTAAGTCGCCAGAAGGAGGTCTATAAAATCCCCTATGAAACCCACCCGGAGGACAGGCTGCGGCAGTGCGTGTTCGGCGGGACTTCCAACGCCCTGGACTTCCTGCCCCTTGACCGTTCCGGGAACCGGCGCTTCCTGCCGGTCATGGTCTACCCCGAACGGGCCGAAGTACACATTTTGGACGATGAAGCCGCTTCCAGAGCCTATATCGAACAGGTATGGGCGGAAGCCATGACAACCTACAAAAGCGGCGATTTCAAGCTGTCTTTTACCCCCGAAATGATACAGTACCTCAAAGAACACCAGCGGGATTTCATGCCGGAGGACACCAAGGCCGGGATGATACAGGCGTACCTTGACCGCTACACCGGTAGCGCCGTATGCTCCAAGCAGCTTTTCAAGGAAGCCCTGAACCACCCCTTTGACGAGCCGAAACAATGGGAAATCCGGGAAGTCAACGACATTATGAACCACGGTATCACGGGATGGAAGTATTTCTCCAATCCCCGGATATTTGAAGGATACGGCAGACAAAAGGGCTGGGAACGGGAGGCCCCGGCAACGGACGCTGACAACGGGCGTGAAAAAACGCCGGACGGATTTGTGGAAGTCACGGAACAGATGGAGCTTCCCTTCTGAAAAATCCGGGGAAATGACAGCCGGTTGCCGACCCCGTTGCTATCCCGTTGCCGGGCCGGTTGCCGGGAAAAAGCCCGTAACTGCGGGCTTTTCTCCCCTCTGACAACCAAAGCAACAGAAAAATAAAAGAAAAAGTAAATAAAACAGTAACCCGCCAGACAGAGATTGTTTTCGAGGTTTTTTGAAGCCCGTTGCCGGACTTCGTTGCCGACCTTCTCCTGTCTGGCTTATTTCATTTATGGAGGTAACTGCCTATGGCAAAAAGCAAAACTGAAATTCATGTCACAACGGTATTTGACGGCGAACTGGACGCTACGGACGTTTTCGTGAGCCTGATTGCACAGAAATACAGTCAGAGAGATGATAAAGAATATCTTGCGAAAAAGCAAGATTTGGGATATAATAAAGACAAGGTTCAGAGTGACCGTGTTCCGTCTGGATTGTGCGGGTAACGGTTATGATGAACGGATTTGAATATACAGGCGTAGACGCAATACTGGCAGGCAGCTTCCGGGCGGCTATCTATTGCAGGCTTTCCAAGGACGATGACCTTGACGGGGAGAGCGCCAGTATCGCAAACCAGCGGGCTATGCTGGAAACCTACTGCGAGAAGCAGGGATGGGAGGTTGTTGCAGTCTATCAGGACGATGGCTACACGGGGCTGAACATGGAGCGCCCCGACCTGAAACGGATGTTGAAAGCCATCGAGCGCAGGCAGATAAACCTTGTGGTCACGAAAGACCTGTCCAGACTGGGTAGGAATTACTTGCAGACCGGCTTCCTGATTGAAGATTTCTTTCCCCGCAACGGCGTGCGGTATATCGCCATGAATGACGGTATCGACACCATGCGGGACAACAACGACATTGCGCCGTTCAAGAACATCCTCAACGAGATGTACAGCAAGGACATTTCCAAGAAGGTTCATTCCTCTTATCTGCTGAAAGCGCAGAAAGGCCAGTTTACCGGCTGCCTTGCCCCCTTTGGGTATCGGAAAGACCCGGAGGACAAAAACCATCTGCTGATTGATGAGGAAACGGCTCCCATTGTCCGGCGTCTGTTTGCGTGGGCGCTGGAAGGACACGGCCCCAACTACATCCGGCGCAGGCTGGAAGAAGAAAAAATCCCATGCCCGACCTACTGGAACCGGGTGCGGGGCTTTCGGAACGTGTCAACCAAGTGGGAAAAGAAAGACCCGGTAAACGGGCGGTATATGTGGGACTTCTCCGTGATTAAGGACATCCTGATGAACCCCGTCTACACCGGCGCTATCGCTTCCCAGAAGAAGGAATACCGCTTCAAAATCGGCACCATCGGGGAGAAGAAGCCGGAGGAATGGATTGTAGTGGAGAACCAGCATGAGCCGCTTGTTGACCGCAAGACCTTTGACATCGTGCAGCGCAAGCTGAAATCCCGGCAGCGCCCCCGCCAGACCGGGGAAATCAGCCTGTTTGCGGGGCTTATCAAGTGCGGCGAGTGCGGGAAGTCGCTGACGATCCGCTACACCAACGACAAGCACCCGAAGCAGATTTATTCCTGTAAGACCTACAACGCCTACGGGAAACAGCACTGTACCCAGCACCGGGTTGAGTACGACACCCTTTACAGCCTTGTGCTGAACAAAATCCGGGAGTGCGCCAGAGCCGCCCTGATGGACGGGGAGGCCGTTGCCGGGAAGCTGACTGACACCTGCGAAGCCGAGCAGAAAGGCCAGCGGGAAGCGTTGGAGCGTTCCCTTACCAAAGACGAGGAACGGATTGACGTTCTGGAAAAGATGGTGCTGCGGCTGTATGAAGACATGGTTGCCGGGCGTATCAGCGAAGCGAACTTCAATCTGCTGATGGAAAAGACGCAGGCGGAACAGGCCGAGTTGAAAGCAAAGGTCACGGAAGGCCGGAAGAAGCTGGCCGATGAAATCCGGCTTGCGTGTGACGCCCGCCAGTGGGTAGAAGCCATTCAGGAATACGCCGACATCACGGAACTGGACGCCGCCACCTTAAACCGCCTGATTAAAGAAATCGTTGTCCATGAAAGCATAGACAGCGATAAGACAAGACACATTTCTATCGAAATTCATTTCAATCTCAAACCCATCCCGGAGGTAGAGCAGGTCACAGCCTGACCTGCCCCCGCCGGGGCGGTTCTTAAAAAACTCCATAGATATTTCTTGACACGCCGCCGCCCGCCATCGAGCCGGTTTCCTACACCTATTTGGGTATGAAACAGCTCATGGCCGGCGGCGGCATCGCTTTGGTGGGCGCCACGCTGATCCCGCTTCTTGCGAACCTGTTCGGGTAATCCCTTATGGGCAGTCTGTTCGACTGGATAACAGACTGGATCAAAGAGGGCATGATCGAGGCGATCACAGGACAGTACACAAGCATATTTGAGTCCGTAAACAATCAGGTCACGGACGTTGCGGCGCAGGTCGGCCAGACCCCGCAGGGCTGGAACGGTGGCGTATTCAACATGATACGCTCCCTGTCTGATAACGTAGTCGTCCCCATTGCGGGGATGATCCTAACTTTTGTGCTGGTCTATGAGTTGATCCAGATGATATTGGAAAAGAACAACATGCACGATTTCGACACCTTCAATATCTTCAAATGGATTTTTAAGACCTTTGTCGCAACCTACCTTCTCACTAACTGTTTTACCATCGTAATGGCGGTCTTTGACCTGGCTCAAAATGTGGTATCGCGCAGCGCGGGGATCATAAACGGCAACCTGAATGTCAATGCGGCTCTTGCCGACCTGCAAACTCAGCTTGAAGCAATGGGTGTGTGGGAACTGATCGGCCTATGGCTTGAAACCAACATCATCCATCTATGTATGTGGATACTGTCTATCGTGATTTTTGTCATTGTGTACGGCCGAATGATTGAAATATATCTGACGGTCAGCCTTGCGCCCATACCTTTTTCAACAATGGCAAACCGGGAGTGGGGCCAGATGGGTCAAAATTATCTGCGCTCCCTCTTTGCCCTGGGCTTTCAGGGATTTCTTATCCTTGTCTGCATCGCAATCTACGCGGTGCTGGTACAGGCGATCCCATCGTCCGGCAGCATACACGGCGCCATTTGGGGCACGGCGGGATATACCGTCCTGCTGGCCTTTGCCCTGTTTAAGACAGGCTCGTTATCCAAGAGTATCTTTAATGCGCACTAATGCGCAGACAACAATCCAACAAAACAACTTTTAAGGAGGAAATCTATCTATGAGTAAAACAAATGAAACCATGCAGCCTGAAGCCGTGGAGACCGGCGCTCTGAAAATGGACGTCACCGTGCGCCCCATCGCGCCGAAAGACAACCTGATCGGCTTTGCCAATGTCACCTTCAATGACAGCTTTGTCGTCGAAGGTTTTCGTGTCTGCACCGGCGATAAGGGCATCTACATCAATATGCCGTCCACAAAGGACAGTCAGGGCAACTGGCGTGACACTTTCAAGCCGATCACGGCGGAGGCTCGCCGCCAGCTTACAGAGGCAATCGCGGAGGGTTACGGTATCGCTATGGAGAAAATGCAGGCAACCCTTGACGCTTCCAGAAGCGCAACGGAGAAGCCGTCCCTGACCGGGGCGCTGAAAGAAAAGGCGGAACAGGTCAAGGCGCAGCCTGCCAAGTCTGCTGGAAAGAATGAGCAGTCTCTTTAATGGCGGCTGAGAAAAAATACGGCATTATCTACGCAGACCCGCCCTGGCGTTATGAGCAGAGGACGGTTCAAGGCGGTGCGGAAAAGCACTACCCCACCATGAGCTTAGAGGAAATATGCGCGCTTCCTGTGGCACAGCTTGCCAACAAGGACTGCGCGCTTTTCCTTTGGACCACCTTCCCAAAGCTGAAAGAGGCTTTTCAGGTGATGAACGCCTGGGGCTTTACTTACCGGACGCTGGCCTTTTTATGGCTGAAGCAAAACCGCAAGGCGGATAGCTGGTTCTATGGCATGGGCTTTTGGACCCGCTCAAACGCGGAGGTCTGTCTGCTGGCGATCAAAGGCCATCCGAAGCGGCAAAGCGCCGGTATCCACCAATTTGTGATCTCCCGGATCGAGCAGCACAGCAAGAAACCGGACGAGGTGCGGGATAAAATCGTAAAGCTCATGGGCGATCTTCCGCGGGTGGAGCTTTTTGCAAGGCAAAAGACGCCCGGCTGGGACGCTTGGGGAAACGAAGTGGACTGCGACCTTGTAATGCCGGAAAGGAGCGTATAAATGGAACAGGAAGCAAAACAACTATTGTTCCGGCGTCTGGATGCGTGCCTGAAAGAACACACGACAAGTATGTTTCTGAGTAACGCGCAGCCGGACATAAAGGACATCTACGAGCTGCAACAGCTTGCGGAGCTTCACTATAATCTGAAAGTTTCGCACCTTTTTACCCCCGCAGAGGTTGAAGCGCTTTTGTCGTTCAGAGATCCGCTGAATGTGGCGCGCTGGTGCTGGGAAGAAAATACCCATGCGCACAGCTTCCCGATCTGTGAGTTGTTGCAAACAATCAACGCGGACAAGCGTTTTGAGAAAGTTTCGACTGAAAAACCGGAGCAGGACAAGCGTCAGGCTCTAACTGCTCTTTTAGGTCAAAACCTGTATGCGTATCGGGAGCAAATGCAGAGCTGGAGCCGGGCGGAACTGATTGACCGGTGCCATGAAATATCGGCAACGATGAACGCCTACAAGTATATGACTGAGGATTATAAACCTACCCGCGAAGCAATGGATTATCTACTTCGCTATGATAATCCTCTTGAGCTGATCCGCAGTTATTGGCCAGACGGCTACATTGAAGGTGAGATTGTCTTGCAAATGGTTCTCGACGATATGCAGTCCCCACCGGAGGAACGCCCTGAGCAGCCGAAATCTTTACGAGATCGTTTGCAAAAAGCGGCGAGCGAGGTCAAAGACCGTCCGGTGCAGGAGAAACCGGAACGCAGCGGAGAGGCGCGCTGACAGAAACCAAAGGCTACATGAAACGGAGGTGATCTATCCATGCCTTATGTACCGGTCCCCAAAGACTTGACGAAGGTCAAGACGAAGGTGGCTTTTAACTTAACCAAGCGGCAGCTTATATGCTTTTCCATTGCGGGCGTTGTCGGCGTGCCGGTGTACTTCTTTTCAAGGGGAACCATCGGCAATTCCGCGGCGGCGCTTGTAATGATCGGGCTGATGATGCCCTTTTTCTTCTTCGCCATGTATGAACGCGACGGGCAGCCGGCGGAAAAGATACTGAAAAACAGGCTCCGCTTTATGCTGTGGCCGAAAGAGCGGCCATATAAGACGGAGAACATCTATCACACATCAAATGTAAAGGAGGTATCCAGTATTGGCAAAAACCAGGCAGCAGGAGGCGCAGGAAAAAAGACTGCAAATAAACGTCAGGCAGTCAAAAAAGCTCCGCGCCGAAACGCGAAAAGCCGGTCGTAACGCCGCGCCGAAACGGAAAGAGCCGTCCAAGCAGGGCGGCTTTTTCGCGCGGTTCTTTGGTAATCCTCCGCAAACGGTTCAGCAGAGTATCCCCTACCGGGAAATGCACCGGGACGGGATCTGCCGGACAAGCGGGCGGACCTACACCAAGACGATCCAGTTTTTTGACATCAACTATCAGCTTGCGCAGGCCGAGGACAAGGCGCAGATTTTTGAAAGCTACTGCGACTTTCTCAACTACTTTGATTCTTCGATCCATGTGCAGCTTACCTTTATCAACCAGCGGGCCAACATGCAGGACTTTGAGAAAAGTATCAATATCCCGGCAAAGGGCGACGAGTACGACGATATACGCACCGAGTACGGCGACATGCTCAAAGGTCAGCTCCAAAAGGGAAACAATGGCCTTGTAAAGCGCAAGTACATCACCTTCGGGATCAAGGCGGACGACCTGCGGACGGCAAAGCTCAGGCTGGAGCGTATCGAGGCGGATATTCTGTCCAACTTCAAGACGCTTGGCGTACAGGCTCATGCTCTGGACGGCAAGGAACGGCTGGAGCTTTTGCACAGTCAGCTTCACCCGGACGGTCAGGAAAAGCTGCGCTTTGAGTGGAGCGACCTTCCGAAAACGGGCCTTTCCACCAAAGACTTTATCGCACCTTCGGGTTTTTCGCTTTCAGGCGACGGAACGAGCTTCAAGGTGGGCGATCAGCATGGAACGGTATCGTTTCTGCAAATCCTGGCGCCGGAGCTTACCGACAAGCTCCTTGCGGAGTTCTTGGACTTAAACGACGCCGTGACGATCAACCTGCATATCAAGTCTATCGACCAGGCGCAGGCCATTAAAAACGTCAAGCGTAAGATGTCAGACCTGCAGAAAATGACCATCGAGGAACAAAAGAAAGCGGTCCGCTCCGGGTACGATATGGATATTATTCCGACAGACCTTGCAACCTATGGCGAGGACGCCAAAAATCTTCTGCAAGATCTGCAAAGCCGGAATGAGCGTATGTTTTTGGTCACGGTGATCGTAACGAATATCGCATCCAAGCGGCAGACGCTTTCCAATGACATCTTTGCGGCCTCCGGCACCGCCCAGACCTATAACTGTGTGTTAAAGCGTCTGGACTTTCAGCAGGAACAGGGCTTCATGTCCTCCCTTGCGCTGGGCGTCAATCAGATCGAGATCGAGCGCGGGCTTACCACAAGCAGCACGGCGATCTTTGTGCCATTCACCACCTGTGAGCTGTTCCAGGAGGGCGAGGCTTTGTATTACGGTCTCAACGCCCTTTCCAACAACCTGATCATGGCGAACAGAAAGACGCTAAAAAACCCCAACGGCCTGTTCCTCGGAACGCCCGGCTCCGGTAAGTCGTTCTCTGCCAAGCGCGAGATCGTCAACGTGTTTCTGCTGACAGACGACGACATCATCATAGCCGACCCGGAAAACGAGTACGGCGCGCTGGTGGAACGCTTTGGAGAACAGGGACAGGTTATTGACATTTCTCCGAACTCCACCAATTACATCAACCCGATGGATATAAACCTGGATTACAGCGACGACGAGAACCCGATCACCCTAAAAAGTGATTTTATTCTGTCTCTCTGTGACCTCATTATTGGCGGCAAGGAGGGGCTTTCTCCCGTGGAAAAGACCATCATCGACCGCTGTACAAGGCTTGTCTATCGGGACTACCTGCAAGACCCAAAGCCGGAAAACATGCCGATCTTAGGCGATCTGTACGACCTTTTGAGAGCGCAGACGGAACCGGAGGCGCAAACCATTGCGACCGCCCTTGAAATCTATGTCAACGGCAGCCTGAATGTCTTCAACCACCGCTCCAATATCAAGATGGACGATCACAGAGTCCTTTGCTTTCAGTTAAAGTCGCTCGGAAAAGCCTTAAAAGAGATCGGCCTTCTTATCATGCAGGACTGCGTGTGGAATCGTGTTACGGCAAACCGCTCCAAACATAAAACGACCTGGTTCTATATCGACGAATTCCACCTGCTCCTAAAGGGCCAGACCGGTGCGTTTTCGGTAGAGATCTGGAAGCGCTTCCGTAAATGGGGCGGAATTCCCAGCGGGCTTACCCAAAACGTAAAAGACCTGCTGGCGTCACGGGAGATCGAGAATATCTTTGAAAACTCAGACTTCATCTACATGCTGAACCAGGCTCAGGGCGACAGGCAGATACTTGCCAAGCAGCTCGGCATCTCCCCGCACCAGCTCTCCTATGTGACACATTCAGGTCCCGGCGAAGGGCTGCTGTTCTTTGGAAACGTCATTATTCCCTTTGTGGATCACTTCCCGAAGGATACCAGCCTGTACCGGATCATGACCACGCGCCCGGACGAAGTGGCGCAGAGCCAATAGCAAACTGACGCACGGATAAGGAGGTGATGATCTCGTGCGAGACGTGGACTTTTCAAAGCCGAAAGGCAAAGCGCGGGACGCTCCTTTGCCGGAGCGTCTTTCCACAAAAAGCCGGGACTTCAATCTACGGGAGGCAAAAGCGGGATCGGTTTCCGCAGACGACCTCATACGCAAAAGACAGCAGGAAAAAACCGGCGCGCAGGAAACGGAAGCCCCGGAGGAACCTTCCCTCAATGCTGATACAGGGGTATTACGGGAGCGAGAGCCGCAGCCGGAAACGGAAAGGCGGCATACACTTCGCCAACACGGAAACAAGTATCAGCAGCGTTTTCAGGAAGCGGCCAAGGCGGAGGAAGCACCCACTGCAGCGCCGGAGGAACCGAAAAAGCCGTCCAAGCTGACCTTTGACGCGGACGAGCTTCCCTTGCAGGATCAGCCGGACCGGAAACTGACAAAGGCAAGGTCAAAAGTGGACCGTGCGGCGGAGAAGCTGGAAAAAGCGAAAAAGCGTCTGCCTTCCTATCGGAAGCTGCGTATGGAGACTTCTTCCGACCCGGAAACGGGCAAGAAGAAAACGCGCCTGAAATTTGAACAGGAAGCAAAGCCCCAAAGCGCGCATGTCAAAGGCCCCGCCGTTTTGCGTCCCGTAAAGGGCGCGGCCGGTATGGCAGGCATAGAGCTTCATAAAAAAATATATGAGGCGGAGCATGAAAACATCGGGATCAAGGCTGCGCACCGCACCGAGCTTGTGGGCGAGGCAGGCGCGCGCACGGCGTACCGGCTCCATAAGACCGCACCGTATCGAAAGGTGGCGAGGCTGCAAAAGATGGCTGCGCGCACAGAGGCAAAGGCGGCCTATACCAAGCTGCTGCACGACCACCCGGATCTGAAAAAGAAAACCCTTGCGAAGCTGTGGTACAAGAAAAAGCTGCAAAGGCAGTATGCCAAAGCCCTGCGGGAAGCACAGAAAAAGGGCAAGCGCGCAAAGAAAACCGCCGTCACGACGGAAAAGATCGCCGCCCGTGTGGTGGAATCGGTCAAGCGCC
>OQVS01002194.1_pt1 | contig 12703 bp, 11 predicted proteins | sample 1691601 | NCBI WGS metagenome assembly OQVS01 (sample SAMN03418268, study PRJEB22391) | human gut metagenome | biome: human-gut; feature: organic feature; material: feces | host: Homo sapiens | place: Tanzania | collected 2013-01 | reverse complement strand
TGTCGAAGTGTTCTGTGCCTCGGTCGTGTTCATGCTCCTCCGCCAGCCTGCCGCAGCGGTTAAAAAGCCCCGAGAGCAGTCCCGAAAACGCATATGCCATCGTGAAAAACGGTGTTCCGCCGGTCGTAAGATCCATCGCAAGACCAAACACCGTGCCGACGGTACAGCCGGTCATCATCCCACAGCGCAGTGAGCTCATCATGATGATGAGCACCGCCGCAAAGCGACCGACGGATAGTGTGTCAAACAAAACTAACCTCGACAGCGCCATCATGAACACGGCAACGGTTATGAGCACCGCCGTCGACCGGCGTATCTCGGCAGACTCGGTCGTGGGTTCATCCTTTTTGAGCGCCTCGGCGATAAAGTAGCTCACGCCGAATGCAAGCACCGTTTCCAAAAATACGACCGCAATTGTCGGTGCGTCGCTGAGTATCTGCGAAAAGCTCGACAGCACGCCTGTGGCTAAGGTCACGGCAGCAGCGGTTGTCGGCGCAAAGAGAGTTTTTTTGTATAGCTTTGTGTCCTGAAACGAAAACTCCACCGTGAAAACGATAACTACCGCCGCAAGGTAGCGTATGCCCCATGACAGGCCGCCGGAGACTATGTAGCCGAGCGTCGCCCCAAACAGGCAGCACACTCCGTTGACCCCCGCTCCGGCAGCGGCAACTATCGCAATGCCGAACGGACCGGCCGTGCCTAATACCCTCGCCGTGCCGAGCACAAAGCCGCCGACAAGATACATGACAGCCCATGCTATGGCGGTGACATCCTCCGAATTTCGCTGCACCACGCTGTCCTCAAATGCGGTCTTTATCGCCGCTATTGAGCCTTTTACATTCATAATATCGCCTCCGAAGTTTACATAAGGTATTATTTATTATACTTATGTAATTCCCCGAAGTGCGTCATTTGGCGCTGTTGAGAAATGTTTTATCAACAGGGGAAATAAGCGAAAATAAAACAGGACTGTTTCCAGTCCTGTTTTCAGTCTATTACGAAGCTTTTGCCGAAGGGATACGGAGTTCCTCTCACCTTTTGCATCCAGTCGACGATGCCGTCCTTGTCGGTCACGACCATGCCCGACAGTCGGTCGATGCCGAGCGATTTTAGCTCGGAACACATGGGGACGGTGGGGCCGATGACGATGGTCTTTGCGTTTCGAGATAGCTCAAGCAGCCTCGGCATGGTCTTGTTCACCGCTGCGCTGCCGGTGATGATAGAGACATCACATTCGGGCAGAATATACTCGCAGGCAGAGTCCGGCAGGTCTCCGTCACGGGGGTCTCTTTCAATTATGTAAACCTCTTTTGCTCCCTTCAGCGCTTCATCGCCGAGCTTTAGGTGGCCGATGAGCGCAACGGTCTTGCCCTCGATATCCATGCCGTCGGTGCAGCTTTTTGCATCGTCGGCGGCAAGGTGCAGGCGCTCCATGCGCTCGGGCGTATTGTAAAAGGCGTTTATGACAGCCATCGCTTCGCTCGCCTCAATAAAGCTCCAACTCATGACGGCCTGTGCCGCTGTCTTTGCGCCCAGCCCCACGAGTGAGGCGAATTTGCGCTGCACGCTCTCGCCCTCGGTGTTCATGGCAATTCCGAAGCTGCCGTTTGATAGCTCCGCTCCGACCCACGCAGTTCCCCTCACGATACCTGTCACGGTAAGCGTATCATCCATGCCGTCTATTAAAATCTTATAATAATCCTTCATGATCACACCTCTATATCTTACTTGCGTTATTATAGCAGGCAATGTTATAATTGCGCAAGAGGTGAACGACATGTACTTTGACACCCATGCGCATTATGACAGCGGAGCGTTCAACGCCGACCGCTATGAGATACTCGGCTCGATGCCCGAAAGCAATGTCGGACTCATCGTTGACCCCGGCTGCGACCTTGAAAGCAGTAGGGCGGCGATAGCGCTTGCCGAGCGCTTCGAGTTTATTTACGCCGCCGTAGGCTGGCATCCCGAGGATATGGACAAGCTTTCGGAGGAAGGTTACGCCGAATTGGAACGGCTTGCCGAGCACCCGAAGTGCGTTGCCATCGGCGAGATAGGGCTCGACTACTATTGGGACGACACCCACAAGGCCGAACAAAAGGAGCTTTTCAGACGGCAGATAGAGCTTGCTTTAAGGCTTAATAAGCCCGTCATCGTCCACGACCGTGAGGCACACGGCGACTGCATGGAGATAGTGCGGGACTACCCCGCTCTGCGTGGCGTGTTCCACTGCTACTCGGGCAGCGCCGAGATGGCGGCGGAGCTATTAAAGCGTGGCTGGTACCTCGGCTTTGACGGGCCTATCACATACAAAAACGCCCGTAAGGCAATTGAGGTTCTCGAAATGTGCCCGCTCGATAAAATGGTCATCGAGACCGACAGTCCGTATCTCACCCCAGTACCGAACCGAGGCAAGCGCAACGACTCACGGCAGCTTGAGTTTGTCGTGCGCAAAATCGCCGAGGTAAAGGGATTGAGCGCCGAGAATGTCGAGGAGCTTACATATACTAACGGCAAAAAATTATTTGGAATTGGTGAATGAAATGTATGACCCTGAGAAGATACTGACCGGTGCGCCGAACGCCCGTGACCTCGGCGGCATCGAGACCGCCGACGGCAGGCGGATAAAGCCGAATCGGCTTATAAGAAGCGGCATGCTCGCAAGGCTCACGGACGAGGATGTGGAATACCTCAAGTCCGCAGGGCTCAAGACCGTTGTCGACTTTCGCACGAGCGCAGAGCGTGTGCAGAAGCCCGACAGGGTGATAGACGGTGCCGAATACATCGTCTGCCCCATGCTTGAGGACAAGACCGAGGGCATCACCCGTGACAAGCCTGAAAGCGAGGACGAGGAGGCGCAGCGCACGCTGAAAATGGCACGCAGGCTCATGGAGCACGACCCCGACGGCGTTCGGCAGATGCGAAGCCTCTACCCCATTCTCGTGACGCTCGACCACTCGCTCGAGCATTACCGCAGGTTTTTTGAGATACTGCTGAAGCACGAGGACGGTGCGCTTTTGTACCACTGCACCATGGGCAAGGACCGTGTCGGCACGGCGACAGCACTGCTGCTGACGGCGCTCGGCGTTCCCCGTGAGGGCATCGTTGCAGACTACATGATCACCCGTGAGCGCTGCGCCCCGGGCACACAGAGGCTGCTTAATAACTGCCGCAAGTTTACCGACGACGAGGCGGTGCTTGAGTTTGTCTACAGGCTCGACACCGTGCAGGAGGATTTCATTGCTGCGACCTTTGAGACCATCGACGAGGTGCACGGCGGCATGGATCGCTTCCTGCGTGACAAAATGGGGCTTGACGCAGCGGCTATCGAAAGGCTCAAACTGCTGTATCTTGACTAAAAAGTATAGTTTTAAAAACAGGCATTTTATATAAAATGCCTGTTTTTTTAGCATTCCGGTGTCAATGCCCATATTTATATTTTTGATACATTGGTATGATATGTATGAACACTTATAAGGAGTGAGTTGAATGAAGCGCTTTTCATGCTTTTTACTCGCAATACTCATGCTGCTGAGCCTTGTGCCGGTCGCAATGGCCGACAGCAGCGATACCCTGACCGTGCAGACACGCACGGCACAGTACACCTTTAAGGTCGGCGAGACCTTTACATATTCGTATTGGCTGCGCCTTACGCCCGACCTCGTAAACTACAGCGAGGACTACCTTGTTGATTACATCACCGGCATGGCAAACGACCTCGGCGTGAAGCTGCCCGGAACCTCGCTCGGCAAGCTTCAGCTCGGTACGCTCACCAAGATGAAGCTCAAGTCCGCAGGCGGCAACATCATGTACGATACCGACTGCCTGACCCTTGTTTCGGCAAGCATGCCCAACACGAAGAAGGGCTACACCGTAAAGAAAACCGACGCTTTGGCGGGCTCGCTTGTTGATTCCGGAGTTTTGGACTTCACAAACTCCGACCTCGGATTTTGGACGGGCAAGGTCAACGATGCAAACGATCAGACCGTGTTCCAGAATACCAATGTCCTCGTCACCTGCAAATTCAAGGTGACCAAGGGCTCGGACACGCCCGTATACCTGCGCACCCGCCTGCGCCATCTTGAGGTCACGACAAATGGCCTGATGGGGCTCACACAGGGCACGGATATCGTCATCGTCCACCGTGACCAGTCCGTGTTCATCCCCTACGAGTCCTACGAGACGATAAACGACGAGCAGCCCGCCGTTGTTCTCAAGTCCCTTGTCGATGATGTCGGCCTTGATATCCGCTATCTCAATACCGCCGGCGACAAGGACGACTATAAGCGTCCCGGTGCGGGCGTGACCGTCAACATGTACGGCATGACGACCGACGGCCGCTACGCAAAGCTCACCACCACGACCACCGGCAACGATGTCACTTGGTTCTACGATGTGCCGTATGGTCAATATTATGTAAACTGTTCGTTCACGAACGCAAACGGCAATATCTACGCTACGCCCGATCCCGAGAAGGCCGAGCACATCAATGTTCCGGCTACCGGCGAGGTGCAGGCGCTTTGGCTCGTGCGCACCGATCCCGAGACGCAGAAGAAGATCGATGTGACTGTCAACTGGGTCGGCGACGAAGGCTACCTGCCCGTACGGCCGGATTACCTCGTTGCCGAGCTCAAAGCCAGCGACAATTCGAGCGTCCTGCACAAGCGCCTTATCGAGCGTGACCAGACCTCGGAGAGCTTTGACTGCGTGGATATCTACGACGCCGACGGCAACAAGATCACCTATGATCTGAGCATCAATGCGGTTTATGGCGCATCGCAGGTCGCTTCGGGAAATGCCGTGTTCCCGTACACGGTCACCATCGACAAGAGCTTCGGTTCGGACGGTGCCGAGAACTTCACCGTTACGCTCGTTTACTGCGGCGATAAGTCCGACCTCGGCGTCATAAAGCCCGACGCAAGCGGCCACTACTGGGTCGAGCAGACCTCCCTGCGCACAGAGCCCAGCTGCACGACCGACGGCAGAGCATACTATATCTGCTCGGCGTGCCACCAGACGAAGTACGAGACCATCCCCGCAACGGGTCACAAATGGGACAGCGGCAAGGTCACGAAAGCTGCCGGATGCGAAACCGTCGGAGAAATGACCTACACCTGCTCGGTTTGCAGCGCAAAAAGAACGGAAGCGATAGCTGCGACCGGCCACAGCTACACAACGGCAGTCACCGCCCCGACCTGCACCGCACAGGGCTACACGACCCACACCTGCTCCGTCTGCAAGAGCTTCTACAAGGATAACTACACCAACGCACTCGGCCACAGCTTTAAGAACGGCAAGTGCACACGCTGCGGAGCGACAGACCCCAATTACATCGCCGCTCCCGCACTCAGCATAACCACCTCGTCAGGCAAGCCGAAGCTTTCTTGGAACGCAGTCGACGGTGCAGTGAAATATTGGGTCTACCGCAGCACCGACGGCAAGAATTTCAGCTACTACGATAAGACCACGAACACGACCTACACCAACAGTAGCACAACTATCGGCACGACTTACTACTACAAAGTCAAGGCCGTGAACGCAAACGGCGCTGCATCAGCCTACAGTGTTGCAAAGAGCATTCAGTGCAAGCCCGCAGCACCGAGCGTGAGCATTTACCGCACGAACGGCAAGCCGCAGCTCAAGTGGAGTGCGGTCACGGGTGCAACGAAGTATTGGATATACCGCTCGACCGACGGTGTGAACTTTAAATACTTCGACAGCACCACCAAGACCAGCTACACCAACTCCGGCGCAGCGTCGGGCACAAAATATTATTATAGAGTAAAGGCAGTTGCGGTCGTGAACGGCAGCAATGTCACCTCCGCAAGCAGCAGCACAAAGGGCCTTATGACCACACTTGCGACCCCCTCGGTGAGCATCACGACCTCGAACGGCAAGCCCAAGCTCACTTGGAAAGCCGTCACCGGTGCAGACAAATACTATGTCTATCGCAGCACCGACGGCAAGACCTTTAAATACTGGGACAGCACCACCAAAACCACCTACATAAACAGCGGTGCAGCAAAGAACACCAAGTACTATTACAAAGTCAAGGCAGTCTGTGCATCGAACTCCAACGCAAACTCCGCCCAGAGCTCCACCGTCAGCATCAAAGCTACAAAATAAAATGAAAAAAAGCACCCCTCGGGGTGCTTTTTTAATCCTCCATCAGCTCGGAAAAGCATTCTAACGGGAGGCAATATGACAGCTCGGACAGAATAAGGCGCAGGCTCTCTCGGTCGTAATCGGGGCGCTGGGCGTTCATTCTCGTGCCTATGGGGATATCCAGCGACAGCATTACTCTGACCGATGTGCCCATATTCTCGCCTCGGCTCTCGATTATCACCGCACCCTTGTGCAGCTCGGCGATGCCGCGCACGACCGCAAGACCCATGCCCGCTCCCTGCGGCTTGGTAAAGTCGATTTCATGCTTATACCGCTCGAAAGCGTAGGCCAGATCCTCCTGCGGGATACCGTCGCCGTTGTCGTCAACGGAGAGTATGAGGTTTTTGTCCGTTCGCAGGAGCGAAACATATATCCTGCCGTTATGCGGGCAGTGACTGATGCTGTTTGCCAGCAAATTGAGCAGTAGCTGCTGCAAAAGCGTCCTGTCGGCGGCTACTCTTATCTTCTCGGGTGCGTTGAAGCTTATCGTCACGGCAAGGTCGCCCAAAGACATTATCTCGTCTATCAAGCCCTTGCACAGCGCCGTCACATCGACGGCTTCGGGGTTAAACGGCATCTCCCCTCTCGCCATGGCATTGAGTGCCGTGACATTGGACAGCGACCTTTTCATCCTGTAATAGCTGCGATTTATGGATCTCACATACTCCAGCAGCTTGATATTGCCCTCGTCCTCGGCGATGATGGACATGCACGAGGCCGCAAACTTGATGTTGGACAGCGTCGTGCGCAGGTTGGCGTACAGCGCCTCACGGTCATCGGGGCTTTGCTCGTTGCATACCATTACAAAAATGCGTGTGCCCTCATATGTGTTCACCTTAACAGAACAGTTTTTCGTGCCGATAAACGCAGTTGCAGTGAAGCGATCCGCCTGAGTATTCATAATGTGGCTGGGTATCAAAAGCGCCGTCGGCTTCCCCGTCAGGTCTCTGCCGGCAAGCTCGACCGCAGCAGCGTTCATAAAGGCTATGCGATCCTTCCTCGACACGGCCATAGGCTGGTCGACCATCGAAAGCGCCGCAGTAAGCAGCATCGTATCGTGCATGGCAAGTCCTCCCTTGCAGATATCAGCATTATCTGCCGCAATTCTATCAGAAACGAGCAAATTATACAATAGCCGCTCAAAAAAAGCTTATTTTTTGCGAAACATTTGGATGTATCTCAGCATTGATTTTTGTCAATAGTATATGTTACAATGAATTTAAATCACAAGGAAATTTTTCCGCTTACTATTATAATGGAGGAATAGATTATGATCAAAGTAGCAATCAATGGTTTCGGCCGCATCGGTCGTCTCGTTTTCAGAGCAGCTGTCGTCTCGGACGATATCGAGGTCGTTGCGATCAACGCTCCCGACAAGACCCCCGCTCAGCTGGCCTACACCGTAAAGTACGACTCCGTGCACGGCCGCTTCAACGGCACCGTCGAGTCTGACGACAGCTCCATCATCGTAAACGGCAAGCGTGTTCCCATCGTCGGCAACCGCAACCCCGCAGAGCTGCCTTGGGGCGAGATGGGTGTTGAGTATGTTCTCGAGTGCACCGGCGCTTTCCTCACCACCGAGAAAGCCCAAGCTCACATCGATGCAGGCGCACAGGTCGTCGTGCTGTCCGGCCCGTCCAAGGACGATACCCCGATGTTCGTCTGCGGTGTCAATCTTGACAGCTACACTCCCGACATAAAGGTCGTTTCCAACGCATCCTGCACCACCAACTGCCTGGCTCCTCTCGCCAAGGTCATAAACGACAACTTCGGCATCGTCGAAGGTCTCATGACCACCGTTCACGCAGACACTGCAACTCAGGAGGTCGTCGACGGCTTCTCCAAGAAGAACTGGCGTCTCGGCCGCGGCGTTCACGGCAATATCATCCCCACCAGCACCGGTGCTGCAAAGGCAGTCGGCAAGGTCATCCCCGAGCTCAAGGGCAAGCTGACCGGCACCTCCATGCGTATCCCCAGCGCCGACGTTTCCATCGTCGACCTGACCTGCCGTCTCGAGAAGGGCGCAACTTACGATGAGATCTGCGCGGCTGTCAAGGCAGCAAGCGAAGGAGCAATGAAGGGTGTTATCGAGTACTGCGAGGACGAGGTCGTTTCCTCCGACTTCATCACCGATCCTCACACCAGCATTTTCGACGCAAAGGCCGGTCTGGCTCTTAACGACAACTTCGTAAAGCTCATGGCATGGTACGATAATGAGTGGGGCTTCAGCTGCAAGATGCTCGACCTCACCCGCCATATCGACAAGGTCCGCAAGGCGTGATTTAAAGCTTAAGCATAAAAAATCCGGAGCTCAGCTCCGGATTTTTTTATGAAGCATGAGCGGAAAAGAGCCGCTTGAAACCGTATGTTTTCTTATCTCCGCCGGCCTCTGTAAGGCCCTTGATTTCCGTTCTTCTCGGAAGCTATGGAAATTTGAGCTCTCCTCATGCTGCACTTAGCATGACGATTCACTCATTGCCGCTCAAAAAGTTTATACAAAACAATAAAAAGTGTTGCAATGTCATGGATGATGTGATATATTATTAACGATATCAAGGATTACGTCCCCCCGTGATCCGGCTCCCAAGGTCATTGCGCTTTGGGAGCTTTCTTTTTTTGCCTTGAAAACCGGAGCTTTGTGTGCTAAATTATCTCCATCAAATATTTTTGACCAAGGAGAAAAATATTATGGAAATCGGAATAAAAGGCAAGGTCGAGACCGTCGTTGACGGCAGCAACACCGCAAAATTCGTTGGAAGCGGTTCACTGGATGTCTTTGCAACTCCCTGCATGGTCGGACTCATGGAGCAGGCGGCTCAGATGTCGGTCGCACCCCATCTCGAGGAGGGACAGGGCACCGTCGGCACGAAGCTTGAAATTACCCATGACGCAGCCACGCCTCTGGGCATGAAGGTCTGGGCCGAGAGCGAGCTCATCGCCGTCGAGCGCCGCAAGCTCGTTTTCGAGGTCAAGGCATTTGACGAGTGCGGTCAGATAGGCGCGGGCAGACACGAGAGATTCATCATCGACAACGCGAAGTTCGTCGCAAAGGCCAACGCCAAGGGAGCAAAATAATGAAACGTTTTGTCGTGCTCATCGGCAACTACGGCTCGGGCAAGACGGAGATCGCGATAAACCTCGCGGTAAACTCCGCGGCCAAGGGGCTTAATACGCTGGTGGTCGACCTTGATAAGGTAAACGACTATTTCCGAATGAGCGACCGAGTTGAGCTTCTGAAGGAAAACAATATTAACCTCGTATCGCCGACCTTCGCAGGGCAGGGCGTTACGCCGAGCAATATGTCGGCGGCCGTGGCCTCGGCCTTCGCCGGCGACTGGGATCTGTGCATCTTCGACGTCGGCGGCGACGCGGCGGGCGCCATGTCGCTTGGCAGATATCACACCGACTTTGCCGCCCTCAAGGAGGGACAGCTTGAGGTGTACGATATCGTCAATGTGTTCCGCCCCATGTCCGAGAGCCCGGAGAAGATCATAAAGCTCAAGGAGGAGATGGAGGGCTTTGCAAGGCTCAGGGTAACGGGCTTTGTAAACAACTCTAACCTTCTCAATTTTGCGAGCGCCGACGATATCCGACAGGGCTACGACGTTCTGCGAGAGACAAGCAATATGACCGGCATACCCGTCGCGCACACGACCGGGCGCAAGTGCTTTCTCGATGAATTCCTGCGCGACGGGCGCGATGAGAAGTATATCGGTGAGCCCATCGGTCTTGAGACCTATATGCACCGCTCGTGGGAGGCCTTCACGAGCCTGGGACTATGAAAAATACGGAGTCATTTTTGACTCCGTATTTTTCGAGACTGTCAAAAAACCATGCTGCCGATTAAATATAACCGCGCAGCGGGGGAGCTTGAGGGGGCAAGGCCCGCCTCAAATTTGATTAAAAAATGTGGCGTATTTGAAGCGTGCAAAAAAGCCATTGGCTTTTTTGTGCGCTAGAAAAATACGGAGTCGTTTTTGACTCCGTATTTTTCATCCCTCCATGACATGCAGTGCGCGTATGGCAGCGTTTTCGATGCGGCTCTGCACGTCAAAGGCGTGCCGCTCAAGATAATAATCCGCACTGCTGCCGGTGAGCCCCTGCTCCCGAAGCTCAAGGACTGTCTGTGCGCAGATATCCTCAATGACCTGAGCCTTGAGCAATCTTCCGTCGGGCGCGTTATCGCCCGTGAGCAGGAATTCGAGCGCATCGGCGAGCTCAGGAAGCTTTTCCAGCCCACGCATGCCGCGCAGCAGCCATTTGTAGTACGGTGCGTGGCGGCGGTTTAAGAGAAACACCGCCTCGGCCGCGTTTTTCACAAACTCGCTTACGGCGAGCATCGCCGCGCCCTCCTCGCCGTGCGCAAGGCAGCGCGAGTAGTTGTACTGCCCCGACTGCGCCATGAACGCCAGCCGTGCGGCAAGCTTTTTGCGCCGCACATCCTCGGGCATACCGTGGGCTATCTCATTGCGTATGCGCGAGAACTCACCGAGATCGTCACGGAACACCTCGCCGCTGACTGCCTGCGCAAGAGCGTATGAGGGCAGATGCAGCCAGTCGCGCCACGCCTCGGGAGCGCCGGAGCAGCCGGTAAAGCGCCGGTAGAAGTCGCTTATGCGCATAACGCCGACACCCGATGTGCCGAGAGCAGAGGACTTTGATACTTTGCCGCCGAACAGACCGCGCATTTCACGCGACAGAGCAAGGCCGATCGCATCGTCGTCTGCGTCCGTAAGCCACAGGCAGAAGCCGGGCTCAAAATCATGGTCGTGCGAGACGTCGTCGTCAAAGCCCAGGCACTGAGAGCCCGCGCCCGCAAGCCCCACGGCGATGCGCATTTCAAATTCGGGGAATCGTGTGTGTATCAGCTCCGCACCCTTTTCAAGATAGAGTGCTCTTGCCGCGTCAAGCCCTTTCATTTATCTCCTCCATGCGCTCGCGCAGCGCCTTGACGTATATGAAATAGCCGAAATGATCAAAGGTCGGGATGCATTTTGAAAGCGTAAACGCGTTGTATCCGTCTCGCGGCAGCGCGGGATCGGTGAGACAGTCGTAGGCTCTGTCGAGCATGGGCTCAATATCCTGCTCGCGCCCCATGCGCTCGTACAGCTCCGCGAGATTGCAGAGTGTGACGGCCGTGTCGTTTCCGGGATCCCTGCAGCTTTTTATGATGTCAAGAGCCATCCTGAAATGCCGCTCTGCGCTCTCATAGTCGCCCGTGTCCTGATAAACAAGCGCCATGTTGTTGTAAAGACCGGCAAAGCGATAATCAGAGGGGTCAAGCTGCTCGGCATATACACGCGAAGCATGGCGCAACAGCGGCAGCGCGTCGGAGGCTTTACCCAGAAATTTCATCGTCGTCGCGGCATTTAATATGATCGTAGCGCCAGATACGGTGCCGCCTAAGCGGTGCAGGCGTATAAGCTCAAGCCCTCGCTCAACTGCGGCCCCGGCGGCTTTTTTATCGCCCGTGCGGCGGTGCAGCCCCATGAGCTCGCTTTGCAGCGAAAGCTCGCCTCTCCAGTCGCCGGCGCGCAGGGCGATATCCGTCCAATGCTCAAGTAGCATTTGCGCCTCGGACAGATGTCCGCCGTTTTGCAGCCTGTCGAGCTCGGTTACGACCCACGGAACGTCAACGGCTCTCGGGCAGGGCTCAGCGTCGGGATGCCCAAGGAACATTGACGCGTCAAAGCAGCAGCGCGGTTCGGAATGCTTCATGTTATCACCTCAAGTATATTCTACTACTTAGCGGCCATGCTTTACAGTGGCGCTTGCAACTGCCGGAAAATCAGGTATAATTAAAGCATGAAAAGCTTGATGATAAAAATTTTCATATGCCTTGAGGCGGCATTATATCTTGCGTTCACGGCGATGGATATCTATGCGACGGGCGACGGCAAATGGCTCAAGTTTGCCGGTATCGCGCTGTGCTTTGTCTTTTCCGCATTTTTGAGTGTGAAGGGCGGCGAAAAGCTCGTGACGGCGGCAATCGGCCTTGCTATGGCCGCGGACGTATTTCTGCTCCTGCTCGACAAGTATTACATCGCCGGAGTCGGACTGTTTTTCATCGTTCAGATACTGTATTTTTTGCGCATATACCGCGCCAACGGGCGCAAAGGCGCGTGGCTGGTGCGGCTTTTCCTGTTTACAGGCTCAATTGCGCTGCTTCTGAACCTGGGCTGCGAATTTCCGCTTGTGCTGCTCGTCGCTGCGTACCTTGCGTTTTTCGTTTGCAATGTGATGCAGGCATCGGGAAGCGAAAACAAGCTGTTTTTCGCCGGACTGTGCGTGTTCTTATGCTGCGATATCTGCGTCGGCCTGCATAATATGCCGGCGGTGCTGCCCGAGTGGCTGCGCCGCGCCGCCGACATCGGAATGTGGACATTCTATCTGCCCTCGCAGGTGATGCTGGCGCTCTCGGGAAAGGAGCGTGACATATATGAAGCACCCGATGAAGATGAATAAGCTTTTGTCCGTCATAATGAGCATTGCCGTCGCGCTTGCACTTCTTACGGGCTCGATAGCCGCGCCCATACTC
>OQVS01002188.1_pt1 | contig 12714 bp, 15 predicted proteins | sample 1691601 | NCBI WGS metagenome assembly OQVS01 (sample SAMN03418268, study PRJEB22391) | human gut metagenome | biome: human-gut; feature: organic feature; material: feces | host: Homo sapiens | place: Tanzania | collected 2013-01 | reverse complement strand
ACTGGAGCTACTTCCTCATGACCAACGGCAACTCCAACAACCTCAACCTCAGCATACAGCTCTCGCGCAACTCTACCGACAACCAGCTCTTCCCACGTCGCGGATCGGAGTTCGCTGCATCGCTCACAATCACTCCGCCATGGTCGGCATGGGACGGCAAGGACTACAAGAACCTCGCCAACGACTCGAAGTCGGCTAACTACAACCGTGAGCAGCAGGAGAAGTATCGTTGGGTAGAATACCACAAGTGGAAGTTCAAGGGACGCATGTTCACCGCCCTCACAAGCGGACAGAAGTGCTTAGTGCTCATGGCTCGACTCGAGTTCGGCTTGCTCGGATCGTTCAACAAATGGAAGAAGTCGCCGTTCGAAACCTACTACATGGGTGGTGACGGTATGACAGGCTACTCTACATCATACGCCGAAGAGACTATCGGTCTGCGCGGTTACGAGAACGGATCGCTCACTCCTTACGGTCAGGAAGGCTACGCCTACGACCGCATGACACTCGAGCTGCGCTACCCGTTCCTGCTTGGCAACACCACCATCTACGGTCTCGGATTTATCGAAGGCGGTAATGCATGGACAGAGACACGCAAGTTCAACCCATTCGACATGAAACGCTCTGCCGGTGTCGGTCTGCGTATCTACCTGCCAATGGTTGGTCTCATGGGTATCGACTGGGCTTACGGCTTCGACAAGGTATTCGGAACGAAGGGCGGATCGCAGTTCCACTTCATCCTCGGTCAGGAATTCTAAGACACGCATCGGTCGACGCAGACATCCGCATCGGTCGGCGCAGACATCCGCAACGGTCGACGCAGACATCCGCAACAGTCGGCGCAGACGTCCGCAACGGTCGACGCAGACATCCGCAACGGTCGGCGCAGACGTCCGCAACGGTCGATACGCAATCTCATAACCCCAAAAACAAAACATAGAAAGCAATGAAGAAGTTCCTATTTATATGCCTCTTCGCGCTCACAGCAGCAATGACGGCAAACGCACAGAAGTACGCACTCCTCGACATGGAGTACATACTGAAGAACATCCCTGCCTACGAGCGTGCCAACGAGCAGCTCAATCAGGTGTCGAAGAAGTGGCAGGCAGAAGTGGAAGCCCTCAACACCGAGGCTTCCACAATGTACAAGAACTATCAGAACGAGATGGTATTCCTCTCACAGGAGCAAAAGAAAGCTCGCCAGGAGGCAATCATGAAAAAAGAGAAGGATGCCAGCGACCTCAAGCGCAAGTACTTCGGACCAGAGGGCGAACTCTTCAAGAAGCGCGAAAGTCTTATGTCGCCTATTCAGGAGGAGATCTACACCGCCGTCAAGGAGATAGCAGAGCTACGCGGCTACTCGCTCGTGCTCGACCGCTCAAGCGACACTGGCGTTATCTACGGCTCACCAAAGGCTGACATCAGCAACGAAGTGCTCCAGAAGTTAGGCTACGCCAACTAAAGAGTTTTTGAGTTTTCAAAGGTTTAGAAGGCTTAAAGAGGCCTAAAAAGGCTTAGTTTGCAGTTCCCCCTCGGCTTAGAAAGGCCTAAAAAGGCTTAGTTCGGCTTAGTTAGCAGTCCCCCAAGGCTTAGAAAAAGAATAATTAATAACAAAAAAATAAAAGCAAAAATGAAGAAATTGATTTTAATGCTTATGTTGTTCATGCCAATGGCAACATTCGCACAGAAGTTCGGTCATGTAAACGCACAGGAAGTCATGGCTTCAATGCCAGAGTTTATCAAGGCTCGTGGCGAGGTAGAAGCACAGGCAAAGCAGTACGACAACGACCTCAAGGCAATGCAGGAAGAAATGCAGCGCAAGTACGAAGATTACGAGAAGAACAAGTCTACAATGAACGAGACAAAGCGTCATGAGACAGAAGAAAGCCTCTCTCAGATGTATCAGAAGATACAGCAGTCGGCTCAGGACAACCAGCAGGCTCTCGGTAAGCTCCAGCAGGACAAGATTGGTCCTATCACAAACAAGCTCGTTGAAGCAATCAAGGCTGTAGGCAAAGCAGGTGGCTATGTCTACATCATGGACACAACAAGCGGCATCCCTTACATCAGCGAGACACTTAGCAAGGACGTTACAGCTGAAGTTAAGGCAGAGCTCAACAAGACAAAGTAAGACGTTACAATAAATCATAGTAGCCATTACTAACGATGCCTACTATGATTTATACCATTCAAATAACAACAATATAAAGCAGCAATAAACATGAAGAAATTGTTCTTTCTCATCGTCCTCGGCGTACTGTCGCTCACAGCAGGCGCTCAGACACGCTTCGGCTATTTCAGCTATGAAGAAGTTCTCAAATCAATGCCCGACTATGTATTAGCACAGCGTAGCATCGACGATTTGCGAGTGAAGTACGACGCTGAATTGAAGCGCGCCGAAGAGGAGTTCAACAGTAAATACGAGGAGTTCCTCGAAGTACAGAAAGACCTCGTACCTGCCATCCTGCGCAAGCGTCAGGCAGAGCTCCAGGAGATGATGCAGAAGAACATCAACTTCAAGAACGAGTCGCAGCGTCTGTTGCAGCAAGCAGAAACTGATGCCTTTGCTCCCGTTAAGGAGAAGCTCAACGAGGCACTCACAAAGGTTGGTCAGGCACAAGGCTATGCCTTCATCCTCAACACCGACGGCAACGCTTGTCCTTACGTAAACCCAGAAATGGGTGAGAACGCAACAGAGTTTGTCAAAGAAGCACTGAACGCAAAATAGTAAGAGCTACTACATAAAACACAAAGTAGTAAAAGCTGCTACATATTAGAAAGACAGAAGATTGATAATTGAAAATGCAGACGATCATAAACCAAATGGTGGTCATACGTTTCAATTATCAATCTTCTGTTTATAAGCCAATTATCTATAATCAATTCTTAATAAATGATTAATATGCCATTTCCCTCTTCTCCTGGTCCTATCGGTGTTTTCGACTCTGGCTACGGTGGACTCACCATCCTACACGGCATCCGTCAGCTCCTCCCACAGTACGACTATATGTATCTTGGCGACAATGCGCGTGCTCCATACGGTTCGCGTTCGTTTGAAGTGGTCTATCAGTTCACGCGTCAAGCCGTGCTGAAGCTCTTCAGCATGGGCTGCCACCTCGTCATATTGGGCTGCAACACAGCTTCGGCTAAGGCACTACGCAGCATTCAACAGCGCGACCTGCCCATGCTCGACCCCGACCGCCGCGTACTTGGCGTAATACGCCCCACGGCAGAAGAGGTTGGCAACCTCACAAAAACGCGCCATGTGGGCATCCTCGCCACAGAAGGCACAATCAAAAGCAATTCGTATAAGATAGAAATACAGAAGCTATTCCCCGATGTAGAGGTTACGGGAGTAGCATGTCCGCTTTGGGCGGCGATAGTAGAGGCAGGCGAGGCAGACTCGCCAGGTGCCGATTACTTCGTAAAGAAGCGCATCGATCAGCTCATGCGCAAAGACTCACTCATCGATACTGTCATACTCGGCTGCACCCACTACCCACTGCTTATGAGTTCGGTGGTGAAAAACGTGCCCAACGGTGTGCGCATAATGGCGCAAGGCACCTACGTAGCCGACTCCTTAGCCGATTATCTCAATCGCCATCCCGAGATGGAACAGAAGCTAACGAAAGGCGGAACATGCCGCTATTTCACAACCGAAAGCGAAGAGCGCTTCCGCGAAACAGCACGCATATTCCTGCATGAAGACGTAAATGTGCAGCATGTGGAGGTGGTGTAATGGGGATGAGGGGGTGAGATGTTGAGGTGTTGAGATATGTACTATTGTCACCATCTCACCCCCTCAACCTTTCACCCCCTCACCATCTCAACATCTCAACACCTCACCATCTCAACATCTCAACATCTCACCCTCTCTGCACCTCGTCCATCACTCTGAGCCAGTTGCCGCCCCATATCTTCGCCATATCTTCTTCCGAGTAGCGTCGGCGCAGCAGCTCCTTAGTGAAGTTTATCAGTTCAGAAGCATCGGCAAGTCCGGGCACGCCGCCGTCACCATCGAAGTCGGTTCCAAGTCCAACGTGGTCGATACCCATTACGCTTATAGCGTGCTCAAGATGCTCCATAGCGTCAGTGATGCAAGCCCTGCCATCAGTACGTAGGAAACCATTGTATAGCGTTATCTGACACACACCACCCTTTGCAGCAAGCGCACGCATTTGGTCGTCGGTTAGGTTGCGTGGCACATCACACAACGCCTTGCAGTTACTATGAGAGCACACTATAGGCTTTGTCGAAATGTCGAGCGCATCGTAGAATGACTTCTCGCCGGCGTGACTCATGTCCACCATCACTCCCAGGCGGTTCATCTCGCGTATCACCTCTGCACCGAACGCCGATACACCGCCGTGAGTGTTGAGCGTGCGGCGTGCCGAGTCGCATATCTGGTTGTCGCCATTGTGACACAGAGTAATGTAGACGATACCTCGGTCGGCAAAGTGCTGCACGTTATGCAAGTCGTTCTCTATCGCCAGACCGTTTTCTATACCAATCATCAGCGATTTCCGTCCCTCACGCTTGTTGCGCAGCAAGTCCTCACGGTTGCGAGCAAGGGCGATGTAACGCGAATCGCTAAGCACAATCTCATCAATCTTGTCGAAGATAAGGTCAGCATAAGCCTTCGGTGTGTCCACTGCGAACGGTGCCACATCAGCGAAAGTCTCCCCAGGTTTCGGTTGTGGCAGATACGCCACCATTGTCACAGCGTCCGTTCTGCCCTCGTTCATCTTATGCAAGTCGTAGAGCACCTTCGGGTCGCGCTGCTCGAAGCACACGCCTTGTGGGAAGAACATCGGCGTATCGCAGTGCGAGTCGAGCGTGAGGTTACGCTGGTGGAACAGCTTCGCACGTCGCAGCACGTCGCCTTCCTCCACGAGCCACTTGAAGAGCGGCAATCCGTCCTCGCCGAGCCACTCCGGGTGCCATTGCACACCGAGCACTGCCTTGTGTTCGCTGCTCTCTATAGCCTCAACCACACCGTCTAACGCTCGCGCCGTTATCTTGAAACGCTCGCCCGGTGCTGCCACAGCTTGGTGGTGGAACGAGTTGACGAATATCCTCTCCTCCTTATATATATTATAAAGCACACTACCCTTCTCTATCTCCACCGTGTGCGTAGGCTCCGAGCGGTCGGCATCCTGCGAGTGCTTATAGTTGGTAGGCTCGTGCGATATGTCCTGGTGTACACGTCCGCCGAGTGCCATGGCGAGAGTCTGCACGCCACGGCAGATGCCTAACATCGGCATCTGTCGGTCGAACGCCAAGCGTGTTATGAGCAGCTCCGGCAGATCGCGCACGTTGTTTATGTTATGCAACGCTGGCGACGGTTCCTCGTCAGCCCACAGCGGATTGAAGTCGCCACCACCCGTGAGCAACAGCGCATCAATCGTTTCGAGCGTATCGAGCAGTACATTGCGGTCAGCCACTGGCGGAATGAGCACGGGTGTGCCTCCTGCTGCTATAATCTGATGATAGTAGCGGTCGCGCACCGTCGCGTCCACCCCCTCGTAGTTGGTTGTGATACCTATGATAGGCCGCCTGCTTGTCTGTGGCTTATTGTCGTAGAAGTAGGCGAGTTGAGTATTTAGGTTGAATGATTTCATGCTTGATTGGATGATTTCATGCTTATAAAAATATTCCCACAGAGTTCGCAGAATACATTGTCTGTCGAACGTCCATCCCGTTGTGTGTGGGCTGTACGCTCTGTGTGTATTATGCAATCTCTGTGGGAGACGTTTCTACTCTTAATTCTGTCAAACGACGAAGTGTTATTCCTCGTTCTTTTCCTCCAGGTGCACCGGTATCTCGCGCTTGATGCTTTGGTCGAGCGAGATGAGTGTTTCTGTAGACACCACGCCCGGAATCATCTGCATCTTGTTGTTGAGCAAGTCCATGAGCTGCTCGTTGTCGCAAGCATACACCTTCAGCAGCATTGTGTACGGACCAGTTGTGTAGTGACACTCCACGATTTCCGGTATGTCGAGCAACTGCTTCACTACATCCTTGTACATACTTCCGCGCTCCAGGTTGAGTCCTACGTATGTGCATGTGCTATAGCCAACGCTCTTAGGATTCACTTCAAAGCCGCTGCCTACGATTACGCCACCCTGTATGAGGTGTTGTACACGCTGATGAATTGCAGCACGTGATACACCACACTCTGCTGCTACATCTTTGAATGGAATTCGGGCGTTCTTTGATAGAATACTAAGTATCTTTCTGTCAAGGTTATCAATTTTGTCCATATTCTATTAATGAAATTTTGTCTATGATTACAATTTGTCAGCAAAATTATATATTTTACTTGAGATAATCAACACATAGACCTTTCTTTTTTAGTTTTTTAGTACAAAACGATAGCTGCCGCTTTCATATTTGACATTTTCCACTCACAACGGTCTACTGTGCAATGATGTGCACATCCCTCTGTGGGAACGGTATCTCGATGTTATGCTCGTTGAGTGTGTTGTATATAGCCTCTTTCACCTGACCGGTCTTGCTGAATTTCTCCTCCACGAGCACCCAGTATGTCACGAATAGGTTCACCGAGTTGTCTCCGAACTCGTCGAACACCACGCTCACGGGTCGTGTTGTGTCGATTATGTCTCTTCCGTCGGGAGCCTTCTCTTCGAGGTTGTTCACCGCTTTGATGAGCATCTGTCGCACCTCTTCCACGTTAGAGCCGTATGCCACACCCACCGGCACCTTCACCCATTCGTACGAGTGGTTGCGTGTGATGTTCTTAAAGTTCTTGCTGAACAGCGAGCTGTTGAGGAATGCTATCACGCATCCGTCGCCCGTAATGATCTGCGTGCTCTGGTATGTGATGCTATCCACCTTTCCACGTATGCCGTCGCACTCGATGTAGTCGCCCACACGCACACGTCCGGTCATCAGCGATATGCCGTAGAAGAAGTTCTCGAGCAGATCCTTCATGGCGAAGCCCACACCTGTTGCCAAGCCAGCCGAGATAACGGAGATTGCGGTCGACGGTATCTTCAGCAGCTTTATCGAGATGATGAAGTACAGACCCCAGCAGCAGATGGCTATTATGTTGTTGGCGAGTGTGAAGTTCGGTTTGCCGTTCACCACCACCTTCGACTTATGATACTTGTGGTAGAGCGACTTCACGAGATAGTTGATGTATCTGAACAGGAAGAACTGCGACAGCACCATCACCATCTTGCCTATCGACAGCTGCACCACTCCCGTCACGTTCAGGAAGTTGAACATGAATATATTCCACACCGTAGCGGTCAGGTCGAACACATCTGCCGCCCACCATATAGACAGCAGCAGAGAGAATACGCTGAGCATTGGCACCAGTGCCATGTACACGAAGTCGTAGAACCACGTCACATTGATATGCTTGTTGTGACTTATAGTTATGATGCTGAGCATCGAGCCTTTCTTCGCCTTCTCCGCGTCAGCCTCCGAGTGTATCTTGTGCGCCAGGTAGCGTTTCTCATACTGTGCCAGCATGTCGTAGACGCATGTTATGGTCTGTATGCAGCTCAGCTGGAACATCCACCAGATGAGCACCTGCACCGCGAGCAGCACGTAGCCATACAGTGCCGAAGCCGTAGAGAACACCATTATCGCCAGCGATATCCACGTATAGAATATGTCCGAGCGCGGGATATTGGCGTTATGACGCTTCACCACACGCCACTGCCACACTGTGAACGCGAGCAGTATCGGTGGGAATATCAGCATCACGAGGTTGTTCGGAATGAATATGATGCGGAATGTGATGACGATGAACGACATCAGCATTATCGGGGCATAGATTCTAAAACCGCTCTTTATCTGTTCGCCTGGCAGGCGCACTAACAGCGAGAAGAAGATAGCGCATAGCAGCCATGCGTACTCGATGAGCAGCTTCGATGCCATGAGGAAGAAGTTGTGGTACATGAACGTGCGTGCCACCATCACCGACACGGCGAAGATGAGCATAGCCACAAACAGTATGAGACACACCTTTTTCTTCATAAACGCCTCTGTACGATAACGCTTTGGTACGAGCCAGCGCACCAGCACGTTGCTCAGCATACCAGCAATGAGCATATACAGCAGCACGAAGACGCTCAGACCGCCCACAATCGGACCGCGCCATTGCGAGTAAACCTTGCGTTCGCCGCCGTTGGCAATCTTCACTTTCTCCTCGTCGTACTTCTCGTTCACGTCAGCCTTAGCCGAGCGATACTGCATCGGCATGTTCTTCACTATCTCCAGATAGCTCTGGTCGCCATTTACGAATATCGTGTGCTGAATGTCGTTATAGCGCAGTATGGCGTAGTCGTTCATCTTCTTCAGCTTCGCCGACATACGCTGATAGTGCTGTTCGTCCTTCTCCACGTTGTTGCGCATGTTCTGCAGATTGCGTGCCAAGGCGGTGGCATAGTCCAGACACGCCTTTCGGTCGTGCAGCCCCTGCCCGTCGAGCATAAACGGCAGCTTGCGTTGCTTGCCGTTCTTGTCCATTATATATTTCGGTGGTTGTTGTCCCTGCTTTGCCTGCCCCATACGCTTCATCGATGGTGGAATCATACTCAGCGTCTCTATGAGGTACTTGTATCGCGTCAACTCCGCATCCATACGCTTCATAATATTGTTGTATGGCATACTGCGTTTGTTAAATTCGCGATACATCTCCGTCGCCTCATGGCAGGCGTAAGTCATATCGAACGTGAAGTCTTGCTTCTGCGAATAGAGCATCAGTGCCACCTGATCGCTACGCTGCATCAGTGCCACCATCTGTTTATGCTGCTGCTCGGTGTACATCTTATAGCGTGCCATACTATTGCGCTGTTCGTAGAACGCTGTTTCCAGCTCTGCGCGCAGCACCGACAGCGTCGAATTTAGGTTTTTCTCTTTCAGCACCGCACCGGCACTGATCGACACGCACAACATAATCAAAAGACATGCCAGGCGCTTAAAGAATCTCATGCTCATAATCTCTCTTTTATCTGTAATTGCTTTTTAATATGTTTATGCGTGCAAAAATACGTCTTTTTTCCGAATATTCAAAAACTCAAAACTCAAAACTCGCTTATACCATAGCTTGCACGCCTAATGTGCTAAGCACTGCTGTAGCTATAGCCACTATCAGTTTCAGTATTGTTCTCCAAGTGTCTTTGTTCATCTTTTTCATGGTATTTTGTATGTGGTATTATTATAGGTTGTTTTTGTGTTTTATAGTAGTGGGCGTGGCATTGTCACCACGCCCACTCTCTTGTTCTATTCCTTAGTCACATCAGCACGCTTAATGCTCTTATACTGTTCGAGCTCCGCAAACTTGATGCCTGCAAGCATCGGCTTCACGTTCTTACCCAGCACTGGGTCCTTGTAGGTTTCCGGATAGAAACGCACACGTGCGCCAACGATGCTGTTCTTTATACTAAAGGTATTCAGATCCGCACAGCCTCGCGATCTCAAGCTCACGCGGAACGTGCCCAGACCCATAATCTTCACCGGCTTCGAGTTGAGCAGCTCGTTCTTCATCACCTCGCCAAACTCTGTGAGCACTGCCAGGATGTCCGAGTACTTCACCGTACAGTTTGCCTGCATAATCTCTGCCAGCTTCTTCAGGTCGACTGTCTCGCGATAAGCGGTGCGTGCATAGTAAAGACCCTTTGTTGCGTTTTTTGCTGTGCTCTGATAGATTTTGTAATTTACTGCCATAATGTGTTTTCCTTTCTTTTTTTTAGATTTGGTTAATGTTTACTTTTGTGTTGTGTTCCGGATCACGTTTGCAAAGGTACAACCTTGCGCAAGCGATGTCAAGTATTTCGCTATATTTTTTCAGTTTATTTGTAGATACATATATAAATCGCTATTGTTTGCAGAAAAAATCAAACAAGCCCACGGCTGTTATATGTTCAAACTTTCGGGCTTCGTCAGGAAGTCAATTATATTAATGATGACTATGCCGTCCTCATTGATATACGATGGCGCAAGACCTCCGACAATTATCATCTTTTGAAAACTGTCGTTGACTCGCAATAACGAGTTGGTTTCTTGCTCAACCTTCTCAGGTGTTGGCATATCCAAAGCTGATTGAATGTAGAACCGTTTTGCTCCAAGATTGCATACGAAGTCAACCTCAAAGTTCTTACGAATAGTCTTGCCCTCACTGTTCTTTTCAAATGTTTCTACCTGACCGACATCTACTGAATATCCGCAATATTCTATTATGGATTTTTGTGTAAAAACACACATTCCCATATTTTAACATCTACATTGCAATTATTTATCAGCAGACAATGCAAAAGAGGTATATCAAACGCATTATTTACTGCGCATGATATACCTCTTGTTTGTAAACAGTAATTATGATAATAAATATATTACGGCATCAAATTATAATATTCTGTAATGAAGTAAATTTAGACAAAATTTATTTGTAGTATGTCTTACCGCCTTGCCATTCTATAAGTTGTATGGAAATACTTTATCACATACCAATAGCATTTAGTAAACTTTTTTTGGATTGTATTACCGCAAAAGAGACATTGACGTCATGACAAACAATTTTCACCATTCCTGAGCGTTCTTCCTTGTTAGGGTTTTTGGTTGCTTCCATAACTATCTCGTTGTCTTTATTTATAGAAATGTCAATCCAATTAGGATGCTCAGTTACATTCCAATCACTATAATTACATTTCACCTTAACCTTTTTGAACTCTCCTCCTTTAGCTTTGAATTTAACGACATTCTCACTTACAGATAATTCTACTGGAATGGTGTCTATAGCAACACTATCTACAGAGTTCATCATCTGTCCAGCAATGTTAACGTTTTCATTTTTTTTCCGCTTTACAGCTCCAACTCTGTTTGTTTGTCCTTTCCTTTTTATCAAAGCAATTGTATTGTTACAAGTTGCAATTTGACTTTCGCATAATTTCTTTTTTGCAGCAGAATCATAACAAACTTTGGCTTTTTTAAAATAAGATATTGCCTGATTTTGTGAAGCAACGGTCATCCTCTGTTGGTATTTTACAGCTGTCGCATATAGTTTGTCACATGAACTCTGCGCATTAGCATTAAAAGCCCCAAACAGAATAACCATTAATAGTGCAAGAACTTTCCTTATCATATTTTCATTTATTATTAATACATAGACTACTCTTTACTTTCTGAGCCCTTTGTCTGAATTCTTCATAGACTTCAGGGTCGTCCGCCTCGAAAAGCTTTGCTTTTTCACTACTCTTTACTTTCTGATTCAAATCACTAAAAGCTTCTCTCAATTTTTTCTCAATTTGAACTTTAGTCTTTGTCAATTCAGCCTTCATGCGATTACCTTTATCCTCAGACAAATTCTTATGAGCTTCTATTGCCTTCGATATAGTTTCATACGCTTCTATATATGATTGTTCATATTGTTCTTCATGATTATCTCCTTTTTTTTCAAGTCGTTTTACATTCGAACAATACTGTGCAATAACTTGTCTAATAGAATCATTTCGCTGAACCTGCAATGATGTTTCCTATTTCTTTTAATGCAGATAATTCCATTTCATCAAACGGTTTGTCCGCCGGCACATCTTCCATCATCAGCTTGTTGACAAGATAACGTGCCGATGGAATATCTACCAGAAACATCATACTTCCCTCGATATCATTCATTACCTCTAAGAAAATGCCAACAATTGTTTCATCCTCTGCTCCGACTGCTGTTCCAAGTTTTGAAACTTCCATCAGTTTTACATTCGGAACATTCATATCAATTTTCATACCAAGCATATTTGCAATTGCCGTAGTTGCATTTCCTGCACCGATATTACCAATCTCTCTTAAGACATCGAGATACATATTATTTACGTCTTCCAACGTTAAATTACCCATGAATTGCTGATTCTCCTCTCATTTTGCACATCAGGTAAAGATCCGGTGGGACTTTATATTCTATAAAATCCCACCCTTTTACTAATTGTTTTCTTCTACCAGTGCGTTGATCTCAAGCAGAGAAATCAGCTGATCTCCATGCTTGCCGATTCCATTGATAAATCTTCCTTTATTGGAAACTTTATCAATTTCATCCTCACTTAAATTTACAACTTCTCTTACTTCGTCTACAATGACACCTAAGGAAGCATTCTCCTCTAATTTTAAAATAATGATTCTGCTTGCATTCGTCAGCACATCATCTTCGAGTCCCATTTTCTTACGTACACTCATAACCGGAACAACCTCACCACGAAGGTTGATCACACCTTTAAAATATGTTTGTACCTTTGGAACTCTTGTAATTTTCTGCATGCGGACAATGTTATCAATATAGCTGATATCAATTCCATACTGTTCACTGCCCACCATGACAACGATATATTGTTTGGATTCTTTTTCCGTTGTTTCAAGATTGTTATTTGCCATGCTAAGTACCCTCCATTACATTAACGTATTCACATCTAAGATCAATGCAACTTCGCCATCTCCAAGAATCGTTGCACCGCTGATCAGCTTGTTATTGTCAATGTATTTTCCAAGTGACTTGATTACGATCTCCTGCTGTCCAATCAGATTATCAACCACAAGACCTGCCATGCTGTCACCTTTCGTTACAATAACAACGGTCAGACTCTCCGGCTCTTCCCTCGGCTCAAGATCAAGCACTTTGTCGAGTCTTACTAACGGGATAACCTTGCCACGCAGTGTAAACAAACCATCAACATAAGGATGTGCCTGAGGCATCTC
>OQVS01002187.1_pt1 | contig 12714 bp, 11 predicted proteins | sample 1691601 | NCBI WGS metagenome assembly OQVS01 (sample SAMN03418268, study PRJEB22391) | human gut metagenome | biome: human-gut; feature: organic feature; material: feces | host: Homo sapiens | place: Tanzania | collected 2013-01 | reverse complement strand
TGAACAGTAAAAATGTACTGTCCGCCAAAGTAATCGTTTCCCCTATGGTATATGGCTTCCAATGGGTCTCATCAGTGCTGTATTCCAATGAGATTTCATACGGGATCCCCACTTGTGCAAGCCGGACAGTGGATTCTCCGGAAGAAATGAATGCAAGACCTTTGTAGTCCGCTGACGGGACAGGATTCTTCGGTACATGTTGATTGCCGGAATCGTCCTTACTACAAGCAGAAAACCCCGCAAGCAGAACGAAAGAGACAAGAATGTTGAATACCTTTTTCATATCATCAATATTCTTTAAGTGATAAAACAAGAACAGCTATGAGTTCAATCCCGCAAACCATAGATTCGCGGAGCGGCACACTTCGCAAAGCTGTATGCCACAAATATATAAAAATTTGAAAACATATTAATAGTTCCTTGCGGGAGTAAAAGTGCTTCGTCATCGGAATTGAAGCTAGTTGCAAGCGCAGAACGCTTTCTGGAATATCTCAAGAAAATCTAGTCCTATGGCGTGAGCTGCCTTCCCTCTTGGCCAGTATGGAAAGAGTTACATAGGAAGCGGTCTGTCATAACGGTAGCCGGCTGCGTCCAGAAGATCGAGCAGTCTGGAGACCAGGGCGGATTCGCCAGGAAGACGGTCATGGAGAAGGATTACGGAACCTGACTTTATCAGGCGCATGATCCTGTCCAGAACAAGACTGCACGATTTGTCATCCTGACGGTAATCCCGCGTGTCGAAACTGCGTATGGACCAGCCGACAGTCTTGAGTCCCAACTTATTTACGGCATATGAAACGGTCGGATTCACGACGCCGAAAGGCGGACGGAACAGACGGACATCATCGCCCGAAAGTCTGTCCAAGATAGACTTGCATTCAGCTATATCATTGACCATAAGCCTCTTGGAATAGAAAGGAAAGGTATTGGCATGGCTGAAAGTATGTATTCCGACTGAGTGACCCTCGGCCAGAATACGACCGACCAACGGCTCCTGACCCGTCACATTTTTGCCGATGATGAAGAACGTTGCGACTGCACCCCTAGCCTTGAGCACATCCAGAACAGCCTCAGTTTCAGAGCCTGCAGGCCCGTCATCGAAGGTCAGATAGACGACCTTGTCTGATGTTTTCTCACGGCAGAACGCCTTGAGATACACGCCAGATCTTATACTTGCAGACGCCCAAACGAGGAATGCAATAATCAGGATACAGGTCAATGTCAGGAGAAAGAGGCACATACTAATTCGCCTCCGCGCACAAAAGAATCATCTGTCCATCGGCATTGACGTCATCCTTCACGAGGATGCATGTTCCGGGATGGAGAGAAGCATTGGCAAGAAGAAATCTCGACATGACGACCGGCAGCATCGTCATGAATGCCCCGACTTCATGTATATAACTGCTGCACAAGACATTGATAATTTCAGAAGCCGCACAGGCATTGACAAAATCATTGACAGGGACTGATGACGGAGCGATTCCGAGGAGACGGTATGAAGTGGTTTCAGGACGCGTTCCTGATACGACAAATGCGCTCGCACCCTCGCCCAACGGCATCGACTTATAGATTCCCAAATCGCGTCTGAGCCGGTCAACGGTCTCCGTTACTTCATCGAAGGAGCCGACAAGGACAGACTTCGACGGGTCTTCGCAGAGCAACATTGATGCATCTGTCAATGCCGCTGACAATCCAGCCCCGCGCTGTACGTAAGTCATGTTGTATGCACGGATTTTTCTTATCAATGCCATATAACCGGAAGCCGTGTTGAATGTAGATTGCATGAAAGGCGACGGGTTCAGAAGGTCCGGCATATCCAGCATATTGTCAGCGAATGAGATAGTGTCCTTCATGAATCCCATTCCGGTAAATGTCACGATACCCGCGACATCAGATGAGTCAATGCCTTCCAGTGACTTGAGTCCGCAGCAGACAGCCATCTTCAGCAGTCGTCCCATCCTTCTTCGCAGATTAGCCTCCTTGATAACAGGCTTATAGTCAGGTTCTTCCGCCATTATCGGAGACTCTGGAGCATTGACAGAATCATGTCCGTTGCCGCTGATGACATTGAAAGAAGACAGCCAACAAGGGACAGGCGGTATGATAATTTGACTACACATCTTCTGAAAGGGTTGAAAATACGAGGGATACACAATTGCCGCTGAAACCGAATGCGGAACTCAGCACATGGCGCGGAGAGATCTCGCCTCCGTAATATGGAACGAGTCCGGTCTCAGGTATCGGAGTCACTTCACGCCAAGATTTCATGAAAGAGAAGTCATTGTTTGCCAATGCTTTACAGCACAATGCCGCCTCGATTCCTTCTGACGCTCCCAAAGTATGGCCGAAGTAAGGCTTCATGGAACTGAACGGAGGGACTTGGCCTCCGAACACGCGCAGCATCGCGTTGCTCTCAGCAAGGTCATTGATTTCTGTTCCTGTGCCATGAGTATTGACAAAACCTATATCCGACGGGTTCAGACCGGCCTTTTCGATTGCGGATGACATTGACAATCCCGGCCCTGTTCCTTCGGGTGTGCTTGCAGTCTGGTGATAAGCCTCATTTGCATTGCCCCAGCCTGAAAGTCGGCACATCGCACCTTCACTGGCTGCGGAAAGAACAAGATAGCCGGCACCTTCGCCAAGATTCAGCCCGGCACGCGAAACATCGAAAGGCCGACAGATTTCCGAGTCCAGGATACGGAGGGAATTGAAGCCGTTCAATGTAAAACTGCACAACGCATCAGTTCCGCCTGCTATCACAATGTCCGCAAGTCCGGCCTCGATGAGACGTGCACCATACATAATGGCGTTACCCGCAGCAGAACAGGCTGTACTGATAGTAGTTACAAATGAAAATCCAGGCAACAGGCTTCTGCAGAACTCGGCCATGGCATCGGTCACTGCCCCGGGAGAATGCATACGGAGATAATCAAGGTCTCCATTTTCAGGGTCATGACGATGCGCCTTCCAGAATACCTCGCTGAGGTCCATTCCACCGACAGAAGTTCCGTTGATGAACGCAATGCGGGGACTGCCCCCGAACAAATGTCCGGATTTAACGCTTTTCACGGCCTCGGACAATGCGCACAAGCCCAGCATCGCTGTCCTGCTGATAACGCTTCTCGACGCTATGCCAAGTTGCGACTTAAGTTCAGCATCAGATGCAGACACCTCAGCCACAGGCAGTTCCAGAGAAGTTTCGAATCGCTTTGCCGCACCATGATGCAAGATGCCTGAAGACACATAGTTCTTCACGCATCCTATCGAAGTTCCGGCAGCAGAAACGATTCCCGCGCCATTGACATATATCCTCCGCCCGGACATCTTACTTCCGGTTTGCCGTGATATAGTCAGCCATTGTCTTGACTGAATGGAACACCTGCTTTCCTTCCGCAGGATTCTTCAGTTTAATGCCGTATTCCTTGTCAAGAAGAAGGATAATCTCCAGAGCATCAATAGAATCCAGTCCAAGTCCTTCGTCTCCGAAAAGAGGTGCTTCCGGATCGATGTCTTCCGGTTTGACTTCTTCAAGATTAAGCGCTTCAATGAGCTGCGCTTTCAGTTTTTCTATGAGTTCTTCCATTTTATTCCATTGTTTCAGTTCTTGTCGTCCCAAGTAATCATTTGTCTCCTACCCGGCAACCGACCAAAGTTCAAATTTAGCGAAATATTCTCCATTCAGAAAATCAAGATGCCCGATGATGCAATATCGCAGGTCGGATGCCCCCGCCATCAATGAAGCATAATGTTTCAAATCAGACATCGTCCTGTCATCTGACCAGAACCATGTATTTTCACCTTTTATATGATGACGTATGGAAATCTCGCCTGCCACGACATTCGGAAGCGTATAGACGAACACTGCCGGACTCGATGCCGCATCTCCTTCTTTGTCAATGATTTGCTGATGTTTCATATCGGTATCCAGACAGCCGTACATGCCGGACAGCACCATTCCGCATTCCTCCTCGCCGAATTCTATCCCGTCCAGAAGCCAGGCCGCTGCTACATACCCGAGTTTGCACAAGTCATCCATCTTGTAGAACTTCATATTGTTCTCCCCTCTCGACTTGAAGGCTTCCCTTATGAAAGTTCCGAAATCGGCAGACTTGTCCGAGAAAACTGCACTGTCATTGACAAGAACCTCTCCGGCATTGATCTCGACGGTTGCGGATTTCCGCAGTTTCCGCGGCTGCGCGTCACGGAGGCACGGCACTGGTCCGGCTTCCGGGGATGATGTGAGCAGGACTGCGGCATTGGTTCCGCCGAAACCGGATGCGGTCTTGAGGCAATGATTGATTTTGCCGGCAGGGCTTGACATGACCAAATTCCTCGTTATCAATCTGTTGGATGCGCTCACATTGAGCGGCACACTGACTCCGGACTTTTCATATCCTTTGGTCCCGGCGATAATGCCTTCCTGGATTTCCGCCGCCGCAATGATGGTTTCAATGACACCGGACGCTCCCATCGTATGTCCGAAATAAGGCTTCAGACTCTGAACCGGAACATCCTGGACTCCAGCAAGACTGGCGGCCTTGGACTCCATCTCGTCATTATATGCGGTAGCCGTTCCATGCATCTGCAGAAGGTCGATGCCGGCAACATTGACCCCGGCCTCTTTCATCGCATTGCGCATAGCGAAAAACAGCCCGTCACCGGTTCTGGACGGCCCCGAAATATGGTTCGCGTCATCCGAAACGGCACCACCGTCGATGGTCACGTAACCCGATTCCCCATCCAGACCGCAACTCCACCTGACCGGCATTGATGTCAATGCCATTGCTCCGGCAGCTTCCCCGAGATTCAGTCCGCATCTGGACTCGTCATAAGGACGACAGAGTTCCGGACTGAGTGATTTGAATGAAGCGAATCCGCTGGTAATGAAGCGATTCTGCGTATCTGCCCCGACTACGATAACCATGTCATAATCCCCGACAAGCAACATTCTTCGCGCTGCCACTATGGCAGAAACGCCTGAGATGCAAGCATTTGAGATTATGCAGATATCAGGCTCCCGGACTCCGGAAAACTCCGAAATGCACCTTGTCATTGACGAAAACAGGACTTTGTCGTCATCTGACGGGATGAAAGGACCCGATCCGCAACGGCCTTCAAGAGCCGAGATATTGCCCTTCGCCGTAGCTACCACGATACCGGTGCGACCGTTTCCAAGAGCAGTTTGCATTTCCTGCGGAAGGCTCTGTATCAATGACTTGAGACAACCGCATGTAAGGATTTCGGTGCGTGTCAATGACTTTGCGCGCGTACCAAGGCGTCCTCTGACATTGACATAAACCTCTTCCGGAATGATTCCGGCCGTCAGGGCCGATTGGGTGATTCTGGGGTCTGTGGTTCCGGTCACTCCGCTTTCACCTCTGAGAATGGCAGAAAAATTCTTCCCGACGCCCTCGCCGAGAGGTGTAATCATCGATGTCCCGGCTATATATACTTTTCCGTGAAACATACTCAAGAGCATTTTACAAGGCTGTGCCCGTATCCGAGGCCGTCGGTGATGCTTTCCACTTTCAGTCCGGCCTCATTGATCATCCACTCAAGACGTTCACTGAAGAACATCTTGCTGTTTCCGTTGGCCATTGCCGTAAAATAGACGCTGGTCTGGGCAAGGTCGAAAGACGCCGTGTCGAACTGTTGCCTGTCCCATAACGTCTCCATAATGAACACCTTGGCTCCAGGTTTCAGGGAGGACGCTACCCTTCTGAGGATGCTCACGACCTGTTCTTCCGAGAAGCAGTCCAGGAACTGGCTCATCCACACGACATCGAAACCGCCGGGGATTCCTGTATCCTCCCTAAGAAGGTCTCCCGGATGCGTATGAATCCTTTCCGCGCCAGGTTTGCCTGAGATATTGTTTCTGAGAAGGCCTATCTGCTGAGGCAGGTCCATTACGGTAACATTGACCTCAGGATATTTCTCAACGCATTTCAGTGCGAATCTTCCGGTATTTCCGCCGATGTCGAGGACCGACCTGACATTGTCTCCGAAAACCAGAGGAATCGCCTGTTCGAATGAATTGTCCGAATAGAAGTGGTCGAAGCCGAACCAGCTCTTCTGCACCTGTTCCGGCAACGAGGAAAGTCCCTCATAGAGAGTCGGCCAGTCGCCAAGTTCCTTGAGACCGGCAGGGCTACCATCACGAAGAGCCTCGTCCAGATGGAAGAGCCCCTTGTAATTCACGTCATGATTGAAGTCAATGTCGGCACGCACCATAGGGTCGTTCAGCAGGAACCATCCTATCTTGCTGATTGTAAACCTCTTGTCATCCAGAAATACAGTTCCGGCGGTCAAGGAGGACTCCAGAAGGACAGCGACGGCATACATTGACAATCCTGTCTTTTCCGAAATTTCTTCTACTGTCATTCCGGCAGGCGTCTTTCTTCCGGCCTCTTCGAGCATCTCGAAAATGCCGTACTTTACCATCAGGCGGCTTACCTGAAACACTATCGGTGCGAAGGCTATCTTGTGGGCCTCGCGCTGCGCATCCTGCGCTGACATTCTGCACCCTTTGTACTTCGGATTCATATTTTAGGTTCTTAAATTCCAGAAATCATAATAATTGTACCACTGCTCGGGATGAAGTCTCAATTCTTTTTCGAGAGAGACTGTGAACTGCTCCGCGACAGCGTTCTCGACTCCCCTCCGTCCTGACGGGACATCAGCCTTCAGAAACTTGAAGCTGTAAGTCCTATTCGCCTCACGTACAGCATAATAGAAGATTACAGGCACATGGATTCTCGCAGCGATATGGAACGGGCCGAACGGTAGCCGGATATCTCTTCCCAGTATCTTTCCATCGAGAAGTTTCTCTTCATTGACATATCTGTCCGCCATGAAACAGACAAGTTCACCTCGGCTGAGGGCTTCCGTTATCATGAAGACGTGGGCAATGTTGTCCTTGTTCACGGGGATGATTTTGAACGCCGCATCAGGGTCCTGATTCTTGGCCAGGACTTCCTTGATATCAGCATGTTCATTGTCATACATCACCAGATTCAGTTTCGCTCTGAACTCCCTGAAAAAAGGCTCCCCGGCAGCCCAGTTCCCGAAATGCGCTCCCATGACGATCGCACCGTTCCCGGCAGATATCGTATCGCGCATAAGTCCAATGTTCTCGAACTGAAACCGGAACCTGTCCTGAAGTCCAGCTGAAATGGCGAATCTGTCAATGATGGACTGGCCGAAAGAGTAATAGTTCTTCCAGATGAAAACGGCAGACCTCAATGCGCCGTATCCCAGAACTTTTCTGGCATAATGCCAGATATCTACAGTAGAACGAGGTGCAGCTGGGATGAAATAAAAGGACACAAAGAAAAGAAGGACATAGGCAGTCCCCAGTCCGCAATGCTTTATCAGAAAAATGAAGATTGCGTAACCCGTCTTTCCTCCTCTGGATTTACCCTGCCAGCCTTTAGCCATCGTTTATCTGTTCAAGTGTCGCAAGCTATTTGTTACTTGCTGATATCCAATTTATTGCAGAGAAAGTCATAGAAATCCGCGAAAGTCTTGACTGATGCGAAATCTTCTTTTTTCATGACATAGCCGAAATTCTTTTCCACCAGCACGACAACATCTACCATATCCAGGCTGTCGAGGTCCAAGACTCCCATCAGTGATGCATCCGGCTGCATGTCAGCCACATCCGCCTCAAACTCTTCAGACAACACTTCATTGACTTTATTTATAAGTTCTTCCCTGGTCATTGATTCAATTCTTAAAGTCTGCGAATTTAGTCATTTCTCGCGTCTTTTCAAAGAAGGCCGTACCCGCAAGAAGTGCAAACAGCACTTTCCGAAAAAATGTGAGCCTGTTCGCGGGAAATATATTAACTTTGAGTTTTGCAGGCCTGAATTTGTTTAGACGACAGACAATGACATTGAAAAATTTCATCTTGACAGCATTCCTTGCGGTCATGACCGCATGCAATCCCGGCGTGTTCGTAAACGACATCGGACCTTCGGCCAAGGAACTGACTTTCAGTGCGGCTGGAGAGACCAAGGAAATCAGATTCAACAGCAGCGACTGGGGAATCATCGAAATGAGAGCCGGAATGAATGTATTGAACGTGACTGTCTATCCCGACAATGATGAGCCGTTCACGACGACCTCTCCGAAACTTTACGGTACCGGCAGGATTATAGTAGCTTTCGGGGACGGAAGCGAGTGGAAAATCGTCAGGCCGACTGCAAGATCCCTGGTTATCACGTCAGGTAAAAACAGAATGTCTTACAGCCGGTATTTCACCATAATGTTGTCCAACAATGTGAGCCAAGAGGCAATCAATATTCTCCAAAAGTCAGGTTCCACAGATGCTGACAATACGGTGCCCGGCGCTATCGTGCTTTATGGTGACCTGAATAATGGTCAGACATCTTCCGGCAATACCTGTTCAATATGGAAAGACAAAGAATAACAGCGTGGCTTCTTGCCGTCATTGTCGGGATGTCCGTCCCGGCATCACCGGTCTTTGGTCGTGACGGGTATGACAATAAAAAGGTCACTCACCATGTCGGCCTGGACGCCAGGGGTTCGTGGCTGGTTCCGACGCATCAGTTTTTCAGAGGAGAGAACAAATTGGGAAAACCTCTGGACAAAGCCGCCTCCGCTCACTTGCAGTATTCGTTTTCTTTTCCGGAGTCGAGTGTCTTCGGACAGATCTATCCTACTGCATATCAGGGAGTCGGAGTGGCATGGAACACCTTCTTCGACCAGGAGGAAATGGGGTCGCCCGCTGCCGTCTATGTTTTTCAGGGCGCTCAAATAGCAAAGATCGGAAGGAAGGTTTCGCTGGATTATGAGTGGAATTTCGGTGTATCTGCAGGATGGCATCCATATCGCGAAAATCTCGACGGAAGCGGAAAGGAAAATGTCGCCAATCAGGTTGTCGGTTCCAGGGTCAATGCCTATATCAATGTGGGGCTCATGATTTCATGGAGGCCCACACCGGCATTGACCATCAACGGAGGCATTGACCTGAGCCACTTTTCGAATGGCAATACGGTTTATCCGAACGGCGGCGTGAATCTTCTGGGCGCGAGAATCGGTGCAGCCTACAGCTTTGGTGCAGAGAAAGTTAGGGAGCCGTCGCTGGACAATCATACTCTGTTTTGCTCCAATGATTTCATGACCGGACTGAAAAACCGGGAGCTGGACAGGTCTGATTTCAGCAAAGATCTCAAGCACAGGTTTTCGGTAGATATAACCGTATTCGGCGCCGGAAGGGCGAAGGGAATAAAGCGAGACAATGAGAGTTTTATATGCAAGGGCAAGTTCGGCATTATCGGCGTCAATGTCAATCCGTTATACCGCGTCAACAAGTTCCTCCAGGCCGGTTTTTCCGTGGATGTGCAGTATGATGAAAGTGCCAATATCCAGGACCACGTAGCAGGTACGGTGGCCACTGACACGGGCTACGAGCTCAGGTTCTACCGTCCACCGCTGAAAGAACAGCTTGCCGCAGGCATGTCGCTTCGCGCCGAACTGACGATGCCTATTTTTACTATCAATGTCGGTATCGGCCACAATGTCATATACAAAGGCGACGACCTGGCCGGCTGGTACCAGATCGTCGCTCTTAAAGCAAGCCTTACAAGGCATATTTTCCTGCATATCGGCTACAAACTCAACAAGTTCCATGATCCGAACAATCTGATGCTCGGGGTCGGATTCAAGTTTGGCGGCAGCCGGAAGATTTGATGGCATTCGGGTTTCACCATGGCCGGACTACTCATTTCGAGTTCGCCGGGATGGTTTGCGCTCATTGAATGATTATTTCTTCAGAACCGGGAGTTCCAGGTATGAGACTGCTGATTTGACTGTGATGTCAGCTGTCTTGTAGGCATCGGCAGTTGCGGTATTCTGGTTCTCAACCCATGTCTGAGGGTTCATCGCGATCAGCGGGAACCAGCTTCCCTGAACCTGCACCATAAGCTGATGCCCAGGCATGAAGATGTGATCAATGTCGCACATCGGGAATTTCACTCTGACTGTCTTTCCGGATTTTACCGGTTCTCCCTTGTCGAATCCTCCGCGATATCTGACCGGCATCACGTCTCCCCTGACAAGCATCTGATAGCCGTCCGGACGGACGTCAATGAGTTTCACGATAATGTCCGCGTCCGCGAGTTTTTCCGTACCGTCAATGCTCATTTCAATGACAACGTTCACCGGTCCCGCAAGATGCAGTTCTTCTGTCAATGTTTCCGCGCGATATGTCAGGACATCTTTTCTTTCTGACGCAAATGTCTGGTCAGCAGTCATATATGCACGGTCACGGCTGGTAGCATTGATGTTCATATATGGAACCGGATTCTTCGGATCCGAGGTGATTCTGCGGCTGCCTTTCTGAGGTTTGCCGCTGCCTTCCATTACGAGCCCGTCGTTTCCCGAGAGATACAACTTACTGAATTTCATATCTTTAGGCGGCCACACGTCATAAGAATCAGTAAGCGTTGCAGCATTGACACCAGCCATTTTCGACTTCATTGTCTCGGACGACGGAAGGACATTGACTCTGGCCGGTGCTTCTCCCCTTCCCTCGAGGTAGTGGGTGAAGAACGGGTATTCGACGCAGTCCTGGTACCATGCGCCTGATGCTTCGCCGTAGTATGCATCCGACAGGTGGTTGATGCTTCTGTTGTTCCATCCGCCGTGGTACCACGGGCCGGCTGCGAGGTACAATTCGCTTTCCGGCGACAGTTCTTTCATCTTGTAATATGTCCTGAATGTGCCGTAGCAGTCTTCCGCGTCGTAGAATCCGCCGGTGACGAGCATCGGGATTTTTATGTCAATGAGATGAAGGCTAGGGTCCCTGTCAATCCAGAACTGGTCACGGTCAGGATGTTTCATCATGTCCGACCAGAATCTCAAGCTGTCTCCGAAGAAGGCTGAGAGTTCGTCCATCGGCTTGCCTCTGAAGTACTCGTAGATGTCTTCCTTGATTTTTACGAGGTTTGACATGCCTACTGCAGATGGTTTCCTGAATTCTCTATAGAAACCGCCACCGAACCTGTAACTATCTGTCAGACAGAGCGCTCCGTTGTGATGCGCATCATCACCCATGTACCAGTCAGTAGCCGGCGCCTGCGGTGATACGGCCTTGATGGCAGGATGCTTTGCCAATGTTGCCATCGTGGTGTAGAATCCGCCATAGGAAACACCTTTCACGCCGACGATTCCAGTGTTTTTGGTGTTTGCGAGCAGCCATTCAACGCTGTCATATACGTCAGTTGCGTCGTCAGTCTGCACTTTCCCGTCCACGACGACCGTGTCCGCGGCTCCGTCAACGCCAGATACATACGGCCTCATGTTTTCGTATGTTCCGGTGCTCAGGAATTTGCCCCTGACGTTCTGCACGACAATGATATATCCGTCCGCAACATAGTTTGCCATATCTCCGGTCAGTCCGCTGTAATACACTCCTCGAATTTTTCCGTTCTCTGTTTCACCCGGTTTCAGTCCATATGGTTTCCGCGAATACGGTGTCAATGTCAGCATAATCGGAGACTTCTGTTTCCCGATTCTGCTCAAGTATTCGTCAGTTGGTTCGTATATCGCAGTATAGATTTTTTCTCCGTCCCTGACTTCGACCATGACTTCCCTCTTGGTATAGTTTTCATTAAGCCATGAGTCATTTACAACCCGTCCGTTCTGGGCCGATGCGATTGTAGCACCCATCAATAGTGTCTGCACAATGGTCAGCGTAGCTGCCATCTTCAGTTTTGTCTTCATTATCTAGTTTTTTTTAGTCCTGTTTTATAGGGTTTGCGTCCTGTGGACGCGGATTTTCCGCCTCAGCCGGGCGAAACAAAATGTAAAGTTAGGACAAGAAACGGAGAGGAGCAAGAAAGTCAACAACAATCCACTTGGACGGAAAGCCTGACAAGACTGCAACAGCAGACACCTCGTACAATCCGCACGATTCCGATGTGATGCCATTTTTGCCGAGTAAAGATGCAGGAACATAGGCAGAGAAACCACCTTCTGTCACAAAACCATACAATCCATTCTTCCCACTCAAGACTTTAAGGTGACAAGATATCATCTCTTTTTTAAGACCATAAGTACCACCTGAATTATCCTTAGACAAAGCTATTGCTCTCCAGTAAACAGCACTAGTCTGCTTATGTTTTTTTTGCAAATACTTCAAGTTGAGGATATCTCCAACATTGGGTCTAAGTTCGGTATCTCTGTAATATACAATTGACGTCTTGCCAGACAATGATATGACGTGAAAAAGTTGCTTGATTTCATTTACATTATCGACAACAGCATGTTCAAGCTGCAAATCAGAATAGACATATTCAAGCGACTTCGGCAAATAGTGTCTATATACATCCGAATTGTCACGATTAGGATTCCCCAACGAAACGCCTGACGCTTCCAGTTTTGATATAAGTTCATTATATCTTGCTTTAGGTTTCCATTGATTAGATTCATAGAGTTTATAATACTTGCCCAATTCAATAGCGGCTGCATCTGGCCTCTCGAGTTTCAAAAAAGTGTCAGCCATTGCAAGACGGACATTGCCAAGATACTCTTCATTGTTCTTTAAAGTAAGAGCTTTTGACAATAAGCCCGCCCTAATAGTCATATCTGATTCGCAACAAGCAGCTTCATACCATAGGTAGTATTCTGGATTAGGCATTTTCAGTTGCTGGCGATAAATTTGGGAAGCCGCCTGCTTGTTTCCAG
>OQVS01002186.1_pt1 | contig 12719 bp, 8 predicted proteins | sample 1691601 | NCBI WGS metagenome assembly OQVS01 (sample SAMN03418268, study PRJEB22391) | human gut metagenome | biome: human-gut; feature: organic feature; material: feces | host: Homo sapiens | place: Tanzania | collected 2013-01 | reverse complement strand
CAGGTGTAGCCGTCCGCGGCTTCACGAGAAGGGGCCCGCCGCGCAGCGGTGGGAATGGTAGCCCCGGAGGGGCGTACCTGTACGCAGGCCTCGGACGGGAACAAAGGCTGCATTGACAACTGTCCTGTATGTTTACGACACTCCGGACAATCGCACACGTACTATTGTCTATGTTTGAGCTTGATTTTGCCGTTGTCCCCACCCTATGGCCACGTCTGATGACCGTCTCAGTTTCGACCCTCTTGACAGGTCGATATGGCCGTAATTGATTGTATCTTAATTGATTGGGTAACCAGCCTCTTGCCAAGAGGTCGTTTTGAAAGGTGGTCTTGGCAGATTCCTTTTGTGCATTTTGTTTCGTAATGCTTTCAGTTTCAGTGCCTTACTTCGAATGTATCCTGAATCACTTCTGCCAAGAGGGTCGAAAATCAGGGCTCTCCTTGATTGGTTTCCGGAAATTATGAGTCTGTCCGCGCCACTCTTGTCTATGTTTGAGCTTGTCCTGTTTTTGCCGCTGTGTCCCTGCCTTGGGCAAAATGTGTGATGACCGTCCCAGTTTCGACGCTCTTGACAGGTCGATGAGGCCGTAATTGATTGTATCTTAATTGATTATGCAATCTGTCTCTCGCCAAGAGGTCGTTTTGAAAGGTGGTCTTGGCAGATTCCTTTTGTGCACTTTGTTTCGTAATGCTTTCAGTTTCAGTGCCTTACTGCGAATGTATCCTGAATCACTCCTGCCAAGAGGGTCGAAATTCTGCGCCTATTGTAATATGCAACGTGCAGATAGATGTTCTTTCGCACCATATGCCCACACCATATGTCCATGCATGTGTGTCTGTTGCGTTTACCTGTGGCATAGCTCAGCTCTGGAACGTCTGCTCAGCCATTCGGAATGGCCACCTGACGCTGTCTCGTGCTGGCCACTGTCGGAATCCAAGTGCTCCGAGTATCTTACTTTGACTGTTTACGACACTCTGGACAAACCCCTTTGACTACAAAAGAAACAGAATGCGACTCGAAACCATCAGGTAAAGAAACCGTGGGAATTTGTTGATTCTCCAGGCAATATGACTGGTGACAGGATTCACAATAGAAATGAATATGTCCGTCGGTATGATTGCAGGCGCCGTCATGACTGCAGAGCTCATAATTCACCACACCGCGGCCGTCCTCGAATGCATGGACAACATCATGCTCCAGAAACATTGACATCACTCGGAAGATGCTCGACTTGTCCATATCTGGCATGGCATCCTCCAAAGCGGACAGACACATCGGCTTATGCACATCATGCAAAGCCTTGAGAACCAGAATTCTGTTGGCAGTTGCCTTCACGCCCTTGTGCTCCAACAGTTTTATTATATCAGAACTGTCCATTAAATAATCTTTTGCATTAACTACTGGATACCTCTTGCTGGCACCTCCCACCTAATGTTTGGGCTCAAGATGAATATCCTTGTCTGGTGTGTCATATATGACCTTGGCTTTCTTGTCTATATGCATAGTACCTGTATGTACTTTATACAAAAATAATAAAATAATTCGGAATATAGTTGAACTCGGCTGATTAGCAAGTGTGCAGGTGATTTCTAATTCAATCTGTCAACGTGTCCTTGAATATTGGCCTATTTCGGTGCAAAGTTGTTGATAGTGATTGGCATCAAGTTGATACTAACCTGAAAAATTATTAAACAGTCTTGGATTTTTAACGTTTTATTGTTATATTACCACGTGGCGTCGATTGTATTTGTTAATTGACATGGTTAGGTCTTATACGGCACTATTTGTCCTTTGGAGATGACTGAGATGAAGAAAACGATTCTTTCTATTATAGCTTCAGTCTTCTGCGTAATGGTCAATGCGCAGACAATAACGGATGCGCGTGTTTATGAATCTTTCAGAGTAAAGGCCACTGTCATTGACATCAAGAACTCTGTATCTGTACCATACGTGTCGGTATATCTTATCCCGAAAGGAGATACGACTATTACAAATTTTGCAATCTCTGACAAAAATGGAAGAGTTGTAATGGAGAATGTCCTGTCTGGACAATATGAACTGTATGCTGAACATCTCGGTTATTCAGTATTCAAGAAAAGGTATGACATAACATCTGCTCCTGGGTGGGACATTGACTTGGGCTCGATTGGCCTGGAAGAAAGCATGGAGCAGATAGATGCTGCGTCCATCTCTGTGAGTGGTCATCCAATCATGATACAAAATGACACAATCTTCTATAGTGCTTCGTCATATACGGTAGGAGAGAATGATATGCTTGAAGACTTGCTTAAGAAGATGCCGGGGATGATAGTCGGAAGTGATGGCAGTGTTTCCGTAAATGGAGAAAAAGTGAGCAGAATTACGGTCGGAGGCAAAACCTATTTTTTTGACGAACCCTCTATCGCCCTGAAGAATCTGCCGGCAAAGATAGTTGAACGGATTAAGGTTTCCAAGCAGGAGAGCAAGGAAGAGAAGATTATGGGTATAGGTGCAGATTCGGGCAAAGAAACTGTAATGGATGTGGAACTGAAAGAAGAGTACAGAAAAGGATTTTTCGGAAATGCCAAACTCGGTGGTGGTTCTGTATTGACAGGAAAGAGTGGGGAAAACTCCCTTGTGGAGAAGACAAAAGGTCTATATGAGGGCAGATCCATGCTGTCTGCATATGGCGCAATAATAACATCCACACCCAGCAGCGCCTTCTGCCATTCCTCGCCAATGAGGTTTTTATGCCAGAACTCTATACCCGGAACATTCTCATATTCCTTGATAATCTTCTCAAACTCCTCGCTATCCTCGGTACGTGCCGTTGCTCCCTGCATAATAAGCTTTACTGGTACTTTAAAATGCGCCTGCTTAAACGCATCAAGGAAGAAGCGCACATTTTTTTCTCGACGATATTGTCCAAAGAATCCTAATGTCAATGGTTCGTTATAAGTCAGCTCTTTATCCACCGGCAAGTCCTGCGGTTTAAACACCGGCGGAGCAATTAAATCAACATTCGTCAAACCATCATTCTTAAAATCATTACGCAATGTAATAATCTTAAGATGAATATTTTTATACTGCTCGCAACGCTTGGCCTGCTTCACAAAATTAGCCTTCTCATGTGGATTTATACCGTGAAAAATAATATAAACCGGTATCTTACTATTCTTCAAATCCGTACTCATAATCGCACGCAGATAACGATACGTTGCTGTAGGAATAATAATAGCATCATAATGATTAGCAGCAGCTTTTTTATAGGCAGAATTAAACCACTTTCTACGACGGCTTTCACGCTTTACAGAAAGCCACAATTTTTGAAACCTATTAGCTCCAGCGTAGGTAACCACTTCGCCACCTTCAAGATAGTCAACCTTAGCATTATATTTAATTTTAAAAGGGAAATTCTCCGGTACCAGCATAACTGGCTCATGTCCCTGATTGTTCAGCTCATCTACCAATATACGGTCAAATTCTACCTCATGACCTGCTGGCATAACTATACTTTCTAAAATTGCAACCTTCATCTTATCACATCCTACAGCTTACCATTACTCTTATATAAGTAATAAAGCTTCACATATTTCGTCATAGTATAAAAATAATGATCTACAGACAAAATCCAACCTAAACGCCCATCTTTAAAGCCACCATTTAAGAAATATACCTTTATGAACGCCCAAAGCGGACGACAAACTATATCCTTGAAAAAGCTTACTTTTTTCCCTGCTTTTTTATACTTTTCTGCAGCAAGCGTAGTATAATTATTGAATTTATTAAAATATTGCTGCCAATTATCGTATGTATAATGGTACATATGGCCCTGCATTTTTTTATTAGGATAGGGAGTTATAATTGCCGGATGCACATACCCCTCTACATAAGAATCCTTAGCAGGCATTACGCGACATACATAGTCCGGACGTAAAACACCATGCTCTGCTTTATCATAATGGAATTTATTTTTACGCTTAATCCAATAAGCAACCTGCTCATTCTTCAATACAGCAGCTTCTATCTCCTTCGCTAATTCCGGCGTACAACGTTCGTCAGCATCGATAAAAAATATCCAAGGATGCTTTGCCTGCTGAATAGCAAATGTCTGCTGTCCGCCCCAATCTCCATTCATACTGCGATGAATAACACGAGCTCCAAGGCTTTCGGCAATCTCCTGCGTTCTATCTGTGCTGCCATCATCAATCACTAAAACCTCATCAGCAAAGCTGCAGCTTGTAATACAATCGCCTATATTTTTCTCTTCATTTTTCGCTAATATTAAAACGCTTATTTGTACCATAATTTTCATCCTTTACTAAGTAGTATTATCTTTCATTTTTCAAATACTTATTTTTCTACCTATATAATGATTATACCATACTACACCACTGCTTGCATTAAAAATAAGCGCCAGACAGCATTTTTTACTGTCTGACGCCTTTATCTCACTTACTTTATCTCATTTCCCTTCAGCACTCTCCATGCTGCTACCTTGCGCATAGCATTAATCTCTTTCATCATCTGCGCATCAATATTTTTCTGCTCTCTAATCTCGCCATTTTGCGCAAACAGCCTGTGATTAAATGCAAAATCGCTATCAAATATGCTTGGCAGCATTGCACTATACGTAAAGCCTGATGGTGCAAGCAGCTCTGCCAGAGTTCCTGCAAGCTGCATATGGCAGCCTACAGCATTTTCTTTAAACAAATCCTTCTGCACTCCCTGACCATAGAAAATACAGGGAATGGAAGACAGCGTGCGTGCGTCCTGCTCTACGGCAAAACTAAAGCGTTCGGAATGGTCGCCTGTAATAATAAACAAGCTGTCCGGCTTCTGCTTTTCAACCTGCGCCACAAAATCGCCCATTGTCTTATCAGCATACCAGATATGCCCCAGCTCATTCAATGTATTTTCGTCCTTCGCTATATCCGCAGGGAGTTTATCCTTAACCTGCGCACGCGGGAATCCAAGGGCATCTACATTAATGCTATACGGCGGATGATTGCTTGTAGTCAAAACAACATGAAAAACCTTCTCCGCAGCATCCTGCTTTTGCATATATTCATTAATTCTGCTAAACAGCACTGCATCAGGAACGCCCCAAGAATTGCCACTCTTATCATCGATTTCATCAGCGCAATGGAACTCATCGAAGCTCTGAGCTTTAACAAACTTCTCGATATTCTGCCAGCCAGAGAAACCGCCATACCAGAAAACAGTTTTATATCCAAGCTGCTTCATAACATAACCAATACCTGTACCATATTGGCTTTTGAAGCTCTCCGGCTGATAATTTTCATACAAGCTGCTATCCGGAACGCCGCTCACCAAACCATTTACAGCGCTGATTGTACCGCTTCCATGACAAAGCATAGTTTTAATATGTGCTCCATGAGCAGAATTTTGCAGTCTCAGCATATTATCCACAAGGCCTAAATCCTTAAACTTTGGCAGAAAAGGCCATTCGCCAAAGCTTTCGCCCACCACCAGCACAATATTTTTTGGCTGCTGTGCTAATTTCGGCTGACGAACAGTACGCGTAAAGGCAGCCTCGACATTAGCAGCGTTCTTATCTCCGCCTGCATTAGCAATTTCCGCTCGCAGCTGCGCAGGAGAAATCTTGATATTCGTTGCTGCTGCCAGTTTTTTCTTTGTATCCCGCACGCGATACAACGCCTGACCATCGTCTAAAACAGCCTCATTCAGCATATTGGATTTCAAGCGCGCCGCACTTTCCCAGTTAATAGAGTTTGCATAATTAAAAGCACCTCCATAACGCACAAAAACAGCTATCACAGCCAACACCGGCAGCGTCAGCGCCATAACCAGCTTTTTATGCTGCACTGCAGCAAACTCCACAGTTTTAAGCTTCTTCAGCCACAGCTTCAAGCCATAGGCAAGCACTGCGCCCAGCGCCAGCGCCAGCGGAAAACGCCACAGCAGCTGATACTCCTTCACGGCTGTCATAAAAATCGCATAGATATCATCATGCGCACCGTTGATAAGCATCATATTGAAGGCCGCATTGAAAATCTTATAGTATGGAATACGTGCCATAAAGCAGATGCTGAAAAATATCAGCGCCAGCGTATGCCAGCCCAAGCGCAGCTTTTCTGACGGCCAACGCTGCACAAAAACCTTGGGCAACGTCGCACAAGCAACGCCGACCAGCATCATTATGCCTGCTGTTTTCAGGCTCAAGCGCAGGCCAAGAAGCAGCGCCATCGGTATATCGCTATAATCTCCATTCAGCTGTCCGCTATAGATAGCAATAAACGCTACGCGAAACAGCGTAAATACAAGGCACCAATAAACGAATACCTTAAAATCCTGCTGGATATTTTCAAAAAAACGTTTGTAAAAATTCATTTTGAAGTTCTCCTAACCAAAAAACACTGTATTGAAAATCACAAAATACTATTTTTCATCATCGGTAATTCAACATTACACATAACATGATTTTCAAAACATACTTTGACATTTAAATACTCTGCGTCTTCAATATCAGGTAAATTAATATTTTGGTATCTTCCATTTAAATAGTCCACTTGACTCTCTATAACTGTTCGTTTTAACAAATGCCCGTTGTTAATCCACTCAAGACTAATTTGCTCATCAACAGCAGATAACTTCTCAATATTGTGTTTTTCCATACACTTTAGTGCATACCTTCCCCTCTTGTATGCATCTGAAAAAACAATAGATAACTGTTTATCATGATATGAGCAACTATCCAAAAACAAGCCATTGCAATAGAATATATTATCCCTTTTGCTCACATAAATTCTATTTATGTATTTTTCATATGTTGATTTATCTTTTTTATATAGTATTGTAGTCAAATATTCTTTTTCTAAACTATTTCTACAAACTATATACACTAGGCTATCATCAATATTATATTTCTCTGGAAAGATTATCTCAGCGTGTCTATATTTCCTTATTTCTTTATCCTGCATAGCTCCATAACTATAAATCTTCTCAAAATCGAGCTTAGCAAACTCTTCTACACTAGAATAAGCTTCGCAACCAGAACCAGCCAAGCTTTTTTCAGAAAATCTAGTACGTGGATCATTCAACAATTTATTTAAGTCAAAAACAAAAAAAACAGGTACAGGGACATTTGCATTATTTAACCTTATATCTTTATGCTTAAATCCTTCATTATGATACTGCGTTGGCGTCAGAGGTCTGAAATAAAACCGAACATAATCTAAAATACCGCTTTTCGTAACATGTATGACCTGACGGCTTGCGTTATCATTGTGCATAATATCCATTTTTTTTGCAACATTACGACTATACAATGTCTTATTAGCTAAAATTCCTACAGCATTACTAATATCGGTAAAATGAAATGCATACCTACACCATAATTTTCCATTTCCGCTAAGACTTTTATAGTTTGTTTGAATAATATCCTCAAAATTCATGATTTTAGTCTCCCTTAGCTGCAAAATTACGTCCTGCACCAGAGTTTAATTGATAGCCTTCAAAAACCTCTTCACCCCTTATTATTTTAACCTTAAAAAGGTAGCCTAAACTTTCCAATAATACTATAACCATCTTTTCACTAGGTTCTTCGGGGACAACGATAATACTATTATTTCTAATATTATCCCAAATTTCATAAAAACTACTTTCGTCAACTAGAAATATGTCTTCTCCATTTTTTGTAAAAACAAGCTGTTTATCCACATATCTCGCTTCTATCTTTTCCCTATTATAAGTAAACTCATATGGTGTAAGACTGCTATTATATTTTATATCATCAATAATGCCATAGAACGACATATCCTTAGCCTGAGTTCGCATCCATTTTATTATTTCATTTTGATTCTTATGTTCTTCTAATAAATCATGATATTCGCCAATATATATATATACATCTATGGGTAGAGGCTTTAAATATTTCTCCATCAATGCCTTTACATCGTTCCAATCCAGTCCTCCATTTCCACAGCCTAAGCGCGGAAATGCGATGGAAGTTATCCCCATTTCAAAGTATGTTTCAACAAACTTCTTTAATCCCTGCTCAATATATTCCAGCTTAGACGGATTACGCCAGTTTTCTTTTGTTGGAAATAACAAAATCCAATGATCAACTTCACGCCAAAGCATTAACTTTCCCATATGAAATGTATTATCCTCACAAGCCTCTCTATACGCTTTGTACATTTCCGGATATGCTTTTTTAAATGATAAAGCAATTCCCTTTCCCATAACTCCAACAGTATTAACAGTGTTAACTATTACTTGTGCTGGCGAAGTAAATATATCACCCTCTAAATACTTAATCATGTCAGCCATCTCCATTCATACAATATGCCCAAGCCAAATTTTTATATTTCGAATATCAATATACCAAAAAACGTACCAGCTTCACTTCCGCTCCACTGGTACGCCCTCTTCCTCTTCACCAAAACTGGCAAGAACGCCGCGTCCGTCAACGCAGACGTTCTCACCGCATATAAGCCTTCAGTGACTCTGCCACTGCACTCTCCATCTCGTCCATCTTCGCAAAGCGGCGGCGGTGCTGCGCACGCTTCGACGGCTTAAGCTCCTCCATAGACTTGCGGTGCTCTGCCACCGGCATAACGAAGAAGCGCTTATCCTCGCACTGCTCGCCCTCGCATTCCTGCCAGAACGCGCCAAAATCAGTCTTGAGCTTGCGGTCCATGCGGATATGGTTCATAGCATAATAGCCATCGTTGCCCACAGCGTAAATCTTCTCAATGCCCAAAGCCTTCGCCAAACTGCGCAGGCCATAGAACACAAGGTTCTTCGTGCGATAGCCAAAGAACGCCTTGGTCAAGCCCTTAATCAGCTCATTGCCGTTCTGCGGTCCCTGCAGGGCGCCGATATAGATAACGTTCTTGCCATCCTTATCCTTGCCGAACCAAAACATAATCTGATACAAAGCCTGCTCCTCATAGTTCATCATCAGCGACAGGCAGCCTTCCTTACGCTGGCCGGCATGAAACACCAGATTCAGCGTCAGCGGCTTTTCCTGATACTCATCCTGCCACAGCTGCACAGCCTTGCGCTCGCCATAAAGCTCGTCCAGCATCTTATCCGTAAATAAAGCTTCCATAATCTCGACATGGTTCTTCACCAGCGCCATGCGCTCATCCCAGGTTGAGCCTTTATAGAAGAAGCTGCGCGTTGTCTGCTCTACGAACGACGGATTGCCCTTCAGCCAGGCTTGACGATGCTCGTTCGCCTTGAAGAAGCTCAGCAGATCATTTATCGCGCTGCTATGCATTTTGCAGCGAGTGCGGAAAACAACATAGCGCTTCATTTCCTTCAAAATATGTGTCTGATACAGACTTTTACCTACATATGTTAAGATATCTTGTTCCATTGCCAACCTCATTACAGTATTATTGCTTATATTATAGCATATTTCAGGGGGATAAGCACTAGGCTTTTCTTGCCAAAAATACGTTTATATGCTAGAATATTTTTGACAACCGTGTTGCAGGGTGGCGTTACCGAAATTCCCTTGGAATGGAGGTGATGTCTATGGTATATTTCACCTTCCAGGATCTTATGATTTTCGGACTGTTTATACTGGCATTACTGACGTTCGTTTCTCAGAACAAAAAGTAATTGCGCATAGAAAAACTGCCCCAATACTTTGACCGGTAAGGGCAGTCTTTCAATAACCACTTTATCGGACAACCCACCTTGTGGGCGGTTGTCTTTTTTCATTTCTAATATATCACATTCGTGCAGTTTTTTCAAGCAATATCTTATACAAGCAGCAAGCAGGCAAATCTTTTACCACCTGCCGCTGCACAATTTTAATGCTTGCGCATATGCTCTTCCAGATACTGGCCCACAATCTTCACGGCGCAGTAATTGCCGCACATGGAGCAAGCCTCATCGTCGGATTTGTTCTTGCGCTGGCGGTACTCCTTTGCCTTCACGGGGTCGATAGCCAGATCCAGCTGCGCCGGCCAGTCGAGCTTCTTGCGTGCCTTCGCCATCTTCAGATCCCACTCCCAGGCAGCCTTATTGCCGTTGGCAAGGTCTGCTGCATGAGCAGCGATACGCGTAGCGATAACGCCCTCGCGCACGTCGTTGATGTCAGGCAGGCCCAGATGCTCTGCCGGCGTTACGTAGCAGAGGAAGTTTGCGCCGCTCACTGCAGCCAGCGTGCCGCCGATTGCGCTCGTGATATGGTCATAGCCAGGAGCAACGTCGGTTACGAGAGGTCCGAGCACATAGAACGGTGCGCCATGGCAGAGGCGCTTTTGCAGCTGCATATTCGCCGCAATCTGATTATATGGCACATGGCCAGGGCCCTCCACCATAACCTGTACGCCCTTGTCCCACGCACGCTGCGTGAGCTCGCCCAGGTTGAGCAGCTCCTGAATCTGCGCACGGTCAGTTGCATCAGCAATGCAGCCAGGACGCAAGCCGTCGCCCAGGCTGATGGTTACATCATATTCAGCGCAGATGTCGAGAATTTCGTCATAATACTCGTACAGCGGATTCTCCTTATCGTTGTGCAGCATCCAGCCGGTGATAAAGCTGCCGCCACGGCTGACAACATCCATCTCGCGGCCTTCGTCAAGCAAAGCCTTGAGCACGTTTCTGTTGATGCCACAGTGAATGGTCATGAAGTCTGCGCCATCCTGCGCCTGCATACGGATAACGTCGAAAATATCCTCCTTGGTCATCTCTACGACTGCGCCGCGCTTTTTGATGGTTTCCACAGTAACCTGATACATAGGCACAGTGCCGACCATAACGGTGGACGCGCCGATGATAGCCTGACGCGATGCGCTGATATTATCGCCGGTGGAAAGATCCATAACGGAATCTGCGCCTGCTTCAATGGCTGCTGCGAGCTTCTCCAGCTCCGGTGCCGGATCAGGATAGCTGCTGGATGTGCCGATGTTGGCGTTAACCTTTACGGTCAGGCCCGTGCCGACGCCACGCGGAATGATGTTCTTATGGTTGATGTTGCAGGGAATAGCGATAGTGCCATTGGCAACGCCCTCACGGATAAACTCCGGCGTTACGTGCTCCTGCTCTGCGACGATTTTCATAGCGTCAGTGATGATGCCCTGACGCGCTAATTGCATTTGTGTTGCCATGATTTTTCCTCCTTACTTATCCACAAGCTGAAAATCCCCTGTGGATATGTGCATAACTCAGCCAAGCTGCTGCTGACCGCTTCGGCTGGTATTACAATAAAAAAGCCGCTTCCTCGTAGAAAGCGGTTTGTCTGCGTTTTGCTCAAGCTTCGCTTTCCTACGCTGGTACTAACCAGATTCAGGTTCAAAGGGTCGGACAACGTCCTCTCAGCAGAATGCGCCCCTAGCGGTTTGGTATGCTTTTGTCTTATTTACTTTATCATGAATGAGGGGATTTGGCAAGCACACAAAGAAAAACTTGAAAAATTTTTTTCGTTGTGCTATATTATAAGTAAAGAAAGACAACCGCCCACAAGGTGGGTTGCCTGCTTAATGAGACAAGAAAATCCGCCCAGCAAACAGGTCAAAGTTTTGGGGCGGTTTTCTTATGTCTGGATTATTTGTTAAACTGAAATATAAATGTCAGCAACGCCAGAATAAATACGCCAAAAGCCATGAGGTCTTGAAAGTCGTACTTTTTCATAAGCATCACCTCCATTCTATAAAAGAAATGGAAGGCAACGCCACCCTGCAACACGGTTGTCAAAAGTATTTTACCACATAAACAAATTTTTAGCAACACTCTGTAACCTACGTTACAAATCCCCTGAAAAAAATGTATACACAACAAATCTTTCCAAAAATGCTTGACTCCTGCGCCAGTAGTGCTATAATCATCTACAACATTTAAATATGCAACGCGATGAAGGAGAAGCAGCGTGCGGCGCTTTTCAGAAAGCTGGCGGTTGATGCAAGCCAGCAGGCAAGCACATCTGTTCCGCTCTGAAGCGGCAAGTGATGAATTTGACGGGTACGCCCGATATAGCGACTAAAAGTTGGCCATAGGCAATCTGGGTGGCACCGCGAGGCAGTCCTCGTCCCATGAGTTTGGGATGAAGGGCTTATTTTTTTTAGCTGCTACACAATATTGCCCGGGCAATTTGGGTGGTACCGCGAGAAGAAGAGAAGCTCGTCCCAAAGGGATGTGCTTCTCTTTTTGATTTTAGATATCCTATCATCTGGTACGCAGAGGAAGGATTCTGAAGCAGATGCTGCTTTATCGACGATGTCAAAAGAAAGAAGGAATTATCAATGAAACGCGCCTACAACTTCAACGCCGGCCCCTCCGCCATGCCGTTGGAAGTATTATTAGAAGCCCAAGAAGAATTTTTAAACTATGCCAACACCGGCATGAGCATTATCGAGATGAGCCACCGCAGCGCTGAATACGCTGCGCTGCACGCTGAAACTAAAGCGCTCCTGCGTGAGCTGATGGAAATCCCCGATGATTACGAGGTTATGTTCATCCAGGGCGGCGGCAGCACGCAGTTCCTGATGACGGCGGCCAACTTCCACACGAAAAAATACGCCGCTTACGTCAACACCGGCGTGTGGGCGAAAAAGGCTATGGCTGAAGCCAAGTATTACGGCGAGGTTTACGAGGCAGCCACCAGCGCCGACAAAAACCACAGCTACATTCCGCAGGACTTCACCCTGCGTCCCGACACCTCCTATGTCCACCTCACGGCCAACAACACGATTTACGGCACGGAATACAAGACCTTCCCGAAATTCGACGTTCCCGTT
>OQVS01002185.1_pt1 | contig 12727 bp, 10 predicted proteins | sample 1691601 | NCBI WGS metagenome assembly OQVS01 (sample SAMN03418268, study PRJEB22391) | human gut metagenome | biome: human-gut; feature: organic feature; material: feces | host: Homo sapiens | place: Tanzania | collected 2013-01 | reverse complement strand
GGGTCGGCGTCCCCGACGACCCGTAAGATAAACAATAATTTAACCTATTAAAAATAGCAAAGCCGAGGGTCATAAAAGACCTTCGGCTTTTGATATATACTATATTAAATATGGTTTGCTATCGTAAAATTGCGAAAGCAAGGTCGATAGCTCCGCCCAATACTTTGCTTGTTTTTTTCATATTTAAGGTTTCGGCAAACCAAAGAAGTATAAGCGCAACGAGAATTGCGATAACTAAAGTTTTTTCTGTCATAATCTGACCTCCTTTGTTAATAATATTATATACTATTTATTTAAAAAATCAAGCAATTTTATACAAGTTAAACATATTTAAAAAAATCTTGATTTTTCGTTGAAATTCGCCGAAGTTTGATTTATAATACTAACTAATCTTTTATATAATGGGGGAATATAGGTGAGTCCGATTTTATTAGAATTAGTGCCTGACAGAAGCGCTACCTTCACTGCAACGGTTGTAATCGCCGGCGCAGGTATCGTATTCTTAATGCTTGTGCTTTTAATTATCATTTTCTACTTATTCGGAAAGGTAGTTTCAAGCGCTGAAGCAAAGGCAAAAAAAGGAAAAACCAAAAAGATAACCAAGAGCGAACAGAAAGTTCCTGCTCCTATGCCGGCACCTGTTCCTAAGGCAAGCGCACCGCAGCCTGTTGTTGAGGCAGGTATCAGCGGCGAAGTTGTAGCGGCTATTGCGGCTGCCGTTGCAATGAGCGAGGGAAACGGCGCTGTAGTTAAATCAATACGCAAGGTTAATGTTGTTAAAGTTGCAGGCAGAAACCCATGGGCTAATGCGGCAATAAGCGACAACACAAGACCTTTTTAGGAGGCAGTAGACTATGGAAATTTTACAGGGCGTTTGGGAAGTAATTGTCAGCATCTTCACAAACTCAGGTTATGCTTATTTCTTTACTGCTGACGGTGGCTGGAAAAACGCAATTATGCTTCTCGTAGCATTCGTTTTCCTTTATTTAGGTATTAAAAAAGGTTTTGAACCGCTTCTTATGGTTCCTATCGCATTCGGTATGCTTCTTGCGAACATACCTGAGGCAAACCTTGCAGTTCAATATCACGACCTTGACGGCTTTAGAGATTTGCTTGCAGGCAGAGGTGAATTTGTAGGTTGTACACCCGGTCTTATGGACTTCCTTTACTTTGGTGTTAAGGCAGGTATTTATCCTCCTCTTATCTTCCTTGGTATCGGTGCTATGACCGACTTTGCTCCGCTTATTGCTAACCCGAGTTCATTTATTCTCGGTGCGGCTGCTCAGCTCGGTATCTTCTTTACCTATGTAGGTGCTATTCTTTTGGGCTTTGCTCCAAACGAAGCAGGTTCAATCGCTATCATCGGCGGTGCCGACGGTCCTACGGCTATTTTCGTAACATCTCAGCTTGCTCCGTATATGCTTGGTACTATCGCCGTTGCGGCGTACTCATATATGGCTCTTGTTCCGGTTATTCAGCCGCCTATTATGAGAGCGCTCACAACTAAGAAAGAAAGAAATGTAGTTATGGGAAGTCTCAGACCTGTATCTAAGCTTGAAAAGATACTTTTCCCAATCATGGTAACCGTTATCGTTTCTCTTCTTCTTCCTGACGCAGCATCACTTGTAGGTATGCTTATGCTCGGTAACCTCCTTAAAGAAAGCGGTCAGACAGAGCGTATCGCAAAAGCTGCTCAAAACGAACTTATGAATATTATCACAATCTTCCTTGGCGTTTCAGTCGGTGCAACAACTTCGGCTCAAAGCTTCCTCAACCTTGACACAATCAAAATTGTTGTTCTCGGTCTTGTTGCTTTCTGCCTCGGTACAGCCGGCGGTACACTCTTTGGTAAGCTTATGTATGTTATTACTAAGGGCAAGGTTAACCCGCTTATCGGTTCAGCCGGTGTATCTGCGGTTCCTATGGCTGCTCGTGTATCTCAAAAGGTTGGTCAAAAGGAAAACCCTTCAAACTTCCTTCTTATGCACGCTATGGGTCCTAATGTTTCCGGTGTTATCGGTTCAGCCGTTGCAGCAGGTATTTTGCTTACACTTCTTAAGTGATAATCTTTATTTAAAAACTACAAATAAAAGGGTGGCATTTTGTCACCCTTTTTTATAACTTATTTGGGGAAAGGAAAAATTTATGGCTTTAAACGAAATGCAGCAGCTTGCTGTTGACACGACCGAGGGTCCGCTTTTGATTCTTGCGGGCGCAGGCTCTGGCAAAACCACTGTTCTTGTTAACAGGGTGGAACATATAATTTCTTCTCGTCTTGCAACTCCTTGGCAGGTGCTTGCCATTACTTTTACAAACAAGGCGGCTGGTGAGCTTAGAGAAAGGCTTGTAAGTGCTATCGGTGACGAGGCTAACGATATTTGGGCATACACTTTCCATAGCTGTTGCTCACGAATTTTAAGGCGCTTCGGCGAAAGAATAGGATATACAAATCACTTCACTATTTATGATACCGATGATTCAAGGCGAGTGATGAAACAGTGCCAGAAAAATCTCGGAATTGAAGATAAACTTATCAATCATAAGTCAATTCTTGCCGAAATCAGCCGTGCAAAGGACAGCCTTATTTCACCGCAGGAATATAAGCAGACTTCTCAAAACGATTTCAGAAAAAGCAAAATCGCAGAATGTTACGAAATGTACCAGGCTCAACTTAAAAAGTCGGACGCAATGGATTTTGACGATATCATTTTCAATACCGTTAAGCTTCTTGAAGAAAACGAAGATGTAAGAGATTTATATCAAACTCAGTTTAAATATGTTATGGTTGACGAGTATCAGGATACTAACCATGCTCAATATGTTTTGACTTCGCTTCTTGCAGACAAGTATAAAAATATTTGCGTAGTAGGTGATGACGACCAGAGTATTTATCGTTTTCGTGGCGCTACGATTGAAAATATTTTGTCGTTTGAAAATCATTATAAGGGAGCAAAGGTAATAAGACTTGAGGAAAACTACCGCTCAACTCAAAATATTCTTGACGGGGCAAACGCTGTTATCGCCCACAACAAAAACAGAAAGGGCAAAACTCTTTTCACCCGTTTAGGAAGCGGCGATAAAATTGTTTATAAAACGGTTATGAGCGAAACAGAGGAGTCGCAATACATAATTGACGAGATTGAAAAGAATGTTAAAGACGGAATGAAGTTTTCCGACCATGCAATTCTTTACCGTATGAACGCTCAGTCAAGAAACCTTGAAGTTATGCTTACAAAGAGCGGTATTTCGCACAGAATTATCGGCGGTCACCGTTTCTTTGACAGGAAAGAAATTAAAGATATTGTGTCATATTTGGCAGTTATCAATAATCCAAACGATAATGTTAGGCTTCAGCGTATAATTAATGTGCCGAAAAGAGCGATAGGCGACACAATGTTTGCAAATGTGCTTGAAATCGCAAACGGACTCGGAATGTCTGCTTTTGAAGTTTGCGAAAGAGCGGATGAATTCCAAAAAACATCAAGAAGCGCTTCAAAACTTATGGGCTTTGCAAAGCTTATTCGCAATTTTCAACAGTGCATTGAAGACGGAATGGGTCTTAACGATTTGCTTCAGGAGGTTTTGGAAGATACAAAATATTTAAGCTATCTTAACGAAGACCCTGAAACTTACGAGGACAGAGTTAACAATATCAAGGAACTTTCTTCTATGTTTGTTAAGTATGAGGAGGAGAGCGAGGACGCTAACCTTTCGGAATTTCTTGAAGATGTTGCGCTTATTTCAGATATTGATTCGTATAACGAGGATGAGGACGCAGTGGTTCTTATGACGCTTCATTCGGCTAAGGGTCTTGAGTTTCCGGTTGTATTTATTCCGGGTATGGAAGAAGGCATTTTTCCGGGCAATCAATCGATGTTCAGTGAAGAAGATTTGGAAGAAGAACGCAGGCTTGCTTATGTCGGAATTACAAGAGCAAAGAAGAAACTTTATTTGATTTCTTCCGCACAGCGTATGCTCTACGGTCAAACTTCACGCAATATGCCATCAAGATTTTTGAGAGAAATTCCGTCTTCTGTTATTGACGACCAATCTGTAGTTGAACGAAGGAGCTTTGCATCAAGTCGTTCAGGTTTCGCCACGGGTACAAGGAGTGCGGGAACTTCGGCTTTTGGTTCGTCAAACCGTGTCACTTCAATGAAGCAATCGTCAAGCAGTGCACACAAGTTCGGTCTAACCGGTAATGCCGCTCAAAAGAACAATGTTGATTACAAAGTCGGCGATACTGTTATTCATAAGTCTTTCGGCACGGGTACAATTTTAACCGTAACCCCTATGGGCGGCGATATGCTTTTGGAAGTTGCGTTTGACAAAGCCGGCACTAAAAAGATGATGGCTAATTACGCAAGGCTTGAAAAGAAATAATTTTTGGTAATTTTTGCAAAATCGTTTCAATATAATTATATAGCTTGATATTGGTTATATTAACTTATATTTCGATTTTTTAATGCACCGATTTGTGTAAATGTACGAATTATTTTTATTTATGAAATAAGGTTGAAATTTGCATTTTTTTGTACTATATTATAGTTGGTTTTAGGGTTTGTAAATATATTTTGTTTTGTTAAGAAACGGAGATAGTCTACAATGGAAAAAAGAATAAAGGTTTTTTCGGCACTGCTTGTTTTTTTAATTATAGTGGCGATGTTTACAGCCCTCGGTATTACTAACGGCAAAAGTATGCCTCAAGTAAAAAATGTCAAAATGGCAGACAATACTACAAATTCAATAACTGTAAGTTGGTCAAAAGTTAAAAAGGCAGACGGATATTATATTTACAGTTATGACGGTTCGCAAAACCGATATATTAAACTCGGTCAAAATAATTCAAACGACAAAACAAAGTTTGAAATTAAAGATATACCGGGCGCAAGCATATATAAAATTAAAGTTTATGCCTATAAAAACTTTATGAATAAGGAATACCAAAGTAAGAATGCAAAGACAATTACCGCTTTTTCACTTCCGAGTAAACCACAGGCAAATGCGTTTTCAGGCGGTAAAGGCGTTCTTTCCGTTGAATGGAACGACAGCGATAATTTAAACGGTTATGATATTCAATATTCGCTAAATAAAGATTTTTCGCAGTATAAAAATGAAAATATTGCAGACGGTAATGCTCGTAATTTTTCAGCCTCTCAGTTGAATCCGAACGATGTTTATTTTGTCAGAGTCAGGTCGTATATGACTGTTGAAAAAAAGACTGTTTACAGTGTTTGGAGCGATACTCAGCAGGTTACAATTTATGATAAAGATATAAATATCGGCAAAGTTGACCCAACTAAGCCTATGGTTGCGTTTTCGTTTGATGACGGCCCTGCTTTTGATTATAACGGTTCAAATTCGACCGAGAGGATACTTGATGTACTTGAGGCGAATAATGCCCGTGCCACTTTCTTTATGGTAGGGGAAAGGGTTAATGCCGACACGGCGCATATTTTAAAGCGTGAAATTGAACTTGGCTGTGAGCTTGGTAATCACACCTACGGTCATAATCATTACGGTTCTCAGGTTACGCCAAGCGATATTTCAAAGGCAAGCAAACAGATAGAAAAAATCAGCGGACAGGCGCCGACTATGTTTAGGTGTCCGGGCGGTCAAATCACTTCTACAATCAGAAAAGAGTGCGAAAAAGAAGGTATGCCGATTGCATATTGGTCGGTTGACACTGAAGACTGGCGCTCAAAAGATAAAAAGAAAATTTGCAAAAATATTGAAAATTATGTTTATGACGGTTCAATAGTTCTTATGCATGATATTTATCCGTCAACTGCTGACGCTGTTGAAAAAATAGTTCCGGAACTTATCAAAAAAGGATATCAAATTGTTACGGTAAGCGAACTTATTGCGGCAAAAACAGGCGACAATCCAAAGCCGGGTAATCAATATGTTGACTATAAAACGATAAATAATAATACTCATTAATTAAAAGCGTCAAAGATTAATTTCTTTGACGCTTTAGTTATAGAAAAAAGCGGGCGAATAATTATCGTCCGCTCAGCGTGTAGAAAAAAGTTAAATAATAAATTTCTACACGCTGGAGAATGTTAAGAAAGTGAGATAAATTTTGTATTTTGCGAATGGGTGCTGTACAAGGGTACTGCCCCTGAGCAAAAGACAAAAAGTGCCAAAAATGGTTTGGACTCGATGTCCAAACCATTTTTCAAATTGTAATTTATTAAAATGTTTTCGGCAGGAGCAAGCCCCTGCCCTACGAATAGTTCTGCTGAATTTTTAAAACTCGGCACGCTTTAGCCACTTTATTAATTTATAACACTGCTCTGAGGAACTGCTGAAGCCGTGGGTCTTTAGGTGCGCCGAAAATTTCTTGCGGCGGTGCGTTTTCAACAATATATCCGTCCGCCATAAAGATTACCTTGTCCGCAACCTCTCTTGCAAAGCCCATTTCGTGGGTAACAACAACCATTGTCATGCCCTCGCTTGCAAGGTCTTTCATAACCTGCAAAACCTCGCCGACCATTTCAGGGTCAAGCGCCGAGGTCGGTTCGTCAAAAAGCATAACCTTTGGGTTCATTGCAAGTGAGCGAACTATAGCCGCCCTTTGCTTTTGACCGCCTGAAATTTGCTTAGGATAAGCATTTGCCTTGTCTGCAAGACCGACCCTGTCAAGAAGCTCATGCGCTTTTGCATTAGCTTCTTCTTTCGTCATAAGTTTAAGCTGAGTAGGGGCGAGAGTAATATTTTGAAGAATAGTCATATTTTCAAAAAGATTGAAATGCTGGAACACCATTCCCATATGTTGCCTTACTTTGTTGATATCGCACTTTTTGTCAGTAATAAGCTGACCGTCAAAGTAAATTTTACCCTCTGTAGGAGTTTCGAGGAGGTTAAGGCATCTTAAAAATGTGCTTTTACCGGAACCGGACGGACCGATAATAACAATCTTTTCGCCCTGATTAATTTCATAGTCAATGCCTTTAAGCACTTCATTGTCGCCGAAGCTTTTTTTCAAATTCTTAACGGTTATCACTTTTCCTCAGGCTCCTTTCCATAATTTTAATAAGAGTAGAAATAACAAGTACCATTACGATGTAAATAATAGCCATTACAAGGTAAGGAACCATAAAGTCATATGTGTTTGAACCGATACGCTGGAAAGCAAGATAAAGGTCGGTAGCGCCTACAAAGCTGACGACGGAGGTTTCCTTAATAAGTGAAATAAATTCGTTGCCGAGAGTAGGAAGAATATTCTTTACCGCTTGCGGAATGATGATTTTTATCATTGTTGTGCTGTAGCTCAAACCGACTGCACGGCCGCCTTCCATTTGACCCGAATCAACTGAAAGAATACCGGCTCTCATAATTTCTGAAATGTATGCGCCGGAGTTTAAGCCAAACACAACTACCGCAACAGGCACGCTTTTCAAATTTATTGAGAGAAGCGGCATAAGAACATAGTAGAACAAAAGAAGCTGAACTACTATAGGAGTGCCACGGAAAAAGCTTACATATAACTTAGCGAGAGCGTCAAGCACCTTTGATATGCCGTTTGTTTTAGGTACAACTCGAATAGTTGCAATAAGCGTACCGATTACGATACCTATTACAAGACCGAGCACGGCAATTATAAGTGTGTTTCTTAAACCCTCAAGCACAACATTGTAGCCGCCGTTGTCAATAAAGAATTTCCAAAACACTTCAAATTTCTTTTCAAAATTCATTAATAAGTCCTCATATCATAAATGCCCATTCAAAACGAATGGGCATTCTTTTTAGTGTTAAATTATGCTACGGCGTTAATCGAATTTGTGATTGCCTGAGCAGGAGCTGCGTCGATGATAACATAGTTAAGACCGCCGTTGATTAAGTCCTGAACAGCAAGTGAACCGTTTGCATAGCCCTTCCAGGTTGCATTAAGTTTTGTGAAGCCGAAGTCATCGCTGCCCTCAACATAATACTGACCTGTTGTACCGTTTTGACCGCCGATAAGAACCGATTTGTCAAATCCTGCAAGAATCTTGTCAACATCTTCCTTAGTTTTGCAGTTGTCAAATGTTGTGTCATCAGCCTTAACAATAAGCTTCTGAGCAGCGTTGTAATAAGAGTCACAGAAGTCAACCTGCTTTGCTCTTTCTTCTGTTACTGTAAGACCTGCCATACCGATGTCAGCCTTTTGCTGCTGAACTGAAAGAAGAACAGCGTCAAATGCCATATCAACGATTACAAGTTCTTTGCCGAGTTTGTCAGCAAGAAGCTTAGCAATTTCCATATCGATACCGTAGAACTTGTCGCCCTCTTTATATTCAAAAGGAGCAAATTCAGCGTTTGTAGCAACTACAAGCTGGTCCTTAGACTTGTCCTGCTTAGCAGATTCAACGCCTACAGGTTCGCCGTCACCGAAGTAGTGATTGCTGATTTCTTCAAATTCACCGCTTGATTTCATATCTGCGATAAGTTCGTTGCACTTGTCTTTAAGTTCAGGCTGATTCTTGTCTACGCCGAAAGCGTATTCTTCGCTTGAAAGTTCAATGTCAACAACCTTAACTTTAGCGGCAGATGTGGTTGAGTCGTCTGCTTTCTTGTCGTCTGTGCTTGATGATGAGCAGCCAGCAAATACTGCAACTACTACCATAAGTACGGCAAGAACAGCAGCAGAAATTTTCTTTGTTAATTTCATCTTTGTTTCCTCCGTATTTTGTTTTTAATGACATAATAAAGACACGGCTAATAAATAACCGTGTCAATAATTTATCACAATATTTCCGTAAAGTCAATATTTTGAGCATTTTAGCTGTATATTTATACATATAATTTATATTTACAACCTACTAATCTGCATTTGCGAGCCATTCGTATTCAGGCACATAGATTCTTGTTTTATCCCATGGGTCGCCGTCAAGGTGGCGAATGAGCCAAACATAATACATTTCATAACCCGGGGCGGTTACCTGCTGGTGTGCGTTGCCGCCTCTTATGCAAAGGCAGGTTCCGTTTTCGGTTTTGTATGGAGTGTTACCTTCAAAGCCGGCTCCGAAGCCCTCCGGGTGGTCAAATTGATAGTAGTAAAGTTCCGGTTGAGGATGATGGTGCGGCGGATAGCTTGACCATCTGCCCGGCTGATTGAAAACTTCGCCCATAACCATATTAGAATTAGGTGCATTGTCAAGGTCAAACATAGTTGATACAATTCTGTGACCCGTGCCATTCCACTGACCTTTGCCGAATTCCTGATAAAGGCAATTATCAGGGTTGTAGAACTCGTTTTTGAAAGTTTTTTCATTGTCTGTCATTTGAACAAGAACTTCGCTTTCCTCGTTTGCAGTTACACTTGCTTTAACTTGTTTGCAAAAATGAACTGCATAAGGAGTTTTTTCAAACGGGTTTTTTCTTTTGCATCTTTCGTCAATGTCGTCGCCTACTTTAAAGGTAACATCACCCGAAAGAAGTAAAATTGCCGTTTCGTTTTCTTTTTCAAAGATTTCGAGCACTTCACCTTTTTTGAGCTTTTTAACATAGATGTCCATAAGCATTTCGGAATTGACGCCGTTTCTTTGACAAAGAATTTTTTTGCCGTTTTCGTCGTATTCAGGTTTGAATAACATAATTAAATTTCCCCTTTATAATATATTAATCAATTATTTTTTCTTGATTTTTTTAACTAAAGCAATGAAGATTGAAACGAAAGCCGTAACGCCTGCGATAGATATAGGCACTATGTAAAGATGCTTGTTTTGAGTAAGCATATTCACATTTACTCCGAGCCTTGTAAGCACGCTTTGAGCGTTTGCCTGAGTTGTTGAAACATCAATTCTTGTTGCGACAACTTTCCTTTCCTCATTATTTTCCATTGTTGAAACTTCGCCTACAGCATCGGTAACATTAAAATCGCACTGAGCGTAAAGGTCGTCGTTTGCGCAAACAACAACTGTTGCCGTGCCTGTACCTATAGCTTTTATTTCGCCGCCTGCACCGATTTCGATAATTCCTTCTTGGTCGCAAAAGTAACCTACAACCGCTTTTACATCGCTTGGTTCAACCGAATATTCAAGCTTAACGCTGTCACCGACTTGCAAATCGTAGTTTGAAGCATAAATTGATAAGTTTGTGAGAGAAACGGTAGTTTCCGAAGCTTGAGAAGTTGAGAGCGTTGTAGACTCAGTCGTAAATTCTGTTGTGGTTTGAGTAGTTGTTTGAGTTGTAGACTCTTTTGCAGTCGGTTTTGCGGTTGTCTTTTTTGTTGTGGCGGTTGCGGTAGCTTGTTTGGTTGTTGTTTGCTTTGTCGTGGTAGTTTTTTTCGTTGTTGTTTGCTTTGTCGTGGTCGGCTTTTTTGTTGTAGTTGCTTTTTTGGTGGTAGGCTTTGCCGTTGTTGACTGAGCAGTGGTTTGCTCGCTTTGACCGGATACAGAAGCGTAGTTAGGGCTTGCATAACCGATAATTGCACTGATATTGTTATACGGTTTTGAACCCTTTGCCGTATATTCTCTCGCTTTAACCTTGCCTGAGCAGTTGCCCTCTATGGTGTAAACGGTTGAGCCTGAAGTGTAGTTAACTATGCCCACATGGTCGCAAGAGCCGCTTCCATTCCAGTCAAAAAATACCAAATCGCCCTGATTCGGTGTGTAGTCGCTTGGTGAATAATACCTGCCCTTGTCCTTAAACCAGCTTATCATACTGTTGCAGTTGCCGCCACGAGGAATGATAACGCCGTTTAATTTTGTATTTGAACTTTCGCCAACTTGGTTAAAGCACCAAAGCACAAAGGTTGTGCACCAGCCGCCTTGGTAGCCGAACCAATCGCCGTATTTTGAATTTGTTGATGTGCCTGTGTAACCGACTTCGCCGCTTGCAACACTTACTACGCTAGACCTAAGCTCCTCCTCACTTGCCGCATAAACGCAGGAGGGAATACAAAATGTGATTGATATAATGATTGATAAAAGCAAAACACTTGCTTTTTTAAATTTTAAGCTCATATATTCTCCGCTGAAAAATCTTCTTTTCGTCTGTCTAAAATAATCTAAGTATAATTATATACATAAATATTAAAATGTCAATTTATAATATTATGCAAAATGTTGAAAAAATAAAATAAATGGTGTATATTTAAAATATAATGGGTTGTCGGGGATGCCGACTCCTACAGAAGTTTGAATAATTCAACTTGTGAATTTTAATTTACAATGGGGGTACATATATGGAAAGGTTAAAAGACTATCAGCTTGAGCATTGCACACCCGAGGAAGTCGGTGTCAGCAGTCAGGCAATAACAGATTTTATAAACGAAATTAATGAAAATAATTTAGGCTTGCAAAGCTTTACCGTTGTAAGGCACGACAAGGTTTGCGCTCAAGTTTTTTTTAAGCCGTATAATAAGGACATTCCCCATGTGCTTTATTCTATGAGCAAGTCGGTTACTTCAACTGCTATCGGTTTTGCCGTGAGCGAGGGACTTATAAGCCTCAACGACAGAGTTGTAAAATTCTTCCCTGAATATTTAATGAGCAAGCGCCCGTTTAACAGGATGCTTACCGTCAGGATGCTTCTCACAATGCATTCCGACAAGCTTATTACTGTTCTTGACGAAAAAGGCGGAACAGACTGGATACAAAATTTCCTTAACGCACCGTTCCTTTTGCCGCCGAACACAAAATTTAATTATATAAGTGAAAACACATCTATGCTTTCGGCAATTATTACAAGAGTGACCGGTATGAGCGTTATTGATTATCTTTATCCTCGTATACTTGAACCGCTCGGAATTGAAAAGCCGTTTTGGGAAAGTGACGGTCAGGGTAATAATGCCGGCGGCTGGGGTCTTTATATGAAAAGTGAGGACCTTGCAAAATTCTTTTTGCCATACATTCACGGCGGTAAATGGAAAGACGGCACGCAGATTATCCCTGAAACTTGGGTAAAGGAAGCTACAAGAAAGCAGGTTGATTCGGTAAATGACGGTTATATTGACAATATGATGGGTTACGGCTATCAATTTTGGCGCAACCCTGTTTCAAACAGTTTCAGAGCCGACGGCCTTTTCGGTCAGCGTTGCTTTATGTTTCCCGAGTATGACGCTCTTGTTGTGCTTAACTGCGGCGAGTCGGAAGATTATAAGGTTATGAAGATTTTTTGGAAGTACTTTCCTGTATGCTTCGGCTACGACTCTTTGCCTGAAAACAAGGAGGCGTACGGCAAAATGCTTGAAACTGTTGAAAATTGCTCGGTTGAAGATTTGCCTGCGACCGAGAGAAACAGAGAACTTGAAAAGAAAATTTCAGGCAGGCTTATTAAGTGCAAAACAAGCGAGTTTGTTTCCGTCGTTTCAATCACGATTACCCAAATGTGGTATAACAAACCGGGTGATATAAACGAAATCAAATTTACTTTTGACGATGATAAACTCAGATTTTATTGGAAAGAAAAAGAGTATGAAAATACTGTTGATGTCGGTTTGAACGGTGAATACGGCGTCAGCAAAATGACACTTGGAGATGTAACATATCACGCTTACTCAAAGGCTTCGTGGCAGGAGAATGGCTCTCTTGACTTATGGATAAGACCTATTGAAACGGCTCATGTAAGAAAGTTTAACTTTAAGTTTAATGACGACGATACGGTTAAAATTACTAATGATATGAACCCGACTTTGCAGGAACTTGTTATTTACTATATGACATTCACGGGTTATCCTGTCAGGGGTGAATTAGGCGAAGATTTGATTAAAGATGCGGTTGAAAAACGATCCATCTCT
>OQVS01002174.1_pt1 | contig 12772 bp, 8 predicted proteins | sample 1691601 | NCBI WGS metagenome assembly OQVS01 (sample SAMN03418268, study PRJEB22391) | human gut metagenome | biome: human-gut; feature: organic feature; material: feces | host: Homo sapiens | place: Tanzania | collected 2013-01 | reverse complement strand
TTAATGGCTCACCAGAAACATCTTTAATGTTTCCTTTTACCAGAGTTTGCGCAATTGAGTGCACTCAGCTTCTAAAATAGCTTCGTCACCAATATTGTCAAAACCGAAATAGCCAGAAAGTAAAATACGCTTACCCATGCTTATTTAGCCTCATTTTCTGACTGACGCCTCTGATCTTGGCTCGGTTGTACCAACATTTTTGTATAGGGAGCAAGCAAATTTTTTAAGCCATAGCAAACAAAAGCGAGTATCACACCTATGACAGCTCCTAACACAACACCATTAGTAGTGCGCTGTAAAGAAACCAAAATAGGAGTGTGGATATGACCATAAGTATCAGAAAGAGAAGCCATACCGACAGCACTAGCTAAAATTGCCAAAGGCACGCAACTGCGCCAACGCAAAAATACTAAGGTGGGCAGCAAAATCAAAGCTGGATTACCCAAAATAAACTCTTTGAAGCGCGGCCGCACTCCTAAAGTACCATCAAGCCAACGCCTAAAAGCACGCTCCGATTCACTGACAACTAAATCTCCACCGCTATTGCCAGTACGAATTAAGTAGAAAGCAGCCACTATAGCAAACACAAAGAAGAGCACAACGTGCCACAATTTAACTTCAGATTCCAAAAACTTGATTAAACTGTCTAAGCCGCCGCTGCGTCCTTGTTGTACCAGCCAAATCACAAAGATAACCAGAGGCACTAGCAAACTGTGCAATTTCACGCCGCGGAACACATCTAAGCTGAGCATATAATTTAAATCGCTCAACAAAGCGCCGGCCAGTAAACCGCCATATAAGGTTAAACTTACCGAAACGGCCATCACAACTAAACCATCGCCTATAGCGCTCCAAATAGTAGAGCACTCCTCTGCTTGCTCCCAAAAAGGCACTAATATTACGTAAGCCAAAATAGGCATAATCGTAACTGCTGATAAAGCCAACAAAATACGCACCCAATGGCACCCTAAGCCGCTTACACAACTTAAGGCAGTTGCAAGAACAACTATAAGCAACAGAGCAACCGCACTGCGACGTCCCCAAAAGCGCTGACATAGGCTATTTTCACGACAGAGCAAAGTTATCAGTAAAATAAAGCACAGAGCTATGCTGGCGCTAATAGCGGTAATAGCCAAGCTCCATAAGGTAAAACCTGTCTTCACCAAATTGTCGGACTGACTATAGGTAGAAGCCTGCCCTTTAAATAGAGGAGCTAAACTTTTATGAATGCCGCTCATAAAAGCGGAATTTACTTCTTCTAAAGAGAGTTTTTCAACACCATCAAGATAAGGACGGCAATAAATCAAACGAATACCGCGCTCTCTTACGCCTAAGCTATACATAGAAATAACGGTATCAGGATCGAGCTTGGCTTGATGGGAAGGAGAAACGGCCATCACTCTAACTACACGCTCGGGGCAAAGTTTAGCTAAAGTAACTACCCCTTTTTGCTGAGCTTTGGGAGCCAACTCTATAACGCCAAGCTTTAAACCGGATTGCTCTAAAAGTTTGGCAGTCGTATCCAAATTTTTGGGATAGCCATATACTTCATTGCGCAAGCCACCAAAAATTAAGCCTTCGATTCGAGCTTGCCCGGCCAACTTGGCATATACTTTGAAAATATTAGTCAGACTAGCTTCGTCCAATTTTGGACTATTCCAAGGACGCAGCCAAACTTTGAAACCGTACTTATCGTGCAATTCGTCGACAATATCGTAAGGAATACCCAATCCTAAAGAAGGCAAATCACGAATATCACAAGCCAGCTCTACTACTTTGCCCTTACTGTCAGGAACCAAACGTACTCTGTCTGCCCCTAAACTATAGGCGGCGCCTTGCTTTATCTTGGTAGCCGTATCATTATCTTTAGCTACGTAATAAGCGCACATAGGATCGAGCTTAATATTGCCGTCTACTCTTTTTTGAGATTGCAAATCGGTCATCTCAAAGTAGTTGGCTGCTCTAGCTAAACCACGCAAAGCCAAAGAGTCGCGGCTGTTTTCCTCTACAGCCACAGCGGTAACGCCGCTAGCCTTGCACCAAGCTAAAACTGTGTCCAATGAAGTGCCACTGCGCCTAGCGTAATCGTTAAGCGCTGCGTAATCAAAAAGGACTTCGGCTGAATTGTTGCGCTGTTCGCTGCCGACTCTGCTTACGATAATAGGCAAAGCGGCCACTAATCCCAAAATAACAATTAAAACAAGGGAAAGACCAAAAGAAGTATTTTTTTTCATGGCTTGCTCTTCAAACAATCTAAAGCTGCCTGCTGGGCCAAATGTTTGGCTTCAGCATCAATATATTCTCTGTACTCGTCACTTATATGTCGCTCGCCTTGCTGGTAAAAGTGCTGGCTAAGCTTACCTACAGTATACGTACCACTCCAGGCTACGGCCGCTTTAGCCAAAGAGCCTAAAGCCGGTATAAAACCTATAGCTTCTCGAGCTAACAAGCGCCACCCCCAAGCTCCTCCCACAACTGGCAACAATTCGCCAATACGGGCAAAGAAATCTACCGAACGACCGTAAATAGCACCAATAAGCAAAGCTAGGCGAAGCTGTTTGGCTGTAATGTAGATCGTTTCGCCAGACACAGCAAATAAGCCCAAGAAAGCCCCTACAAATGGCAAGGAAGTTGTAAAACCGGAAGCGGCCGCCGCCGCAGCTGAATCTTTGGCAGCTTTAGCGATCATCAAGGAAACAAGATTTTCGCGCAGCAAACTGTAATCGCGAGCCAAAGTATAAGCTAAATTGCCTAGCCCTGTGCTGATGCATTCATAAAAACTAGCTCCCCCATCGCTCGCTTTCAGAACCATAATTGAAGGTAACGTGGAATCGAAACGTGGCACCAGTTCTGCCCTATCGATATCTATAGGCGAAACTATATAGGCAGCCAGAGGATCGCTGCTTTTCCAATCCGGTCCCAAACGTGGCTCTCTGTCTAATTCCGGCCAAGTGTCAGGACGATTATATATCCAATGGTCGTTTTGAAGCTCTGTAACGGGAGCTTCAGCCACTAGCTTATTTTCTATTTTGGGCTCAAGACGAGCAAGTTGTCCAGTTGCTAGCCATGCCGGCTCTATACTTTGAGCTTCGAGAGGCTCTTTTATAGGCTCTTTAGTTTTGGCCAGCGCTTCGGCAGCTAAACGTTTAGCTTCAGCATCGCTGACAAAATGCGGCTCAGTATCATTGGCCTTAAACACAGAGCTCGTTATATAAGCCGGAGAGAATGTCCCTAAGCAACTGTCAGTAAGGAAAAGCAACTTAGTTCGAGCAGAAAAGCATTCGCAGCAAAAGCGTAAATACTCTGGACTAGGCACAGCATTGCCCAAGTGGATAATGGCTGCATCCAAATTTTTGTAACCTTCGGTTACTGAAAAGCGACGATCCGGCAAAGGCAAACAGTGAACATGCGAATGGGAAGTGACATTGCTTAAATTGACTACTGGTTCCCCCAATAGCTCCAGCATTGTCGAAACATTTTCTCTACTGCCGACCAAAGCTAAATTGCAACCGACAGCAAAATTTTCTCGCAACTCTTCTGTAGAGTAATTCAAAGAGAAAATTTGATAAAATATATTCAATTTAGAAGCCATGTAAAACCTCGAGGCCAAAACTAAGCCCGTTTAAGTTTCTTCTGAGAACAACGGATCCTGCCAAGCGAGCACAAAAACAAAAAGGCTCATTTAATGGGAAAAAGCCCACAATTGCCAGGAAAAGCCCAATATCGTCAAAAAGTCAGCCGAGCAAAGCTTTTTAGGAGAGTGTAAGGTTTTTATGAATTATCAATTGACAAAATGTTTAAGTTTATTGTTAGGACTATCTATTATAGGTAGCGCAGCTTTTAGTGCGGAAAAAGCCTATGCCGAAGAAGAAAAAGCCGGTATAGAACTTTTAGCCCAACTTCCCAGTCCGGTGCGCCAAGTAAAGAATCCCAAAGCCTTTACCGACGAATGCAAAATAAAGTTGTCCCCCATTTCCGGTTGCCAAGTTGTACAATATATTATTGTCAACAGTTGTATTTGTGAAATTGTTTCCGGCTATAAGGGGATGGAATTGAACTATCGTGCTACCAAACATCCCAACGAATCTTTAGTGGACAGCAAACGCATGAAGCAAACTGTCAATAAACCTAAGAGCTTCTCTATGCAAACTTCCAAAGGAGCCAAAATCAACGGTTTTGTTTCCGAATATACTTGCGGAGCCAAAGCAGCTAGCTGGGAATATAATAAAACGCGCTATGTATTGATGACTTGGTCGAAGATTAACGACAATGATTTAATTCTTTTAGCTAGAAGAGCTGCCAAAGCCGATTTATAATCTACTTTTTTAATCAAAAAGCCGCCCCTACTTTATGATAGGAGCGGCTTTCTTATTTTTACAATGGCAATCGATAATTGATACGAAATAAAAAAAATCTCACTTCCCTATGAAGTGAGATTTTTACCGGAACTGGTGGGCGCGAACAGACTTGAACTGCCGACCCCTACGATGTCAACGTAGTGCTCTAACCAGCTGAGCTACGCGCCCATTTCCTTTGGAGGCGTCGAGCAGAATTGAACTGCTGTAAGAGGTTTTGCAGACCTCCGCCTAGCCACTCGGCCACAACGCCATCTCTTTTTATCTGGAGCGAGAGACGAGATTCGAACTCGCGACCGTCGGCTTGGGAAGCCGATGCTCTACCGCTGAGCCACTCTCGCGGAACACCGAGAACTCATTCTCGCTTTGTCGTTAGCCTCTGCTCTCGACGTGTGAGAGTATAGCAGGCTGTATAGTATTTGGCAAGGGGTTCTGCAAAAAAAAATTCAATTTTTTTTGCAGAACCTTATATAGATCGATAGTTGCCTATTTTTTGCTGGATTTAGGGTAACTGCTATCGTCAACCAGAGCTTCGCCAGCGCGATTGGCATTTATCTCTGAACCTTCATCCAATTCGACATCTTCATTATCCCACTGGAAAGGAGGAATAACGGATAATCCCTTAACCTTTTCACTGAGAATTAAGCCGTCAGCCGCAGTAAGGCGTTTTATATAGAAAACTAACCCTTCAGGACAAGCATATTCACCAAAGGTTACTGACGTACCGTCGGACTGAGCCTCGGCAGGCCCCATAGTTAAACGACCATTGGGATAAGCTACAGCCACCTCAATAAGAGAGCTACCTACACCAACATTGTTTTTGGCAGAGAATTTGGGATCTTCGCTGTGAACTTCAATAACTTCGGAAGTTTTGCCATCAAAGTGGACTTCCACATTGCGATCAGGCATGTGATAAATGACAATATCACCAGACCAGGCCGGATATTTTTCCGGGATAGCCAACTCGTATACTTCTCTGGCAGTAGCGCCCAAGTAGACTCCACCCAAGAATTTGCCAGCTTCTAATTTGCTCTTGAGAGCTTCGCGTTTAGCTAAAGTTTTGGCTATAGCCGCCTTGCGCTCATTTTCTTTGGCTTGTTCAGTTTTAAGCTGTTGCAAGCGATCGACCCATTTTTTGCAATAAGTGCGCAGAGGCTCCCCCAATCGATCTACTTTTACGTTGGCTAAAAGTTGGTAAGCTTGCGAGCCCAACTTGTCCTCGTGGGGATCGCGGTTGAGCAAGGCATAAGCCAACCAAGCTTTTAAGTCTTGATCGTCCGGCTCCACCACAAGCATATCTTCAAGATTGGCTATAGCCAAATTGTAATCGCCGGACATAGCTCTGCGTATAGCTACAGTGCGTCTATCCATAGGCAAAACTAAGCGCAAGCGCTCCGTGAGCAAGTATAAATTGCCAACTTCCTCTACTTGTTCGCCATAAAGGTATTCTCCACGCTTGCCAGTAACTTTTTGCACCGATTCCGGCCCTTGAGAAGGATCTAAAACAATATCTAAACCCAAAGCACAATTGCCCGGAGCCGTACTTAAATCTAAGGTAACAGCAAAAACGCCACTTTTTACGACAGTGCTACCCTTGGCCAAAACTTCTTTATCTTCACGCAGAACTACGCTTACCGGAGTCTCGTCGGGCATACTGGTTCGGCCTTCTACAGCCAAAAGGTGGTTTTTATCATTGGTGACAGAAACCGAAAGACTGGCGTCAAAATAGCCCAAAAGCGAGCACCCGGCTAAAAATGCCGACAGAACGAATAAAACGGTTAACCGCAAATAAACAAGTCTTTCTTGCATTCTTTCCATATGCTCGCAGTTTTGGCCTCACTCCCGTGTTTTCTTATTCAGCTATATTTCAGCCGCGCAAAGCTTTTATCGCCTGAGCATAGTCCTGTTGGCCGAAAATAGCCGTCGCAGCAATCAAAACATCGGCTCCGGCCTTTAAGCACTGAGGAGCTGTCTGTGCTGTAACTCCACCGTCTATACCGATACGAACTTTGTCACCCAACATAGCTCTAAGTTTGGCTATTTTTTTTACGGCCGAGCTTATGAATTTCTGACCAGAAAAACCTGGATTGACACTCATAACTAAAGCGAAATCAATCTTGTCGGCCACATATTCTAATACTTCCGGAGGCGTAGCCGGATTTAAAGCCACGCCAGCTTCCATACCGGCTTCGCGTATTTGGGCTAAAGCTTTATCTAAATGGACTACCACTTCAGGATGCACAGTCATGGTCTTTACGTTGCATTGGCGGCACAAATCCACATAATCCATAGGATTAGTCACCATAAAATGAACGTCCAGAGGCACAGGGCTAACTTTAGCAAAAGCTTTTAAAAGCGGCCCACCAAAACTTAAGTTCGGCACATAATGGCCATCCATAATATCGACATGCAATTGATCGGCTCCAGCTTGGCAAACACGAGCAACGTCATCGGCCAAGTGGAGAAAATCGGCAGACAATACAGAAGCGGAAACAAGTATTTTATTCATTTAAAGCTTATCCCTCATAAATAATTTGTCGTTTAAGTAAACTTCGGCGTCACTGCCTTTGGGGCCAGTAACCCAAAGAGTGACCACATCGCTAAGTACATGGGAAGCGCGATAGACTTCTTCTTCACCTTCGGAGCTTAGTACAACTACACGCAATTCGTTGGGCTCGCTGCCACCGGGCAAGAAAATTTCCAACTTATGATGTACTAAAATGCGACTTTGGGAAGAGCCGGCCGAAACTTCCAAAGCGATTTCGCTATCGCTCATTACGGCAGCTCCACTGGGCGGATTCTGAGAGAGTACTTCGCCAACAGGTCGATCGGAAACAGACCAAATAACCTTGCCCAAGTTGAGGCCGGCTTTTTTAAGCACCGGCCCAACGCGAGCTAAAGTGCGACCGCTGCAATCAGGCACGCTCACCTTAGCCATGCCTAAGCCTTTATTGACGACAATATTCACCTTGGTGCCTTTGAGGGCCAAAGTGCCAGGTAAAGGCTTTTGCTCCAAAACTTCATCAGGACGATTGGCATTTTTAGGAGTATATGTTACTTTGCCCAAATAAAGCTTATTGTTGTTGAGCGATTTTTTAACTTCACGCAAACTCAGCCCTTTAAGATCGGGCACTTTATACTGTTCCGGCCCTAAGCTAACCACAGCCAAAATTTCTCTGTTTTTGCGCACCACACGTCCCTTGGGCGGATCTTGGGAAATAACAATGCGATCGGGAAACTTGGTGTTGTGTCGCCCTTCCTCTATGCGTAGGCGCAAACCGACCTTTTTGAGCAATTCGTTGGCAACAGCAAAATCTTTGCCTTCAATGGCAGGCACTTCAATTTCGTCAGGAATGGCAAAATAGGTGCGGTAGACCGTTACACCCAAAACAGTCCCGAAGACAATAGCGGAAACTACCACTATAAGGAAAACAGCCGTTTTAAATAGTCCCCAAAGCAATTTTTTCCAGCAGGCGACCGACAACCAAGGATCGCTATTTTCCGATTTTGTTTTGGCTTCGGTTTGGGTGGCCACAGCTTCAAGCTGACCATCTTGACTCATATTCTTGTCGTCCGAGGGTAAAGGAGGAGCCAGGTGTTTGGTCTCCTTCTCCGAGCCACTATCGGCCACGCCAGTTGCCCGAGACTCCTCTGCTTTAGGTGCCACTTGAGCTTTTGCAGCGATCTTAGAGCTCGACTCAACCGGAGACTGAGACTCAAGTTCAGACGAATCGGCCTTGCTTTGAGGCAATTGGGTCTCGGAAGGAGCTATTTTGTTTTCGCCTAGACTTTTACCGTTCAGGGCGTTGCTGGGTTTTAGCTCCAGCTTTTTCTTGCCAAGCTTTACAGCCTCGCCGGATTTATTGTTTACCTCGTCGCCCATGATGTACGGTTGGCTCCTCTCTCGTATAGCATTTTTCTACCTCGTTAATGATCGTTTTAGGGCAAATCCCCGGGAAGTTCGATATTTACATCAGAACTAGTGCCGCCATGGCCGCTGTCGGTTGAGTGTGATCCGGCATCATCATGGCTCGGTGCTACCGGACTCGGTTCCGGCTCACGCAAAGGAACAGCCTTAATATTCACAGTTTCACTATCTTCGTCGGCAGTGTTGTCTCGCTCAGCGGCCACAGCTTTGGTGACAGTTAAATCTACAGAACTTCCCAAAGGAGCGACTTGACCAGCTCCGGGATACTGTTCTATTACAACATTGTCATTTTGGCCGGCAGCGGCGGAAACTTTGCCTAATTTTAAGCCAGCGTTTTGCAAATTGCTCACAGCTTGCTCGTAACTCTGTGTACAAACATCCGGCACAGTAACTTGGGCCGAAGCCGACACTACCAAACGATTGTTGCTTAATACTGCTCCCGGCTCAGTCTTTTGAGTTACTACGCGGGCACTGTCGCCGGTATCGCCTTCTACAACTAAATCTAATCCCAAGCCGGCAGCTTCTGCCTTAGCTTCGGCAACACTTTTGCCAATCAACGAAGGAGCGGCCTTCTTAGTCTCACTGCGGCGGCATATTACTACATAAACAACCGTACCGCGTTGCATAGCCTTGCCAGAAGCCGGCTCTTGAGAAAGGATGGTACCATCGGTTGCTTTAGGATCATCTCTTTGTGAGCTTACTTTAACGCTACCGCCCAAACTGGCCATTAAATCTGTCGCGCTCTTTAAGCTCATACCACTCAAGTCAGGAATGGCATCTTCGCCTTTGCCCAAACTGATAAAGACGGTCACTTCGTTTCCGACAGCAATTTCTTGTCCAGCTTCAGGCTCTTGAGCAAAAACTGTACCTACCGGAGCGCTGCTCTCTTTAGGCACAATAGTATAGACCAAGCCGTCTTTATCCAATTCTTCACAAGCTCGCTCTTCGGTAAAGCCGCTTAAATCGGGCACAGCAACTAGTTCACGGCCGATACTGACATCGACCCAAACTACACCGTCTTTGACCAGTTGAGCGCCTCCGTCCGGCTCTTGGTGCAACACTACTCCGGGCTTGGCTCCGGCTTGGTATTTTTGCGAGCGCACTTCCAGGCGCAAACCGGCCTCTTTGATCGTCTCGCGAGCTTGGGCCAACTTTTGCCCCACTATTGAGGGCACATTCACATTGGGAGCTGAATTTAAATTGACCCAAGTAACTCCAGCCACAAAAGCAATTAAAATAGTCAAGCTTACGGCAATAATCATGCCCAAGCTCTTATTGACAGAGCCAGACTCGGAACCGCCTTCAGCTTGATCGTATTCTTCGCCTACACCATCCTCTAAAGGCTCTCCGTCTTCAGAATAATACTGATCGTATTCTCCTTGTTCCGGATCTTGGTATTCCTCGTCTTCGTAGTCGCTAATATCTACAGTATCTACTGGCGAAGAATCGTCTAGAGGGCGTGTGGGGCCGGTTTGGGAATCTTCATGCATTTTGATTAAGTTTTGTGGCAAACGTGTGCGCAACATAGTGCGTTCTGGCGGAATTCCCAAATTGCTGACGGTTTCTCCAGTAGCTACTCCCGCTGCAGATACACTCGCGGAAGTTGTGCCTACGCCAGAAGCAGCCATGCCAACATGACTTACAGAAGTAGCCACAGTCGATACATTCTGATTGGCGTACGAAGTGGCATTGGGAGAAGGAGCAGCGGGCGGCACTGCACTAGGCGGCACTGTAGCTACAGGCATAACTTGCCCGGCAACGATGCTCGGTGCAGCTGTAGTGCGCAAAGCCAACAAAGCGGCGGTCATCTCGGCAGCTGTGCGATAACGCTGAGCCGGATTTTTAGCCATAGCCTTGAGCACGATATTATCTAGAGCTTCAGATATTTCTGGGCGAGTTGCCGAGGGCTTGGGCGCAGGTGTTTGTACGTGCATCAAAGCCAATTTCACCACATTGTCGGAGCTAAAAGGCAACTCTCCGGTGAGCATTTCGTAAAGAAGAACGCCCGTAGAATATATGTCGGCAGCCGGAGTGGCATGACCGCCGCTAGCTTGCTCAGGTGAAATATATTGCACTGAGCCTATAAGTTCACCATCTTGGGTAAGAGTGCGTTCGCCAACAATACGCGCAATGCCAAAATCGGCAACTTTGACAGTGCCGTCGCGACTTAACATCACGTTGCGAGCAGAAATATCGCGATGAACTACGCCACGTGAATGGGCAAATTCCAAAGCAGACAACACATCTAGAGTTATGCGTATAGCTTCATCTATTTCTAAACGGCCGCGTTCTTGTAAGCAATCGCGCAAATCGCGACCGTCGACCAGCTCCATAACGATAAAAACGTCTTTGCCAGCCTCAAAGAAATCGTAAACTTGAACAATGTTGGGATGAGACAGAGCAGCGCTGGCTCTAGCCTCACGCCGAAAACGTTCCCTAAATTCGGGATCGCCTGACACAGACTCAAGCAACACTTTAAGGGCCACATCACGCCCCAAGTTTAAGTCTTTAGCCTTATAAACTTTGGCCATTCCCCCCATGCCAAGCTGAGAAATTATTTCATAACGATCTGCAACTGTAGTACCAATCATAACTAGGAGACTTTCTGATTTAGCCTTCTTAGTCCTTTAGGAGAGTTGCCTACACAGAGTCAGCCTCAACTAATTTTGAGTACGTTCTTGCCAAAACGATTTAGCTAAAGCTAAATAAGAGGCTGCCTTGGACGTTAAGCTTTTTAATCCGAAAAGTTTGAGAGTTTCTCTATTAAGAGTCTCTTCATCATCAATAGGCAAACTCGTTTTTATTTCTTCCATAGCATTAGCTACTTCTACTAAAGGAATATCGTATAAGGGGCGTTTTGTCTCTTCATTGGTGCCAATTCTGTAGATCCTATAAGAGTCGGGAGTAGCACCTTTAGGCCAAATTACAGATTCATTATTGAAAAAGGTTTGTACCAAACCGCTAGGCAAGCAATTTGTCAAAAATTGTTCAGCCGTAGTGCTAAGTTTATTGTTAAAAGCACTTAAAAATCTTTTGAACAGAACCCGTTTATAGATAGGCCCTTCCACTAAGATAATCCTAATCAAATATTCTCTTACAAAGCTACTGTCTAAACTATACAAATCACTATTAGCAGCAACATTCAATTCGGAAAGTTGGCACAAAGCATATTCACGGCGATTGGGGAAACATGGATCTAAAGGAACAGCCTTAATTAAGCCCCAATCTGTTTCTTGGCAATTATCAATATTTCCCAATGTATCTGTATCGGCTAACGGTAAAATCAACCGTTCTTCATGCTCAACATTAGAAGTTTTTACAGTGCCAGTATTATCTTTAGACTGTATTGCAACAGAATTAAAAGTGCTCTCAATTTGGCTATTATCTATCTGTCGCTTGGCTTTTTCTATTTCGATAGACTTACGCTCTTGGCGCAATTTATTCAACAGATCTAATAAGCGCTGGCAAGTAGGTTGCCTATCTAAATACCAATCTACGCTCCAAATCTTACAAAGTTTCCAACCCAAAGCTTTTAAAACATCATCGCGAAGTTCATCTCGATCTCTGACAGTATTTTGAGCGGCATAAGCACATCCATCACTTTCTATACCCAACAAATACTCGTTCTTGTAATCGGGATTATAGACAGCCAAATCGAGCTTATATTTTGAATTGCCTAAATTGCGTTCAGTTTTGTACCCCTGAGTTGCCAAGAAATTGGCCAAAGCTTCTATAGCATTTTCTGAAGAGCTGGCAGTATGCAAATCAGCTCTCATGTTTACTTTCTTTTCGGCATACTCAAGGAAAGCTTTTAAGTGAGAAGCTCCAAGAGCTCTGGTACGAGTTAAATCTATCTGAGAAGCGTAAATTGAAGAAAATACTACTACTTGTTCTTTAGCTCTGGTAATAGCCACATTAAGACGGCGCTCTCCTCCATTGCGATTGAGGGGACCAAAATTCATAGAAAAACGCCCTTGTGCATTGGGAGCATAGCAAATGGAAAAGAGTATGACATCACGCTCGTCACCTTGGACGTTTTCCAAATTTTTCACAAAAATAGCTTCATCGTTTTGCTCGCTGAAATAAGCTTCACATTCTGGATGTTGACGTCGTCCTTGCTCTAATAGCTCTTCAATAAGCTCTTTTTGTGGCAAACTGAAAGTTACTATTCCTAAACTGCGCTGACGCACTCCAGGAGTAGTCAATTTAGCAAAGATATAATTAACTAAGGCTTTAGCTTCAGCTTCGTTGGTGCGTTGACCATTCTCACCATAAATTCCATTGCGAACAAAATTGAATTGAACTCCAAAATCGGAAGTGTTATAAGCAGAAGGAAATGTGAATAAACTATCGTCGTAATAATAATGGTTGCTAAAAGAAATAAGCTCTTCATGCTTACTTCTATAGTGCCAATTGAGACGGGCAGAATGTACTCCGGCGGAACAAATTTACCTAAAATGCTGATAGACCACTGTTTGGACACAGGGCG
>OQVS01002171.1_pt1 | contig 12780 bp, 9 predicted proteins | sample 1691601 | NCBI WGS metagenome assembly OQVS01 (sample SAMN03418268, study PRJEB22391) | human gut metagenome | biome: human-gut; feature: organic feature; material: feces | host: Homo sapiens | place: Tanzania | collected 2013-01 | reverse complement strand
CCGTTCAAGAACTTCCACATGCATGCACTCTTCAGGCCGCCATACTTAAGGTGATAAGTTTTTTGAACATATCTATTGATTTAACAGTCATATCTACTATCCAAGGAATCCGAGCAGGATACCGGCTGCTACTGCAGAACCGATGACACCGGCCACGTTAGGTCCCATTGCATGCATGAGAAGGTGATTGCTCGGATCAGCCTCCCTGCCGACCAATTCCGATACGCGGGCACTGTCAGGGACAGCAGATACACCGGCATTGCCGATGAGCGGATTGATCTTGTGTCCTTCACGGCAGAACAAGTTCATGAATTTCACGAACAGGACACCGCAGATTGTCGCGATGACGAAAGAAATCAGACCAAGTGCGAAAATCTTTATGGATGTGGCGGAAAGGAATTTGTCAGCCTGGGTGGAGCATCCGACGGTAAGTCCGATGAGCGTGGTGATCACGTCGATGAGCGGACCGCGTGCCGTTTCTGCAAGACGTCTCGTTACTCCGCTCTCTTTCAGGAGGTTACCGAAGAAGAGCATACCGAGCAGCGGCAGTCCTGAAGGAACGATGAATGCTGTCGTGAGGAAGCCTACGATAGGGAAGATGATTTTCTCTTTCTGGCTTACCGCACGTGGAGCCGGCATACGGATGAGACGCTCCTTTTTCGAGGTGAGCATCAGCATGATAGGCTTCTGGATTACAGGAACGAGCGCCATGTATGAATAAGCCGACACGGCGATGGCTCCCATGAGGTCCGGTGCGAGTTTCGAAGACAGGAAGATGGCCGTAGGACCGTCTGCGCCTCCGATGATACCGATGGCACCCGCCTCATTAGGCATGAAGCCCATGGACAATGCCAGCAGATATGCTCCGAAGATACCCATCTGTGCGGCTGCACCGATCAGGATAAGTCTCGGCTGCGAAATCAGGGCGGAGAAATCGGTCATTGCACCGATGCCGAGGAAAATCAGCGGCGGATACCAACCCTGTCTGACGCCTTGATACAGAATGTTCAGGACAGAACCGTCTTCGTATACTCCGATATTCAGTCCCGGGAACATCGGAATATTGCCGATGATCATTCCGAATCCGATAGGAACGAGAAGCAGCGGCTCCCATTCCTTCACAATCGCGAGAGTAATGAAGACAATGCCGATGCCTATCATCACCAGATGCTGCCATGTCATGTTGCAGAACCCGGTAAACTCCCAGAATTGCTGTAAACTACTGATAATCTGGTCCATATAGCTTATGCTATGGTTACGATTGCAGCACCCTCAAGAACAGAATCACCCTTGGCGACATTGATCTTGGTGACAACACCTGCCCTGTCGGACTGGATTTCGTTTTCCATCTTCATAGCTTCGAGAACGGCTACCTTCTGTCCTGCCGCTACTGTATCACCCTCTTTTACAGATACTTCGATGATGACTCCAGGGAGAGGTGATGTAACAGGCCTGCCTTCTCCGGCCGGCTTTGCCACTACTGGTGCAGGAGCTGCCGCTACCGGTGTCGGAGCCGGCTTTGCAGCAGGTGCAGCTGCCTGTGGAACTGCCTGGACAGCAGGCATTTCATTTTCCATTTCCACCTTATATTCGACGCCGTTTACAGTTACGTCAGCGACATTGCCGGTGGTGGAATTGATGGCGATATTGTAATCGTTGCCGTTGATCTTGAATTTATATTCTTTCATGATTTCTGATTTTTAATGTTTATTTAGGAAGCTGTCTGAAATTCTGTCCCTTGCTGTTCCAGCTGCTCTGCTTCCTGTTGATTGTGAGCACGAAACTTTCATTGTCATGGACTGCATCTTCCATATAGAGGTGCAATGCCAGGGATATGGCTGCATAAACTTCGCCGTTCATTTCCTGGTCGAGCGCCAATCCTATGGCGGCAGCAATCTCAGGAGTAATCTTGCCGGAGGTTTTCACCTTTGCCTTGTCAGCCTTTTTGCATTCGCATTTTTCCTTCTTCTCGCCGGAAACTTTTCCGAGCAGGCTGAACAGCCACCAAAGGATAATGAGCGCGCAGAAAACCACTGATACAGAGACGATTGTGAGTATGAATCCATGCTTGTCCTCATGAGCCATCTTCTGGCTTCCGGTCTCAGTGACGCCATCGCCGTTCACCACTCCCGGTGAAGGTACGGCGGGATCCGGCTCCACCTCGAACACCATCTGACGCAGGTCATTGGCCGTTTTCGCAACTGATTTTCCTGCCGGAAGCGCGGTCGGGACAATGACTGAATCCACGACTGTGCGTCCGTCGTTGCTCACGAGATAGATGGTCGAACCTCTGCGGATTTCGAAGTTCACGTAGAAAGTGCCGTCACCGTTGTTGCCGCTTGCGTGGAACAATGCCACCTGACGCGGACCGATTTTGGTCCTGTTGTCAGATTTGGTTATAGGGCTCTTTTTCAGATCGTTACGGTCATCAGACAGAAAACATCCGCCATAATTGACCGTACCTTGGGATTTATTGAAAATCTCAATCCACCCTGCACGGCGGCCGTAGTCGTCCATGATGCAGCTGCTGTCAGGTTCCGCCAGAACCTCGGAAATGATGAGGTCGCTGACGTTCTGCGCATGCGCCATGAAAAGCCCGCCTGCAAGGATAGTACTAATAGTCAATAATATACGTTTCATTCCCCGTAAGCTTTAGAGAGGAAGATTGTCGTGCTTCTTGGCCGGCAATGTCTGTTTCTTGCCCGCAAGCTGCTCGAGTGCTCGTATCACACGGAATCTGGTGTTCCTCGGTTCAATGATATCGTCAATATATCCCATTTTGGCAGCCTGGTAAGGGTTGCAGAACAGGTCATTGTACTCGTTCTTCTTCTCTTCCGCGAGTTTTGCCTGCTCCTCAGGATCCTCCACGGCCTTGAGTTCCTTACCGTAAAGAATCTGGACAGCACCGTCCGCACCCATTACTGCAATGTTCGCCGAAGGCCATGCATAGTTAATGTCTCCGCGTATCTGCTTGCAGCTCATCACGATATGGGCACCGCCGTAGGATTTTCTCAATGTTACTGTAACCTTAGGTACCGTAGCTTCTCCGTAAGCATAGAGAAGTTTCGCGCCGTTGGCAATGATGGCGCCGTATTCCTGCTGTGTTCCGCAGAGGAATCCCGGAACGTCCACCAATGTTACGATAGGGATGTTGAACGCATCGCAGAAGCGTACGAAACGTCCAGCCTTCCTGGAAGCATTGATATCCAATACGCCCGCGAGGAATTTAGGCTGGTTGGCCACGATACCTACGCTGCGTCCGTTCATGTGCGCGAAACCTACGATGATGTTCTTCGCATAAGCCTGATGGATTTCGAAGAACTTGCCGTCATCCACAATGCTCTTGATGACATAGTACATGTCGTAAGCCTTGTTCGGATTGTCCGGGATAATCTCGTTCAATGCATCGTCAGTTCTGCTGACAGGGTCATTTGTAGGGACTTCCGGAGCTTCTTCCATATTGTTCTGCGGAATGTAGCTCAGCAGTTCCTTTATGATTCTGATGCCGTCCTCGTCATTTTCCGCAGCGAAATGTGCAACGCCGCTCTTGGTGGCATGTACGCTGGCTCCTCCGAGGTCTTCTGCCGATACGGTCTCACCTGTGACGCTCTTTACGACTGCCGGACCCGTAAGGAACATGTATGAAGTGTTCTTCACCATGATCGTGAAGTCGGTCAATGCCGGTGAGTAGACTGCTCCGCCGGCGCAAGGTCCGAAAATTCCTGAAATCTGTGGAACGACGCCTGATGAGAGGATGTTTCTTTCGAAAATTTCACCGAAACCTGCCAGGGAATTGATTCCTTCCTGGATTCTGGCTCCGCCGGAATCGTTAAGTCCGATGCATGGCACACCGTTTCTTGTGGCCATATCCATTACTTTGCAGATTTTCTGTGCCATAGCTTCGCCGAGGGAACCGCCGGATACCGTAAAGTCCTGTGCGAAGACATATACAAGTCTTCCGTCAATGGTGCCTTGTCCCGTTACTACGCCGTCACCGTCGAAGTGCTGCTTTTCCATTCCGAAATTTGTGCAGCGATGCTGGACGAACATGTCGAATTCCTCGAAACTTCCTTCGTCGAGAAGCAGAGCGATTCTCTCACGTGCCGTGAGCTTTCCTTTCTGGTGCTGAGCGTCAATGCGTTTCTGTCCTCCGCCCATAGCGGCATTGGCCCTGCGCTCAACCAGTTTCTTGATATTATCCTGCTGGATACTCATTTGTACTGTATATAATATAAATAGTTATACTCTTATTGTTCAATCAACTCGCAAATATAACAAATATTTCGTCCAAATGCGAATGTCGGATTTGATTGTCACGTGCACGACGCTGGCTCTCCGATATTTCGGACAATAAAAGATAGAAATGGAATATTGCTATCTTTGTAAATTGAAAAGAATACAAACCATATAATGTTATGATAAAATTCAGATTTCTTACCATTATTACCTGCGCTGTGACAGCAGCATCGTGCTGCGGCAATGCAGAGCCGGATTATATCGAGAATCCGGTGGACTATGTAAGCACACTTGTCGGTTCGGAATCCACATTCCAGCTTTCCACCGGAAATACCTATCCTGCAGTGGCCATGCCATGGGGAATGAACTTCTGGACGCCTCAGACCGGCAAGAACGGTGACGGCTGGACCTATCAATATGATGCGACCAAGATTCGCGGACTGAAACAGACTCACCAGCCGAGTCCGTGGATAAACGACTACGGCGCATTTTCCATCATGCCTGTGACCACGGGTCCGGTGTTCGATGAGAATGAGCGTGAGAGCTGGTTCTCGCATAAGGCTGAAGTCGCAACACCATACTATTATAAGGTATATCTTGCCGAACATGATGTGGTAGCGGAAATCGCTCCGACAGAGAGGGCTGCGGCAATCCGTCTTACATACCCTGAGAAAGACATGTCTTACCTCGTAGTGGACGGCTATGCCGGCGGTTCATTCGTGAAGGTGATCCCTGAGGAGAACAAGATAATCGGCTATGTGACAAACAATCACGGCGGTGTGCCTGACAACTTCAAGAACTGGTTCGTCGTGGTTTCCGACACACCTTTCGAGAAGGTGGAGACAATCGCCGGCGACAAGGTTACCGGAAAGATGGAAACCGCTGCTGACCACGCACTTGCGATGGTAGGCTTCAAGACTGTCAGGGGACAGGTGGTGAACCTCCGCGTCGCATCCTCGTTCATCAGCATTGACCAGGCACAGATCAATCTCCGCGAAGTCGAGGGCAAATCTTTTGACGCCGTGAAGAATGCCTGCCGCGACAGCTGGAACGCCGCGCTCGGCCGCATCAAGGTCAGCGACACTAACATTGACCGGATCCGCACATTCTACTCGTGCCTCTACCGCTCGCTCCTTTTCCCTCGCGATTTGTCCGAGGTCAATGCCAATGGCGAGCGCGTCCACTACAGCCCGTACAACGGCGAGGTGAAGCCCGGCTACATGACGACCGACACCGGATTCTGGGACACCTTCAGAAGCCTTTTCCCGCTGATGAACCTGGTTTATCCTGACCAGAGCGTGAAGGTCCAGGAGGGTCTTGTCAATGCCTATCTGGAGAGCGGTTTCCTTCCTGAGTGGGCGAGCCCGGGACATCGCGGATGCATGGTCGGAAACAATTCCGCTTCCGTCGTGGCTGATGCCTATGTGAACGGCATTCGCGGCTACGATGCCGAAAAGCTCTGGGAGGCAGTCATTTCCGATGCCCACAAGGTTCATCCTGAGGTAAGTTCGACAGGCCGTCTCGGCTGGGAGTATTATGACAGTCTGGGATACGTGCCTTGCAATGTCGGCATCAAGGAAAATGCGGCTCGTACTCTCGAGTATGCCTACAATGACTGGTGCATCTATATGTTCGGCAAGGCTTTGGGCAAGCCTGAGTCGGAACTGGAGCCGTACCGCAAAGCAGCATTGAACTACAGGAATCTCTATGACCCGGAATACAAGCTTATGGTCGGCAGAAACGCTGACGGGTCTTTTTCCCGTCCGTTCAGCCCTCTCAAGTGGGGCGGCGACTTCACGGAAGGCAACAGCCTCCATTATACATGGTCAGTCTTCCATGATCCGCAGGGCCTCATTGACCTTATGGGCGGAGACGAGCCTTTCAGCGAAATGATGGATTCCGTGTTCAATATCCCGCCGCATTTCGACGACAGCTACTACGGCTTCCCGATTCACGAAATCAGGGAGATGCAGGTCATGAACATGGGCAACTATGCGCACGGAAACCAGCCTATCCAGCACTTCATCTATCTTTATGACTGGTGCGGCCAGCCGTGGAAGGCACAGGCCCGCATCCGTGAGGTCATGGACAAGTTCTATACTGCGGCTCCTGACGGATACTGCGGAGACGAGGACAACGGACAGACTTCCGCATGGTATGTATTCTCAGCAATGGGCTTCTATCCGGTATGTCCTGCGTCCGGAGAGTTTGCTGTCGGAACGCCTCTGTTCAAGCATGTAAAGGTCAATATGCCTTCAGGCAAGTCATTCATTGTCAATGCTCCAGAGAATTCTAATGATAATTTCTACATCGGGTCAATGAAAGTGAACGGGCGCGAGCAGACCAGGACCTGGCTCACGTACAAGGAGCTGGCAGATGGCGCATCCGTCGACTTCGACATGTGCAGCACCCCTGTAACTGACCGTGGTACAGCGGTTTCAGATCGTCCTTACTCCTTCTCGACAGAGAGCAAGTAAGCAGATGCTTGTAAACAATTAGCCCCGGCTGAAAACTCAGTCGGGGCTAAATTGTATCGTGAAGACCGATTATTCTTCTGCCGGTTTCATCAAGCTGTAAACGTTGGTGACGTCGTCATCGTTCTCAAGCAGGTCGGTGAGCTTGTTCAATGTCTCACGCTGCTCAGTGGTCACGTCTTTAAGGTCGGTGTTAGGGATTCTCTCGAAACCTCCGGAAACGAGTTCGTAGCCGTTGTCCTCGATGAATTTCTGGATTCCGCCGTAAGACTCGTAAGCGCCGTAGATTACGATGTTCTTCGTGATGTTCTCATCCTCATCCTCCTGCTCCTCGACGAATACCTCAGGGTCGTCATCATAGTCACAGAGAGCGAGCTGGAGCTCATCTACGTCGATACCTTCCTGATCCTTGATTCTGAACACGCACTTGTGGTCGAACATGAAGCTTACGCTGCCGCTTGTTCCGAGCGTACCGCCGCATTTGGTGAAATAGCTGCGGACATTGGCAACTGTTCTGGTATTGTTGTCTGTAGCAGTCTCCACAAGGAATGCGACACCGAACGGACCGTATCCTTCGAAAGTAACCTCCTTGAAATCACCGAGGCTCTTGTCGGTAGCCTTCTTGATGGCTCTTTCGATATTGTCCTTAGGCATGTTCTCGTTTCTTGCCTCTGCGATGAGGGCGCGGAGACGAGGGTTGCCGACAACATCAGGACCGCCCTGCTTGACTGCGATTGTAATTTCCTTTCCGATTTTGGTGAACGTTTTGGCCATGTGGCCCCAACGTTTCATCTTTCTCTCTTTTCTGAACTCAAAAGCTCTTCCCATAATCTTATTTGTTTTCGATTCTGCTGATATACTTGTCGATATCGTAGCCTTCCATTGACTGAGGATACTGGTCCTTGATCTTCTTGTAGAAAGAAAGTGCCTTGGCGCTGTCACCGAGTTCCTCGCTGGCGATACCTGCCTTCAGAAGATATGCAGCAGCGAACATGTTGTCCGATACGCCTGCAGCTTTCTCGAAGCATGAAACGGCCTCCTTGTACTTCTCAAGTCCTACGTAAGCGTCACCTTTGCATGCGATGGCCCTTGCCTTGAGAATCTCATCCTTTCCGTTGTATTTGTTGAGGTAAGAAAGAGCCTCCTCATATTTTCCGAGCTGGAGTTCGCATACACCTGCATAGAAATAAACAGCTGTGCCTGCGTATGAACCGTACTCGCTGATGATCTGGCTGAATCCGAGCACATTGCCGTCGCCGTTGAGAGCGAGCTCATAGTTCTCTGCGCGGAAATTGGCCTCTGCCGGGAACATCTGCTCGGCAGCCTCTTCCTTCTGCGGCTGTGCGTAGAACTTGTGATAGCAGAGAACAGCCACGCCGATCACGATGATGGCTCCGAGGCATCCCCAGATGATTTTCTTGTTCTCGTTGAAGAATTTTTCTACAGAAGATACCTTTTCTGCAACCTGCTCTTCCTGCAGTCTCTCCTGATTTTTAAGAGTTTCTTGTGCCATATTTTCTTATGTTTTTATTTTCGTTCAATGCTTGTCCATACAACAAGCCTACAAAATTATAAAAAATAAGCCAATCCAGCAAAGAATTTTCGCCCGACTTGCATCGGAAAGGGATATTATTGATTGTCAGCAGTGTATAATCCGGCCTTTACGGCATATCTGATGAGCTCGACCGTACTGGAGATTTTCAGTTTCTTGAAGATGTTTCCTTTATGCGCATCGACAGTACGTACGGAAACATTGAGCTTGCCCGCAATCTCCTTCGAAGTGAGTCCGTCGCAGCAGAGCTTCACCACTTCCATCTCCCTGCCAGTCATCTTCGGAACATCATCCATAGTCTCGATATTGCTTACGATTTCCTTTATCTGGTCCGACTCCTCGCTGTCCGAAATCGCCGGCACGAGAGAAAGCAGCTTGTTCTTCACTTCCTGGTTCTTGCTGAGAATCTTGGCCTGTCTGCGCTTGATGCGTAACATCCTGTAAGTCAGCACCAGAAGGATAATCAGAAGCGCCGAAAAAAGCGACAGGCAGATCAATACCGTAAGCCTTGTCTTCGACATTTCCTGCTCATGAATCAGCCGTTCCTCCTTCTCCTTGGTCTCATATCTCACGCGGAAATCCTCCACGGCCGAATCCGCCCTGTCGTCAGCGATCTTTTCCGAAAGCTGGGTGTATTCTTCCAATGTATGCAGCGCATCCTGAAGCTTTCCAAGATGCTTCTGGCAGAGCCACAATCCGCTCAATGCCTTTTTCTTCACATAGTCGCTTCCCGCCTTGGTGGCTTGTTCGCAAGCCGTGCTGTAAGCCTTCTCGGCATGTTTGTACAATTCACTTTTATAATAGAGCTGTCCGAGCTGGTTCTGGCAGATGGCCATCGATGTGAAATTGTCCTTCTCCTGCAGGATCGGAATCGCCTGCAGCAGACACTTCTCCGCGGCAATGTCTTCGCCCCGGGCGATCAGCACGGCTGCTTTCTGTGAAAGCCTGATTGCCTTCTTGCCCTCGCGATGGTCCTCACTGTCAAGCTTGTACGCCTCTTCCATGCAGACCAGGGCCCTGTCGCTGTGCCCCATCTCCAGCCAGATGTCCGAAGCCAGCCCCAGACGGATCGCCAGCCTCTCCCGGTCGCCGCGTTCGCGCTCCATCTCTATCGCCGGAAGAATATATCCCAATGCTGTTTCAGCCTGGCCGGTAGCCAGATACAATGTCGCCAGGTTGTTCATCGTGGAGCTCATCCCTTGCTTGTCCTTGGCTTTCAGGTCGAGTTTGTAGACTCTTTCCATGTAGTTGATGGCCTGTCCGAAGAGCCCTTTCCGCTGATAAAGGATGCCGATGTTGTTTATGCAGTCCGCCAGCAAATTGTCATCATTGCTTTTCTCGCAGAGGGGGAGCGCCGTCAGGGCCATGGACAATGCGTCATCGAACTGGTTCTTGATATAATAATAGCAGGACATCATGTCATAGATGCGCGCCTCGGACTCGATGGCCTGGTTTCTTCCGTAGGTGTATTTGCCCATTAGGAGACCTTCCTCCGTTCCTTTTTCCAGAAGTTCGTTTCCTATATGTATACGGTCGATCTTCGAAGCGTTTTCCCACTTCGAAAACAAGGTCAAAATATCATTCGCAGTCAGATTTGCGGTCGATATGACGGTCAGTATTATTATAGCCAGTCCTTTTTTCATTATCAGTCGATTAGGAGTCCGTTCAATGCAAATATAACATTTTTCTCGTACCTACGTACCAAAATTACGTATAATTACCTATTGTTTTCGACGTTCGCATGGCCTATATTTGCAAAAACGTTATAATAACGAATAGAACCGGGACTAACCCTAAAAATCAAATTTATCATGATACCTGCAATTATTCACAAGTCAATGCGGCAGCTTACGGCACTTGTAGCTGTGCTTCTGTCGCTCGCATGCGTTTTTTCCTGCAAGAAGGAAAAAGGCGGAGGGGATGCCCTCGAAAAGATATATTTCGTGGATCCGGCATCAGCTACCATGGTCATTACCCAAGGCCATTCCGAACAGATTCTCTATGCCACCGTTCCTGAAAAGGCAGCCGACACTGCAATTCTGGAATGGTTCTCTGACGACCCGTCCATAGCGGATGTCATCAACGGTCTCGTGACGGCCATTGCCCCTGGAAATACCGTGATTACGGCCAAATGCGGCAATGTTACAGCCACTGTAGACGTGCAGGTGGTGCCGATTCCGGTCACCAGTTTCAGCGTTCCTAAGACAATGAGCGCATACATGGACATGCCTGTGCAGATAAAATTGACATTGCAACCGGAAGAAGCCAATGCCGCGTCGCTGGAATGGAAATCGGACAACCCGGAAACCGCAGAAGTCGTCATTGAAGACGGGAAGGCTTTTGTCAATGCCAAGAAGGAGGGAGGATGCAAGATCTCGGTGTCTCCTTATGGCCGTTCGGACGAGTCGAAGGAAATCGCTGTTACGGTTTATCCTGCAGCCTTCAAGCTCATGAGGAGAACAATATCGGGTGAAAGCGGTTATGTCGAGATTCCGAACGAAGACACTTTCGACATCACTGATATCGGGATGCCTACATATGAGGGAATACGCTACATTGAAATGATCAGAGTAGATGGAGGCGAACTTTTGGATTCTTCGGTGGAGGTTTATAATGAAAATCCGGGAATCGTTTCCATAACCAAATGTAAACGCAGCGAAAGTAAGATTCTCTTTAATGCCGAGGAGAAGTCCGAGGTCGGGGCTACCAAGGTATCCGTATCTCTGAAAGAGGATGACAATGTCTATACGAAAACCTTTACCATCACCAGACAGAAGCATGATTTTACATCCGATACGAAGATTTGCCGGATATATACGGAAACTCCTGTAAACGATGTGGAGGAAATGGCCAGAGAAGCCATGCTGACGGTTCAGATGTTTCCGGCGGTGAATGCCGTCTGGACCAGCAGCAATGAATCCGTAGCCAAGGTGGCGCCGTTGACAAGTGACGGGACAGGATTCTCTCCGATGGCGGAGATCCGGACATTTGGCGAGTATGGTTCCGCTGAAATCACAGCGACCGACGAAAGCGGAGAGCATACACGTAAATTCACGGTCAGGGTATCCAAGGCTTCATTCCCGGCTGGGACGAAGATCGGTACCCGGGTGGGTGGCAAGCTTGTGCCTGTAGGTGAAAGCACGACACTCCGTGCATCATATGACGGCAGAAACGATGAAGCGTTCGGCCTTATGAATGCTTCCGGAAATTATCTCACCACATTCACTAATTTCAAGTGGACAATCGAATCTCCTTCGTGTGAATGCAGGCTCACCACAGTCGGTGCCAGCGGTGTTGTCATCGCTCCGATTTCTACTACTACTTTCAGCGGCAGCAAGACGGCAACCCTTGTCTGCACCGACGATGCCGGCAACAGGCTCACACATAAAATCATCATTGATAGTCCTAATGCCTTCAGCGGAGTTCAGAATCTGAGGGTGACTGTGGACGGCAAGTCATATACCAGTAACGCCAAGGTGGATATCGGCAAGACCGCTACGATTGATATTGCGAAGCTTACATTAGATAGTTCCTATGATGGCCTGAAGTGGGGAAATGTCGGTGTCCTGGGTAGCGTATATGGTACGACGAAACTGAATAACAACAGCTCCGGTTCGTTGAAGTCCATCGAATTCACGCCTAACCGCAAAATGGAAGCTTTGCCGATTTCTGTGGAAGACGAAATCGGACAGGTCAGGAAGATATATATCAGTTCGGCAAAATTCCATTTCCCTGAGGGGGCAAAACTCTATTATGGTTATAATAACACGAATGCTACTGGAGGTAGTTGGAGTGAAGTGAAATCTAACATGCCGTTGATAAACACTGGGGGCACATATTTTAAAATCGCAACCTCCGCAGAAGGGGAACCTGTTGTTGACAAAGCAAACTGGAATCAGATTTGGGCATCGGCGATAGACGGGAGCAGTAACAGTAGTTATGTCAACGGATATGTCAAGGGTTACTCTGACCTTGTAAATAATGTTCTTAAGTCTAATAATATCTTTGGAGTTTTCGTGAGAAATTATCCTGATAAATATCATAATCAGGTAAGCTATAAGTTAGAAGCTAAAGATGATTATGGAACAGTATTATCTAATTGGTTCTATATTCGTGAATGGGTGAAATTCGATTCGGATACCCGCTTTGAAATTGGTAAGAATAAGGGCAACCTGTTTGTTGATTATAATAATGGAAGCAACGAGAGTATTAAAATTCCAAAGTCAGAGCTATTCTCAGATGGTAGCATTTTCGTTAGAGTGAAGTTTTACAATGTAGAATATCCTTTCTCTAGGATCATAGTCACTAATTCGGCTAAGCCGGATAATCCTTATGAATATTACCTGTATCACGAAAAATTCATACGGGAATATCCTACTTCTAGTAGCCTGGGGACTAGACTTATTTTTTCGGATGATTTTGGTAATATGAAAACTTTTACTTTCCAATCAATCAATTAATACACACTTTATTATGGAAGAACTTTTGAAACAAATCAAGAAGGCGGCGGAGTCGATG
>OQVS01002170.1_pt1 | contig 12780 bp, 8 predicted proteins | sample 1691601 | NCBI WGS metagenome assembly OQVS01 (sample SAMN03418268, study PRJEB22391) | human gut metagenome | biome: human-gut; feature: organic feature; material: feces | host: Homo sapiens | place: Tanzania | collected 2013-01 | reverse complement strand
TCAGTACGCCGGTTTTCAAGACCGGTGCATTCGACCACTCTGCCATCTCTCCAATAGGGGAAACGCAATTGATGTAGCCTTGCAATCGCAGTGAATTACTATTCCACTTTGCTTTATTAGCGGGTGCAAAGTTACGCTTTTTAGTTCATACCTCCAAATTTTCGGCTTACTTTTTTCGTCTATTAGCGAAAAAACATTGGTTTCGACACATTTTACTGCTTCTGAAGCCGCAATAAATACAAGTACAAGCCGCGGACAACGCAAAAACAAGCGGGCATATTTTGTATTGTCTTCGGTTTTGCAGTAACTTTGAATAAGTTACGCGGCACCTCAACAATAAAAATATGCAAGCATGTTTTGTATTGTCTTCGGTTTGCAGTAACTCTGAATAAGTTACGCTGCACCTCAACAATAAAAATATGCAAGCATATTTTGTATTGTCTTCGGTTTGCAGTAACTTTGCACCTATGATTTATCCAAGCAACTTTGAAAACAAGATACAGTTCAGCGAGATACGCTCGCTGCTGAAGGGCTACTGTCTGAGCCAGTTGGGCAAGGACAAGGTGGACGCTATGGGCTTCTCGGACAATGCGGAGCGCATCAACACGGCGTTGAAGCAGACGCGCGAGTTCCGCCGAATGCAGGAGGAGACCGACAACTTTCCGCTGCAGTTCTTCTTCGACATGCGCGAGTCGATAAAGCGCATACGCATCGAGGGCACGCACCTTGAGGAGAACGAGATATTCGACCTGCGCCGTTCGCTCGACACGGTGGCTGGCATAGTGCGCTTCCTCAATCGTAGCGACGACGACGGCAACTTCGACTACCCTACTCTGCACGACCTTACGGAGGGCGTGCTCACCTTCCCCGACCTCATTCGCCGCATCGACCAGATTCTCGACAAGTACGGCAAGATTAAGGACACGGCGTCGCCGCGTCTCGCCGAGATACGATCGCAGCTGCGCAAGGCTGAGGGCAGTGTGTCGCGTACATTATATGGTATATTGCACGCCGCGCAGAGCGAGGGACTCGTCGACAAGGATGTCACGCCGACGTTGCGCGACGGTCGTCTCGTTGTGCCTATCGCTCCTGCCATGAAGCGACGCATAAAGGGCATCGTTCACGACGAGTCGTCGACGGGCAAGACGGTGTTCGTAGAGCCGACGGAGGTGGTAGAGGCGAACAACCGCATACGCGAGTTGGAGGCAGACGAACGACGCGAGATAATAGTGATACTCACGGAGTTCACGAAGCTGGTGCGTCCGCATGTGGACGACATCGTGAACGCCTACCGCATGCTTGCCGAGGTAGACTTCATCCGTGCACGCGCCGAGTTTGCGCAGCTCACGGGCGGCATCGAGCCGGAAGTGAGCGCGAAGCCCGTGGTCGACTGGATTACGGCGAAGCATCCGCTCTTGTGGCTCGCGCTGAAGAAGCAGGAGAAGCCTATCGTGCCGCTCGACATCATGCTGACGCGCGACCGCCACATACTGATTATATCGGGTCCGAACGCCGGTGGCAAGTCGGTGTGCCTGAAGACGGTGGGGCTGCTGCAGTACATGCTGCAGTGCGGACTGTCCATCCCCGTGAGCGAGCGCTCCAAGGTGGGCGTCTTCAGCGACATAATGATCGACATCGGCGACGAGCAGAGCATAGAGAACGACCTCTCTACCTACTCGTCTCACTTGCTGAACATGAAGAACATGATGCGACAGGCGGGCGAACGCACGTTGCTGCTCATCGACGAGTTCGGCACGGGCACCGAGCCGCAGATTGGCGGCGCTATGGCAGAGGCTGTGCTCAACCAGTTTGTGAAGAAGCACGCATGGGGCGTGATAACCACCCACTACCAGAACCTGAAGCACTACGCCGACTCGCACGACGGCATAGCCAACGGCGCCATGCTCTACGACCGCCACGAGATGCGACCGCTCTTCCAGCTCGCCATCGGTCAGCCGGGCTCGTCGTTCGCCATCGAGATTGCACGCAAGACGGGCATACCCGACGAGGTGATACGCGAGGCGAGCGACATCGTGGGCTCCGACTACATACAGAGCGACAAATACTTGCAGGACATCGTGCGCGACAAGCGCTACTGGGAGAACAAGCGACAGAACGTGCATCAGCGCGAGAAGGACCTTGAGAAGACCATCGCTAAGTATGAGGAGGAGATACGCGAGCTCGACCGCAAGCGCAAGGAGATTCTGCGCCAGGCGAAGGAGCAGGCGCAGGAACTGCTGAAGGAGAGCAACCGCAACATAGAGAACACTATACGCGAGATACGCGAGTGTCAGGCTGAGAAGGAGGAGACGAAGCGTCTGCGCGAAGAGCTGAAAGCGTTTAAGGAGGACGTGAACGAGATAGACACGAAGTCGGCTGACGACCTCATCGAGAAGAAAATGCGCCAGATTATGGAGCGCAAGGAGCGACGCGAGAAGCGCAAGAAGGAGAAGAAGGAGAACGCGGCGAACCCAGCCACCTCAACATCTCAACTCTTCAACTCCTCAACATCTCAACATCTCAACGCCTCAACACCTCAACACCCCTTTAAGGCAGGAGACACGGTGCGCATGCGCGGACTCACGACGGTGGGTCGCGTGGAGTCGGTAGAGGGCAAGGAGGCGACGGTGGTGTTCGGCGACGTGCGCACGAAGGTGAAGACATCGCGCCTTGAGCACACCACGAAGACACCGGAGTCGACACTGCCGCCAACGTTCGGCATAAGCCACGAGACGCGTCAGACCATCGACCAGCACAAGCTCAACTTCCACCAGGACCTCGACGTGCGCGGTATGCGTGGCGACGAGGCGCTGAACGCCGTGCAGCACTTCATAGACGACGCCATACTCGTGGGTATGTCGCGCGTGCGCATCCTTCACGGCAAGGGCAACGGCATACTCAGACAACTCATCAGACAGTATCTGCAGTCGGTGCCGAACGTGACGCAATGCAAGGACGAGCACGTGCAGTTCGGCGGAGCAGGCATCACGGTCGTCGACTTCTAATTCACTACGTAGAGGGTGTATCAAAACTCAATTAGTGCGGGCTGAAAGCCCAATAATCACATAGCCCAGGGCAGCGCCCTGGGTATCATGGTGAATATAATTAACAAAGCGCCCTGTAAGGGCAACACCTTAATAATTAGGCTTTTGCCCTTGCAGGGCGTATGGCTCGTGTGTGTCTTTTAACCCAAGGCGCTGCCTTGGGCTATGTGGTGCTGCCCCTTCGGGGCGTGTCGCTTGCGACTTTTGACACACCCTCAGCATCAAGCTGGATAGTAAACACTTTGCAACATTATTGCTTGCGGCGGAGGCCGGAGACCTCCGCTACTAAAAAAGGCTGACTCTTAAGCTGCAAAATCGCAGCAAGAGTCAGCCTTTTCTTATGCTTTAATCTTTACTCTTTCAGAGAACTCCTGCCTATTGGCAGTGGTTTTACGAATGTTTTGCTATCGAAAAACCATCGGACACCGAACGCAACCCGATCAGACACCGAACGCGACCCAATCGGACACCGAACGCGAACCGATCGGACACCGAACGCAATCCGATCGGACACCGAACGCGATCCGATTAGATTCCGAACGCGACCCAATCAGACTCCGAACGCGACCCGATGCCTATTGCATTGCAATTCACTCGTTAAAGAGCTTCTTCTGGCTTAGCTTCCTCAACCTTATCCTCACTGAGCACAAGCTCACGATAGATTACGGCATCGACAGAAAGCATTACGCTAACGCCGGCAAGAACGCATACAAGCACAACAAGTACGCCCAACGAACCTGCGATGGCGTCGAACATGCTGAAGAGAACGTAGGAAACAACGAACAGAGCGAAGCTTACGGCAAACTTCAAGCAGAATGCCTTAAACTTATAGCCCATCATCAGACGGTTGCTCTCGGAGAGGCAAAGCGCCCAATTCATCTTCTTACCCACAAGCAGATAGACAGCGAGCAGCCAACTGAACGAGAGTACAACAGCCGGTATGAACATGAACAGACAGGCTACCGACACGGCGGAGGTGATGAGCGCCTGCAGAATGAAGTATTCGCCCATGCAATGACGGTACTCGGAGTCGAAAATGAACATCGGACTGATCATCTCGCCCTTGCTGAGCTTCACGGGGAGCGTAGCCAAGGCTATTGTAGTGCCCACATTAACGTACGGAATCCATACGGTTACGAGCCAAAGCAATACAGAGAGGACAATCGGCACAAGATTTTTAACGCCGATGGCGAATGCGTCCTTCAAAGAAGGCACGAACTGAAGTTTTTCTTCCATAGCTATAATTTTTTTAGGTTATTGTTTTTAAGTGGTATAACATTTGCAAATATACAGTATTTTTCACATATACCAAACCTTTTTGCAAAGAAATATTAATTATTACGTACTATTTGCTACCCACCGTATATTCTTTTTCGCCCAAAAGCAATAAAAAACCGCTCCACATACCATACTGGTATGCAGAGCGGCCCAATTAATTAATTATGAGAATTCAGTTACTTAGTAACCTTCACGGTCTTCATAGTGCCGTCGGCTCTCTTCATGGTCACGATGTAAGTGCCCTTGCCGAGTGTAGAGAGGTTGTTGCCAACCGCTGCTCCACCGAGTGTGTGAACCGAAACCTTTGCGTCAGCCGGAACAACCACGCCGTTGATAGCGTCAACCACTACTGTGAGCGTTGCTGTAGCCGCCTCCGACTCCTTCTCCTTGTAAACTACAACCACCTTGTAGTTGTGTTCGCCGGCGAATGTGTCGGCTGTGTATTCCTTAGTGTATTTGCCTTCGCTGCCCGGAGCCTGAGCGTCCAGTGTAGCGAGAAGCTCCTCGCCCTCGTAAACCTTAACGGTGAGCGCTGCGTCAGCCGGCAGATCCTTTCCGTCGACGTCCTTAGTCGGGTTGGTCCAAGCAAGCTCTACAGCCGAGCGTGTGATAACCTCGGTAGCCGTGAGGTCGGCAACCGGAGCTGTAGCCACCGGCTCTTCTGCAGCGGCTCCCTTCTCAGCCAGACTGAAGTCGAAGATGTAGCCGTAAGCGTTCGAACCCTCAGAGTCTGAGATGTGGAACGCTACATAGTAGTTGCCCGACTCCTGTACGCTGAACTCGAATGCACTCGGGTCGCGGTCGTATACTGTGTTAAGTTCGATAGAGCCAAGAGTCTGGTCGAACGAACCCTGCACCTTCTTGTTTGTGCCGAGCTTCATCGTGAACGATGTTGTGCCAGACTCAAGACAGCTGCGGTTGTTGGCTGTGTGAGCCTTCGCTACGTATGTCTTTCCAGCCTCGAGAGCGAATGCCGGAGATACCCAATAGTCGTTGGCGTCGGTGTTCCAGTCGCTGCTGAAGCCTACGCAAGGATGCTGGTCGCCTACCGGATTCCAGTCGGAATCGTACTCCTGATAGCCCCATGAATTCCAGCTCCATGTAGAACCGGTGTTGCCGCTGCGGTCCATCGCTGTCCATGCTGCCGCCTTCTCTTCCTGCTCGAACGAAACCTCGTACGGAAGTGCTACCGGAGCCTCTGGCTCGCCGTCTGCCTTCTCCTCTATCTTCACAGAGTAGATGCTGATAGCGTCGTTAGCGTTGTTAGCGCCCCAGTTGAGTGCGCGGAACGCGAAGAGGTATACGCCGTCCTTGTTGGCGTCGAGTGTCCACTGGTTCTTCACCTCGCCGCTCTCGCCTACTGTTGCCGGGAGCTTAGAGCCGATCCATTCGATGGTCTTCTGGTTGTCTGCCGACTTGCTGCCAACGAAGTAGTCAAGAATGAGGTTCAGCTCGTTGTCCGGACCCGAAGCAGCGTCTACAGTAATCGTGTACGACTTGCCTTCCTTCAGTTCGAACTTCGGCGAAACGAGCCAGTCGCATGTTTCAGACGTAGCGTCTACGCCCATGTGTGCAGCCGGTTTGCCGGCGAAGTCAGAAGCGGTATAAGCCCATGTCACGCCCGGCGTCTCGCTGTTGTCCATGGTTGTCCATGTGGCGAACTTCTCTGCCGAATCGAATGTCATATCGTAAGGCAATGTGCCCTCCTGGTCTTCTGTTACTGGTGGGTCTGGTTTGTCGGGATCTGTGCCCGGGTCAGGAGTTTCGCCGCCTACTTTCTCCTCGATGCTGAAGCCGATAGCGTAGAGATATACCCAGTTGGTCTTGTCGCCGGTAGAAGTGTTTGTAGCGTGGAACGCAAAACTGTAGAGTCCGTCCTCAGGAACGGTGAGGTCGTACGAATTGTCGTACTGCACGTTGGAAGAAGGCATATCTATGTCGCTCAGCTTTGTGAACGAAGCAGCATCGGTAGGAGTCGTCGTGTACTCAACAGAGAGTGTTGCCGGTGTGCTGTACATTGTGCCCGAGCTTGTCTTTACGGTGTACGTCTTGCCTGCCTTCAAGCTGAATGACGGAGAAACGTAGTAGTCGTTAGGTTCGCCCGAGTCGGTCTTGATGCAGTAGCTCGGTGTGGCTGTCCACGCATTGCCGATGCAGAAACCGTCGCTGCCCCAATCGTTGTTGAACTCCCACGAGGTGCCCGGTGTCGGACTGGCGTCAAGCACGGTCCAGACGTCGTTGGTAGAATCGAAGGTGATAGAGTAAGGCAGGGCTGTACCACCGTCGCCAGGCTCGCTCGGTTCGGGCGCCTGCTCGCTTACCGACACATCATAAATATAGAAGAAGTCGCCGCTGTCGTCGGTAGTGTAGTTGGAATGTGCGTATAACGAGAAGTAATATGTTCCGTCTTCTGTCGGAACGAAGGTAACGCTTGTGGTCTTCGGCATTACGTTACCATTGTAATCAAAATATCCGTAATAATAAATACCGAATCCGCTTGAGATATCGTCGCTGACAACGGTGTTGGCAGACATATCCGTTGCGCTCTTGCCTACCTGGAAACCGCAGAGAGCAGATCCCTTGAATTGTCCAGTGACGTTGATTGTGTACGTATAGCCCTTGGTGAGTGTGAAGGCAGGCGATACGAGATAGTCGTTATGAACCGAACTATTGTCTTCCGGCATGCGGGCTGCTGTGACATAAGCGCCCTTCTCAGCACTGTATGTACCCATACCGAACTCCCACGTCACGCCCGGCGTCTCACTTTTGTCTATAGCTGTCCATCCGGAGAGGTCGCTCGCCGTCAAAAAATCGACAGAATACGGGAAAGTCTCCTGGGCAGAAGCATTCGTTGCGCCAAACAACGCAAGAACAAGCCCCATTGTGTTAAGTAACGTCTTTCTCATAACTATAAAGTTTAAAAGTTAATGTATCTTACTTAGTTAGTTCTCTAATGTTATTCTCTCTAATTATTAATTGTAGCAAATTTATGCTAAAGGCATACTATACGATTGCAAAAGTAATAAATATTTTAATACAAAGAAACATTTGATAGATATTTTTGCAACAAAATTAGCATTTTGTTTAAGATTCTTTATTTTCGGCATGATTTTGCATCACTCGACGGTAAGTGTACGTACACAAAAAAAACGGAGACAACGCTATTGTTAGCATTGTCTCCGGTTCTGTGTCTTTATATATGTAAAGGATGGTTTACTTCTTCTTTGCAGCCTTCTCTTCCTTTGCAGGAGCCGCCGGCTTGTAAGCCTTGTTCAAGCCTGCAATCACCTCGTTGGTGATGTCGTAAGCCTTGTCGGCGTAGAGGATGTTGTCGCCAGCCTTGCTCAGAATCAAGCCGTACTTCTTGTCCTTGTTGTATACAGCGAGGAAGTGCTGGATAGAGTCGCGCAGAGCGTTGTTATACTTCTCTGTCTCTGCCTGGAACTCGCCGCTCAGACGCTGGTTGAGCACCTGAAGGTCGCTGTTCTGCTTCTGCAGCGACATCTGGATCTGCTCTGCCTGCTCGCGTGTGTAGGCGTTCTGCTGAATCTTCTGCTGGAAGTTGCCGTAAGCCTGCTCAAGAGCGTGCTGCTTCTGTGCGAGTGTGTTCTGGATGTTCTGACCCTTCTTCTGGAGAATGAGCGAGTAGTCCTTGCAGAACTTGTACTGCGACATGATGCTGTCTACCTCTACGTACGCAATCTTTGCGTCTGAAGGCACGGCCTGCTTGCTCTCTACCTTCTTCTCGTCAACCTGACTCTTCGACTTGTCGCAAGAGGTCATTGCGAAAGCGGCTACAGTTGCGAGTGCAAGTGCGCCGAAAATGTTTTTCTTGTTCATCTTTATTCTGTTTTTTAATTTTTTTTATCGTTCTGTGCGTCTGCCTGTATACATTATATATAGTATGGGCGGAGATATCCGTACCGCTATATCTCATACGAAAATACTGACGCCGTTCTTACTTGTAGGCTACTTTAGTAGGCACCGTTGCGCTCACGGGCTTCGCGGTCCTGGTCCATCACGCAGTGGATGCCCTGCTTGCGCAAGCCCGGATTGTCGTGTACGTGCTGTGAAGAGAACTTGCCATTGCGTTTCAGCAGCACCTTTATCGACAACAAAGCGAAGGCTACTGCCACTACAGCGAGGCTTATAAGCATTAATTTAATCATATTATATATTTTTATTTTGTGGTGTCTACCTTTTACATTATCTTTGTATCCGATAGGCTACACCTCAGCAATTCAAGCGAGCTTGATTGCGCTCGGTTTGCACTATCGCTGTATCCGATAGGCTGCACCACTCCATATCGGTACAAAGGTACGGCAAATCGGCGGTATGGCAAAATAATTTACCGAAAATTCAGATTATTATAACATCAACATAAAAAAATTAAGGAAAATGAGCAATTGCGAATTGAAACCTGCTCGCGTGTTCGAGCAGTTTGCTAAAATCAATGAGATTCCGCGCCCTTCAAAGCATGAGGAGCGCATGATTGAGTATCTTCAGGAGTTCGGCAAGAGCCACGGCTTAGAGACCGAGACCGACGAGACGGGCAACGTAGTAATCCGCAAGCCGGCTACAAAGGGTCACGAGAACGCTCCTACACTCATCCTGCAGAGCCACATGGACATGGTCTGCGACAAACTCGTAGACGTAGACTTCAACTTCCACACCGACGCTATCCAGACTTACGTCGACGGCGAATGGCTCAACGCTAAGGGCACAACTCTCGGTGCTGACGACGGCATCGGATGCGCCATCGAACTGGCTATTCTCGACAGCGACGACATCGAGCACGGACCGCTGGAGTGTGTGTTCACACGCGACGAGGAGACAAGTCTCACTGGTGCTATGGGCATGAAGGCTGGTTTCATGAAGGGCGATATGCTCATCAACCTCGACTCTGAGGACGAAGGTCAGATTTTCATCTCTTGCGCCGGCGGAAAGACTACTTCGGCTCGCTTCACATTCGAGCGTGAGGCTGCTCCCGAGGGCATGTTCTTCCTCACTGCTTCGGTAAAGGGTCTGAAGGGCGGACACTCTGGCGACGATATCAACAAGAAGCGCGCCAACGCCATAAAGCTTCTCGCTCGCTTCCTCTATAAGGAGCAGGAGAAGATGGATCTTCGCCTCGCTCAGTTCAACTCGGGCAAGCTGCACAACGCCATTCCTCGCGACGGTAGCATCGTGTTCGCTGTTCCGGCAAGCGAGAAGGAGACTGTACGTGCCGACTGGAACGTGTTCACAGCTAACGTCGAGGAGGAGTTCCACGTAACCGATCCAGTTATGGAGTTCAACCTCGGTAGCGCTGACGCTGAGAGCGTACTGCCGAAGGACGCAAGCCGCCGCTTCATCCTCTGCATGCAGGCTGTCGACAACGGCGTGTTCGCTATGTGCCAGGACGAGGCTCTCGCATACATGGTCGAGACTTCTAACAACGTGGCAAGCGTGCAGACCGCCGAGAACGAGATTAACGTAGTGGCTTCGCAGCGTTCTAACGTGATGAGCAATCTCGAGAACGAGACTAACACCGTTAAGGCTGCCTTCGAACTGGCTGGCGCTGAGGTGAAGATGAGCGACGGCTATCCGGCTTGGAAGATGAACCCGGACAGCAAGCTCACTAAGGTGGCTGTTGAGTCGTACAAGAAGCTCTTCGGCAAGGAGCCTATCGTTAAGGGCATACACGCCGGCTTGGAGTGCGGTCTGTTCTCGGAGCGCTACCCGAACCTCGACATGGTTTCGTTCGGCCCTACACTGCGCGACGTGCATACTCCTGACGAGCGTCTGCACATCCCGACTGTTCAGATGGTTTGGGATCACCTGCTCGACATCATGAAGCATCTCTAATATAGGAGGGTGTGGCATCCTTGCCATACCCACGCAGACTAAAAAATAAAGAGGGTATGGCTATTCCGCCATACCCTCTTGCTTTATGTTATAATTCCGTAAGTCTTTTTACAGTTCTACATCCGTAAGGCACATGTCGAGCTGTTCCTTTATAGCCTTCTTATCAAGTTTCTGACCGATGAACACGAGCTTCTGCATACGGTCGCCGTACTTCTCGTCCCAGTCTCTGCGCAGTCCTTCTTCGCGGTCGAGCATCTGCTGCAGTTCGTCTTTCGGCATTGTGGCGTACCACTGTCCGGCGTTTTTCAGCTCCATCTGCTTGCCTGCCTGCTCAAAGAGATAACACATGTCGGGCTCTTCCTTGAACCAGCACAATCCCTTGCAGCGAATGACGTTCTTCGGGAACAGACGTGCCACGAAGTTGTCAAAGAAGTTCATGTCGAACGGCTTTCTGCGATAATATACGAACGTGCCAATGCCGTACTCCTCCACTTCGCCACCTTCATGGTGGTGATGGTGGTGATGTCCGCAACCGCCATGGCAGTCGTGGTCGTGATGATGATGCTCGTGCTCCTCCTCCTCATCGTCATCATCGTCATCATCCTCCTCATCGCCGTGATGATTCTCAATCTCGTTGATCCATGCAGCCGATGTAGCCACCTCGTTGAAGTTAAAACGACCGGTGTTGAGCAGACGCTCCAAATCTACGTCGCCGTAGTTGCACGGAATGATTTCTGCCTTAGGCTGAATGGCGCGGATTATCTCGGTGAGCTTGCGCAAATCCTCAGCACTCACCTCCGCAGCCTTGTTGAGAAGTATCGTGTTGCAGAACTCTATCTGCTGTATTACGAGGTTTTCGAGGTCTTCGTCTTCGAGTCCGTCGCGTTTCAGAGCGTCGCCGTTGTTGAACTCGTCTCTCATGCGCAGCGCGTCCACCACGGTCACGATGCTGTCAAGACGCGGAATGCCGTTGGTGATGTACTGCGGACCGAGTGTCGCCATCGAACTGATTGTCTGTGCAATTGGTGCTGGTTCGCAGATGCCGCTCGCCTCGATGACGATATAGTCGAAGCGTTTCATATTCACAATGTCGCGCAACTGGTCGATGAGATCCATCTTCAGCGTGCAGCAGATACAGCCGTTCTGCAGAGCCACCAAACTGTCGTCCTGCTTGTTCACTACTCCACCCTGCTGAATAAGGTCGGCATCGATGTTCACCTCGCCGATATCGTTCACGATAACGGCAAACTTAATTCCTTTCTCGTTGGAAAGGATGCGATTTAATAATGTTGTCTTACCGCTGCCCAGATAACCTGTGAGCAGCAATACCGGAATCTGTGTCATAGTATATGTTATTATTCCTTCATTAATTCAGAGTATGTACGATCCATCTCGTTGGTCATAACCGTGAAGTTATGCTGCGTCTGACAAACCTTCAAAAAGAGCGAAGCAAGGTCGGTTGCCTCCGCGTCAGCAAAATCCACAGCCTCATCGAGCAGCAGGATATTCATCGCGTCGAGCATCAAACGGAAGAGCGTAGCCCCACGTAGGGGGTGCACTTGTCTCAAGTGCGCCGATCTATCAAAACGTGCACCCTCCCCAAGGGGGTGCACTTGTCCCAAGTGCACCGATCTATCAAAACGTGCACTCTCCCCCGTCTGACGCAGACCGCGAACGTATGCGAACATCACGACACGCACGGTCAGTTCGATGGCACGGTCGGAGTCTACCGACGCTTCCGTCTCCTCCTTCGCCTTGCGCACATAACCCTCAAGATGGTCGGCATTTGAGAGATATTTGCCTGCAAGCAGCATCGAGAAGTTGCGTTTGTACTCCTCAACCATAGCGTTGTAGTACGCCTCGTTGCCACACGCCGTGCGCACAAGTGCCATCATGTCGTCGCCACGCTGCTGCGCTTCGCGAGCCAGTGCCGCAATGTCTTCATACTTGTAATTCATGGCTGCCAACGGGAAGAACATGGTGTCGAAGAAAGCGGGCGCGATGTGCTCGTAGTGCTCTAACATCAGCTTCTTAACCGACTGCGGTGTCGTCTTCTCATTCCGGTCTTCCACCTGACTCTCTATCACGCCATGCGAGAAGGCATCAAAGAACGAGCGCACCAAAGCCGCCTGAACCTTATACTTATCTATTTTCTCTGTCATTAAAGTTCGGTTTGAATGTTAATTGACCTGTACGATATAATATTATTTATATAGAATGGTTTTGCTTATTAGCGCATTACTTTTTGTAAGCGTCAAGAATCTCCACCACATACACGTCGTGCAAGCCGCCCTTCTCGCTGTACCACTGCTCTATCGACTTGTCGAGCATCTCCTCCGGACGAATCTGCGTTTTGTACAGCTTGCGGCATGTGAGTGTAAGGCGTGCTTCGTCGAATGTAACGCAGCCGTTCTCGGTTGCAACGGGTGTGAGATGGGCCTCCTTCGCCTTATCGAAGTCTCGGCCCGACTTAGCACCGCAGAACGCATACGCCTTGCGTGCCTCCTCCGAGTTGCCGAGAAAAACAAGGCTCATCGTGTCGTTAGCCTCAATGAGCTCGTGGGTGTAACGCTCCGGACGGATGTACACAATAGCCACTGGGCGGTTCCAC
>OQVS01002169.1_pt1 | contig 12787 bp, 9 predicted proteins | sample 1691601 | NCBI WGS metagenome assembly OQVS01 (sample SAMN03418268, study PRJEB22391) | human gut metagenome | biome: human-gut; feature: organic feature; material: feces | host: Homo sapiens | place: Tanzania | collected 2013-01 | reverse complement strand
GAAGCTGAGAAAGCAACAAAAGGCGAGAATAATAACAACAATAATAATAACGTCCAAAGGCTACAACAAACGTCAAGGCAAAGAAACAAAAATCAAAGTTTATTCCAACTGCGACGAAGTGGGATTGTACGTGGGCAAAACTTTGGTAGAAATCAAAAAAGGGCGATACGTATTCGATTTTTGCATACCAATGCCGATTTTTCCAACCCGCATAAGAGCTGTGGGCAAGGGTTGCGAAGACAGCTTTATGTTGCGCCGAGTAGCCAAAGAGCCAACTAAATACACTCTCCAAAGCAAAGGAGCGGAAGTTATAAATTGGTTCGAAGTCGATGGCAAAAAAGTCGAGTTCGAGTACAAAGACGGCTATTTTTCTATCAAAGACAAGCTTGGCGACATTATGCAAACCGAAGAAGGCGACAAGCTCATTCGCATTATGATGGACAGAGCAAGCCAAAAAACAGGTATGAAAATTGGGGGCGGTATGCTCAAAATGATTGGCGGTATGACAATGGAGCGAATCGCAGGTATGATGGGCGATAAGCTGGATATGCAAGAGCTGTATGAGCTCAACAAGGCTTTGCAAAATATCAAAAAGTAGGAGGATATATGACGAAAGTGGTAAGACCGTTTGGCGCACGAGATAAGTTCGGATATATGATGGGCGACTTTGGTTGCAACATGAGTTTTCAACTTATATCTAGCTATCTTATGCTGTTTATGACCCAAGGTATGGGATTAAAAATGACGCATTGGGCGATTATTGTCATCGTAACAAAGATTTTCGATGCAATCAACGACCCGATAATTGGAGCAATGGTGGACGCTCGTCCGCCAACTAAGCTCGGCAAGTTCCGCCCGTGGATTTTGTGGGGAGCGGTGGGCATTGCAATCACGACAACTTTGCTTTTCCTTGACATTAGGAAGTTTAGCTATTGGGCAAGATTTAGCTATGCGCTGGTTATGTATATGGTGTGGTCGATTGCTTACACGACAGCCAACGTGCCTTATGGCTCGCTCAACGCCGTGCTCACCGATGACAGCGGACAAAGAGCAAGTCTGTCATCACTCAGAAGTATTGGAGCGGGACTGGCAACCGTGCCAATTATGATTGTGTTGCCACTCATCGTCTTTGGAGAAAAGGACGAAAACGGCTATGCGCCAATCAGACCTGAGGCATTCTTTTGGATAGCTATGATATGCGGAATTGTGGGAATTGTAGGCTTTTTGGTAACGTTTTTTTGCACCCAAGAAAGGACGGAATATACCAAAAATCAAGAGAAATTCAACTATTTTAAGACGCTTGCAGGCTTTATCAAAAATAGAGCCGTGTTGTCAATATGCTTGGCATCGTTTGCCCAACTTGTGTTCGTTATGTCCTATGCGACCACCTTGCCACTCGTCTTCCAATTCTACTTCAAGAGCACGGAAATTATCAGCGCGGCAAGCCTTATGACAATGATTCCGATGATGATACTCATTCCGTTCATGGCGAAGTTGTCCGTCAAGTTTGGTAAAAAAGAGATAGCCACAATCCCCAACTTGCTTGCAATCGCCGTGCTGACAGGTATGCTATTTATCAACTTCCAACGCAACCAAAACGGTGCTTGGCTGTATGTGGGATTGCTTGCGGTGGTAATGTTTGCGGGAAGTACTTTTTCGCTGGCAACTTGGTCTATGGTGGCGGATTGTGTTGACCAACAAGAAATCATCACGGGCAAGCGAGAAGAGGCGAGTGTGTATGCAACCTATTCTTTGGCAAGAAAGGTGGCGCAAGGCGTGGGCGCAAGCGTGATTGCACTCTTCCTTGGTATGGTAGGGTATGACGTGGACAACGTCGCCGCCAACACTCGTCCAGAGATTGCGGGAGGCATTTTTAGGTTGTCTATCATCTTCCCACTCGTGGGATTTTGCATTATCTTTGTTGCCCTTGGGCTGTTGTACAATCTCAACAAATCCAAGGTGGAAGAAAATACCAAAATTCTTAGAGAAAAACACCAACAAACAGCTCCTGCTTTGGTGGTGAGCGAGATTTTCTACAACGAAGACGACCAAATCCAAATCAATGAGTCTTTTGAAAGTGCACTGTGCAACGAAAGCAGTCGTGACAGCATAATCGTGGACAGCAGAGCTAAAAACAAAGACAAACAAGACTAGACAAAAAATGAAAAAATCGTGATATGTATCGACTTTTTGATATATATCGTACTCAAAATAAAACCAAAGTGGCACAGCGACAACCGCTATGCCACGACTTTTTTGTCACAGAGAAAATCCTCGCCAAATGACAAAAAAATCCAAAATACGCAAAAAACAGTAAAAAAATATGGCAAAAACTTGCATATTGCAAAATTGCATTTTGATAACACTTGACAAGGACGGCTTTATATAATAAAATAATTACGGAATTAAGATATGTCTAACATAGAGTTATTCCAAGCGATTATTACGGACCACTTCTTATGAAGTTAGCCATACGGACAGCGGGTCCACTGCCGATTGGGTGGCAAAGCCACCATTTGTTGATTGAGTAAAACTCGAATTTTATAAGTGGTTGAACAACCGAATTGCGAAAGCAAACTTGTGAAAGGTCAATAAAGAGTAGTAAAAAGTATTGTTGCTTATAGACTCTATGCCCACCACATATCCCAGTATGGATATTTTGCACAAGTTGTTATCGACTTGTGCTTTTTTTATGAGGTAGAAATGAAAGACAACCAAAGAGAACTGGATCAAAATCGTGCCCCTATCTATGAGGCATTGCAAAGATTCCGCCAAATGAGAGTAGTCCCATTCGACGTGCCGGGACACAAACACGGTAGAGGCAACCCCGAACTTACCGAATTTTTGGGTGAACAATGCGTTGGTATCGACGTCAACAGTATGAAACCGCTCGACAATCTTTGTCACCCAATATCTGTCATACACGAGGCAGAGTGTTTGGCGGCTGACGCTTTTGGTGCGGCTCACGCATTTTTGATGGTGGGCGGTACGACCAGCTCGGTACAAAGTATGGTTTTGTCTGTGTGCAAGCGTGGTGACAAGATTATTTTGCCTCGTAACGTGCACAGAAGCGTCATCAACGCGCTGGTTGTGTGCGGTGCAATACCTGTTTACGTCAACCCTGACGTGGACGCTCGCCTTGGTATTTCTCTCGGTATGCAAAGAGAACAAGTTGCGCAAGCTATTGCCGAAAATCCTGATGCGGTGGCAGTGCTTGTCAACAACCCTACATATTATGGCGTATGCTCTGACCTAAAAGCTATCGTCAAGATGGCGCATGAGGCGGGTATGTATTGTCTTGCAGATGAGGCACACGGCACTCACTTCTATTTTGGTGCTAATATGCCAATCACTGCTATGGAGGCGGGCGCAGATATGGCGGCAGTGTCTATGCACAAAAGCGGTGGCAGTCTTACCCAATCTAGCTTGCTCCTCATCGGACCTAACGTAAATCAAGGCTATGTAAGACAGATTATCAACTTGACCCAAACAACTTCGGGCAGTTATTTGCTTATGTCCAGCCTCGATATATCTCGCCGTAACCTTGCACTCCGTGGAAAGGAAGTTTTCTCCAAGGTTGTGGCTATGGCGGACTATGCAAGAGAAGAAATCAACGACATTGGCGGATATTATGCTTTCGGCAAAGAGATTATCAACGGCAATTCGGTATTCGACTTTGACCCAACCAAACTGAGTGTGCATACTCGTGATATTGGTCTTGCAGGCATCGAAGTTTACGACTTGCTAAGAGATGAATACGATATCCAAATCGAGTTCGGTGACATTGGTAATATCCTTGCTTATCTTTCTATGGGCGACCGCCCACAAGAGTTGGAGAGATTGGTGAGCGCTTTGGCAGAGATAAGAAGAAGATACCACTCAGACAGCACGGGACTTCTCAATCAAGAATACATTTCGCCAAAGGTTGTCAAGAGCCCACAAGAGGCGTTCTATTCCGAGAAAAAATCTTTGCCACTCAGAGAGAGCGAAGGCAAAGTATGTTGCGAATTCGTAATGTGTTATCCACCAGGAATACCAATACTTGCTCCTGGCGAGATGATTACCAAAGAGATACTAGACTATATCGAATACGCTAAGGAAAAAGGTTGTTCGATGACTGGTCCTGAGGACCCTGAGATCAATTATCTCAACATTTTGGCATAGGAGGAAAATATGGAATTTTGGTTTAGTGAATTTCACGCCCCTGACGTAAAACATAGTATTAGAGTAAATCGCCACTTGTATTCACACAAGAGCGACTACCAACAAATTGATATTTTCGACACTCCTGAGTTCGGCAGAGTGCTCGTCCTTGACGGCAACGTCCAACTTACAGAGCGAGATGAGTTCATTTACGACGAAATGGTTACCCACGTGCCAATGGCAGTGCACCCAAATATCCAAGACGTGCTCGTGATTGGCGCGGGCGACGGCGGTGTAGTGCATGAGCTCGCAAGATATGACCAAATCAAGCGCATAGACCTTGTAGAGATGGACCCAAAAGTGCTCGAAGCGTGCAGAACGTATTTGCCAGAGAATGCCAGCCGTCTAGATGACGCTCGTGTGCATATCTACTTCGACAATGCGCTCCGTTTTATCCGCAGATGCGAGAGTCAATATGACCTTATCATAGTGGATTCTACCGACCCATTCGGACCAAACGAGGGATATTTTACAAGAGAATTCTATGGCATTTGCTACAATGCGCTCAGAGAAGACGGCATTATGGTCAACCAACAAGGTTCGCCATTCTATCGCCATGACGCTGAGGCTATGCAAAGAAGCCACAAAAAGATTGTCAATACATTCCCAATCAGCCGTGTATATCAAGCGCATATCCCAACTTATGCGGCGGGATATTGGCTGTTCGGTTTTGCCAGCAAGAAGTACCACCCAATCGACGATCTCAATATCGAAAAGTGGCTTGCGCTCAATCTGAAAACAAAATATTATACAACTAAGTTGCACGTGGGAGCGTTCTATCTCCCTGCATTCCTAGAAAAAATGCTCGAAGAGGTGGAGAAATGATAGAGAGAAATATCGAGACATTTATCGGCTGTGACAGCGACTATCAAGATGCGAGCATTGTGCTATTCGGAGCACCATTCGACAGCACGACTTCCTTCCGCCCTGGCGCAAGATTTGGCTCGGCGGCAATAAGACACGAGAGCTTTGGACTGGAAACATACAGCCCATACCAAGACAAGGATTTGACAGATTATAGCGTGTTCGACAGCGGTGATTTGGAGCTATGTTTTGGCAGTAGCGAGCAAGCGCTCATTGACATTGAGGACAGAGCAAGAGAGATTTTGAAAGATGACAAAATGCCACTTCTCATAGGTGGGGAACACCTAGTTACCCTTGGCAGTGTGAGAGCGGTGGCAGACAAATACAAGGATTTGCATATCATTCACTTTGACGCACATGCAGACCTTAGAGATGACTATCTCGGAGCAAAACTATCGCACGCTTGTGTGATGAGAAGATGCCACGAGCTGGTAGGCGACGGACATATTCACCAATTTTGTATCCGCAGTGGCGACAGAGAAGAGTGGAGATTTGCCAAAGAGCATACCGATATACACCCATTCTCGTTCGAGGGATTGGACGAAGTGGTAGCAGAGCTCCAACGTAGTGGCTCGCCAGTGTATTTTTCAATCGACTTAGATTGTATGGACAGCGGTATTTTCCCCGGCACGGGTACGCCCGAGGCTGGCGGAGTGAGCTTTGTAGAGTTGGTCAAGGCTATCACCAAAGTGGCAAAGACCAATGTGGTAGGTGCAGATATCAATGAGCTTGCACCAATGTTGGACAATTCGGGCACGTCTACTGCGACTGCTTGCAAAGTGCTGAGAGAACTCATCTTGGCACTCATCAAATAAAAAGGAGAAAGAAAATGAGTAGAGTTTTAGTTATTGGTTGTGGCGGTGTTGCCAGCGTGGCAATCAGAAAATGTTGCCAAGTGAGCGAAGTGTTCGAGGAGCTTTGTATTGCTAGTAGAACCAAGTCCAAGTGTGATGCTTTGGCGGAAGATTTGAAGAGCACCACCAAGACAAAGATTGTCACTCGTCAAGTTGATGCAGACGACGTAAAACAAGTGGTAGAGCTTATCAATGATTATAAGCCTGACCTTGTGATGAACATTGCGCTACCTTACCAAAATCTAACTATTATGGACGCATGTCTTGAATGTGGCGTCAATTATATGGACACAGCCAACTATGAGCCTGAGGACATCGAAGAGCCAGAGTGGAAAGCACAATATGAAAAGAGATGCAAAGAAAAGGGATTTTCCGCATACTTTGATTATAGCTACCAATGGGCATACAAAGAGAAATTTGAGAAGGCAGGACTTATGGCGCTCCTTGGTTGCGGTTTTGACCCAGGTGTAACCCAAGCATATTGCGCTTATGCGAAAAAGCACGAATTCGACACAATCGACACAATCGACATTTTGGATTGCAACGGCGGAGATCACGGCTATGCTTTTGCTACCAACTTCAACCCAGAAGTCAACCTAAGAGAAGTTTCCGCTCCTGGCAGTTATTGGGAAAATGGAAAATGGGTAGAAATTCCTCCTATGGCAATCAAGAGAGAATACAACTTTGACCAAGTAGGTCAAAAGGATATGTACTTGCTCCACCACGAAGAGATAGAGTCTTTGGCTGTCAACATTACCGAAGTGAAGAGAATAAGATTCTTTATGACTTTTGGTCAAAGCTATCTCACACACATGAAGTGTTTGGAGAATGTGGGTATGCTCAGCACAACACCTATCAACTTCGAGGGGCACGAGATTGTGCCAATCAAGTTCTTGAAAGCCTTGCTACCTGACCCAGCAAGCCTTGGTCCTCGCACTCACGGCAAGACCAATATCGGCTGTATTTTTACTGGCAAAAAGGACGGCAAAGACAAGACTTATTATATCTACAACGTTTGCGACCACCAAGAGTGTTACAAGGAAGTCAAGAGCCAAGCTATCAGCTACACCACTGGCGTGCCTGCAATGTGCGGTGCACTTATGATGCTCACTGGCAACTGGAACAAGGCGGGCGTTTACACCGTGGAAGAGATGAATCCAGACCCATTTATTGCGGCTTTGGACAAGTACGGCTTGCCAAAACAAGAAAGTCACAACCCAGTTTTGGTTGACTAATATGCAAGAGAAGAGAGAGATTTTCAAGTCTTTGGGTGGGGAGTTGCCGAAGAATGTTTTTGGCGACTTGCCATCACCTTGCTATGTCATCGACGAGTCGGCTCTCGCTCACAACGGACAAATTTTGCGTGGAGTGCAAGATAGGACGGGCGCAAAGATTTTGCTTGCCCAAAAAGCTTTCTCCAACTATGATTTTTATCCAATGCTCAGCCAGTATTTGGCAGGCACGGAGGCAAGCGGGCTGTATGAAGCAAGACTTGGCAAGGAAGAAATGCCAGACAAGGAAGTGCACACTTTTTGCGGTGCGTACAAGCAAGAGGATATCCAAAAGGTGCTAGAATACAGCGACCATATCGTGTTCAATTCTGTGCGACAACTAGCTATGTGGGGCGGACTTGCCAAACAATATGGAAGGAGCGTGGGACTGCGTATCAATCCCCAATTTTCTACCCAAGAGGGACACGCTATCTATGATCCATGCGCGGCGGGAAGTAGATTGGGCGTGAGTCGTGACGAGTGGAACAAGCAGATGACCGATGAGGTTTTTGGCAATTTGGACGGACTGCATTTCCATACGTTGTGCGAGCAAAACTCCGATGATTTGGACAGCACTTTGAGAGCGGTGGAAGAGAAGTGGGGTGACATTTTGCCTAAGATGAAGTGGCTCAATATGGGCGGCGGTCACCACATAACAAGACACGACTATGATATAGACTTGCTCGAAAAAAACATCAAGTACGCTATGCAGAAGTGGGGTGTGGAAGTCTACCTCGAACCAGGTGAGGCGGTTGCGCTCAATGCAGGCTACTTCGTGACGCGAGTGTTGGATATTGTGGAAAACAGTGGAATAAAAGTGGCGATACTCGACGGCTCGGCTGCTTGCCATATGCCTGACGTCATCGAAATGCCGTATATGCCACCGCTTTTTGGCGCAAGCACTGAGAGTGGAAAATATTGTTATAGATTGGGCGGCCCAACTTGTTTGGCAGGCGACGTGATAGGTGACTATTACTTCGACGAGCCTCTCCAAGTGGGCGATATGTTGTGCTTCGGCGATATGGCAATCTATACCACTTGCAAGAACAACACATTCAATGGTATGCCACTGCCCAACATTTGGAAGAAGAATATCGGCGGCAAAATCGAGCGTTTGACCAACTTCGGCTACGACGATTTCAAAACCCGCCTCGGCAAACAAAAAGGCAAACAAAAAGCCTAAAAACTCGATACATATCAACAAAAACACACTTGTGAGCAACAAGTGTGTTTTTTGATGGGGGATAACAATCTTGTAAAACAAAAAATGAGCCTGATTTAGACTCATTTTTGTTTGGCGCAGAGTTAGGGATTTGAACCCTAGGTATGCTTTCACATACACACGATTTCCAATCGTGCGCCTTCGACCACTCAGCCAACTCTGCATGATTGTGCACTTATCATAACACAAAAAGCCGTTGTTGGCAAGGAATTGACCAAAATATTTGAAAAGTGCAAACTTTCCGTTGTTTTCCGCACTTATCTTTTGGTGAGAATGCTCTCAACATACTTGCCCAAAAGCCCGCAAGTGCAAGCGCCAACGGATTGTTTGGCTTGGTCGGAATCAATCAATCTTCAAAACAAAGCTTGTCGATAGCACGCAAATAAATATCATAAATTTTGCGCAGGGTGGAGATTTCCACGCACTCGTCCTTTTGGTGGATAGTGCTTTCCATACCTGGGAAGATTGGACCGAAAGCCACGCCGTGGGGCATAGCTCTGGCGTAAGTTCCACCGCCGATTGCGATAGGCTCAGCGTGTTCGCCCGTGCACTCGTTGTAGACGGAAAGCAAGGTGGTCACAAGGCTGTCTTTCTTGTCAACGAACAGCGGATTGTGGAAGTGTCGGAGCTCGACGCTCGCATTTGGCAGAGCCTTTTGGAGCAGACTTTGAGCATAGTCAATCGTGTAGGACACGGGGATACGCAAGTCCACCATAATGTCGAGCATAGTTGTGCCGTCTTGGTCAAAGCTGGAAATCGTGCCGACATTGAAAGTAAGCGAGCCACTTTGGTCATCGTGTAGCACCGCCCCCACGCCACTACCGTCGTTGTGGGCGAAAAGTTGGGCAAGCTTTGCCCAATCTTCACGCTCGCTCAAAGCCGACAAAATATGCCAAAGCGCATTGTCGCCGAGCTGTGGAGTAGAGGCGTGAGCAGGTTTGCCGATGGCGGTCAAAATCGTGTAGCCGTCCTTATGAGTGACTTGGACGTTGTCGGTTGGGCGAATATCCACATTGCCAGCCAGCGTGCAACAGCAGTCCGCCATCACGACGTTAGGTCTGCTACCGCCACGGATAGCGACAAGACCAGTCGGAGCGGGCAAGGTTATGCGGAAGTCTGCAAGCCCTTTTTCGCAGTTGATGACAGGGAAGTCGCCGTCAGGGGAAAAGCCGACGGGTGGCATTGTGTCCACTTGGTTGTAGCGTTCGATACAGCCCCAACCGCTCTCCTCGTTGCCACCGAACAAAAAGCGGATTTTGCGACGGAGACATTTTCCTTGACTGAGCAGTTGGTGCGTTGCCCACAAACAGCACATCATCGGACCTTTGTCATCGAGAATTCCTCTGCCGAAAACTTTGCCGTCCACGATTTCGCCCCAAGGGCTGTGCGACCAGTCGTTGTCCACGGGCACAACGTCGAGATGTCCCATAATGCCCACGCAATCGCCCTCTCCAATATCGGCGGTGAGATAATAGCCATTTTCGTTGTGGCAGGTCATACCCATATTTGTGGCAACATTTTCCACATAACTAAGCGCGTCTGCCACGCCTTGTCCGAATGGAGAATCCTTGCAAGGCTCGCTCTCCACGCTAGGGATAGCCACCAGCCCCATAGTACAATCTAACATTTTGTCAAAAAAATCTTTCATAGTCGCTCCTTGTCTTGACTTTGGACGGTTATTATTGCATAATTATTGTATACATAATTATTATATACACAAATACCGAATTTGTGCAAGTATTACACAAAACGATAGAGGGAAGTAAAAATGGAAAAAGTTCGCACAAGATTTGCACCAAGCCCAACAGGATTTATGCACATAGGCAACTTGCGTACATGTTTGTATGCATATTTGTTTGCCCGCAAGCACAACGGCACGTTCGTGCTACGTATCGAGGACACCGACCAAGAAAGATATGTCGAAGGTGCGGTGGACGTGGTTTACAACACTCTCCAAAAAGCGGGTATCAACCACGACGAAGGTCCTGACAAAGACGGCGGATATGGACCATATATCCAATCCGAGCGCAAAGGGCTCTATCTCCAATATGCCCAAGAGCTTGTAGCCAAGGGCGGAGCGTATTATTGCTTTTGCTCCAAAGAGAGATTGGAGAGCCTAGGCGACAAAGACGGCGTGCACAAATACGACAAACATTGTTTGAGCTTGTCCAAAGAAGAAGTCCAAGCAAGACTTGACGCAGGCGAGCCTTACGTTATTCGCCAAAACATTCCTACCGAGGGTGTGAGCGAGTACGACGACCTTGTTTTCGGACATATCAGCGTGCCAAATGAGGATATGGAAGACAATATTCTCATCAAGTCTGACGGAATGCCAACTTACAATTTTGCCAACGTTGTGGACGACCACCTTATGGCCATCAACTATGTTATCCGTGGCGTAGAATACCTATCTTCTACCCCAAAATACAACCTTATGTATGACGCTTTCGGTTGGGAAAGACCGCACTATATGCACCTATCCCCAATCATGAAAGACGCCCAACGCAAGCTATCCAAGCGTTATGGCGACGCCAACTTCGAGGACTTTTTGGCGAAAGGCTACTTGCCAGAAGCTATCGTCAACTATGTTGCTTTGCTCGGTTGGAGTCCAAAGGGCAACCAAGAAAAATTGTCTATGCAAGAGCTCATCGATCAGTTCGACGTGGACGGAATATCCAAGTCGCCTAGCATTTTCGACGAGCAAAAAATGCGTTGGCTCAACGGCGAATATATCAAAGCCCTAAGTGTGGACGAGTTTTTGAAAGTGGCAAATCCTTACTTTGATATGTCCAAAGTGGGCGACAAGTACGACAGAAAACTACTTGCCAAAATGCTCATTCCAAGAGTGGAAATTTTGAGCGAAATCCCAGAAAAAATCAACTTTTTGGCAGAGTGGGGCGAGTACGACGTGGATATGTACGAGCACAAAAAAATGAAAATCACCAAGCCACTAGCTTTGAGAGTGCTCCAAGAGTGCAAAGTCGTGCTCCAAAATATCGACGAGAGCAAATGGAACGACGAGGACTTGAAAACCGAAGTGGGTGCGATTGCCCAAACTTTGGAATGCAAGAGCGGACAAGTTTATTTGCCACTTAGACTTGCTTTGACAGGCGTGGCAACCACTCCTGGCGGTGCAACCGAAATGGCAGAACTTCTCGGCAAGCAAGAGAGTTTGGAAAGATTGGAATTTTCTATCGACTTGCTCGCAAAGAGTGTAGAATAAACAACAAACAAAAACAATCAAGATCCCTATATGGGGGCTTTTTTGGTGGGGTAAATCCTTGCAGACGACTGCCCCTTAGCAAGGGGAAGTGGATAGTTGGAACGAATGTGGAAACTAGACGATAGGGATTGACAACCCCATCGGGCAGAAAAAGAGCCAAGCTTTGTAGGCTTGACTCTTTTATTAGGGTAGGGTTGGCTTTCGCCATTTGGAGTTATGATTGGGGAAAATCCCCAGAGTTATGACATTTTTACCAGAACTTGATAGACCAATACATTGGAGCTTTGTGGAAACAGATGATGCAAATCAACATAAACAAGCTGTCTAAAAGTATCAAACTGCCAAGTCCTATATCTATTGTTTTTGCCACCTTGAAAGGCACTTTTTCGGTGACGAATTTCAGCGCAGGCTTGTACAAAAAGACGAATATCAGATATGCGCCAGTGCCGTATCCGAGCGCTTGAAAAACGCCTGCATATTGGGTGATGGTCAGCGCCGAGCTGTAACACCAAAGTTGGACGCCGAACAAAATTTCCCAAAGGTTGCCGACGACGAATTCTCCCACGAATACCATACTACACATCAACAGCCACATTGCCACGTGGGTGAGAGCTTTGCGCTTGGTATCAATGCGCTTAAACAGCTTTTTGCCGAAGAAAGCCGGGTCGTCGGGGTCACGCAAAAGGATATGATATGCGAACACGACCAGCATATAAGGCGACAAGAAAGGGAAGATGTGAAATCTGCTGTCGATTATGCCGTTGGACAACAGCTTGAAAGTGTTTTCTGCCACCCAGCCCAAGAACGCCATACCAATGCTCAAAAAGAACAAGTAAACGAACTCTACGCCGAAAATCGTCAAACGCTTTTTGCTTTTTTCTTGCAACTCTTCTTGCAAGATTTCGGTTTCGATAATCTCTTCCATACGCCTCCTCCTTCTACCCATATTATAGTGCTCGCACCCCCTCTTGTCATTGGACAAATCGACCAACTTGTCCAAAGGAAAAAGCCGAAATAAGCCTTAGTTATTCGAACAAGTTGCGAAAAGTCGAAATTTGTCGCCCTTGGGTAGTTTGGGTAAAAGCAAGTGTAAAATACATGTAATTGTAAAAAGTATGTATAACAGGGCAGGTGGGTAGGGAATTGCAAC
>OQVS01002168.1_pt1 | contig 12788 bp, 10 predicted proteins | sample 1691601 | NCBI WGS metagenome assembly OQVS01 (sample SAMN03418268, study PRJEB22391) | human gut metagenome | biome: human-gut; feature: organic feature; material: feces | host: Homo sapiens | place: Tanzania | collected 2013-01 | reverse complement strand
TCACGGCCGAACCCATAAAGGTAACGGCAAAGGTAATGCCTGCCCAGAAGTTAACGTCAGGCTGAGCAACATGCAGCTCACGCAGCAGATATACAGGCAAAAAAGGGATGCACATTGTATAGCTGGCACAGCATAAAAAAACTCCCAGCCACAATACCGGCAAATTAGCCTTCCAATTGCCTTTGTTGTTAGAAGTAAAAGCTTGTATTGACATTTTATCTCCCTCTCATCTCTCTAATTGCTATTATAACACAATGCAGGCAGATAGTCACAGCAGATAAATGCCGAAGCTTTTTCTTTCTAGACAATAGATACACTTTTAGCGTATAATATTGTTTAGATTAAATTCGTATTGTTAGCGATAAAATAAACCGCTGGCAACTTTATCAGCGTAAAAATCAAAATGCAGACTTTAAGCCTGTAAAGGAGAGTGCAGAATTTGAAACCTTATAGCATGCAAGAATTAGAAGAATGCGGCTTTTTATCAAAAATATTCGGCAGCAAGCCTACCGAAAACGGCTGGAAGGAGCTCAACAATCTGTTGGCTGCAGCACCAGATGCTTTGGCTGTCAGTGCCGATGATGTACATCACGCTCTGAAAAAATGGGGCGTAAAATTCCATGATGATAATTTCAACCAACGCAGCGGTATTTACCGTAAGCTGGCAGATGTTGTCTTCACTGAAGTACAAACTAAAGAAGACAGCCTTTGGGCGCAGCTTGCACACTTAGCTGAAATTTTGGAGCTGCCGCCGCATCTGGCAAAGCAGGCTGATAAGGCAGCAAAAACAGCTGCTTATTTTGTCCGCTGCCGCGATTTGCTTGCAGGCACCGAAAAGCTGGATATCAAACAATTAAATGACTTATTCGGCTATGACTACGAAGACAGCCTTTCCATGCGTAAACAGGTTTTCCAGGCTCACTTCAATCAGAAGTTTGATGAAATCAGCAGCGCACAGCGCTATACTCCGGAAGAAGAAGCTGCCCTGCGTGCTGATTGCGCAACATTGGATATCCCTTACGAGTTAAAGAATAATATTGTCAGTGCTCTGGAAAAATACCGTAGCCTGTGGAATGCAGAGCATATGCCTTTAGGCGATATCAAGCAGGATGCCTTCCCGCTCAACCCCGGCGAAATCTGCCACGCTTATACCAACTGCGGTCTCTGCCAAAACAAAATGATAGAACGCGAAGACAACTACTATGAGCTGACACGCAAATTCCGCATTGACGAAACTGTTGCCTTCAAGGGCGAAAAAATCGAGCATCCCAAATTCACCGAGGAAATGACTATTATCGAAGAGCTTGGTATGTTCTTCCTTACCAACCAACGTTTAGTTTACATTGGTAAGAAGAATGCCTTCCATATCCCGCTCAATGTTCTCAGTGGCGCTGATTTTGACGGCATCAACATTGTAACCTTCCATCACACCGATGGTACCGACAGTATCTTTAAATTCAGCGACGAGGCTGCCGGAGTTTTATACATTCTGTTCGAAAGAACCTTAAAAGCTGCTAAAGCTTAAAACCGCATACATAACAAAATACCCCTGCAGGAAAATTTCTGCAGGGGTTAAATTTTTATCAGCTATAAAAATTACAAGACAGCTTAAACCGTCAAAGAATTACATGCACTCTTTGATTGCTTTAGCCATGCGTTGGATACCTTCAACAATGCGGTCATCCGGCATGTTGGAGTAGTTGATACGCATGCTGCGGTCAGTCTTTTGGTTCGGATAGAAAGCATCACCGATAACGCCGGCAACCTTCATCTCGATGCATTTGTTAAATACTTTGCGTGCGCTTACGCCTTCAGGGAAGGTCAGCCACAGGAACAGACCACCTTCCGGATGAGTCCATTCGGTGCCAGCCGGGAAGTATTTCTCCATGGATTCAAGAATCAGATCACGACGATGTTTGTACAGAGCAACGATTTCTTTAACGTGCTCATCCAGGTCGTATTGTTCCATGTAAGCATCTGCAACGCCTTGGTCAAAGTTAGAGGTGTGCAGGTCAGCGCTTTGTTTGATTTTAACAAACTCGCTCAGCAGGCTGTGCTCAGCTGCAATCCAGCCAAGACGCAGGCCCGGGCAGAAGATTTTGGAGAAGGTGCCCAGGAACATAACCAAGCCTTTGGTATCCATAGATTTCAAAGACGGCAGGATAGTGCCTTCATAGCGCAGTTCGCCGTACGGATTATCTTCGAGTACCGGCAGGTTGTGCTTGTTAACAACTTCCATGAATTTTTGACGGCGTTCCATGGACCAGGTACGACCGGTCGGGTTTTGGAAGTCAGGAATTACATAGATAAATTTGCAGTTCGGAGTGGTGGACAGGATTTTATCCAGTTCTTCCGGAATCAGACCACCGTTATCGGTCGGAACCTCAACAAATTTCGGTTGGTAAGCGTTGAATGCGTTCAGAGCGCCGAGGTAGGACGGGCTTTCGCACAGAACAACGTCGCCGGGATCCAGGAACAGCTTGCCTGCGAAGTCCAGGCATTGTTGAGAACCGGTGGTAATCAGAATGTCATCGGGATCAACATTGGTGTGGTATTTATCAGCCATGCGTTTAGCAATTTTTGCACGCAGGGACGGACGGCCTTCGGTAGTTGCATATTGCAGCAGCTGGCGACCTTCCTTCAGTACCAGGTCATGAGAAACCTTGGCAATTTCTTCTACAGGGAACAGCTCCGGTGCAGGCAGACCGCCGGCAAAGGAAATAATATCAGGCTGAGCAGTTAATTTTAACAGCTCGCGGATTTCAGAAGCTTGCATACGCTCCATACGTGTTGCGAATTTCATGTTTAAAAACCTCTCTTCATTGGAAACTATATTATTTTACCGTAACACTTATTGTAGCACCACAATCTAAAACAAACAAGCAAAATACCGTTTTCGATTAATTCTATCTATTTTTATGGTAAATTATGTTAACTTATTAACGGTTTGTACGGAAATTTGTTTGTTTTAATATTTCAGATACTTCAGTAAGCCATCCAGACCTTCCATGATATCGTCATAGGTCACTTCAAAGTCACCCGTATACCATGGATCGGCAATGCTTGCACCCTTACGCTCGGTATAATCGAGCAAAAGATGCACCTTACCCTGCGTATCTTCACCAATTACACGACGCAAATTACGGATATTATTGCTGTCCATAGCCAGCAGCAAATCGTAATATTCATAGTCGCGCTTCGTTACCTGTACTGCATGCTTGCCTGCGACGCTGATGCCAAGCTGCGCCAACTTGTTACGCGTACCATAATGTACGGGATTACCGATTTCTTCCCTGCTCGTCGCTGCCGAAGCAATTTCAAAATCAGCGGCAATGCCGCGCTTTTTTACAATGTTCTTCAATAAAAACTCTGCCATAGGCGAACGGCAGATGTTGCCATGGCAGATAAAGATAATTTTATGCATTGGTGTGTCCTTTCTAAAACTTAAGAATTAATTAGAGCCTTATTTAATCCGTTTCTGAATATCTTCAACAGATGGCAGTTGCTTTTCCAGATCATCCGGCAGGCTACTGGTTATTTTGTATTCGCTTACACCAATCGGCTTTGAAATATCCTTAAGTGAATATTCTGCAACCACATTGTTTTTGCTTTTGCACAGAAGCAAACCAATGGACGGATTATCCTGCTCTTTTTTCAAAATGCCGTCCACGGCTGACAGATAAAAGTTTAGCTGACCAGCATATTCCGGCTTGAAATCACCGGTTTTCAATTCGATAACCACATAACAGCGAAGATTCAGGTTATAGAACAACAAATCAATGTAAAAATCATCGCCGCCTACATTCAGGTGATACTGGTTTCCCAGAAAAGCAAACCCTGTTCCAAGCTCCAGAAGGAGCTTTGTGACATCCCTAACAAGTGCCTGCTCAATATCCCGTTCGAGCATATCCTCCCGGAAAGGAATAAAATCAAATACATATGGGTCTTTCATTGTCTGCACCGCAAGTTCACTTTGCGGAGACGGTAAGCGGTGATCAAAATTTGTAACTTTATCTGCCAGAACCTGTCTCTGATACAAGTTGCTTTCAATCTGATGGACAAGAATATTTCGAGACCAGCCGTTTTCCGCTGACTTTTTAATATACCATTTACGTTCATCCATATCAGCGACCTTATCCAGAAGAACTATATTGTGACCCCATGGAATTTGTGCAACAACCTGTTGCACAAATTCTCGGTCTGGATAAGTCTCTGCGAATTTTGCCATATATTTCAAATTACGAACAGAATATCCTTTGCTTTCTGGAAAAGCAATCCGAATATCTGCTGCAAGGTTATCAATAAACTTGTTTCCCCATGATTTATGTTCATTGATTACGCAACCAATATCATAATAGAGAAGCAGCATATCTGCATTCACATGAACTGCCGCACGATATTGTGCCGCAGTAATTTCACTCTTAATATTTTCAATAATGGAAAGATACTCAGCCGTATTCATTAACATACTCATCGCCTCGCTTTCACATAATTCCTATCATTATTTTCTCTATATAAGATGCTCATATACAATTTTTAAATAATTCAGGTAACCACATGAGCACAGATACAACAATATCAGCCATCCAACAGCACCGACATCAATTCGTTGACCTTCTTGTACACCCTTAGCTTTTTTGCATATATGGAAAGATTTTGCAGATTCTTCTTCTCATCCTTTGCATAAGCATTCAATGCCTTACTAAATGTTTCATGATCAAGCCTTGAACGATATTTGAAGCAATCACAAATCGTACGCTCTCGATCATATATGGAGAGCTTAACCCCGGAAAAATCATCCGTTACTCTCCCCAGTTCATATATTTCTGGTTGAACATAATACGTTTGCAAAGCCAGCGCATCTACATCCAATTTTGTTCGAGACATAGATCTCGGAACAGCAATCGACCATTTCCGAGGTGCAAAGTCACTATAGCCATAATGAAAAAGAGCCGATTCCACACAAATAATTGCCTTTGGGATCAATGTTGCAATAAGCTGTTCTTCAGAAGATGTGTTCCCATCAGCAAGTTGATAGTATCCGTGTCGAATGCGTTCAAGGTATCCGGTGTTACAAAGATTCACAATGTCAACAGCGGGTATGCCAGCTGCAACAAAATCTGATGTTTTTGCAATACCGCCCTTTTCTATAATTACCTGTTTTGAAAGAGTTTTCTTATCCACGTATTCACCAACTTTTTATTAAAAACCACACACACTCAATCCATTTTTGTGCTTATATTTTATTATATCATTCAAATTGAATTAATCAATAATTTCACGCACAATTTTATAATTTCTGTGTATGAAATTTTAAATCAAATGCGCTTCTCCGTCAAAGCTGCTTTTGCATGATCAATGATCATGTCAATGCAACGGAAGTGATTTGCTGTTTCAATCACATCATCGGCAAAAACATCAACGCATTTAAAGCTCGGTTTCTGCTTTTTTTGCCGAAAAAGGAAATACTGCTTCTGGATATAGGAAGCCGGACTCCATCGAAAATGAAGTCCGGCAAGATATTATCTATATACGATTTCGTTCAACACAATCTCTTCTGCCCGGTTGCGGATGCTATTCATAGCTCTGACCCATGCCATCTGGTCACCGACTTTCAGTTCCTCAGTCACGCCCTCAGCGACCTTCATCTGCTCAACAATCAGGGACAAACGCTCCTGTGCCTGCTCGTTCAGATCGGCAAGGTAAGTCCAGATCTGGCCGTCCAGAACCAGATCGTTGAATCTCATAGGGGTATGCTCCTTCAGATACTCTCGGTGCATCCGCCCATATTTTCCGATAGGCCGTTCCTCATGGGGCAGCTTCAAATCCGGGATATAGTAATCTCCAACCAATACGTATTCGATATTGTTGATACTATTTTTGTTTTCCATAAACTTGACCTCGATTTCAAAATTTTTGTCACATCGAGACTCATTGGTGTAGTGGTGGTGTAGTAACGCCATCTGCAAACCTGAAAGCCCTTGATATTACTGGACTTTTTAGAGATTTCTGCAGATATTGCCATGACAGATCATGAGGACTTTAATTTTTCTTTGCATATATTAGTATAACCTCGATTTTCCTTATATTTACTAGGGTTCTAGCCATTTTCTCATAGAACCTTATCTTGGTATATCTTAGCACATTTTACTCTTTCCTGGTAGGTAAAAAGAGTACAAACAAAAGTAAATTTACTCCTTCGTACTCTTCTTACTTTAGGCTATTCCTATATACTACTCACTCGTTTTATTTCCTTTTTGGCATACTCCATGTCCGCCAAAGTCATCTCCTTTTTTAACTGCTCCCTTTCTTTTTCGAGGAAAATGATGGAATACCAGCGGTATATCCGTAACCGGCAGATTGAGCGTGCAAAAAAGCTTTTGAAAAATCTGGATCCGGAGACTTACAAAAAAGGGCCACATGATGTCACACGTTTTATCAAACGTACTTCGTCCACAAAATCCGGAGAAAAAAATTACTGATCAATATACCATTGATCAGTCCGTCATTGAAGAAGAGAAATATGATGGGTTTTATGCTGTTGCAACAAATCTGGATGATTCTGCCAAACATCGAGGATATGTGCTATATGTCAACCTACACGAGTTCTGATGCGTGTACTGCCCTGAATGCAATAACCGGGCTTGGTCTGGACAAAAAATACTATCAGCCAAAAGAACTGAATAAAAATAATTTTGAAGTGATGTCTCCATACAACATACTTTAAGATATCAAAAGTGGCAGAATCCAAGTAAAATCAATGGATTCTGCCACTATACTTTTCTTTAAGTGTCGAAGATGGGATTATATCATAAAAAATGGCGAAGTGCTTATCGTAACACTCCGCCGAAAGCCTAACCGGTTTGAGCAAAAATGCTTGGTTAGGTCTGCTTTACTATTTTATGCAGTTCTGCTGCATTTATACACTTAAATGTGCTTTCCAATCCGCTGGAAGATTCATTGCTGTAAGACTGACTACACCAATATTATTTTGAATCAGCTTATCAAAAGCATCTACAAATACTGTCCACTCCACATCAGATGAACGCAGATACTTCATCGCCAGTAGGATTTGATACAAACCATTATGTACCGGCGGTGGTGTGACTTTATCTACATCGAGAATTTCTGGTGTGGTATGTATGGTTCGATTATAAATTCTGGAATTATGAGCACACATATTACGCAATACAGAAACACCCTGTATCCATGAAGCAAGCATTTTCTGTGATGGATTTACCAAATTTCCTTTTTTCGATTTATATTGGTAATTAGCCGCTAATATAGAATACGAACTTCCAGTACCTGTTTTCAAATTCTTAATTATCTTCGATAGCGTACCAAATGAAAGAACTTCAACAGCTGCCCATACAGGCACCTCTCCATCATGATTGTCGAAATTATGTTTGATAAACACATCGTTAGAGCGAGCAATTTCTGACGCTACAGTGGACATATTCTGCCAATACAGTTTTTTCTCTTTAAAAATCGATGAATCCTGCAAAACAAGTGGTTCTCCGTGTATAAGCAACGCTTCCACTAATCGTACTCTCAAAGCCACCTCGATCTTAGAAATCATTGAAAAAGTTAAAACAGACAATTCCTGATCAAATTGATACAACTTTAAAATATCTTCAAACTTTGTTCCCGAAATATACTTCTTTGTAGCATTATCATATAATTAAAATGAGTATCCACGCAAACGATAAAACCCAACTGACTTTAATGCCTTTTCTACATCCTCACGAGAAGTAATTACCATTCCTGCATCAATATATGATTGTACCTGCTGTGCTATTGTTAATATTTGTTTTGGATATTGATACATAAAACACCCCATAAATAAAAAGTCCCACCGGGTTGCGCATGAAAATCAGAGGCGTGGTGGGTTCTGTTATTATCATTATACAACTTTTATTGCGACTGTCAAGATTCCTTTTTCATTGTGGTGATTTCTGTTAATTTGTACTTGAAAAGAGGTCATTACATATCAGTTTGAGTTTTATTACACACTTTAATTAGAAACCTTCTTTTTTAGCAGTTCTCCTTACATTTTAACAAAAATTAAGCCATTCTTACCGACTACAGCTGATCATATTTTGCCGCACTGCCCTTTGCTTTCTCCACCGGATATTTCGCCTCATTCTGATTCATCTTCATAGTTACGATTTCATCTGCATCCAGCCCCAGCTTGTCCAACAGATTCTGGCTATACACAATAACATCCGCAAGTTCCTCTTTTACATGCTGTAAGTCGTAATCCTTGTCTGACCACTGAAAACACTCCAAAAGCTCTGCTGCCCCGATCACAATAGATTTCGCAAGGCATGCGTAACTATACATTCCGTTTACACCCCGGGTCATCAAAAACTTTGATTGTATATCCGTCACTTGTTTGCGGAAGTTTTTTAAGTTCCTGCCTTTTTGTAAATGCATCGATCCAGTCCATGGTTTCCGAGCTTGCCTGCATTCGAAGCTGTTTGTCCAATATGATGTAATTATTCGTTGCTTTTGCCTGATTCCGATAGTTCTCCAATATCTGTGCTTCCCAAAACTACTCAATCCCACATATATTCCGGGCTTGCCGATATGTAAACATAATCACACAATACTCCGTTTTCGTCGAACAAAAACAGTGCATCGAAGACATCTCCCACTTTATAGGTCACTCCGATTTCTTTGTCCGCTGTGGAAAAATCCGTTATTCCATCCATTTCACCCTCATATGAAGGTTCTTCTGCGAACAATGCCGTCAAATCCTCCACCGTGGTCTGGGCACTTAATTCCGTTGAAAGGTCTTGCGGCAGCACAGCAAATCCCATCTGGGAGTTGGTTCCGGAGCGATAATAGAAAAATTGAATATGTGGAGTATTTGTATTGCAATACAGTCTTTCCTGAAAAATTCCCCGCTCATACCAGGTTCCTATGGAGGCTGTATATGACGTATTAAAGATTCCGCATTTTCCTAAATACCGATAACCGAGCTTCTCATAATCTTCCGCATTGATATCATAATAATCCAGTACTTTCCGGTTAATCGTTGTAATCTCCTGCAGCAGCTCTTCATTCACGCCTTCCACTTCCGTCCAGGATTTCGGCGGTTTTTTGCGGTTGAGAGAGTCTTGAATCATGCTTCCGTCCGGCAAGTGTGATTCTGTCGGCATCTGTGATATTGTCTCCGTTGCCTTTGCAGCAGCTTCCTCTCTTTGATATTTTTCCAGATCCTCCGGCTCTGTCTCTACAGTCACTATTACTCCTTCTTCCGCCGTACTGAGCCGTTCTTCCTGCACTGTTTCACCGTTCCTTGCATCCCTGATCAAGAAAAACAACATTGCGTATAAGCCTAATGCAGAGATGATCGCCAGACCGGCTCTGAATGACTTTTTCTTTCTCCATTTTTCTCTCTTTCCCAGCGGCTGTAACTCTGTTGGTTCGCCCACTCCCGCCATTTCTTCTGAAACTGTTTCCCCTACATCCTCCGATATTTCTTCAGGCGTTCCGTGTTCTTCCTCGTATTTATTTTTCCAGTAAGCGGTCTGTTTCCTTTCATTTTCCAGCATATCTTCATAGGCCTTCTTGACTTTTAACAGATACTCCCGCAGCATCTGCTCCGAAAGAGTCTGTCTGTCGGCAACCGTACCACCGTTGATCTTACTGACAGCATTGTGTACTACCGCCAGATACTCCTTCTCCTCCTGTCTGGTTCTATGAATATAGAATTCTTTATAATAATCATTTTCAAAGAGCAACTGACTGACCAGATTCTGCCACTCCCGGTTCTGCTGATCCTGTTGTTCTTTACTTTCCAGCAACTGTTGAATTTCTTCCCGGATCTCAGCATACCTTTTTTCGAATTCAGTAAGATGATCCTTCTTTTCCTGTTCCAGCTGTTCTATTTTGTCTTTCAGCTGTGGGATGATCTTCGTATTTTTGAAAGATGCGCTCTGATAGTCATCGATCCGTGACTTTGCTTCCTCCAATTCTGTCTTCAGTCCATCGATTGTTGCACTGTATTCTGCTTCTGTCTGTTGCAGCTCCTTATAGATTTCTTTCCGTGACCGGAGTAGTTCGACGATTTCTCCTTTTAACTTTTTCTGTTCTTCTGTGCTGGTAGCATATAAACTCTGATATTTATTGTCTGCCTGGATCCATTTTTCCTGCAGGCGTGTCTTCTGTTCCTCTGCACGTATCCGGATGGTCCGTTTTTCCTCCTCCAGCTGCCGGATCTGTTTCTTCAGAGCATACATTGACTGGGAATTCTGCGCCTTTCCCTCCTGAAGTTCCTCCTGTAACCGGGATATCTCATCTTCCCTTCCGGAAAGTTCCGTTGTCATTTTTTCCACAACAGCAGCATAAGAATTCTGAAGTTCCTGAATCTGTTCCTCCAGATATTTCTTCTCTTCTTCCGATCCCTGATATTTATCATACTCTATATACTGATTGCGTACATTTCCTTCCGGATCAAGCAAAAGAATCCGCCCATGCTGTTTTGTCATTTTATATGCCGGTGCTGCTGCCCTCGGCTTTCTGTCTGGCAGTGCGGAAGCGATCTCCTCTGTGGGCACCATGCGTATTTTTTTCCCGCCCGGTGCTGCGATCTCATAAACGGATGTAATCTTTTCATAACTGAAAGCCGCCGGTCTGTCAGCATTTTCCCCGGCAATACGCAAGTACAGATCCACCATCAGGTCATACAGACAGACAATCATTTCATTATACTTTGCATCGCTTCTCGGAATCCCTGCATGGCAGTATGCCTTCGAAATATCATTCAACGTATGCAGTGTGGCAAAAGCATATTGTCCTATTTGGGAAACAAGCTGTTTTGCATTTTCACCGTACAGATAATGTGATAAGTGTGCGGGCTGCGTTGCATATGGAATCTTATAAAATGCACTGACGTACTGCACATATTGTTCAATCGCATATCTGACGTATTGTGCGCAGGCAATATCCATCACATAAAAATAGGATTCTGCTGACACTGCATATTCCGTCATTTTCTGATAGGCTTCATTCTTCGTATATTCATTTTCGATTTTCAAAAAAGAGAAATTCGACATAGTATTTTCCTTCGTATGCTCTCGCACAATCTGTTTCCCCCATTATAACACAGACCGCACATCCCTGAAAGATGTGCGGTCTGTTCTATGTGTTAATCCCCTTTTGCATATATTTGATACTTTGTGTATCATTTGCTAAATTATATATAATATCTTATAAATTGTCAATAGTCCCCTGTTTTTATGGTCACATAAGTTCACCCTACACTTCCGGTTTTGGTGCACTGTTTCCTCTTTTCTTCTTTGTCATGAAGAAAACCGCAAACGCACCTGCCACAATTGCTACAGCGATCAGGAAAATCCACCATTCTATGTGTTTTTCTTCCTGTGCCGGTGTTGCAACGGTGTCAGTGTCTGCAGACTGCCTATTCTCTGTTTCTGTATCTGCAAGCTCTGGTTCCGCCGCCTTTTCATCGATTACGAGGAGGTAATCGGATGCATGCGTGAAGGTAAGCATCACGCTGCCATCTGCTCCAATCTCCTCTTCACAGATAAATTCCATCTGCTGCGTCTGTTCGTTATAGTAATACAAGCTTGCGTAGAATCCGGCATTCTTCTGATCCACATTCAGGGAAAGCACCGCTTTGAAGCCAAACTCACCATCATAGGCCAGGCTTAAGGCGGTATAGAACCTCTCACCCGTAACGCTGTTTACCACCGAGACCGGAATAAGACCTTCTGCTTCCGCACCGGCCTTCACGCCGAAGTCAATATCCCTCACACTATCCGCAGTCACATCCCGGCCATTGACACTCCATGTAATACCATTTCCCATGTCAAACATAACGGTAACATTCTCTCCGCAGATCAGTTCAAACAGGCGGCCGGGCACCACAGTAGTACCGTTCATATCCACTGTAATCTCGCCGTCCATGGCAGTCTGAGCCACTTCCTCGCAGATGGCATCCCAGCCTTCTCTGCCGTTCCCGCCTTTCATAAAAGGCGCTTCGGTCGTTGCAGGCACAGGTACTCCGGGCCGCAGTACTGAATTACGGTCGTTTTCCCGCCGTACCAGCTGATCTGTCGGCAGCAAATCTTTGTCCTTCTCGACAGTGTCTGTTGTAAGTTCAGAGTCACCTGGCAGATCCGGAGAATTCGTTGCTCCAGTTACCGTCAACGTCAGTGAGAATTCCACCGTCTGATAAAGTTCCGTTTCTTCCGGTATAAAGACCACCGTATACTCCGTGCGATTACTGTCTGCAACTGCAGGCTTTTGCTCCGGTTGCTTCCATGTAAAACTACCTCTTACAGGCAGTTGTCCGTCCGGCAATGCAGATGCATTTCCCCTGCCGTCACCGTACAGAACGCTTCCGCCCGTCAGGACAGCGTCTGCAAGAGAATCTCCCTCGGTAATGGTTGCTGCCACAGGAGCAGTGGCTACATAGGGTTTCGCCTGTGCCACAGTCACGGGAATCTGCTCTGTAACTGTCTTATAATTATTTCCGTCCTCCGGTGTAAATGTCACTTCATAATTCTTTGTTCCGGCAGACAGTACTGTTGTCCGGTTGCTGAAACTCCAGGTACCCGGTACTGTGACCGTCGAATCTCCCACGGTCCAACTGACATTTCCACCTGTCAGTTGCAAGTCTGCCAGTGTCTGTGTCGGATGATAAATGAATTCCGTTCCGGTCACACCGTCCGCTTCTTTTACTGCAGCCGGCAGCTGATCTGCCCGGGGCGTTGCCTTATTCACCGTGATGCTCACACTGTCCGTCCTTGCGATAT
>OQVS01002167.1_pt1 | contig 12791 bp, 13 predicted proteins | sample 1691601 | NCBI WGS metagenome assembly OQVS01 (sample SAMN03418268, study PRJEB22391) | human gut metagenome | biome: human-gut; feature: organic feature; material: feces | host: Homo sapiens | place: Tanzania | collected 2013-01 | reverse complement strand
TCGAACTCACACAGGCCAACGCCCACTACCCCCTCAAAGTAGCGTGTCTACCATTTCACCACATCCGCATGTTGTGAATGATGTCTCTTTCACTTTGGGATTGCAAAGATAGGCATAGTTTTTAGATTTGCAAAACTTTTTGCGAAAATTTTCATAAATTTTTTCAATAGCCTTTATAATATCGTCGAAAATGCCTAAATTTGCGTCCGTTATCCACGAGATGGATACATTAGGTTTTTTTGTTAAATTATTAAAACAGACTTACAATGGCTGTTAAAATTCGTCTTCAGCGCCACGGTAAGAAGAATTTCGCATTCTTCCACATTGTAGTGGCAGACGCACGCTCACCACGCGATGGTCGTTACATTGAGCAGATCGGCTCTTACAACCCTAACACAAACCCTGCAACTATCGTCCTCGATGGCGAGAGAGCATTGGCATGGCTTAACGTTGGTGCAGAACCAACACTCGTAGCCCGTCGTATTCTCTCTTACGAAGGTGTTCTCCTCAAGAAGCATCTCGCAGGTGGTGTAGCCAAGGGCGCTCTTACACAGGAGCAGGCTGACAAGAAGTTCGCTGACTGGAAAGCTCAGAGAGACGCTAAGATCGAGGCTAAGAAACTTGGTCTTGACAAGGCTGCTGCTGACAAGGCAAAGGCTGCTGAGGCTGCTGAGGTAAAGGTTAACGAGGCTAGGGCTGAGGCTCTCGCAAAGAAGAAGGCTGAGGCTGAAGAGGCTGCTAGAAAAGCTGCTGAAGAGGCTGCTGCCGCAAAGGCTGCTGAGGAAGCAGCTGCAGAAGCACCTGCACAGGAGGCTTAATTCCATGTTGGAGGGCATTGATCTGATTCAGGCCGCCAGGATTGTAAAATCGAACGGCACTGATGGGGAAATTCTTATGAGTTTCCGAGATATTCTGCCCGCTGACATTGACATTCACGAACCGGTGTTCATCTATTCCGATGGACTGCCGGTTCCTTTTTTTATCGAAACTCTCGTCCGGAGAGGCACCGACAAGGCATTGGTCCGACTGAACGATATTCGCTCTTTCGAGGATGCGGAAGAGATTGTGGGACAGCCTGTTTATGTCAATGCTGCCTGTTATGAGGATGTGATGGAAGAAGGAGAAGGGGATTTTTCAATGTTGGTGGGATGGAAGCTTTGTGACGAGCATGGTGCTGACTGCGGAACGATTTCTGATTTTGAGGACATTCCGGGCAACCCTTGCCTTTACGTAAATATGGCTTCCGGCGAGCAGGCCATGATTCCGCTCCATGATGAACTTGTCATTGACATTGACGAAGAACACCAGGTGCTTACGATGAAAATCCCTGAGGGGCTTTTTTAGACGTCAGTTACGCGCCCAGCGTCTTTTCGATGCTTTTGGCGATTTCCCCGCATTGTTTTTTGCCGAACTTGTATCGGGCGGATGAGATGAGGAGATAGCCGGCTGCGACGACGAGCATGGCTGCGAGGATTCCGGTGTAGATGGTCATGTTTCCTGTGAACCAGAATGCTGCCAGGAACATTCCGCAGTAGAGGATGTCTGCGATGCGGCTGTTCATCTTGCCATATTTGAGCTCTATACGGTATTTCTGTCGGACATTTCCGGCGGGGGTGCCGTTTTCCGTTTCGGCGGCATTGGCCTTGTCCGTGGCCGTGCTTCCGTTCTTGACTTCTTCGGGACCGTCTTCGTAGATGTCGCAGAGGACGTACCTTGTCTGGATCATTATCGAGTAGTCGGCGAGGATACGGCCGCAGCCGAGGTCGCCGGACTTGACATCAGTCGGGATTGCCGCCAGAACTTTGGCTGCAAATTCTTCGGGTCCGAGCTCCGAGGTAATGTTCAGAACCCTGTCCGTCGTCAGGGAAACGCTGTTGTCAAATTCCATATGATCCGTTGTTTTCAATGTCGTCAGTATCTTGCTCCGGGGTCGCGCAGGTGTGAACGGAATTTTCCGTTGGCCCGCATAAACTTTTGCGGCTTTTCATGCGCTTGCCGGATACGAAAAAAGGATGACTGAATAGCCATCCTTTCTAGTGGGAGCAGAGGGAGTCGAACCCCCGACCCTCTGCTTGTAAGGCAGACGCTCTGAACCAACTGAGCTATGCTCCCAAACTTTTGCTCCTGAACCAGGACTTGAACCTGGGACCCTCTGATTAACAGTCAGATGCTCTAACCAACTGAGCTATTCAGGAATTTGTCACCCGTTGTTTTGTTTCGGGATTGCAAAGGTACGACAAAATCTTTTGTTTCCAAATTTTTTTTGCATTTTTTTGCTAACTTTGTGCAGAAAAGTTCGGAAACAGACTGCAAGAATCATCCCGATAAGAGATATCGCGCTGAAACTTAATCAGTTATGATTTTTATCGTGTTTTAGACATTTTTAAGCCTGTTTTTCGCTATAATCGTTTTAGGAGTGTTGCCTTTAGGAGACACTTGCGTAATCTGAAATTGATATGGATATAGATCTCCTGTCCAAAATGGTCAAGGAACTGATTCTTGACAAAGATGAAGTCTCTCTGCCCGGCGTCGGAACATTCGTCGCCGAGATGGTTCCTTCTGTTTTCTCTGACAAGGGCTATACCATAAATCCTCCTTATAAGAGGCTGAGTTTCAGACAGAAGGGTACTGGAGACGACCGCCTTCTCATCGACTTTTACGCGAGATGCAATAACCTCGATATCGAGACTGCTTCGCGCATTATCCGCGAGTTCCTCCACGAGATGCGTCATGTTCTGGAGACCCGCAAGTCGATTGTCTTCCCTGGACTGGGCAAACTTCGTGCGACGCGAGAGAATTATTTCTTCTTCGTAGCTGACGAAGATCTGGATATCTATCCTGAAGGATTCGGCCTGGAGCCGATATCGTTGAAGACGCACGAGGAGACGCCTGCGGAAGTTTCCGCGACAATGGCGGCGCTTCGCGGAATCCTGAATCCGGAAGAAACCGCTGCGGGTGAGGTCAATGTCAATGTTGCTCCAGATTCTGTTCATGATTTTGTCACTTCTGAGGCCAATGCTGCCGTGAAGATCAATATCCCTGTCCGTGAGGTGCCGGTTTCTGAGTCGGCCGTTGCGCTTTCTGTGGAGACTGAGGTGCCGTCAGAGGAGTCTGACGCCGATGTGGCTGCAGAAAGTCCCGATACAGAGAATGTTGATACTGGAGTCCGTACACCCGAGACCTCTGACGTCGAAAGTGGTTCTGATGTCAATGCCGGTTTAGAGTCCGGACCGGATTCTGCTGCTGACAATGGCGAGGCCGTGGCTTCTGATATTAATGAGATGGCTTCATCTGCTGCCAAGACTGAGGCCGAGGATGCAACCTGTTCTCAGGTGGAGGCAGTTGAGGTTCCGGTTTCCTGTTCTCAGGTCGGTGCGGGTGTTGAACCTGGTGCTGCTCCGTCAGGTATCATTGACAAAGAATCTGGCGCGGATAGTTCTGAGTCAGCGGACAAAGCCATTGACAATGAGCGTTCCGGAGAGGGGATTGATTCAGCTGTTCAGCATGACGAGGCTGTTTCTGCAGGAGAGAAGGTAAGTGATGTCGTTGCCGGAGATGGTGTTGGAGATGCTTCAGTACCAGGAACGGCTGAGAATCCTGCGGCTGGTCAGAAGGCTGATACGGGGTCGAATGTTGTTTCTGTCGAATGTCTCGATACTGCTGTGGATGTTGTGGACGGGCAGGTACATGCGGCTGAGAATCCTGTGGCTGGTCAGAACGTCGAAGAGTCTGCCGTGGCTGAAGATGCTGCCATGGCTGCAAAAGTCGAAGAGTCGGCAGGGGCTGTTGTTGCAGAAGCGGGAGCCGCAGCCACGTCCGGGAGTGATATGCCGGGGACTGCGCAGGGTAATGCGGATAACGGTTCAAGTGAGTCGGCTTCACCGGTGGCCAAACCTGCGTCTGACAAGTCCGACAAGGTCATCAAGACCATGTCAGGCCGTTTTTCCAAGAAGAAGCCGAACTGGCGGAAGGTGCTGAAATGGTCCTGCATAGGCGCCGTTTTACTGGCATTGACAATGCTGCTCGCGTTTATCGCCCTTGCGCACATCGCGCCTGATTTCATTGACAGTATTCTCTACTCTCCCGACGAGCTCCGCATCATCAATTACTAGTGCGGAGATTTTCGTAACCGCACAGACGCTTTCGACGCGCCAGGAGGGCAGTAACCGCGGAGACGCTTACACTGTATGAGCTGGACGGTGCCACGGGCGTCTTTGTAAGTCATTGATAATCAATAGGTATTTATAAGTGGCGTGGAATCGCGGCCTTTTTTTGGTCGAAAATCCACGCCCTAAAATTCAAATATTTGATTTTCAGCTTATTACAAAATCAAGTGTGGCGTCGTCCCGCCGCCCTCGAAATCCACAAAACGTGACCCCAGGGAATAACAATACTCAGGCTCCTTTCTGATATCCTCATAAGACTTGCTCAGAGGATTCGTATGATTATATACAGAGCAATGCCTGCAACTCAGATTGCACCTGTCGGAAATGAAAATCACACTCTGAAGCGGCTTCTTCCTGCCGAAAAACTTGGCACGGGCCCACCACCAGCCAAGATAAGTTAACTGACTTTTTCCCAAATAACATAAATTGCCCGGGGCATGGGCATAAACGAAAAGGACGGCGAACATAAACGAAAAGGTCCCGCCTGCAGGACACAGGCGGAACCCTATCATATGTAGAACCGGATATTATCTTACGCGTATTGACCTTCCGATGCGGAGAGTCGTCCTCGTCGTGATACCGTTCAGAGCACAGAGTTTGCTCACAGTGGTATGATACTTTCTGGCAATAGAACCAAGTGTATCACCGGAGCGGATCTTGTAATACTGTGCCTTGGCAAGCTCGGCGGCACGCGCCGCAGCCTCCTTCTCACGGAGTTCCTGCTCCGCCGCACGGGCGGCATACATGGTCGAGTCCTCTTTCATGATGAGATAATCCTCCTCATCATCGGTAGGGAAGTACTTGCTGCCGGCATTCAGGAACCTCTTCTTCAGGATGAAAAGACGATGACGCAGAGTGCCGGACTCGAAGTCAATGATCCACTGCGGGTCGAAAGCGAAACCGCAATACCTTGTCTCGAAATGCAGATGTGCGCCGGTAGATCTGCCGGTAGAACCGCCGAGACCTATCTGCTGGCCTGCAGAAACCCAATCACCGACATTGACAAGACGCTTCGAAAGATGGGCGTAGAAAGTCTCGAGCCCGTTTTCGTGACGAATGACGACAAGATTGCCGAAACCCTTGTAATACCTTGACATTCTGACCTTTCCTGAGAAGGCGGCAACTACCGGAGTGCCTGTCTTCAGAGGTAGATCGACACCATTGTGCCTGCGTCCGCGACGATATCCGAAAGGAGAATAGACCTTTGTCTGATAAGGACAATGATACCCGCCGAGCGAGTCCACCAGCCACAATGAAATATCATCCTGAAGGTCCTTGACATCCATTCTGTACGGATTCGGAGAAACATCATCCCAATAAGTGTTGTATATCTCCGACTGGAGCGATGAGGAAGGATCCTTGTAGTACTTCCATGTAAAATTCTCCAGCAGCAGAATCTTGACGGCGGGGTTTCCCGTATCAAGAGTGTCAATGGGAGTCGCTGAACTCGGGTCCAGCGATTTGATCGGCTGCAGGGCAGGACGCGGAACCAGAATCGAAGCTCTGCTCTTGCTTATCAATGTATCTTGTTGTTGTGCTTGTGCCCGGACGGAGCCCAAGGCAAGAAGACACACAAGAGAAAGGTTTAAGGTTTTTATAGTCATCGTCATTAAACTTATGTGCTCAAGTTTCGCAAGTGCGGGACACCGCTTATATTCAGCGGGTTTGACAACTTGCGAAACTTGAATTATGTGTGCCGGATTCCTATTCTGCTCCGAATCCGGCTCTGAGAATTTCTTTAACTTCAGCAACTTTGGCGTCAAGAACTTCCTTGGAAGTAGCTTCACAGATGAATCTGAGATAAGGCTCTGTGTTGGAAGGTCTTACATTGAACCACCAGTCAGGGAACTCGACTCTGTAACCGTCGAAGTCCATGAATGCGGTAGGCTTCTCCTGACTTTCGAAATGAGCCTTGATGGCCTCCATGGCACCCTGCTTGTCCTCAATGCGGAAGTTGATTTCGCCTGAGTTCTGGTAACGGGAGATCTTGCCGATAAGTTCGCTGAAAGAAACGCCCTTCTTCTTCATGTCCGCGAGGACGCGGAGAACGAGGATAGATGCGAGAAGACCGCTGTCAGAGTAGAAGAAGTCGCGGAAATAATAGTGTCCTGCGAGTTCTCCGCCCCATACGCCGTCAAGTTCGCGCAGCTTGCGTGCGGCATTGGCCCTGCCGACTTTCCAAGTGAACATCTTGGCACCCATAGGCTCGAGATACTCTCCTACAGCCTTTGAACTTCTTATATCCTGAATTACGATGCCCGGCTCGTGCCTTTCGTCGATGAAATAGTGGCCCAGAACTGCAATCATGAGGTCTGGCGATACGAAGTTGCCCTTCTCATCCACGAACATAACGCGGTCAGCATCACCATCATAGATGACACCTACATCTGCGCCTGTCTTTTTCACGAGCTCTTCCAATGCTACTACGTTCTTATGAACCAGCGGGTTAGGCTCATGATTCGGGAATGTTCCATCCATCTCATCGAAGATGTAGTCGTGGTTTGCCCCGAAAATCTCCTTGGCATAGAGGGAACTCATGCCGTTGGACAGGTCGAATGCGAGTTTGAGGTTGCTGTAGTCGCCCTTGTATTTGAGAAGGAAATCGAGATAGTCCTTGTGGATGTCCTTCAGGAAAACTTTTCCTGGGGTGGCCGCTACAGGAGTCGGTTTGCCGGCATTGATCCAAGCCTCAATCTGTCCGAGTCCGGTATCGTATCCGACCGGCAGGGCGTTCTCGCAGGAGACTTTCATTCCGTTGTACTCCTTCGGGTTGTGTGACGCGGTAATCTGGACTGAAGCCTTGAAGCCGTAGTTCGCGGTTCCGAAATAAACCATCGGGGTAGTGCTGAGGCCGATGTCATAGACGTCAGCACCTGCGTCGGTGATGCCTTTGAGCAGATACTCGTGAATCTCGTCAGAAGAAACACGGCAGTCCCTTCCTACGAGGATCTTGTCTGTCTTAAGAAGTTCAGGAAGGAAATATCCTACTTTGTAGGCTGTATTTTTATCAAAATCCACGTTGTATATGCCGCGGATGTCATAAGCGTGAAATGCTCCCATAACTATTTTATTTTAGTGTTGTAATGTGTAGAAACCTTGCCTTTGGCAATATTCTGTAACTTTCTGGTAATCATTTTTTTGCGAATAGGCGCAATGTTGTCCGTAAACAGGTTGCCTACTAGATGCGACATCTCGTGCTGGACCATTCTGCAGGCGAATTTGTCGAACTTCTCGGTTACCTTCTCGCCGTTCTCATTGTAATATTCCACTGTCATTGACGCAGGCCTGCTCACCTCGCAGTAAATTCCGGGGATACTCAGGCAGCCTTCGGAATAGACCGTTTCCTTCTCGCTTTCCTCGATGATGACAGGGTTCAGCATCGTGCGTTTGAAGTCCTTCAGATAGTCATAGACGTCAGTCATGCCTGTTCCGTCCACTATCAATGCCCTTTTGCTGACGCCGATCTGAGGGGCGGCAAGTCCGCATCCGTCAGAATGCTTGAGGGTGTCCTTCAGGTCCTGCACCAATGCTGCAATGCCTTCCTTGTCGTTCAGGTCAACGTCTTGAGCTTTGGCTCTGAGCACTTCAGAGCCATATAAATAAATAGGTTGTATCATTTCTGTATATCTTATTTTCTTCTTTTCCTACCGGATGCTTTCCTGGACAGGGTCTCGGGAACCGGCACGGACAAATTTTCAAAAGATGTGCCACCTGCAGAAGGTCCGTTGGTGCGGTCAAGGTATGACTGCAGGATGATGGCGGCGCTGATTTTATCCACGGATGCCTTGTCTTTGCGCTCGGAAGCCTTCATTCCGCCGTCAATCATCGCCCTGTGAGCCAGTACTGACGTAAATCTCTCATCTTCAAGCGATACCGGAATGTCAGGAAATGCCTTTGCGAGTTGTTTCAGGAAAACAGAAACGTCTGCGGCAGCTTCCGAAGGTTGTCCGTTCATGTTTATAGGATAGCCGACCACAAACCGTACAATGGTCTCTTGCTTGGAATAATTTTGCAGATATTCTATTATCTTTGCACTTTGTACAGTTTCCAAGGCGGATGCGAATATGCGGAGGGGGTCGCTTACAGCCACACCGATTCTTTTTCTTCCGTAATCTATTCCTATAATTCTGTCCATAATTGTGCAAAGTTAGCAAAAATTGTAATACACTGAATAAAATCGGATAATCAATGCCGTCTCAGAAGCAGCCAAAAGGACCGAAGGTCAAGAATTTCAGGATATCTCTCGTGGATGACATGACGCACAAACAGTTGTGGGTCATAAAGTTTACGCGTACATCCCTGTTCCTGCTCGTCATTTCCGTCGTAACAGTGATAATGGCGGTGTCATATTCATTGATAGCATATACTCCGTTGAGGACATTCATTCCCGGCTATCCTGACGGCCATACGAAGAGGGCTGCAATCACTAATGCCATCCGCATCGACTCTCTCCGCAATGTGATTTATACCTGGGAGTTCTACACTGAGAATCTCAAGAGAGTGATGGAGGGGGCGGATCCTGTTGCCATTGACAGTGTCATCAGGAACACTTCTGCTCCCATGACGTCGGCAGATGAGCGCAAAAAACTGGATGAGAGGGACTCTTTGCTCAGAGAGACTGTTCGTCAGGAGGAGAGGTTCGGTCTTGTCCAGGGTCGTGAAAGAAAGCTTCCTATCGAGGGTGTCCATTTCTTTACGCCGCTGAAAGGTGTTGTGTCTCAGGGATATGATCCTCTTGTGCATCCTTACATTGACATAACCGCTCCTGCGAATTCGGTGGTGATGTCGGTTCTGGACGGAACGGTGATTGGTGCGGGCTGGAGCGATGATTCCGGCTATACGATCCAGATCCAACATTCGAATGACATTGTGTCCATATACAAACATAACCAGAAACTTCTAAAACGGACGGGAGACAAGGTTTCAGCCGGCTCACCGGTTGCCCTGGTCGGCAATACGGGGGCACTCACCACAGGTGACCACCTTCATTTCGAACTTTGGTACAGGGGCGAGGCCGTGGATCCTACTAAATACATAAAATTCTGATGAGATTGAGACATATCGCAGTTCTTGGATCGACAGGTTCCATAGGACGTCAGGCATTGGACGTGGTAAGACAGCATCCGGACAAGTTCCAGGTGGATCTGCTCACGGCCAACAATAGTTCGCAAAGGCTTATCGAGCAGGCACTTGAGTTTCGTCCTGCCGCGGTCGTAATCTGCAATGAAGAGAAATATCAGGAGGTGGCGGACGCACTCCAGCCGCATGATATCAATGTCTTTGCGGGCATGGATTCGGTCTGTGCGCTGGCGGCGGCCACTGACATTGACATAGTCCTTACTGCGCTTGTCGGCTTCAGCGGTCTCAGACCGACGGTGGCGGCGATCAAGGCAGGGAAGATTATAGCATTGGCAAACAAGGAGACGCTGGTGGCCGGAGGCAGTGTCATCATGGCTCTCGCCAAGAAGTACCATGCGCCGATTCTGCCTGTGGATTCTGAACATTCGGCTATTTTCCAGTGCCTTCTTGGGGCCGGGGACAATCCTCTTACGCGTATCCACCTGACTGCATCCGGCGGACCGTTCAGGACCTGGGGCAAGGACAGGATCGCTAAGGCGACCAGGGTCGAGGCTCTCCATCATCCGCAGTGGACCATGGGCGCTAAGATTACCATCGACTCGGCTACCATGATGAACAAGGGCTTCGAGATGATAGAGGCAAAGTGGCTCTTCGACACCGAGCCGGACAAGATCAATGTCGTCGTGCATCCTCAGTCGATTATCCATTCGATGGTGGAATTCGCTGACGGGGCCGTGATTGCGCAGATGGGGCATCCTGATATGCGCGAGCCGATCCAGCTGGCGCTCAGTTTCCCGGAAAGGCTGACATTGACAAACAAGAAGCTGGATTTCACCGAACTTGGTGCCCTTACTTTCGAGAAGCCGGATATGGACAGGTTCCCTTGCCTTGGGCTGGCGTTCGAGGCCATCAGGCGTGGCGGAAACATCCCTTGCGCCATGAATGCGGCAAATGAGGCTGCCGTGGCGGCATTCCTGCAGGACCGTATCCGTATCTATGACATCCCGGAGGTGATTTCCAAGTGTATGTCAGGCGCGGAATTTGTGGCGACGCCGACTTTGGACGATATCTTTGCCACAAACGATGAGATTTATCGCAGAGCGGCGGAGATGTGTGTTGAAAAAAGCATTTAGTGTATGGCGATTTTGATGAAAGTTATTCAGGTCATCCTTGCCCTGTCTATACTCATAACTATCCATGAATTCGGGCATTTCTTTTTTGCCAGGATTTTCGGAATCAAGGTGGATAAGTTCTTTCTCTTCTTCGATGCGGGAGACGTGAAACTGTTCAGCACGAAGACGACGCGCTGGTTTACGAAACTGTTTCCGAAGATGAAAGACATTGATACTGAATATGGTATCGGTTGGCTTCCGTTCGGCGGATATTGCAAGATCAACGGCATGATCGACGAGTCCATGGACATTGACAGTCTCAAGCATGAGCCCAAGCCATGGGAATTCCGTTCGAAACCCGCATGGCAGCGCGCTCTGGTCATGGTCGGCGGAGTGCTGTTCAACTTCATTTTTGCCATCTGCATATATATAGGTATGCTGGCGGTGAACGGAAACTCCTATTTCAGCAACGAGGACAGCCGGATTTATGTCAATGACCTTGCGTATGAGATGGGATTCAGGACCGGTGACAGGATTCTGAAGTTCGATGACTATGTCCCTGAAGATTTCACGATGCTCCAGGCGGACCTTGCAAGGCGCTCCGTGAAGACGGCTACTGTGCTGAGAGACAAGGATACCGTGCTGCTCTATATCGACAGAAGCATGATCGGCGAGGTTCTGAATTCTCCAGGAATGTTCAGTCTGGCGGTGCCATTTCAGGTCGATTCCCTCGCTCAGGGTTCTGTCAATGCTGCACTGAGGCACGGGGACAGGGTGATTGCGATCGACTCCACCAAGGTTTCGTACGTGCAGGACGCGTGGGAAGCGCTTAAGGCCAATGCCGGGAAGGATGTGACTGCTTCTGTCGTCAGAGGCGCTGATACTCTGGATGTTCCGGTCAAGGTGGATACGGCTGGAAGGATAGGAGTCGTGCTCCAGATACCCGGACTGCAGAAGCGTACATATACATTTGCTCAGGCGATTCCGGCAGGAATCAAATACACGTGGGACATGGTGGCAGGCTATACCCGTGACATCAAGCTCGTTGCGACGCCGAGCACCGGTGCCTACAAGTCTGTCGGCAGTTTCATTGCCATCGGTCAGGTCTTCCCCTCAGTATGGAACTGGACGATATTCCTGAACCTGCTGGCGCTGCTGTCCATCATGCTTGGAGTCATGAACCTGATTCCGATTCCGGGACTGGACGGCGGACATCTGCTGTTCATTATTGTGGAGATGGTCACAGGACGCAAGCCGGGAGACAAGTTCCTGATAGTCATGCAGATGATCGGTATGCTGATACTGCTTGCCATCATGGTGCTCGCATTTGGAAATGATATATTCAGATTACTAAGATAAAACAATGATATTATGAGAACGAAAATTTCATGGCAGCCCTTTCTGGCTGTATTCGTAATTGCTGTCATGGCAGTTTCCTGCAAGGGTTCGGACAAGCCTTTGCTCCCTAATATCAGCGGCAAGGCCGGTGAAGTTATTGTCGTAATGGACAAAGACAACTGGGACGGGAACCTCGGAAGCGTCACCCGTGACCTTCTGACCGCGGATTATCCGTTTCTTCCGCAGCGCGAACCGCTTTTTTCTGTTGTCAATGTCCCTCCGACAGGGTTTGCGGACTTGTTCAAGATTCACAGGAATATCCTTATCTATAATGTGTCTGCGGACGTACGCAAGGCCGGTGTGATTTATCGCAATGACCAGTGGGCCTATCCTCAGTGCGTCATTCAGATTTCGGCTCCGTCTGCCGATTCTGCGGCTACTCTCCTGAAGGAGAACGGCGAGAGGGTTGTCAATGCCATCGAGCAGGCTGAGAGGGACAGGATCATTGAAAATTCCAAGAGATACGAGGCTGCGGAAATCGCTCCTGTCGTGAAGGCGATGACAGGCGGTGCCCCTCATTTCCCGACCGGCTACAGGGTCAGGAAGAAGACGGATGATTTCATCTGGATTTCTGATGACAAGCAGTACACGACCCAGGGCGTGTTCGTTTACAAGTATCCTGCTTCCGAGAATGAGAATTTCACAGAGCAGAACATTATAGCGCACAGGAACAAGTTCCTGAAGGAGAACGTGCCGGGTATGTTTGACAATACCTATATGATTACCAATGAAATAGCTGCTCCTGAGACTAAGTTTGTCCGTTTCAGGGGACGTCAGTTCGCCGAAACCCGCGGATTGTGGGAGGTGTTCGGTGATTTCATGGGCGGTCCTTTCGTTTCACATTCCTTCTATAGCCGTGACGGAAAGGATATCATCGTTCTCGACGGCTTCGTGTATGCTCCGAAGTATGACAAGAGGCAGTATCTCAGACAGGTCGAGGCGATTCTGTATTCTTTCGAGTGGCCTGACGATGAGGTTGAGGCGAAGGAAAAATAGTCGCTGGTTCATAGATTTTTCCGTTTTTTCGCAGCGGACG
>OQVS01002165.1_pt1 | contig 12797 bp, 9 predicted proteins | sample 1691601 | NCBI WGS metagenome assembly OQVS01 (sample SAMN03418268, study PRJEB22391) | human gut metagenome | biome: human-gut; feature: organic feature; material: feces | host: Homo sapiens | place: Tanzania | collected 2013-01 | reverse complement strand
ACTCAAGTAACTGCATAACGACGTAAACAGGATCAGCAGCAAAAAGCGCGAGTCCCACCATCCGTAGAACAGGTAACTAACAGCTACCACAAATAGATTTTGCCACCGCAAAGACTTGAAAACAAACCAGTAACCAAAGAAAACCAATGGCAGGAATATAAGGAACTCTATGGAATTAAATAACATAAATATTTAATTTTCAGACTCAAGAATATGTATCATCAAGGCGCAAAGATAAGGAATATCAAGCATTGACCAATAAATATTTCGTATATTCGTAGAACAAATATCGCATGCCCGTAATGGCACCTATGCTTCCGCCAATAGCTGCAAGCGATAGCAAAGTCCTTTCCGAAATACGTCTTTGCGATTTTCTCGCCCTTCGTTTGTCTGCCCCGTAAAGCAGACAAACGCCCAAATATTGACCGCAATCAAATAAATCGCAATGTATTTCATTGTTTTGTCAGCCTTATTTCAAATCGGCTTCTTTGAAGTCGGCTTTCTTTTCAGTCTCATCAATGAACCAATTCACATATTCGGGCAAGTCCGTCAAAGGATAAAAGCCCTCTTCTTCCGGATTGCTGCCGAGAGGACAGATTTCAAAATATTCCAAGCTCGTTGCCGCATCATATTCTCCCAACATCTCCTCCAAAAGGGAGTAAACCGCCACAAGCAAGTCCTCATCGTCTTCCCTGCCGTCCTCCAAGGCAATACGCAAACCCAACTTCCCTTTTTCCTCTTCGCTTTCCAAAGGAAGAAACCACAGATTTTTGCTGTTCAACCGGTATTTGCCGAAAGTAATGCTCACATTCTTTCCCTTCGCAGGCTTAAAGGCAATGATTTCCCAAAAATCCAATATGGGAGCTTCCTCACAAAGTTCTTCCACATAGCCGAAAAACTCCACATCCCCCTCTGCCGTGAAAGTCAAAGTACGTCCCTTCTCCGTCAAATCGCCCAAAATAAACTCCAAACCCTCACAATATTTCTTCAAATCACCGTCCAATCGTTTCAACAACTTATCCGCTTCCGCCTTATCCAAGGAATCTATATCCATCAGCAAGTCCTTGTATTCCGTAAACGCTTTCCAAAATTCTTCTGCACTCATCAGTCTTTCCGTTTTAGTTGAATAATATCTCTTTTACCTCTTTTATACTATGTGAGCCTCGATTTCCAGCCTCACACCATATTTCTCGTAAACTGCTTCGATAACCTGCTTTGCAAAAGCCGCAATCTCTTTACCCGTAGCACCGCCGTAGTTCACCAATACCAAAGCCTGCTTGGCGTGCATGCCCACATTACCGAACCTTTTGCCCTTGAAGCCGCACCGTTCTATCAGATAAGCCGCCGAAAGTTTCACTCCCTTATCCTCTTTGAACGAAACCAAATTTTCATCTTCCGCTTTCATCCTCTCGAACACCTCTTCGCTTACGGTGGGGTTCTTGAAGAAAGAACCGGCGTTGCCAAGCACCGTTACGTCCGGCAATTTGGAATTTCTCAAATCCGTAATCATATCGCACATTGCCAAAGGCGTCAAATTCTTCACCTCTTTATCCTCCAACATTCTTGCAACCGCCGCATAGCCTGTCTGAGGCACGAAATGCTTCCGCAGACGGAAAACAACGGAATAAATCAACTCGTTTCCGTTTCCCTTCTTCCAACGGGAATAACGGTAATCGAACTTGCAGTCTCTTGCATTCACACTACGCATTTCCCCTGTCGCCATGTCGAAACACTCGACCCGTTCTATGTAATCCGCAACCTGCACACCGTAAGCCCCTATGTTCTGCACCGGAGCCGCACCCACGGTTCCGTAAATGGCAGCCAGATTTTCCAAACCGCAATACATCTTCTCGCAACACCACCTCACGAACTCCCTCCACACTTCACCCGCTGCAACTCTCAGCACGACAAAATCCTCATTCTCTTCCAATACCTCGATACCCCTGTTGCAAACCCTCAAAACGCAACCATCGAATACTTCTTCGGCAAACACCGTATTGCTTCCTCCGCCCAAAATTCTCAAACCGCCTCTTCGAGCATACAATTCTTGCACCATATCGAAATCCTCCGCACCCTTGAACTCCGCATACTCTCTTGCAACGCAGTCTATCGAAAACGTATTGAACTCCTTCAAACTCTTATTTGCTTCCGCCATCATATTAAACACTTGAAATACCATGGCAAAGATACGAATTATTTCCCTACCTCCGCAAAAGCACGAAACAAGCCCGCGGAAAGCCACTCTGCTTTGGCGAAACGCCGTTCGGATTTTCAATTTTCAGGATAAAGTTTCCGTCGAGGGGTTTTTGTCGGAATTTATTCCCCGCATTTCTTTCATGTACTTTGTTTTTTGTACCTTTGGCGGCTGATTTGAAATTGAAAAATTATACTTTATGATGAAGAAAACAGCCTTGTTGGCGGTTATGGTGCTGTTTGCCTGCCATTCGTTCGCACAGATTTTTATAGGAAAAGACGCTTCGGAGAACGGAAAGTTCACCGTGAAGGAGTCTTTGACGGATTTATCCGTTTCGCAGACTTTTTCTTTTCTTGAAGTAAAGGATACGTTGATGGGAGGGGAGCGTTACTGCTACCTGAACATGGGAGAAAATTTCGTAAGTGCCGGAAAAATCGCACAAGCAGACCTTCCTGTTTTTACTTATTTGATAGAGGTGCCGTTTTGTGAAGATGTGGTGATTGAGGAGACGGCAAGAGGAAGCCGTGTCTTCTCTTTGGCGAAAGGCATCAAAGTAATGCCTAAGCAAATATCCCAATCCAAGCAGAATGAAGAGGTGCCTTTTCAAGTGAATGAGGGCTATTATGCCCGTAATTCTTTCGGTGCTTCGGAGCGTGTTTCGATAGAACTCATGGGAGTGATGAACGGTGTAAGGCTTGCTAAGTTGACGGTAAGCCCTTTGAGGTATAATCCTGTCGAAAATAAAATAGAGTTCGTCGAGGGCTTGGATTATACGATTAAGTTCGTAAATCCCGACTACGCAAAGTCGCTTTCGTTGAGGAAGAAAACGGGAAGACGTTTCGCAGACTTCGTTTCCGGACGAACGATGAACCCCAAGAATGTATCGGCAAGCGTGAATGCAAGCAACGTGCAGCGTCCGTATAAAATGGTCATGGTATCGGACAGAATGTTCGAGCAAGCCATCGAGCCTTTCATCAAATGGAAAACGCAACAAGGCTTCGAGGTCGTAACGGTTTATACCGACAGCATAGGCACAAGCAGAACCGAAATAAAGAACTATCTGCAAGCTCTTTGGGATAACGCAACGGAGGAAAACCCTGCGGCGGATTACCTGTTGCTTTGCGGAGATGTGGCACAGATTCCGGCGTTCGGAAATGCCCATCCTACGGATTTGTACTATGCAGAGTACACAGGGGATATTCTTCCCGATGTTTTCTACGGTCGTTTCTCGGCTTCAACGGTGGAGCAAATGCAGGCGATAGTGGCAAAGACCGTAAGTTATGAGAAATACGAGTTTGCGGACGATAGCTTCTTGGATAAGATACTTTTGGTTGCAGGTGTGGAAACGAGCGGTATTGCTCCGACATGCGTCAACGGGCAAATGAATTATGTAAAGCAGTATTTTGACGGTTTGGATACTTCGGTTTACTACAATCCTTCTTCCGGAAACCATGTTTCGGAGGTGAAAGAAAAACTCAATCTCGGACAAGGTTGGGTGAACTATTCGGCACACTGCGACGAGAAGGGTTGGTATTCTCCTTCTTTCCTTGTAAGCGATGTAAGAAGCATGACGAACACGGGCAAATACGGCTTTTTCATAAACAATTGTTGTCTTTCGAGCAAATACGACGAGGCGGAGTGCTATGCGGAAAAGCTTTTGAGAGCCGAAGACAAAGCAGCCGTTGCCGTAATCGGCGGCAGCGACTATACATATTGGTATGAAGATTTCTATTGGTCTGTCGGAGCGAAGACGCCTACCCTCAACCCTGCATACGATGGCAACATGCTCGGTTCGTATGACAGAATGTTCCACACAAACGGGGAGTCGTTCGACAAATGGTACGTAACGGCGGGACAGATGACGCAGGCAGGCAATCTTGCCGTCGAGTTATCGAATTCCGATAAAAAGGAGTACTATTGGGAAGTCTATACTCTTATGGGCGATCCCTCACTTATGCCATACGTAGGACGTGCCGACAGCTTCGATGTAGTCATTCCGGAAGCCTTGCCGATAGGAATAAACAGTCTAAGCCTTGATAACCTCCCTGCTTACACATACGTGGCTTTGAGTATCGATGATGTGCTGATAGCAGCCGCACAGGCGGATGCAAACGGCAGTCTCGTCTTGGAGTTCGAAGCCTTGACGGAGGAGGCTGAAATGAAAGTGGTGATGAGCAAACAGTTTTACAGACCGTTTATAGGCAGCATAGATGTGGTGGTGCTTGATGAACCGTATTTGAAATTGTCAGACATAACGTTCAAAGATACCGAGACAGGAATGATTGTCGATAAGCTGCAAGCCGATAAGCAATATTCCATAAGCATGCAGGGACAAAACATAGGAACACAGACATTGCGTAATGCAACGATACGCTTGGAATTGCCGGATAGTACCTACATGACAAGCAATGACCGCTATCAGGTCGGCAATGTGAACGCGGAGCAAATCGTGGAACTCGACGGATTGTTTACGATAAAGACCTACGCCGCTCTTGTAGATAAACTGCCTCTTGCATTCACCTTGCACATAGAGGGAGAGGATTATGACAAAAGCATAACGGTCAGAAAACAAATAACCGCACCTGTTTTGGACATCAAAAGCATCAATGTGCAAACGCAGGAGGAGAGTGGTTTGAAGAGAATAGACTTCACGCTTTCCAATACCGGCAGTTTGAACGCACAGGAAGGCGTGGCATCGATAGAGAACCGCAATTCGGCGATTTCCGTCGAAGGCAACATGGAAGAAAACGTATCTGCAATTTCTTCCGGCGACACTTGGAGCGGCAGTTTCTTTTGCAGAACGGAAGGGAACGGAGAGATGCAATTCGCAATCGATTACACGGCAGGAGGATACAGCATAAAGAAAGTGTTTACGGTCGATATGACAAGCAGAATAGAGAACTTTGAAAGCGGAACATTCGCACAACAATGGCAGAACGACGTAAACTTCCCTTGGATAATCGATAGCAGTGCGGCACATGGCGGCATATTCTCTGCTCGCTCCGCTCAAATACCGAATAATAAAAGTTCTATACTTACAATCAACACTAATGTTGTGGCAGATGACTCTGTTTCGTTTTATGTCAAGGTATCTTCCGAAAAGAATTACGACTTCTTCAAATTCTATATAGACGATGTGGAAAAAGTATCCCTTTCCGGAAACACAAGTTCGGCGTGGAAATATAAATCATTCCCTGTAAGTGCCGGCGAACATACTTTCAGATTCGAATATGTCAAAGATTATTCCGGTTCTGACGGCTCGGATGCTGCATGGATTGACGATGTAAGACTTCCATTGCAGGGGTCTTGCGTAGGCTTGGTGTCTGTCGCAGCAGATAATGTAGTGATTGCACCAAACCCTTCGGACAAGCAGACAAGCATATCGGGACTTGAAGGCGATACCAAGATATTCTTGTTCGACGTGAACGGAAGAAAAATCCAAGAGATAAGAACCTCATTCTCTTCTACCGTTATAAACACCGAAAATCTGCCTGTCGGAACCTATTACATCTGCATAGAAACAAACAATAACTTGATTACAAAGAAACTGATAATAGCAAGATAACAGCAAAATGAATTCGGATAGCATAGCAAACGCCGTAACCGATTCCGTATTTATACCTACGTATATATATAAGGAAGAAGTAACTGCCGATTCTTTGGTGGAGAATATAGACTTTCAGAACTATGTTATCCGAATTTTGAATGACTCCTTTCCCTATCTCGAATACAGACCTTGCCTTTTGCAAGAGAAAACTTATTTCTTCAATCGGAACATGAAGCTCGAAGCAGCGGATGCAGGCAATGCAAGTCCGGATTGGACATTCCTTTTGTTTTTCGCATTATTCGCCTTCATCGCCGTTTTGTTTCGTTTCTTTCGTTACCGCAGTTTCGAGATTTTGAGAAGCTGTTTCTCGAACAAAAGTTTTGAAATAATGACCAAATCTGCCAATACCCTGCTTTATCCGGCTTCTTTTATCTTTTTCCCGCTCATATCTTTGCTTGCATATTCGGGAATAAAATACTTTGAAGTTCCAATCGGGATAATGGGAATAAAGCCTGCCGATTGGCAGATATTTCTCGGTATTCTGATATGCAGCATGGCTTTTATAGGCATCAAATTGCTGTTCGTGAAATTCTTCGGTTCTCTTTTCAGAAACAAGGATATATCGAAGTATTACATCTTGAACCAACTGACTTATTGCTTCCTTGATGCTCTTATATTGCTTCTGCCGATAGCACTATCGCTTTTCACGGTGCAATATCAGAGAGAATATTGCATAATCGCCTCATGCGGAATCTTTGCAATGCTTAGCATTGTAAGAGCCGTCAGAGGGCTGTGTTTGGTTTTTAGCTTCTCAAAAGTCTCCCGAATCTATTTATTTTGTTACCTTTGCATCGTCGAATTTTTACCTTTGTTCATCGTTGCAAAGGTCTTAATTCCGAAATAAATCAAGTATTTATGGCAATAGCTGCAAGCATTAAAAACATTCTCATTTCACAACCTGCACCCGCAGATATAGCAAAGTCACAGTACAAAACGTTAATAGATAAGTATGGCGTCAACCTTACTTTTTTCAAATTCTTCGACGTGGTCGGAGTAACGACAAGAGAGTTCAGAGACTCCAGAATAGCATTGCTCGATTACAGTGCTGTGATTATGACCAGCAAATTGGCGGTCGATAACTATTTTCGCCTTGCAAAAGAATTGAGAGTTACCATTCCTGAAAGCATGAAGTACTTCTGCATAAGCGATACCATAGCAAACTATCTCCAAAACTACGTTCAGTATCGCAAACGTAAGATATTCTATGGCAAGATAACCTTTTCGGACTTGGTGGAGGTAATCTTAAAACACAAAGACGAAACTTTCCTTTTCCCTTGTGCCGAAGACTCATCTTTGGATTACTTCAAGCTCTTGGAGCAATCGAAGATACAATTTCAGAAAGCAGTGATGTACCGCTCCGAAGTGAAGGATTTGTCATCAATAAACATAAAAGACTTCGACATGGTGGCGATGTTCAGCCCCATAGGAGTGAAATCTTTCGTCCATAACTTCCCCGAAGCAAACAACGATAACATTTTGATAGCCGCTTTCGGTGCAACCACACAGGCAGCTTTGAAATCAGCCAAACTAAAGACCTATATACCGGCTCCAACCAAGGAATACCCTTCCATGGTCATGGCAATAGATAAATTTCTTTCCCTTTCACCAGAGGAAAGAGAGGAATGGATGAAGGAGATAGACATTCTAAGCAAGAAAAGAGTTCCGAAGAAAACAACCATAGACAAAACCGCAACAAAGAAAGCAACCTCCAAAGCCAAGACCGCCGCAAAGCCGAAAGTCGTCAAGCCAAAGGTCAAAACAGAAAAAGATGTTTGAATTTTCCAAACGTGAAAGGCTCGTAAGCCATGGCGAAACGGAACGCCTCTTTCAAAAAGGCGAGAAATTCATGGCTTATCCTTTCAGTGTACGGTACATGAGCCTTGCTGCCGAAGCGGGAAACATATCCGTTCTCCTTACTTCACCCAAACGCTATCAGAAACACTCCGTTTGTCGTAACCGTGTCAAGCGGTTGCTTCGGGAAAGCTATCGCTTGAACAGCCGAAGCCTGAAAAACTTTGTGAAGAATAATCCCCAAAGATTGGTTATATCCGTCAGCCTTGTCTCCAAACAACTTCCCACATACAGCCTGACGGAACATAAAATGAAAGAAATTCTCTCCGCTTTGGAAGAAAGATTGAATGAAAACCCTGCTGAAAAAAATTCCTGAGTACATTCTCATCGCACTTATACACTTTTATCAGACAGCCATCTCACCACACACTCCTGCCGCTTGCCGATTTACACCCACCTGTTCGCAATACGCCTTGGAAGCGATAAAAAAATACGGAGCATTCAAAGGAAGCCTGCTTGCCATAAAACGCATAATTCGCTGTCATCCTTGGGGCGGCAGCGGTTACGACCCCGTACCATAATACAAAAGACCTTCGTCGCATTGATTTTCCGATAAGGAAACATTTGGTGTTCGAGTTGCCGGACTTAAAGCCGATTTGCATCATCAAATCGACCGGATTACAAATCCTTGTTTCTATTTCCCGAATACAAAGCAGTAAAGCAAAACCGCCGAGTCGGAAAAGGCTTCATCTTGGTTTGAACTTTTTTATCGAAATCGGCATTTTTTCGGAGTGCAAAATAAGGTTTGCAGAGAACCGTACGGAGTTTCGTTGTACAAAATCGGTGTTGGAGAAAAATGAAACGCCGAAAAAATTTTGGCGAACGGCGTTTGGCGAAAATAAAGCGGCGAAAGAATTTTTTCTTTCGCCGCTTCATCTCGGCAAAGCTGTATTTGAATTTTATCATGTCCGAAAAGGAGATTTGTCATCAGTGAATTTATATGGGTTTCGTGCCGGTTTATGGAGATGAATTTTGTATCTTTGCTCTCGCTTTGCCAAGGATTAAGTGTGCAAAGTGGTTGAGTGAAATTTATTGTTTAATAGCGTTTGCTGTTTGTTCTATTCAAATTGGAACCTGAGAACTTCTAATATGCAGAAGAAACAAACAAGTGCAACGCCTGCGTTATGCGTGGGCTGTCTTGTCGTTTCTTCCGGTTTTCTCAGGACCGCAATTTGAGCAAGTACCGCCCACGTTTTGCGTTCCCGAGAGAACCAAATTGAAAGAAACGATAGCGACGCACAAAGCAAAAGCTATGTCAAAAAGTTTGATAGAGGAGCTGCCGCGTATAGCCCGCGAAGGACGCAGGGAGGCGGAGCGAGCCTTGGAACGCATGGTTGCAGGCAATAGAGTGAGCCTGCAGACCAATGAAATGGTGTTACCCTGCAAGGATGAGAGCGGTTTTTGGAGGGGAATGAACTCGCAGGAAACCCAAAGCGGAAAATACAATCGTCTTATTTATGGAGATAATCTCCTTTCCATGCAGGCATTGCTTGCAGGCGACGAAAGCAGCGGATTGGAACCTTTGAGAGGAAAGGTAAACCTTATCTACATCGACCCGCCATTCGACAGCAAGGCGGATTACCGCACAAAGATAACTCTGCCTCACAATCAAATTACGCAGAAGCCCACCACCTTTGAGCAATTCGGCTATTCCGACCTCTGGCAAAAGGGAACGGTGTCCTATTTGGAGTATATGTATCCGCGGTTGGTGCTGATGAAAGAATTGCTTTCCGAAACCGGCAGCATATATGTGCATATCGATTGGCACGTAGGGCATTATCTCAAAATTCTTCTTGATGATATTTTCGGCAAAGAGAATTTCAGAAATGAGATAGTGTGGATTTATACCCGTATGGGAACGAAAGGACAAAAAATATTCTCACGAGCCCACGATAATGTTTATTGGTATTCGAAGAATAACAGTTGGATATTTAACCTTGACGAAGTAAGATTACCTTACAGTGAAGGAAGTTTGGCAAGACAAGGGTATCAGTTGAATCGATTGGGAAGTGGTATATCAAAACAAGGCGTTACTGTTTTGAATAACATAGGTAAATGTCCGGAGGATTGGTTTGATATTCCTTATTTAAGGGGAAATGAAAGGGTTGATTACGCCACTCAGAAACCGGAAAAGCTGCTTGAACGGATAATAAAAGCTTCTTCAAATGAGGGAGATTTGGTTTGCGATTTTTTCGGCGGTAGCGGAACGACGGCGGCTGTGGCTGAGCGTTTGGGCAGACGCTGGATAACGACCGACATAGGCAAGCCTGCATGCCTTGTGATGAGGAAACGTTTCATAGATATGAACGCAAAACCTTTTCTTTATCAAGCAATAGGCGATTACAACAAAGAGGCATTCACCTCCGGCAAGCAATTCGGCAAAATAGGAGACCTTTGCGAAGTTCTCTTAAAGCTGTATGGAGCTTTGCCTTTCACCAAAGAAGAATGTTCCGACAGGCATTGGGGAAAGATAAAGGGCGGAAGAACCTTGGTGTATGCCGATTCGCCTAATGTCATCACCAGTAAGGCGACAATCAAGCGGGCAGCCGTGGCTTGCAAAGGCTTCATGGGTGTCGGTTGGAGCAAGTGCGTGGTTTTGGGTTGGAACTTTTCGTTCGATATATCGCAGGCAGTGGAGCAGTATAAGGACTGCGTGGACGTTCTTGCCGTGCCTCCCGATTTGTTGGACAGGCTCCGAAGAAACGGATTGGACAAATTGATAAACTCCGGTAATATTCGCTTCACCTCTTTGCAGTATCTGACGTTGAAAGAGGCGGTTTTGCAGTCGTTTAATGAAGAGGAAGATGAATTGAAGGTCGTTTTGGAAAACTATATTCTGCATTCGCCGGACTGTATCCCGCTTGACGATAAGGACAAAGTCGTTTTGGAAGAAATAATGAGCAAAGACCCGCTGGCTTTGATTGAATACTGGAGCATAGATCCCGATTATGACGGACAGACCTTCCGTTCGCTTTGGCAGGATTACCGACAGAATACTGAGAATGACCAAGACCCTTTGCATTGTGTCTATTCCGCTACCATAAGAGTGAAGAAGAAAGACGAAAGAAAGATTTGTGTCAAAGCGGTTGACGTATTCGGTTTGGAGAGCATGGTGATTAAAACGATTAAAGCGAAGTGAGATGAAAGGAGAATTGTCTTTGAAATTGGCGAAAAGACTGAGCGAGATAGTCAAAAGCGAATTCGAGAGTGGTGAAATGCTCGAGAAAGTAAGTTCGATTACGAAAGAGTTATTGCGGTTTTGGTTTTGCGAACCATTTACGGACTTGCGGGAGGTTAATTTCCACATCGGACAGAAGCAAAGCATTCTTAACGTGATTTACTTGCACGAAGTGTTGAAGGTAAACAGTGTTTATGATATTTACAACACCATTGCACCGGAACTATTGCAGGATAGTTGTCTGTTCGGTGAGCAGAACCTTTTGCCTTCTCTCGGAAAGGAAAGTTATGATTTGCCCAAGTATCTTGTCAAGATGGCAACCGGCACAGGTAAAACATGGGTCATGCATGCTCTTTTGGCGTGGCAGGTGCTGAATTGCAGGCATGAAGAGGAGAGAAGCGGCAGGTTCTCTTGCAATTTCCTTATTGTGACTCCGGGAATTATCGTTTACGAACGCTTGTTGGACGCTTACAAGGGACGCTTAACGTCAAACGGAACGGAAAGAGACTTTTCCACGAATGACTTTATGCGAAACAAGGAGTTGTTTCTGCCCGAAGGCTATCGTGAAGAGATGTTTGCGTTCTTGCAGAACAACACCGTGAGCAAGGACGAGGGTATTGGTCGCAAAGCTACGGGCGGAGGCTTGATTGCTTTGACTAATTGGCATTTGTTTACGTCGGATAAGGATAAGAGAAAGACAAAAGACGCATCGGGTTTGGTCTCGGACTTGCTTCCGACGCGTCCGGGTATCGCTGCGGGCAACAGTCTTGAAAGTCTTGATGCCGAATATTTGCGTGGAACGGAAGTAGAGTTCCTGCAATCCTTGCCTGATTTGGTCATAATCAACGATGAGGCTCATCATATACACGACGATGATTTGCAATGGCAAATAGGCTTAAACAAAATCATGTCGGGCGAGAACAAACAGAGGGTTCAGATCGATTTCTCGGCTACACCTTACGTTGTCAGGGGCAGTGGCAAGAAAGAAAACAAGATGTATTTTCCTCATGTGGTTTCAGACTTCGCTTTAAGTACTGCCATAAACGAGGGTTTGGTCAAGATGATAAGCCTCGACAGGCGAAAGGAGTTGACAAACTTGGAAGACTTGAACTATTCTGCCGAAAGGGACGAGCGAGGCAGGTTCTTGTCATTGAGCGCCGGGCAAAAAATGATGTTGAAAGCAGGACTGACAAGGCTGAATATCTTGGAAGAGGGCTTTAACGGCATCGGAAAATATCCTAAGATGTTGGTGCTTTGCGAGGATACCGAAGTGTCGCAAGCTGTCTTTGAATTCATGACCGGTGTAGAGGGTTGCGGTTTGGAACAGGAAGAAGTGGTGAGGATAGATTCCGACAAGAAAGGCGAGGTTTCAGAAGGAGAATGGAAAGAACTTAAAGAGAAGTTGTTCAATATCGACAAGCACAAAACACCCAAGGTTATCATTTCCGTGCTTATGCTCAGAGAGGGGTTCGATGTAAACAACGTTTGTGTGATTGTGCCTTTGCGTGCTTCGCAATCCAATATCCTTTTGGAACAAATAGTAGGCAGGGGATTGAGGCTTATGTTCCGTGAGCCGGAATACCGCAGCACGAAAGCGGAAATAAGAAAGGCTTTGCTCGATAAGGAAACCCCGGGTGCGTATTACGATATTCTCTTCATCATAGAGCATCCCAAGTTCATAGAGTTCTGGGAGAATTTGGAGAGTGAGGGTATCGGTATAGGCGAAGTGGAAGATGAAAGCCCGCAAGGCGGTTCGGTAACGGGCGATGTGATAAGCGTGGGTTTGAAAGAGGATTACGAAAGGTATGATATGTACATTCCGAGAATTATAAGCGAGAGTGAGGAGGAGATATGCTTTGATGAGGTCGATATAAGCGGCTTTGAGCAGTTAGAAAACTACTCTTTGCAGCAGTTGCAGCAGATTATGGCAAAGAAAGGGGAGGAGTTCGTGTCGCATGATGTGATTT
>OQVS01002163.1_pt1 | contig 12799 bp, 12 predicted proteins | sample 1691601 | NCBI WGS metagenome assembly OQVS01 (sample SAMN03418268, study PRJEB22391) | human gut metagenome | biome: human-gut; feature: organic feature; material: feces | host: Homo sapiens | place: Tanzania | collected 2013-01 | reverse complement strand
TTAGAACCCGTCATAATGAATTGTCCAAACTCATTTCGTTTATCAACCATAGCTCGTACCGAATCCCATAGAACGGGAGCCTCCTGCCATTCATCTATAAGACGTGGTGTGTCGCCAGCCAACAGAAGTGAAGGTTTCACTCTAATAGTAGCTTGGTATTTGTCACGCATGTCAGGGTCCTGTAGTCTGATAGTGCTGTTTGCCTGTTGCTCTGCAGTTGTTGTCTTGCCACACCATTTGGGACCTTCTATGAGTACGGCTCCAGAAGAGGCGAGTAGCAAACTTAAATGCTCATCAGCTGTTCTTTTGAGGTATTCCATATCTTTTGTTGTATGATTTATTGCAAAGGTACTGATTACTTTTGAATTCTGCAAGTTGCTTGGTGTTTTTGTGGTATTTTGTTTGGTGTTTTTGTGGCGTTCCGTTTGGTGTTTTTGCGGTGTTTTGTTTGGTGTTTTTGTGGTATTTTGTTCTTTCGCAGTGTCGGTGGTGAGTATTTTTCACCAAGTTGCTAAATGAACGTAATATTCACTATGTTATACGAGATAGTGATGTGTAAATTCTATGAACGTTACGCAGGGCATAATGAGAAAGTGCAACGCTGCGTTGCACTTTTGCCGTGGTCACATAATATGTTGCTTTTGAGCAAAGGATTAGATGATGATGCAACTCTCTATTATGCACAAGAAACTATGGATTTAACCCTGTGTAAGGAGGTTTTGTTAATCCTTCGGAATTAGTTTTGTAGCTGTTTGTTAGTGAGGCCCTGTGGCTTTCTGAAAAAGCCACAGGGTTATAGATTATGGTGCTTCTTTCGGCATTCGGCACATTCGCCTTTGACGACAAATGACAGGGAGTGGGCATGGAAACCTTCGGGGAGCTTGATGTCGTGGATGTGGACGTTGTCGAGGCAGAACGAACGCTGACACGACTCACAATAGAAGTGGACGTGGCTGTCGTTCATGTTGCATGCCCCCTCGCTGTGGCAAAGCTCATAGTTGAGGATGCCACGCCCGTCTTCAAAGGCATGCACCACGTCGTGCTCATGGAACAGGGTGAGCACACGGAAGATGCTCGACTTGTCCATCGACAGTTGTAGCGACTCTATGTCGGCAAGACTTGCCGGGTGGTCAAGTCCTGCCAGAGTCTTGTATACAAGGATGCGGTTTGCCGTTGGCTTCACCCCCTTGCGTTCCAGTCTTGATGTTATCTCTTCGCTGTTCATCGTTAGAATTATTCCTCCACTACCTCAACAGTCATGCTGATGTCCTCCTTCGGACGGTCGCCGCGTAGTGTCTCGCAGTTCTGGATTTTCTCTACAACGTCGAGTCCCTCTTCAACCTCTCCGAACACGGTGTACTGGTTGTCGAGGAACGGTGTGCCGCCGATGGAAGAGTATGCTTCGCGTTGCTCGTCGGTAAAGGCAGGCTTGCCCTTTTCGAGGCTTATGGCTTTCGTTTCGGCAATAAGCTCGTCCTGCAGCTCCTGCAGACCGGCACGGTCGCGGTTGCGGCGCAGCTGCATAATCTTGTCATGGCTCTCCTTGGCAAGCTGGTTGAAGATAGTCTGTTCCTGCTGCATCTCAAGCTGTTTCTCCATCTGTCGGAGTTCCGCAGACTTGTATGTCTTTCCCCATACGATATAGAACTGGCTGCCGCTGCTCTCGCGGTCGGGGTTCACCTCGTCGCCAAGGCGTGCTGCACTCAGGGCGCCACGTTTGTGGAAATATTTAGGATATACAAATTCGGCAGGAATGGTATAGTCGGGACCTCCCGTGCCGAGCATCTTTCCCTTCGGTGCTCCTTTACTGTCGGGGTCTCCGCCCTGTATCATAAAGTCCTTGATGACACGGTGGAAGAGCGTGCCGTCGAAGTAGCCTTCTTTGGCAAGCTTCAGAAAGTTGTCACGGTGTTTGGGTGTCTCGTCGTAGAGGCGTACAAGAATGTCGCCTTCGGTAGTCTTGATTCTGATCTTTGTCATAATATATTGTTTTTTTAGTTTCTTCTTTTCCTCGTTAACTTGTCAACTCGTCAACCTCTCCTCGTTAACTTGTCAACTCGTTAACTTGTCAACTTGTCAACTCGTTAACTTGTCAACTCGTTAACTCGTCAACTTGCCAACCATTATCTCCGCAGCATTGTCAGGAGCCTTTCTGTCTCCGAGGATAGCCTTGATGTCGGCATAGCCTTGCAGCATGGCGCTTCTCTCCTTTCCGTCGGGGATGATGCTTTGCAGTTCCCTTGCGATGTTGTCTTCAGAGAACGTGTCGGCAACAAGCTCCTCCACCACGGTGCGGTTGGCTATAAGGTTCACGAGAGAGATGTATTTCACCTTCAGCAAGTGGCGGCGCAGGAAGGCAATGACCTTCGGTATGGGAGTCTTGTAGCACACCACCTGCGGCACGTTGAAGAGTGCCGTCTCCAGCGTTGCCGTACCGCTCGTCACGGCAGCAGCCCTTGACTGGCTGAGCAGAGCGTAAGTCTCTTCAAATACGATCTTTACGTCCTGCCCGTTGATATAGGAATCATAGAACTCCTTGTCGATGCCGGGAGCACCGGCGATAACCATCTGGTATTTGTCGCCGCATACCCTCTTTGCCGCCCTTATCATGTAAGGCAGGTTGTCCTTTATCTCCTGTTTGCGGCTGCCGGCAAGCAGGGCGATGATAGGTTTTCGGGGGAGCTTGTTTCTTTCGGCAAACTCATCAGCCGTTTCAGTATATGTCGCCTTGAATTCCGCCACCTCGTCAGCCGTAGGATTACCAACATAGTTGATGGGGTAGTGGTGCTTCTTCTCGAAGAAGTCAATCTCGAAGGGCAGTATGGAGAACAGTTCGCTGATGTCCCTTTTTATGTTCTTTATCCTGTATTCCTTCCAAGCCCATATCTTTGGGGAGATATAGTAATAGACAGGAATGCGGGTTTGGGCATGTACAAACTTCGCGATGCTGAGATTGAAGCCCGGGTAGTCGATTAGGATGACCACGTCGGGGGCGTACTCCACGATGTCTTTCTTGCAGAGAGCCATGTTGCGGAATATAGTCCTCAGATGCAGCAGCACGGGTATAAAGCCCATGTAGGCAAGCTCACGGTAGTGCTTGACCCTTGTGCCGCCGACAGCCGTCATGAGGTCGCCGCCGAAGAAGCGGAATTCCGCATTGCGGTCCTTCTCCTTTAGAGCCTGCATGAGGTGGGAGGCATGAAGGTCGCCGCTTGCCTCGCCGGCTATAAGATAGTATTTCATACGAGTTCTGTTATATCCTTAAAAAACCTTATAGTCCCCATTCCTTGATGGTCTCAACGGCTTGATAGTCAGTGATGTCGATGGTAGTCGGCGTTATCGCCACGTATCCGTTAGCCAAAGCCCATTCGTCGGTGTCGGTGGCGTCCGGTTCGGTGTCTCTGAATTCGCCCACCATCCAGTAGTAGTCGTAGCCTCTCGGGTGATGCTCCTTTACGAGTTCGTTCTCCCAGATGCCGTTGCACATACGGCAGACCTTGGTACCCATAAACGTCTTGCAGTCAGGGAAATTCACGTTCAGACAGACGTTCTTTGGAAGTCCGTCCTCCATGACGCGCCCTGTAATGATCTTTATCATTCGCTTCGTGGCGCTGAAGTCCGCATCGGCAGAATAGTTGCATAGCGAGAATGCCACAGATGGAATGCCTTTCATGCACCCTTCGCGTGCCACTCCCATCGTTCCGCTGTAGTGGGTGTTTACCGAAGCGTTGTCGCCGTGGTTTATGCCGCTGATGATGATGCTCGGCAGACGGTCGCAAAGCTGGCTGATGGCAATCTTCACGCAGTCTACGGGTGTGCCGTTGCAAGCCCACACCTGCAGATGCTCCTCTTCTCTCTTCAGCGACAGGCGCAGAGGCAGTTCGCTTGAGAAGGCGCAAGAGAATCCGGAGCGTGCCGATTCCGGTGCGCAGACAATGATGTCGCCGAAGCCACGCACATATTCAATCAGACTGTTTATGCCCTTTGCGGCATAGCCGTCATCATTTGAAATCAGTATTAAAGGTCTTTTATTTTTCATAAAATCAAAATCTTTTGACTGCAAAAGTACGAAAAAAGGTTTAAAACCACCGATAATCCCATAATAATATGTATCTTTGCATCTAAATTCGCTGTAATGTTTGTTTTTTCTTTAAAACAAGCTATGGCTACTTTATCATAAAGAAAGTAAAAATGGGAAAGATAATAGCATTGGCAAACCAGAAGGGTGGCGTGGGAAAGACCACGACCACAATCAATCTTGCCGCATCTTTGGCTACATTGGAGAAGAAAGTTCTTGTAATAGACGCAGACCCGCAGGCAAACGCCTCAAGCGGTCTTGGCGTAAACTCAAAAGACGTTGACTGCTCGCTTTATGAATGCATCATCGATCATGCTGACGTGAGAGACGCCGTTTATACAACAGACATCGAAGGCTTGGATATCATACCGAGCCATATCGACCTCGTAGGAGCGGAGATTGAGATGCTGAACCTTGACCATCGCGAACAGGTGATAAAGAGAATGCTCCAGCCGATAAGGGACGACTACGATTATATCCTGATCGACTGTTCGCCGTCGCTGGGACTGATTACGGTGAATGCGCTGACGGCAGCCGACTCCGTGATAATACCCGTGCAGTGTGAGTATTTCGCACTTGAGGGAATCAGCAAGCTGCTGAACACGATAAAGATTATCAAAAGCAAACTGAACACCAAGCTGGAGATAGAGGGATTCCTGCTGACGATGTATGACGGACGCCTTCGTCTTGCAAACCAAATCTATTATGAGGTGAAACGCCATTTCCAGGAACTCGTGTTCAAGACCGTCATCCAGCGAAATGTGAAACTCAGTGAGGCACCAAGCCACGGACTGCCGGTAATCCTCTATGACACCGACTCTACGGGAAGCAAGAACCACCTGGCACTCGCCAAGGAGATTATCAATAAGAACGAATAAGAAAGCAGATAAGATAAATGGGAGTACATAAGAGATACAGCGCATTAGGACGCGGACTCGACGCACTCATCTCTACCGATGACGTGCGCCCACAGGGAAGTTCCACGATTAACGAAATAGCAATAAGCCAGATAGAGGCAAACCCTAACCAGCCGCGAAGGGAATTTGACGAAGAGGCTCTGCAGGAACTTGCCAACAGCATTCGTGAGATAGGCATCATACAGCCGATAACCTTGCGACAGGTGGCTGACGACAGATACCAGATCATTGCCGGAGAACGCCGCTGGAGAGCATCGCAGATGGCAGGGCTGACGGCAATACCGGCTTATATACGCACCATCAAGGACGAGAACGTGATGGAGCTGGCTCTCGTGGAGAATATACAGAGAGAGGATCTCAATGCGATAGAGATAGCATTGGCATACGAACATCTGATGTCGAACACGGGAATGACACAGGAAAGAGTGTCGGAGCGTGTGGGCAAGAGCCGTACGGCAATAGCAAACTACCTGAGACTACTGAAACTTCCTGCACAGGTGCAGATGGCATTGCAGAAGAAGGAGATAGACATGGGACATGCACGTGCGTTGCTCTCCATCGACTCTCCGTCGTTGCAGATAAAGGTGTTCAAGGAAATACAGAAGAACGGCTACTCTGTACGCAAGGTGGAGGAGATAGCACGCCAGCTGAACAGCGGCGAGGATTTCACGAGTGCAAAAAAGGTTATAGTAACCAAGACCCAGCTTCCGGAGGAGTTCAATGTGCTGAAAGACAGACTGTCCTCTTTCTTCTCCACAAAGGTGCAGATGACCTGTTCGCCAAAGGGAAAAGGAAAGATAAGCATTCCGTTCTCCAATGCCGATGAGCTGGAGCATATCATGGCTGTTCTTGATAAGATAAAAGATTAAAAGACGCAGCGTGTTTCATTATATACGTAGAATATTGACATGCCTTGTGGCGGTGTGGACAGCAGTTTCCGCAGGTGCCGCAACGGACGGTGCAGAACACTTCTCAAACCTGAAGCTGTCGGGTGGGGAGGATGGCTCTGCATCTTCGGCATATATATATAATAAGGTGGACTCCTTTCTGCCTGACTCTGCCGTGCAGGCAACGGAGGCTTTGAAAAACTCCAAGTCGGTGGTAGTGACGGATACCGTGGCAGGGAAAAAGAAAAAACGCGACTGGGCAACATGGGCTCCGGATCCGAAGCGTGCCATGTGGCTCGCTATAGTAGTGCCGGGAGCAGGACAGATCTATAACCGCAAATACTGGAAACTGCCGATTGTATATGGAGGATTCCTTGGCTGTGCATACGCATGGCGATGGAACAACCAGATGTATCGCGACTACTCACAAGCTTATATGGACATAATGGACGATGACCCTAATACGCAGAGCTATAACCAGTTTCTGCATTTAGGCATGGAGATAACCGATGACAACAAAGAGAGATACCAGAACCTCTTTAAAAGAAGAAAAGACTACTATCGCAAGTATCGCGACCTGAGCATATTCTGTCTTATCGGAGTGTATGCCCTGTCGGTGATTGACGCATACGTCGATGCCTCACTGTCGCAGTTTGACATATCTAAAGACCTGAGTCTTAAGATAGAACCGTCAATAATAAACAACCATTCGTCGCTGAATCCGGTGAAGGCTTCTTCGCTCGGACTGCAGTGCTCGTTAAATTTTTAAACGGAAATGAAGAAATTAAATAGAAAACTAATTACATTAGCGCTTGCCACACTGCTATGTGGCACTTCCTCCCTTTATGCCCAAACCGATGATGACAAAGAAATAAAGGTGAAGGACAAGGACGGAAACGAGGAGGTGATAGATGTGCCGGAGTCGATGGACACGGAGTTTGATGACCTCCTTGAGGAATACTATTCGAAGAACTATCTGAAAGTGGATGACAACTGCAACTATCGCGACGAGAACCGCACCTATGAGAAAGAGGTGTATATAGACCGTCTGAAGCGTCTGCCAAACATCATGGAGATGCCGTACAACGAAATCGTGCAGAAGTTCATCGACCGCTACACAGGAAGACTTCGCCGCTCAGTGAGCTATATGCTCGGAGCGTCAAATTTCTATATGCCGATATTTGAAGATGCACTGATGGCGTACGATGTGCCATTGGAACTGAAATATCTGCCGGTTATAGAGTCTGCCCTTAACCCGAAAGCGACATCCCGTGTGGGAGCGGCAGGACTGTGGCAGTTTATGCCATCGACAGGAAAACAGTACGGACTGGAGATAAACTCTCTCGTTGACGAACGTCGCGACCCTGTCAAGTCGTCATACGCCGCAGCACGCTTCCTGCGTGACCTTTATAAGATATATGGTGACTGGAGTCTTGTCATTGCGGCATACAACTGTGGTCCGGAGAATGTGCGCAAGGCTATCCAGCGTTCCAACGGCAAGGCGGACTATTGGTCGATATATCCTTATCTGCCAAGAGAGACAAAGGGTTATGTGCCGGCATTCATAGCGGCAAACTATGTAATGACATACTATTGCGACCATAATATCTGTCCGATGCGTACCACACTGCCTGCAAAGACAGATACCGTGACGGTGACCCGCGATGTGCATCTCAAGCAGATTGCCGATGTGTGCGGCGTCAGTCTTGATGAGCTGCGGGCACTCAATCCGCAGTATCGTCGTGATATAGTGAACGGAAACTCAAAGCCGTCGGCAATAAGACTGCCGATATCCGTCGTAAACTCATTCATCAGCAATGAGGATTCCATCTACAACTATCAGGCGGACCAGCTCTTCACGCGTCGTTCGCTGGTGGAGGTGGACGAGTCCGTGCAGCCACGAAGCAGCTATTCTCGCAAGAGCTACTCGTCTTCATCAAGCACAGGACGCTCAAAGAAAGGAAAGAGAAACAAGAAAAAGTATACTCGCAGCAAGAGTGTGACCATAAAGAACGGAGATACACTGTCTGAGATTGCAGCAAGGCATCATACTACAGTGAAGAAACTGCGCAAGCTCAACGGTATTTCGGGCAGTAATATCCGTGCAGGAAAGAAGATTAAGGTGAAGTAATTCATTACATCCATTAACAAAAACGCAACGATCATGGGTGAACAAAAGCTTACAGACACAGAGCGCGAAGCGGCTGATGCAAAAATGGTGGACGATGCCTTCAAACGTCTGCTTGACAGTTATCTCGCATCGCCGCACCGCAAGAAAGTCGATATCATAACAAAGGCTTTCAACTTTGCCAGACAGGCACACAAGGGAGTGCGCCGACTCTCCGGCGAACCGTATATCATGCACCCTATAGCCGTGGCGCAGATAGCGTCGACGGAGATGGGACTTGGCTCAACGAGTATCAGTGCGGCTCTGCTCCATGATGTGGTGGAGGACACCGATTATACCGTAGAGGACATAGAGAACATGTTCGGTCCGAAGATAGCACAGATCGTTGACGGACTGACAAAGATTTCCGGTGGAATATTCGGTGACAAGGCTTCGGCACAGGCTGAGAATTTCAAGAAGCTACTGCTGATGATGAGTGATGACATTCGCGTTATCCTTATCAAAATATGTGACCGTCTTCATAATATGCGTACCCTTGACGGGCAACCGCCAAACAAACGATATAAGATTGCGGGAGAGACCCTGTATATCTATGCTCCATTGGCAAACCGTCTTGGTCTGAACAATATCAAGACGGAACTCGAAAACCTGAGTTTCAAGTTTGAACACCCGGAACAGTATGCCATCATAGAAGAGAAACTTGCAAGTACGCAGGAGTCCCGTGATGAGCTTTTCGAAAAATTCACGGCTCCCATACGGGAGGCACTCGACAAGATGGGCTTCCAGTATCAGATTAAGGCACGCGTGAAGAGTCCTTATTCTATATGGAACAAGATGCAGCAGAAGCAGGTGACGTTCGATCAGATTTACGATATCCTTGCCGTGCGCATCATCTTCAAGCCAAAGAAGAAGGAAGAGGAGGTAAACGAATGCTTCAATATCTATGTGGCTATCAGTCAGATATATAAGTCGCATCCCGACCGCTTGCGCGATTGGGTGAACCATCCTAAAGCCAATGGCTATCAGGCACTTCATGTCACTCTGATGAGTAAGCAGGGAAAATGGATAGAGGTGCAGATCCGTTCAGAGAGAATGGACGAAATAGCCGAACAGGGTTTTGCCGCACATTGGAAATATAAAGACGGCGTCGGACCGGTAGGGGAAATCAGCGAGGATGACGGTGAACTGAACAACTGGCTCCGTACTATCAAGGAGATTCTTGATGATCCGCAGCCTGACGCTATGGACTTCCTCGATACTATCAAGCTGAACCTCTTCGCATCCGAAATATTCGTATTTACACCAAAGGGAGAGATAAAGACCATGCCTGCCGGGTGTACGGCTCTCGACTTCGCCTTTCAGATACACACCTTCCTCGGAAGTCATTGTATCGGAGCCAAGGTGAACCATAAACTCGTGCCGCTCAGCCATAAGTTGAGCAGTGGCGACCAGGTGGAGATTCTTACTTCCAACTCGCAGCACGTACAGGCTTCGTGGATTAATTTCGTATATACGGCAAAGGCAAAGACCAAGATACAGGCTATCCTCCGCCGTGAGGGTAGGGAAGTGCAGAAACGCGGCGAGGAGATTCTCAACGAGTTCCTGAAGCGCAACTCCCTTGAACTTACATTCTCGGTGCTCGACAAGCTCTGTTCGTTGCATGAGATTGATAAACACGAACAGCTGTTGCAGGCTCTTGGAGAGAAAAACATTATCCTCGGAGATCAGGATCTGCATGAGCTGTTGGGTAAGGGAAAGAAAAAGGAGGAAACCACGAAAGGGTGGCTCCGTTATGTGCCTTTCCTCGGAAAGCAGAAGAAGGGGGAGAAAGCGAAGGACAATGCCAATGCCCCGGCAGACTATATGGTGCTGCCAGAGGACTTTAACAAGAAAAAGCCTATCTATATCACTGATGAGAATATTCATCAGTTTGTCTTCAAGCCTTGTTGTCATCCTATTCCGGGCGATGACGTGCTCGGATACATCGACGGCAAGAACCATATCGAGATTCATAAACGCTCGTGTAGAGTGGCGTCCAAACTGAAGTCAAGTTACGGTAACCGCATCCTTGATGCCAAGTGGGATATGCACAAGCAACTGCTCTTTGACGCTACGCTGTCAATACGCGGCATCGACCGTATTGGTATGCTTAACGAGGTGACTAATCTTATCTCAGAGCATTTCGATGTCAATATACATAAGCTGACGATATCCTGTGACGAAGGAATCTTCTCAGGAGTGTTCGAACTGCTTATACACGACCGTGCGGACCTTGAGAAGATAATAAAAGAACTGAAGACGATAAAGGGTGTGCAGGAAGTAAATCAGACAGTATAAAAAAAGAACAATGAAAAAACTAATCTCATTGATGATGCTCGTCATGGCGGGCATCGTCTCAGCGCAGGCTGCCAACAAGTATGACAACCCGGATACTCTCTTCGTGGCACGTGACGGTACCGCAGAGTTCCGGAATATAGATGATGCCATTGAGGTGTGTCGTGCTTTTATGGAATACCATAAGGTGATATTCGTGAAGAAAGGTTTGTATAAGGAAAAACTTATCATCCCTTCATGGCTCACCAATATTGAAATCTGTGGTGAGGATGCAGAAAACACCATTATCACATACGATGACCACGCCAATGTGTTCATTCCCGGCACAAACAGGAAGATGGGCACTTTCCGGACATATACGGTGCGTGTGGACGGTAATGACATAACGTTCAAGAATATCACGATAGAGAACAATGCGGCAAGACTCGGACAGGCTGTAGCCCTCAACACTCAGGGAGACAGACTGGTCTTTGTCAACTGCCGAATACTCGGCAACCAGGATACGGTCTATACGGGAGGAGTAAACACCCGTGTGTTTTTCAAGGACTGCCATATAGAGGGAACCACAGACTTTATCTTCGGTCCTTCAACGGCATGGTTTGAGAACTGCACCATCTATAGTAGGGTGAACTCTTATATCACGGCGGCATCAACACCACAGGGAGTGCCGTATGGCTATGTGTTCAACAGATGCAAGATCGTTGCAGCAGAGGGAGTGGACAAGGTTTATCTCGGCAGACCATGGCGTCCGTATGCCCATACCCTTTTCATGAACTGCGAACTGGGTAAGCATATCCGTCCGGAGGGATGGTACAACTGGAACAATCCGACAAACGAGAATACCGCTCGTTATCAGGAGTATAACAACAGTGGCGAAGGTGCTGCACCGAAAAAGCGTGTGGCATGGAGCCGACAGCTGACAAAGAAAGAGGCAGCACAGGTAACCATCGAGAATGTGTTCAAGCGTAACGATGGCTGGATGCCCGAAAAATAATAGTCCTTTTTAACCCCAAAACGGTCATTAGGTCGTTTGGGGGTAAGTGGCAACCTGGCAACCTGGCAACCGTTTTCTTAATATATATACGCGCGCAGGCAGGAAAACTATTATTAAATATAATATTAATTATTTATATATATAGTTATAGAAATAGCCTGCCATGTTGCTAGGTTGCCACTTTTCTGTATAGTTTTTATCTTCAAAATGCTCCAATAGTTAAATCTTTGTCTTAAAAATAAAAAACTTTTAGGAATATTTTGGAGATTAGAGAATTCTAATTATATTTGCACCCGAATCAAACTATAATTTCCATCTCCGTAAGGGGTGGTCTACTAAAAAAGGTCCGCTAAGTATAAGTTTAATTATATGCGATAGGCAGTGGAAACGCTGCTGAACAAGCGAACTTGAAAATGAATGCTACTAACTAATAATCAAAACAAAACATTTATGCATTTACAAATCAGAAGAGCCTTGACGGCTTCCGTTTTGCCAATGGTTTGTCTTACTGCTTTCGCACAGAAGACAGTCACTGGAACAGTGAAGGATGCAAAGGGAGAACCGCTGATCGGTGTGACAGTGTTTGTCGACGGCAAACCAGGTTCCATTACCGACATCGACGGTAATTTCTCTATTCCTAATGCATCGCCTTCATCAAAGGTAAAGGTTTCCTATATCGGTTACAAAGATCAGACCGTTACTCTCGGAAACTCTTCAACAGTAAATATCGTATTGCAAGAAGACAATGCACAGCTCGATGAGGTTGTCGTTGTCGGTTATGGTACCATGAAGAAGAGCGACCTTACTGGTTCTATCTCTTCTGCTGACGGTTCAAAGCTTGCAGCAAAGGGTACAACAAATGCAATGGAAGCATTGCAGGGATCAGTTCCGGGAGCCCAAATCACTCAGGCTTCAGGCCGTGCAGGCTCTGATTTCAATATCCAGATTCGTGGTAAGTCTTCCATTCAGGGTACATCAACGCCTCTCTATGTCGTTGATGGCGTTATCTGCGATGATATCGCTTTCTTGAATCCTCAGGATATCGAGCGCATGGATATTTTGAAGGATGCATCTTCTACGGCAATCTATGGTTCGCGTGCTACTGCAGGTGTCGTAATCGTTACGACAAAGAGTGGAACTTCGCTTGGAAAGAAGGATGAGGGTAAGGTGTCAATCTCATACGATGGTTATTATGGAATTTCCAAGATTGCCCGTATGCCGGATTATATGAATGGCGAACAGTTCGCCAAATGGCGTTTCTCCCAGTTCTTGTCTTCTGGCCAGGTGGCAAACGGTGCAGCATCAGTTGCACAGCCTACATGGAAGATTACATACAAGGACTACCAGCAGGGTATGATCGGCGATAACGACGGCGTTTCTGTATTGAAGACAATGTTGGCAAATGGCGAATAAAAAAATGAGAAAGATTTTTAATTGGATTAAACAGAGTAACAGATACAA
>OQVS01002160.1_pt1 | contig 12807 bp, 12 predicted proteins | sample 1691601 | NCBI WGS metagenome assembly OQVS01 (sample SAMN03418268, study PRJEB22391) | human gut metagenome | biome: human-gut; feature: organic feature; material: feces | host: Homo sapiens | place: Tanzania | collected 2013-01 | reverse complement strand
AGTGGGTGAAAGACCTTTTGACCCGCCCCGATATGAGCATCAAAGTCGGGGGCTTTTGCCCCCGACATCATAATAATAGGAAGAAGCAGAAGTAAGAGAATGCGGGTATGCCGGATGGAACCACTGCATAAAGTAATAGCGGATAGTTCTGAGAGGAGATACCACATGAAACGTTTTTTCACGGAACACGAAAAAATACTCTGGCTCCTGCTTCTTTTTGCATGTATGTTTTTTCTGGGAAGAGGGATTGGAGCCATTGTATACGGATTGCATATGCAGCAGGAAATGAGCCCCAGAGAAACAGCGGGAAGTGCAGTGGAGAATACACAGGAGGTACTTTCTGCAGAAAACTGGGGACTGGGATTCGGGGCGGAAGGAACACAGCCGAGTGGCACGGCATCGGCGGAAAAATTAAAAGAGTACAATGCCTATTATGTGGGAGATGCGGGGGAGAAAAAGATTTATCTTACGTTTGATTGCGGCTATGAGAACGGTAATACTGAGAATATCCTGGATGCATTGAAAAAGCATAATGTGTCGGCTACTTTTTTCGTGGTGGGACATTTCCTGGAATCGGCACCGGAGATGGTGAAACGCATGGTGGAGGAAGGACACACCGTGGGAAACCATACTTACCATCATTATGACATGTCGAAGATCTCGGATCCGGCGGCTTTTCAGAAAGAGATGGATGACGTGAGAACACTTTTTCAGGAAATCACCGGCACTGAGATGGCGATGTACTACCGGCCACCTCAGGGAAAATACAGTGAGACGAATCTGCAGATGGCAAAGGATCTGGGGTATTCCACTTTTTTCTGGAGTCTGGCTTATGTGGACTGGAATGTGGATGCCCAGCCCAGCCACGAGGAGGCTTTTTCCAAACTGACAGGCAGGATCCACCCCGGAGCGGTGGTGCTGTTACATAATACTTCGAAGACCAATGGGGAGATTCTGGATGAGCTGCTCACAAAATGGGAAGAAATGGGCTATACCTTCGGAAAATTGGAAGAACTGGTGCAGTAGGGTTTGACTTCCCCTGCACCATACCCTATAATAGAGGACAGAAAAATATACTGGAGGACAACCATGGAAAAAGAACTGGTAGTTGTCATTGATTTTGGCGGACAGTACAATCAGCTGGTCGCCAGAAGAGTCAGAGAATGCAATGTATATTGCGAAATCTACTCTTACAAGACAGACTTGAATAAGATAAAAGCGATGAATCCTAAGGGAATCATCCTGACCGGCGGCCCTGCAAGCTGCTATGAACCCGGTGCAGCTACCTGCTCCGAGGATCTGTTTAACTTAGGAGTTCCCGTGCTGGGACTCTGTTACGGCGCACAGCTGATGACCCATGTGTTGGGCGGTAAGGTAGAACGTGCAGCCGTTCGGGAATACGGTAAGACTGAGGTGAAGGTGGATCGCAGTTCCCAGCTGTTTTCCGATGTATCCGAGAATACGATCTGCTGGATGAGTCATTTCGATTATATCTCCAAGCTGGCTCCCGGTTTCCGTGCCGTGGCCACCACCGCAAACTGTCCTGTGGCAGCAGCAGAGTGCGTAGAACGTGGGCTGTATGCCATCCAGTTCCATCCGGAAGTACTTCATACCGTGGAAGGCTCCAAGATGCTGTATAATTTTGTACGTAATATCTGCGGATGCTGTGGTGACTGGAAGATGGATTCCTTCGTGGAAGAGTCCATTAAGGCAATCCGTGAGAAGGTTGGTAATGGTAAAGTCCTCTGTGCATTGTCCGGCGGCGTGGATTCCTCCGTGGCAGCAGTACTGTTATCTAAGGCAGTCGGTGAGCAGCTGACCTGTGTCTTCGTAGATCACGGCCTGCTCCGTAAGAACGAGGGCGACGAGGTAGAAGCAGTCTTCGGTCCCAACGGCAATTATGACCTGCATTTTATCCGGGTGAATGCACAGGAGCGTTTCTATAGCAAGTTGGCCGGTGTATCTGAGCCGGAGCATAAGAGAAAGATCATCGGCGAAGAGTTCATCCGTGTCTTCGAAGAAGAGGCGAAGAAGATCGGCGCTGTGGATTTCCTGGTACAGGGAACCATTTATCCCGATGTGGTAGAGAGCGGACTGGGCGGTGAATCCGCAGTGATCAAGTCCCATCACAACGTAGGCGGCCTGCCCGACTATGTAGATTTCAAGGAGATCATCGAGCCTCTGCGCAACCTGTTCAAGGATGAGGTCCGTAAGGTAGGACTGGAGCTTGGTATTCCGGAGCATCTGGTATTCCGTCAGCCGTTCCCCGGTCCCGGACTGGGTATCCGTATCATCGGCGAAGTGACCGCTGAGAAGGTCAAGATCGTACAGGATGCAGATGCCATCTACCGCGAGGAAATCGCTAACGCAGGTCTGGACCGCGAGATCAACCAGTACTTCGCAGCCCTGACTAATATGAGATCCGTAGGTGTTATGGGGGATGAGAGAACCTATGATTACGCCATCGCACTGAGAGCCGTGAAGACCATCGACTTCATGACCGCAGAGAGCGCACAGATCCCTTATGAAGTATTGCAGAAGGTGACCAGCAGGATCATCAATGAGGTGAGCCATGTGAATCGGGTAATGTATGATATTACCAGTAAGCCACCTGGGACGATTGAGTTTGAATAAAGAAATATTTTGTACAGATTATTTTATATGGCAGGTAGTCGATAGGATTGCCTGCTGTATTTGAAATTATAGATATTTCTTTTGATTATTTAATATATTGTTGCCAAGATGAAACAAAGATAAATTAATATTTATAAGTTAGTCAACAAATTGGATAAGTGTGAGAATGGAGGAGAGGTATGGCGATAGAGAATTTAATTGAAAATGTAGATAGCCAGATTATTAAAATCAGGACAAAAAGTTTAGATGTATCATTTAATGAATTATATGATATGTATCAGAACAAGGAATTAACAATTTCTCCGGATTATCAAAGACTATTTAGATGGGAAGAGGAAAAACAATCTCGTTTTGTAGAATCATTAATTTTAGAGATGCCTGTTCCACCAATCTTTGTTATAGAAACGGATGATGGTGTTTATGAATTGATTGATGGCTTACAAAGAATATCAAGTTATTTACATTTTAGAGGGGAACGTTTGGGAGAGACGGATGACGATTTTTTGGTTTTGCATGGATGTGATATAGTTGATGATTTAAATGGGCTGACGTTTAATAAATTGCCAAAAGCGCTACAAATTAAAATTAAGAGAAGTTTTGTTCGTATGGAAGTGATTAAGAAAGAAAGTGAAATCTCTTTAAAATATCATATGTTTAAACGCCTTAATACAGGTGGGGAACTTTTGTCTGCGCAGGAAATTCGAAATTGTACTATCAGACTATTGGGATCTGATGGAATTGATTTCCTAGAAGAATGTAGCAAAAATCAAGATTTTAAAGCTGTTATTAATAGAGTGGCTTCAGAAAAAAGAAAGACTCGATATGATCAAGAACTCATTTTAAGATTTTTTGCCATTAAAAATGATATCGAAAATTATAAATACCCTGTAACAGAATATTTGACAAGATACCTTGAGAAAATAACAACAGGGGATGTTCAGTTTGATTATGAAAAAGAAAAAAATGTTTTTGATCAAACATTTAAGTTTATAAATGACAATTGGGGGGAAGAAGTTTTTTCAGGAAAAACAACTAATGGAAATATGAAAAATGAATTTGTGTTGTATTATTTTGACGGAATTGCTGTTTCACTAGCATCTTTGATTGAGAGAATAATATTGAGTGATCGCTCTAAAGAAGTAGTAGAATGTGTTGATGAAATTAAGTATGGAACTGAACTTCAATCATATAAGACAGGAAGTGTTAATGGAGTAAAGTCTAGAATAAAATTGTTTACGGAAGGAGTGGAAAAGGTTCTTGACGGCAGATGAATTGAGATTGGTGCTTGAGACAGAATTAGCTTGGCGCCAAGAAGAACTTGCCTTTTTCAAGAATCAATTAAACGAAATTGTAGAAGAGGACAAAGATAGGTATAGAAAAAGTTTGGTATTGATATTGTATTCTCATATGGAAGGGTATATTAAAATATGTTTGCAGACATATATACAGTATATTAATTCGCAAGGGCTAAAACGTAAAGAGGTGGATACTGGTTTAATGGTAGCAAGTATGCATAAAGAATTCATTGCTTATGAGAATACAGAGCGGAAATCTGAATTTTTTCGAAAAGAACTACCTGATGATACACGTTTACATCGTTTATATCGGCGTGTTGATTTCATGGAAAAGGTGGAAGATTTTAAAGAACAAGAGTTAATTATTGATGATCAAATAATAGATACAGAATCTAATTTATGGTACATTGTATTGCAGAAGAATTTGTATAAGGTTGGATTACCTATAAATTTATTTGATGACTACCAAAGTGATATTGATGCACTAGTAAATCGCAGAAATTCGATAGCTCATGGAAACTTTAAAGCAGGAGTGAAAAACACGGAATTCTCTAACTGGGAATTTAAAGTTTCTGAAATGTTGTCAGGAGTAACCAGGTTGCTTTATGATTATGCTAATAATAAAAGATATTTAATTTCTGAAACATAGTACATAGTTTTAGAGTATGCATGGCAACACTTTGGCAACAGAAAATCAGTAAGCTAAAATAAATTATGTAATTGAAGTGAAAAACGGCGCTTTCAGAACAAAACTAAAACAAAATAGTATGATGCAAGGGATAAACTTGCTGAGTTTGAATAAGGGGTTGTTGAAGTGCTTATCAGCGAAAGAATCTTCCTTTTAATGGATAAGAATGGACTAAGCCAGAAAGAATTTTCAGAGCAGACCGGAATTTCCCAAAGTACGATCAGTGATTGGAAACGGAAAAAAACAAATCCATCTGCGGACAAAATACTTAAAATATGTGAAGTATTACATATTACGCCAAATGAATTATTAGCAGAGGGAACAGTTCATGATGATGGCAGGACGGATTATGTATTTGCACTGAATAGAGACGAAGAGGTTGTTCTGGAAAGTTTCAGAAGTCTGGAAAGCCGACAAAAAGAACGATTATTGGGCTATATGACTGCTTTGAAAGAAAATAAGTGACACTTTAAATCGTATGTCAGTGATGTCTTGACATACGATTTCTTTTGAAATAAAATACGTATATACGTAACGTATATACAATCAAATAAATGGAGAGAGAATATGGGAGATATAAGTATTATTGCAAGACGACTTGAGGATGGTCATGTTCAGTATGGATGGAGCGGAAATGGTGGATATTATAAAGTGGTAGGGGTACGGCTTCTATTATGGTATCTGGAGCCGGAAGATGTGGAATATCTTTTTGGATTGGGGCAGACCGCATTAATTGGAAAACGTGGAAGCGAATACGGAGGATACCGTTGGCTTGAAACACATGATCTTACGGGTGAACCATTTTGGTTAGACTGTTCGGAACGAAGTATTTTCAGTAGAATTGCATTTATTGATTATGGATATTTTTATGATCTGGATCACAAATGGTACTATATCATTCCGGGACCGTTTAGGATTAAGATGCCTTTAGAGTTGGTCGATCAGAATGTAGATGAACGAAACTTTGAATTTGATTTTTGTATAAAAGTTCAAGATAAAATACTTCGTTATATTCTGGGGGATTATAGAGAAAAAAATCCGGAGTTTGCTGAGTTTTTGAATAAAGAAGGATATTGCGTAGAGGATATCCTTGAAAATATAAGTGAAGATGGCTTGTTATCGGTTATGGAATTCTATCACAAGTATCGGACAATATTTGATTATTTTGATGACTGGATTCTTATTAAAACAAATGAGGAAAATACTGAAATCACAGATATTGTTATGAAGAAAATGAGTGAAAATCATGTTGAGACATGTGAGTGGTAAGAAATCTTTTTTATAAATAACGTTGACACCAAATATGGTACCACATATAATATAGATAGGATGTATTCAGAATGTCAAAATGGGATAAACTATTAACGAGAATATGTGCCTTATCAAAAGATCTCCGGTTTGATGAATTGCGTAAGGTATTGGAAAGCTATGGATATATAATGAATGCTCCAAAGGGCGGAAGCAGTCATTACACGTTCAGAAAAGCCGGATGTCGGCCGATTACGATACCGAAGCATGAACCCATCAAAAAAGTATATGTAGAGATGGTAAAGCAGATTGTGGAAAGTGAGACGGTGAATGATGAAAACGTTGAATGATTATTTTGCAATGAGTTATCGTATGGAAATTGTAGAGGATAAGGATGAGGGCGGTTTTGTGGTTTCATTTCCGGAGCTTCCGGGATGTATTACCTGTGGAGAAACAGTAGAATCCGCTGTCGCAAACGCTTTAGATGCCAAGAAAGCATGGTTGGAAGCTGCTATGGAAGATGGTATTGAAATTCATGAGCCGGACAGCTTAGAGGATTATTCTGGACAGTTTAAACTTAGAATCCCACGAAGTCTTCATCGTTCCCTTGCAGAACATTCTAAGAGAGAAGGTATCAGCATGAATCAGTATTGTGTATATCTTCTTTCCAGAAACGATGCAGTTTATTCAAAATAGCGGTTGCACACAGTATCTGCAATCGTTATATTGAAATGCCAACACTTTGGCAACAGAAAATCAGTAAGCTAAAATAAAATATGCAAATGATGTAAAAAATCGGCATGCTTCAAATAAAACTTAAGCAAAATAGTTTAAGTTAAAATTTATACCATTTCATCAATATTGCTTCATAGCAAATATCCAGCACATTATCATTTTGATCCATACTGAAGGATAAGTTGAAAAAGACTTCCGGGTAGCGCTCATCAAGATAGGAATAGCACAAATTATATTGACTTTCCAGACCATCATGATTATAGGCCTTAGATTTATATACAACCTCGTTTCGGGACTCTCCATAAGCAGCAATTACCTGTTCTCTGGAGTCGCCTAATTTGATACCACGTGAGGTTGCCGTGTCGGATGACATTTGCGCAGGGTATTCCGTATATGCTGTACAATTTGTAGCCATAATAGCAATACGCTCTACATCTTCATAGCCATTTCCGGCCCCATATAAGTCCACGTAATTGTTATAGCCAAATCCATTGATATTGAAATCCTCATAGGAAAGAGGAGAAATGATGTTATTCTCCGCTTCTTTAGACACTTCCGTCGTTGCGGGAGTCTCTGTGGAATCTTTGGTTATCACTTCTGTGGTTTCGGTGCTTTCGTTTTCAGTGGTTGCTTCATTCTGTCCGGCTTCTGCTTCTGTGGCGGTAGATGTGTTTTCTGCTTCGACAGTGGTGGATATTTCTTCTGCTTCGGCAGCGGTGGACGTCGTTTTTGCTTCCGTAATATTGGGAATAGTTTCGGATTCCCCTGCATTGTTTGAGCCACAGGCCAGTAGACTCAAAGAAATCGTTGCCGCCATTAGTATGGAAATCATTCGCTTCTTCATTTGCTTTGTCTCATTTTCATTGATAATTCAGGAGACTCCCATCTCATCGGTGGTAGAGCGGATATGTTCTACTGCCGTTTTTACTTGTTCTGCGCAATCCAGGTTGTTCTGGCTCATGGTGTGCACCTGCTCGGCATTGGCGGTAACTTCTTCGGTTACAGCGGACAGTTGGGAGATGTTTTCCATAATCTTATTATTGGATTCTGACAATCCCAGAATGTGGTGATTTACTTCTTCCACCTGGGAAGCCAGTGCTTCCATATTTTTGTTCAGCTGATCGAAAGTCTCGGAAGCAGTCAGAATCTTTTCGCCCTGCTGTTCGGTAGCTTCAATGGAACTGTTGATAGTGTTGACTACCATGTTGGCATTGGCATTCAGATCGTTAGTAATCTTGGTGATCTCTTCAGTAAAACTCTTGGTCTGCTCTGCCAGCTGACGGATCTGCTGCGCTACAACAGCGAAACCGCGTCCGGCTTCACCGGCACGGGCACTTTCGATGGAAGCGTTCAGAGCTAAAAGATTTGTCTGACCGGAGATTGCCATGATGCTTCCGGCGATAGTTTCCACCTCTTTTGTCTTTTCCTGTAATTTTGCCATGGCGTCGGTGACGGAATGGTTGGTATCCTTGATCATGGCGGACTGCTGTTTTAAGGATTCCATAGCAGCCATGTTCTTACGGATGCTTTCATTGGAATCTTCAGCAATCTGCACCATCTGTTCGGAGATATGACTGGTCTGCTCGATAGCATTCTGAATCGTACCGGTCATCTGGCTCTGCTCCTCGATACTGGTGGCAGTCATATTGGTGGCAGCGGAGATCTCCTGCATACTGTTGGCAACGGATTCTGTGGTCTGTACAAGGTTATTCATAAGATCTGTGGTTTTGGTGGTCTCCTGATGTACGGTCTGGGATACGTCCAGAACATTATCCAGTACTTCTTTTACATGCTTATGTTCTTCCTGGGAAGAACCGATGGCATCATTGTTAAATAATATAGCAATCTTGCCGGTTTCCAAAATAATGATTCCAATCAGGAATACCAGCAGGGTAGAGCAGACGGCATTCACATCCTGACCGTAGATTCCCTTCGTAGCCTGAACGATCATGACGATCAGGTAGAGCACGAATAATCCCAAAGCGGTTTTCTTCAGAGATTTTTTCTCATAATAAGGAATCTGTAATATGAAAATGGCGATCAGCGCATAGTGAATGAAACTTGCATCTGTCTGTAAACCAACCAACAGATACTCAATGCCGATCTCGATGGTGGCGAAGACTTTTAACAGTCGTGTCGCCTTATTTCGAAGGTGCGTCACAGCATTTACCACACAGAAAACAGCGATCAGAATGGTATTTGCGTACGTAACAATGGGTGCAATGTTGTGATTTACCAGTTTCAACCACAGGTAAAACAGGAAAACGATCGTCAAAAGCGAAGAAGCGATAATATAGAACCGGTTCATTCTGATATTGCGTTCCTCGGTATCTGTATAACGATATTTATTATTTTCTTTCATATTCATAAGTTTCCTCCCTTTTCTATTGATACTATTTTAAGTGTAACTGCTTTCATCATTTTTTTCTACATTTTTATTCCATTTTTTTAAAAAATTATGGAAATAAAAAAACAAATTGATACTGATTTTCAATACCAAATGCGCTATAATACTTCTGTTACAACACAGAACATTAAGATGTTGAGATACGAAAGGACACAGAAGTGTTATGACACTGAAAGAATTGGAAATCGGTAAAAGTGCCGTGATCGAAACCGTCGGCGGTTCGGGGGAGCTCCGTCAGCATTTCCTGGATATGGGTATGATCCCGGGAGCGGAAGTAACGGTGGTCAAACTGGCTCCTATGGGGGATCCTATGGAATTACAGGTGCATGGGTATGAGCTTACCCTGCGGCTGGCAGAGGCGGATCAGATCGGGATCGCACCTATTGCGAAGAGAACGAGAGAACATAAGGGTCTGGACAGGGTGACAGATGCGGAGCATCCGGGCTTAGGTGAGGAAGGAAAATATCATTCGAAAAAAGACGAGAATCCCCTGCCGGAAGGAACGACACTGACTTTCGCCCTGGCGGGAAATCAGAACTGCGGTAAGACGACACTGTTCAATCAGCTCACCGGATCGAACCAGCATGTGGGAAATTTCCCCGGAGTTACCGTAGACCGCAAGGACGGTTCCATCAAAGGGTATCCGGATACTTTGGTGACAGACCTGCCCGGTATTTATTCCATGTCTCCTTACAGCAGTGAGGAGATCGTATCCCGTAATTTTATCCTGTATGAGAAGCCAAGGGCTATCATCAATATTGTAGATGCCACGAATATCGAGCGTAATCTGTATCTGACCATGCAGTTGTTGGAAATGAACATTCCCATGGTCGTAGCCCTGAACATGATGGATGAAGTCACCGGCAATCACGGTTCCATCGATGTGAATGCTATGGAGGCATTCCTGGGAGTACCCGTAATCCCCATTTCCGCTGCGAAAAACGAAGGTGTGGACGAACTGATCCGTCATGCAGTCCATGTGGCAAAATATCAGGAACGGCCGCTGCGGCAGGATTTCTGCGATAAAAACGATCATGACGGTTCCGTACACCGCTGCATCCATGCGGTATGCCATCTGATTGAGGATCATGCGGAGACTGCGAAGCTGCCCCTACGTTTTGCAGCCAACAAAGCCATTGAAGGAGACCACCTGATCCTGGAGAAGCTGCAGCTGGATGAAAATGAAAAAGAAATGCTGGAGCACATTGTCTGCCAGATGGAGGCGGAGCGTGGCGTGGACAGAAGTGCGGCCATTGCTGATATGCGTTTTGATTTTATCGAGAGATTATGTGAACAGACAGTAGTGAAACCGAAGGAAAGTAAAGAACGTATCCGCAGTGAGAAGATCGATCGGATCCTCACCGGAAAATATACGGCGATTCCCTGTTTTGTTCTGATCATGGTATTGGTATTCTACCTGACCTTTAATGTCATCGGAGCATGGCTCCAGGGACTTTTAGAGCTAGGGATCGGTCAGCTGACGGAGTTGGCAGATGCAGCCATGACGGCGGCACATGTCAACAGCGCAGTGCAAAGCCTAGTGATCGATGGTATTTTTACCGGTGTAGGAAGCGTATTAAGCTTTCTGCCCATCGTAGTGACGCTGTTTTTCTTCCTGTCGCTGATGGAGGACAGCGGTTATATTGCCCGAGTAGCATTTGTGATGGATAAGCTGCTGAGAAAGATCGGCCTGTCCGGACGGAGCATTGTGCCGATGCTGATCGGCTTCGGATGTACGGTTCCGGCGGTCATGGCGACGAGAACGCTGACCAGTGAGAGAGACCGTAAGATGACGATCCTGCTTACTCCGTTTATGAGCTGTTCTGCAAAATTACCGATTTATTCGTTCTTCGTGAGCGTATTTTTCCCGGGAAAAGGAGGACTGATCATGTCGGCCCTGTATCTGTTGGGTATTGTGATCGGTATTCTGGTGGCATTTTTATATCGGGGAACCTTGTTCAAGGGCGAGCCGGTACCGTTTGTAATGGAACTGCCGAATTATCGTCTGCCCGGGGCCAAAAATGTCGGACAACTGTTGTGGGAAAAGGCAAAAGACTTTTTACAAAAGGCATTCACGGTAATCTTTATTGCTACCATCGTGGTATGGTTCCTGCAGAGCTTTGACCTGAAACTGAATCTGGTGGAAGATTCGGCGGACAGTATGCTGGCGATGCTGTCGGGTCTGCTGGTACCGCTGTTTAGCCCGTTGGGATTGGGGGACTGGCGGATCTGCACGTCTTTGATCAGTGGATTTATGGCGAAGGAAAGTGTGGTGGCAACGCTGGAAGTTCTGTTTGGTGGCAGCATTGCAACGGCACTGACGCCTCTGGCAGCAGCAACGTTGCTGGTGTTCAGCCTGTTGTACACGCCCTGTGTGGCGGCTATTGCGTCTGTTCGGAGGGAACTTGGCAGAAAATGGGCATTTGGCGTGGTATTCTGGCAGTGTTTTGTGGCATGGGCAGCTGCCTTTCTGGTACATGGAATCGGAATGCTTCTGGGATGAAAATTCCTTGATAAGTGAATATTGGGGCGGGTCCTAAGGTCTTTCACCCACTTATGAGCAAGCTCATATGGGCTTAGACCTTTTGACCCTGGCATCATCCATATATAATAGAAAACCTGCAGGGGATTATTCCTCCTGCAGGTATTTTATTACACATTTCAGCTCGGGAGAGATCCATTTGTTCCGGTGATACAGAAGCTGTCGCCAGATATCCGGATGAATCTCAGGCATAGGGAGACTGATGAGGTTTCCCTTTGCCAGATCCTCTGCGATCACGAACTCCGGCAGATAGGAGATGCCAAGGTTCTGACACAGGAGATTGCGGATCAGCTGGGTATCGCCAACTTCCATGATCGGCAAGGTCTCCCGGCCGTTTTGGGAGAGCAGGTCATCCAGAGCAGCCCGGTAACTCATATTTTTCTCCGTCAGGATCAGAGGATATTCCAGAAGCTGTTCCAAGGTGACCGCAGGCTGTCCGGCTAAGGGATGACCGGCACCGGTGACGAAATGAATATCCACGGGAGCTTCGAAAGCGGTCACATAATTGTGATTAAAAATACGGCGGTCCAGCGTGTATACAATGTCCACCTGATTCTGTCCCAGCATCCGGAACATTTCATCGGTGCTGGTAGCGATGATCTTCAATCGGATTCCCGGATATTTTTCATGAAAATCCTTAAAACGGCTGTGAAATTCCCAACTGGCCAGAGATTCTGCAATGGCGATGCGCACCAATCCCTCCGGAGCGGTGTTGCCGCTGATGTGGGTGGCTTCTGCGGCGAGACGCAGGATCTGCTGGGCCAGCGGCAGCAGCTTTTCCCCTTCGTTGGTCAGGGTCACGGTATGACCGATCCGCTCAAACAAAGGAATGGAGAGCTCTTTTTCCAATTGTTTGATCTGAAAAGATACCGTAGACTGGGTGTAGCCCAGACGCTGCGCCGCCAGTGTAAAGCTTTTTAATTCATTTACCATGACAAAGGTTTCGAGGTTTTTGACATCCATAATATCTTTCCGCTTTCTGAAATCATGTGAGCAACAAGGATTTAATTTTTAAATCAATGTGATAAAAATAATTTGTTTTTCAAATATTTAACAAAATTATATAATGAGAAAATAGGGCTGTCAATGTGAAAAGATGGCGCAAATATGGGAACTGTTCATGGATGCATTCGCAAAATCCTTACGAATGCAAGCATGTGGCGAAGATTCCGTGATAGCCACATGACTCGGAACAGTTATAAAATAAGAAAGACTTGGGAAGGATCAGGGGTATGGAAAAAAGAGAAAGACTGGGAAG
>OQVS01002158.1_pt1 | contig 12816 bp, 21 predicted proteins | sample 1691601 | NCBI WGS metagenome assembly OQVS01 (sample SAMN03418268, study PRJEB22391) | human gut metagenome | biome: human-gut; feature: organic feature; material: feces | host: Homo sapiens | place: Tanzania | collected 2013-01 | reverse complement strand
TGTATTTAAAACTCCTCTGGATGATGAAAAAGGCGATGCCTGGACCTTCGGCGTCCGCGTTCCTGCCTCATACTGGGCCATACGAATGTCAGCGGTACGCTCGGAAAAGCCAAGCTTGATTCCTAAGTATTTCTGTGTCATACCCCGCAGGTTGCGGAAAAATCGAATGCGTTCGCCAATCGCCATAGAAAGTCAGCTCCTATCTGTCGGCTTTGTCGAAATGAGCATAGCATATTCGTTTAGGGATAGTCAAGATAATTCTAAACAAAAAAGTTAAATTTAGCTATTTGGAACTATTGACTATAGCATATTTGCTTAGTATAATAAGGGCTGCAATATAAACAAATTTGCTTAGTTTCAATTAGAAAGGAGGACAATAATGAGCAACACATTTCTACGTGTCGAGGAAGTGGCGGAAGAGATGGAGGTTTCCAAATCCTATGCCTACAAAATCGTCCAGCAGCTCAACAGGGAACTGGAAAGCATGGGCTATTTAACGGTTTCAGGGCGAGTCAACAAACAGTATTTCATGGAAAAGGTCTGCTACAGCAGGCGAAATGAACAGAAAGGAGAATAAATTGTGTCCGTTTATAGAGATGGAAAAAGCAATACATGGCGTGTGATCTACCGATATACAGATTGGACAGGAGAACGAAAGCAAACGCAGAGGCGCGGTTTCCTAACCAAACGTGAGGCGCAGGCTTGGGAGCACGAGCAACTCAGCAAGCTCGTTTCCGATTTGGATATGACTTTCAAGAGCTTCGTTGAGCGTTACACCGAAGATATGCAGCCTAAGCTGAAAGAAAACACTTGGGCAACCAAGGAGCACGTTATCCGCACAAAATTGGTGCCGTATTTCGGCAAGCTGAAGATAAACAGCATTACACCGACGCAGATCATCGCATGGCAGAACACACTTATTAAAGCTCGGAATGAAACAGGCCAACCCTATTCACCGTCCTATCTCCGGTCGGTGAATAGCCAACTCAGTGCTATTTTTAATCACGCAATACGCTATTACAATCTGAGGGTAAATCCATGCAGGAAGGTGAGCAGCATGGGAAAGAAAAAAGGCCGCGAGATGCTGTTTTGGACAAAGGAGGAGTATCTGAAATTTGCCGATGCCATGATGGACAAGCCTTACCTATCACTATGCGCACCTGTTTCCGTCCAGACAGGCGGAGATGGCAGATAAGCTAAATATGGAAAGGGGGAACCCGGAATGTCCGCAAAGAACAGGGACGAACACAACCGCTGGCGCAATGTGACCGTTGCTTTTCGAGTATCACCCGAGGAGAACACGCTGATTGAAACCGCCGTGCGGCTCTCTGGCCTGACTAAGCAGGACTACATTACGCGCCGCTTGACCAATCGTGATGTCGTGGTGGAGGGCAATCCAAAAGTTTACAAAGCACTGTGAAATGAACTTGCCGCCGTAGCAGACGAATTGCGGCGTATTGAAGCCGGAGCAAGCGTGGATGCCGAACTTCTGAAAATCATTGAAATGATCACCATGATCATGGATGGAATGAAAGGGGCAGCGGAATGATCTATGAAAAAGAAAAGACCGCCCCGATCACATCTGTTGGCGCAGATGTGGGGCAGTCGATCCCTAATAACATAGTCAGTATAGCAGATGATGATGCGGAATACAAGAAAAAGCTGTTGGAAATCAAGCATTTTTGTGATCCATTGCATCTCAATACACTGTCTATGAACGACTTGCTTGACTGTTCTTTTCAGAGTCGTCCGCCGTTGATCGACGGACTACTCTATATCGGGACATATCTTCTGGCTGGCGCGCCGAAAATCGGCAAATCTTTTCTTGTTGCCCAACTTGCCTATCATGTCAGTACAGGGCAAGTGTTTTTGGGATACTCCGTTCGGCAAAGCGGTGTACTTTACCTGGCGCTGGAGGACGACTACCGGCGTCTGCAAAATCGTATGTCCCGAATGTTCGTCGTGGAGGGGACAGACAATCTGAATTTTGCTGTTGCTTCGGCGCAAATCGAAGCCGGTCTCACCGAACAGCTTAGCAACTATCTTAATGACCGCCCCGACACAAAACTCATTATCGTTGATACGCTTCAGAAAGTACGCGAGATGGTTGTGGAATCATACAGCTATTCCAACGACTATGAGACCATTGGAACACTCAAAAGCTTTGCAGCACGTCACGATATCTGTCTCCTGCTGGTACATCACACACGCAAGCAGTCAGCCGAGGACAAATTCGACATGATCTCTGGAACAACAGGGTTGCTTGGCTGTGCGGATGGCGCGTTTTTGCTCCGAAAAGAGAAACGCACCGACCGAAACGCAACCTTAGATGTTGTGAGCCGCGATCAACCGGATCAACGGCTTTATTTGACACGAAATGAAGACACGCTGATTTGGCAGCTTGACCATGCGGAATGTGAACTTTGGAAAGAACCACCCGATCCGCTGCTTGAAAAGGTAGCATCACTTCTAACAGACAGCAGTCCGTTATGGGAGGGCCGTGCCTCGGAACTGGCCATTATCTTGCAGGAGGACACTCCGCCGAACCTATTGGCCAGAAGGCTGAATATCGGCAAGGGCAAGCTGGCAGAGCTGTATCAAGTCGAATATACGAGTAAGCGCAACAAAGCCGGCAGCCTAATACGTCTTTGCCGCACAACAGGGTGACGATAGGTGACGATGATGACGATAAATTTGAGTACGGCACCAATACCTAAATCATCGTCACTATCGTCATCATCGTCACCGCAGGGGTTGGGCGGGGTGCAGGGAGCCCTTTTCAAAGGACAGCTCTGCGGGGGAGTCAACCGCAGTTGACAGGGGCAGCGCCCCTCTTGGAATGTATCTGAACACGGCAGTGGGCAGATACATTCCAAGGAACTCCCTCGGAGAGCCCACGACACCTTTGCAGCGAAGCTGAAAGTGTCATAGTGGGTTACGCACTTTGAAAAAGTTGCGTAACCGTTCCCCGTACTGTTTCCGCTGAACGGAGGTGATTGGGCTGGCGGAAAGGAATTGGAGCGTTATTCGTGTGGAAAAGATTACCGCAGAGGGCGTTCAGAAGAACGAACGGCACAACGAACGCAAAAACGAGAGCTATGCAAATCTCAACGTAGATACCAAGCGGATCGTCTTTAATGTTTATTTTAAGGACACCGGTGGTCTGACGTACAACGAGTATTTTCAGAAGCGCATCGACGAAGGACAAATCTCCACAAGAGGGCAGAAAGCAGGCGCGACGATTTTCAACGAACTCGTCGTTGATGTGAACACACGGTATTTTGAACAACACGGTGGCTACAAATACGCCAAGCAGTTCTACAAAGAAGCGTACCGTTTCGCCTGTGAGATTTACGGCGAGAACAACATTGTTTCGGCAGTCATGCACGCCGACGAGCTCAACAAGGCGGTGTCTGAGGGATTGGGGAAGCCGGTCTACCACTACCACCTGCATATCGTAGCAATTCCCACCGTCCGAAAAGAGATCCTGTGGTCAAAAAGGTGTAAGGACGAAGCACTCCACGGAACAGTCAAGGAGGTCATCAATCAGGTTTCCCATTCAAAGAAGTGGAAAAACACGGTTCCCCTCTTAGATGAAAATGGGCAGCGGGTTACTGACAAGTATGGAAAGCCGGTATTTCGCAAGTCCTATTCTGTTTTGCAGGACAAGCTCTTTGAACACATGACCAACGCGGGATTTAACGGTTTTGAGCGGGGTGAGATAGGCAGTACGGCCGAAAATCTAAGCAGTCTGGATTATCAAATCAAAAAGGATAAAGAAAGACTTGCCAATATTCAGGGACGCATTGAAGCCGAGCAGAAGCGCTATGAGCCTGCCCACGAAGTCCACAAGACGATGGCCGAAATAGAAGACATGGGACAGAAAACCATTACCGGCAAGATCGTCGTTTCCAAGGACGATTATCAAAAGCTTACCGCGCTTGCAAAGGAGGGGATCACAAGCCGCAAAGAAATCGACGACCTCAGAGACCGCGTTTCCTACTATCAGGAGAAATATTTCAGCGCGGCAGCCGTTGCGGAACGATTGCAGGAAAAGTACGACCGACTGAAGGAAATATGCCAGCTTTTCTTGCAGGCATTAGAGTATTTTCCAGAATTGGCCAATACCTTTGTTGAGAAAGTCAAGGAACTTTTCCGCACTAAGGAAGAGCAGGAGCGCAAAGAGCGGGAGAGTAAAGCGGTGGTCCGAGCAGAACGAGACAAGCACCGGAGCAAGGATAATTGGGAGATATAAAAAAGGCAAGCGCCCGTGCGAAATCGCGCGGGCGCTTAGTTATGTTATTGTAAAGTTTTTTTGCGTAGCTACAGGCCATTTATTGCGCCTTTGGGCATTGCTGCTCGTTGGAGCCGCGCCTAATCAGCGCATCTATGATCTTGTGATACACCACCTGATTGGGGTAATAGCGGTAGTCGGCAAAGATAGAGATGCCTGTGCCGTCGAAATACTCCAAAATTGCGGCAGCGCAGGCGGCGCTGCGGCTCTGTCCATATTCGCACTGGCAGAGGATATGCAAGCCGTCCGCACTGGCTTGATAGATAAATGCTGCCAGCGCGTCCGCCTCCGGCAGATAGGTGTCATAGGTCAGTCCCACATCCGGCAGCACCGACAAGTCCAGATCGCGGACAGCCACGGTGAATACCCGTGCTGCCGCACCGGTGTAGTCCAGCGGTGGCGTAGGTGCAGGTCTGTCTGTGGAGGGCGGGTCATAAAAGGAAATCACCGCCGCGTGAGGCGGAAAGCCGTTACACAGCAACTCTTCGGCACTTTTTCGGGAACAGATGGTCACATTCATAGGCACTCCTTAATAGTCAAAATCAATATCACATTCCGACATTCCCGGCAGCGGCGGGTACTTGTAGCCAGTGTCGGGAACAGGAAACTCCGGATGAGTATCATGCTCCACCACATACAGCAGGATGTGGCGGTAGAAGGAGAAATAGTTGAATTCCGATGTGTTGGTCAGCATGGGCAGAGTATAGCGTTTGACCGCAAGGTACTTGGCAAATGTATTGTCCACCAACTCGCCCGTAATGCCGTTGGGGAAAAGCTCCGCGTCCTCGTTGCGGAGCGATTCCAGTCTGTCGCGGCACTCCTCGGGGCTTTCACAGAAAGCGTCAAACGCCTTTGCATAGTACTTCTCTGGCAGTTTCATGGCCCGCCGCGTAAAATAGGGCCCGCCATCCGGATAGGGACCGATGTACACAAAGGAAGTGAGCGTCTGCAAATGGAAACAAGCTTTGGTCAGCCACTCCTGGAAATGCGGATGATCCTCGCCGATGGCCAGAGCGCAGCAAAGCGCCCGACTAAGCCGGTCATCGTAGAGATTGAGCATCTTCCGCAGGGTCGTTTTTGTCACCGGAATATTTCTTGGGTGCAGATTTGCAACCCAGCGGTCTTTTCCCACTCTCGCCATACCCGTTCCTCCGACTTGATACAATTCGCGGTATTCCCGCAGGGACATACCGTTGCAGGGTGATTCCTCATCCTCCGTCTGCAGCTCGATGTCATACTCCCAGCCGCAATGCGCGCAGATCCAGTACATATCCAGCGTCGGATGGCCGCAGACGGGGCAGATGACGATGCGGAACATACCGGAGCGGTACTCTGGCGTGTTTTTCAAATGGCGTTCATTGTGCATGATGGTCCTCCCAACTGATGCAGTTTAAACAGCCGCCCTGTTGGGCGATCTCCCGGATGTTGACGGGCACGATCTCTTTGCTGAAAATCTGCTGCGCGGAAGCCGCAGCCTCGGCATCCTGCTCGATGCCAAACACCGGCAGGAAAACCGCCTGCTCTGTCTCCAAGTAGTTCAGGTAGCAGCCAACGGCGCTGTTCCTGCCGGTCGGAACAAAGGGAAAATCCACCGCATCCAAGCCGTAGTCCCGCACAGACCGCTTTACCTTTTGCTCAAAGCCGCAGGATGACAGTGGCCGATTGCACAGCACGGTGCGGTCATCGAGGAATCGCGTCATGCCGTCGGCGTGACCGGTCATGTCGCTTTTCAGAGAGGGAATGATCAAAACCTCCGCCTCCAGCAGTTCCGAAAGCTCACGCACCAGCGCGGCAGGCGGATACTCCGGGTTTTCGGAAAAGACGCGGTCGCTGATCAGGACGCGCTCCCCGGACGGCGAGAACACCACGTTCCCGCCGTCAAGGTTGACATGGCTGTATGTAACCGGCAGGCCGAGCTGCGGAGCCAGGTCCTTACGAAAATTGGTCCTCAGATCAGGATCGTTCTTCAGATAGGACGGCTCATAGCGGAAGGACACCAGCTTTCCGGAGCCTGTCCGCACCGGCATGAAGTCCCGCAGCCAGATGTCTTTGGTCCTATCTAACGGTCGATAGGAAACATCATATTTTTTTAGAGCCGTAAGAATTGCTACCGCTTCCTTAGAAAACTTCCGTGGCAAAAGGGAGGAAAAGCAAATCATATGTTGCCCTCTATATCAATAGTTAATTAACTCCTAAGCAATCTGTTTTGATATGTTCCCAAAACTTTGCAATAGAAGGGGCAATGTACTTTTCAAAATCTTCACGGGAAATCATATCACTTTTTGCATTGTTACAAATTACGCAGGCAAACTTGCAGTTTTCGGGACGATATCCTCCATCGGGGTCCATTCGTTCAATTTGTAAGTTACCACTAAAACTTGGCTTTTTTGAGTGGATAACTCCATTATCAAAAGCGGCCCGAAGTGTCTCGTCATCCACTCCACAGTAGCAGCAGTGGCGTCTCCCTCTGTCATCCATTTCAGAAAGCCACCATTCCATAAAGAGAGAAAAATCGTTATTAAAGGGAGCATAATTCTTTTCATTCTGCTTTACGGTGAAACGCTGATAAATATTCTGAATATCATCTTTTACGATGCGGGCATATTCATGTTCTCTGAAATATTTGTCATACGAATTACCTAATTTCAGTTCTTTCAGCATGGCAACAGAATTACTCTGCTGTCGCTCAATAGCATATCTTGACAAAAATACTTTATCTCCATCAGAAAAACTCTCTCCCAAATGCGGGTGCTTCTTTGCTAAATACCGCTCTAATAGCTCTTTACTTTTCATATTCTCTGTCCTCCAAACTTTTAATTTTTCTATATTGGTATCATACCAAGCGCTGTGAAAAATAACAAGTACGGTACAGCGGTCAATAACACCGATTTCTTCTGTGCTCCTCCAGCACGCGTCGGATCCTGTCCTTGCGCGCTTCGTCCAAATCCTCATCCTCGTTGTGATACTGCGAAACAGTCTCGTGCGCCATCCCGGGACTGTCCTTTGCGGTGGCGCTGCGGATGCGTTGGATGTCGGAATAGAGCAGCGTTTCCTTCTCGAGAAACGCTTCGGCGATTTTTTCAAGAAACAGTTCATTTCGGGAGAGAATGCTTTTCGCCTTGTTATAGCATCGCTCCAGCTCTGCCTGCACCGCTGCCTCGCTGCGGGCGTTCAGGCTTTCGGACATACTGACAGAGTGGTCGCTTTCAACATCAAGCAGAGAAAATCCCATCGTTCCCACATTGGCGGCCGCCTCACGGATAGAGTTGACCGCGCGCTTGATATCTCTGCCGCAGCCCTCTGCGAGCTGCCCCGGATATTGCATCTCCACGGCGGCTTTACCGGCCAGTGCAATGATCGCTTCACAAGAATCGGGAATCGTTGTACAGGTATGGACAAAGCCGCCGCAGCGATTTTCTCTGGAGGGAAGCAGGGAAGCGAACCCAACACTGCCGGGGGATAGAATTTCACACGCCACCAAATGCCCCGCCTCATGAAGCGCGGTCTTTTTGACAGCTTCCTCAGAATTAAGGGGAACATCTTCCGAGGCGCCGTATTGCTGCTTCAGCACCGTGCTGACCATGTCCTCCATCCCGATGCTGTCCTTTCGCGCGAAGGCTGCGCGGATCGCCGCTTCATTTAGGATCGTCTCCAGCTCAGCACAGGAATGATAACTCATCATTTTTGTCAGATTCTTCATGTTGATGTCATCAGAGACCTGCTTCCCAGATAGGTAGTGGGCGATGATTGCTTCGGCATCGGCCGCCGTTGGCGGCTGGATTCTGATTTTACGGTCAAACCGACCCGAGCGGCACAGGGAATCCGGCAGCTTACGAATCTCGTTTGCCGTGGCGATCACAAATACAGCCGTTTCCTTTACATCATCGATCCCTGCCTGCACAGCCACATATTCCGGTGCGTCACAGCGGGAGCTATCCTCATTGGCAAATTTGTCCATGTCGTCAAGAAGGAGGACAGAGGGTGCTTCTTCCTTTGCTTTTGCAAACGCCTGCGCGATGCTATTGATAAAGGCGTCGCCGCCTTTGTCCCGTCGCACCGTAACCGTGTTCAGTCCGCATTCTTCCATGAAGCAATTTGCCAAAAGGCTCTTGCCCAAGCCGGGGTCGCCATACAGCAGCAGTCCGTGGGGCAAACGAGCGCCCATTTTCTCATAGACCGTCCGGTTGCGGATCATATCGCAGATTTGCAGCAATTCCCGCTTGATGGATTTGTACCCGATCACCTTGTCAAATGAATTCATATTTCTTTCTCCTTTACGGTATTTGCCGTCAGTATAGCACCCCTTATAATAAGACCTTGCTATATAAAATTATATAGGCTAAAATGAGGCCTTTTGAGCAATTTTCGTATGATTGCACAAATTGCGGTCGCCTTGTATAGTCATTATCACGATGATTTGTGCTGAATTTCAGTGCAGATTTCGGATCAGAATGCGGACAAAGAAACCGCAAGTCACCAAAATGATGACTTGCGGCTGTTTTAGGTGCCTCAATGAACTGTCGATTCCCTCGGCGAACGCGTCGTTTGTCAGTCCCAAACTCTCAGAAGTACGATTGGACCGGAATCGGAGACATGGGTCTCGCCCACAATGATTTGGTAGGGCTGATACGGCTCGACCACGATTTTCTCCACGCCTTCCCGGTTGGATAGCTCGCGGACGAGCTCGGCGGTAGATACATTTGATAAATCCATTTAGAGTGCTCCTCTCTGTGTTACCATCCTAAATATTCTCTGCGCTGCCTGATTCGAAACTCAGCATACTTACGATACCACTCGACTGCCATTTTGTACTGCTCTGTCAATTTATAAAACTGTGCCAAATGATGCATTCCGGCTTCGCTTCCCTGTTCGGCAGACTTAAGCTGGAGCAGCGGATCAATACGGATGCTGAGTTTCAACTCCCTGATCCACCCACTCTAATGACCGCTAAAACCTATAAGCAGCGGTTCGTTGCCCCGTTAATCAAAAAACTGAAAGAGGTCATCCGAGAGATGTTTTATCACTATTACAAGGCGCTGGACAGCTACCATAGGCTGAACACCACCAACGGTCGGCTCTATCGAGAAAACGAGCATCTGACCGTCACCAACGACCGGCTCAAAGGAGAAAATGATGCCCTGCGCTCCGAACTGAAAGACTTCCGTTTCCTACGGAAAGTTCTTGGCAGTCAGCAGATCGATAACCTGATTGCACAGGCGAAAGATATAGAGCAGCAACGAAAGCAAACCCAGCGCACAAGGCGCAGAAATACAAATTATGAAAGGTAGGAACAGACAATGGCACAGACGATTTTTGAGGAAATGGGCGGTACTTATACGCAGGTCGGAGATTATCTTCTCCCTGATCTGAAGCTGCCCGAAGAAGAACAGCAGCCCATCGGCGTGTGGGGACAGCGCCACCGGCGTTACCTGAAGGATCATCAACGGGCAACCTATGCCACCCTGCTCACCAGTGGAAAACTGAATAGCTACCTTGCTGACATCGACCGGCAGGCAGAGGAGATGTTCTCTCGGCTGGTAAAGCAGATGGCCGAGGCAGAAGGTGCCACAGAGGAGCTGAAAGCCGCCAACCCAATGGAGTGGGTCGGCAGGATGAATAGCATACGAAGCAGAGCTATGGAAATCGTGAATAGCGAGTTGATTTACACAGCATAAGCACATCGGAGGCAGGTGGGAAGTCCCTGCCTCCGTATATTATTCGCAACTTCTTGCGAATTTTAGCGCCGAAATTAAATACAATCCTTGACAAAGTGGCCTTTCGTCTATATAATTATATTATTAGAATGTCAATTTCCGGAGGTGCGTAGTTTGCGGATAAGCTATAAAAGACTATGGATACTGCTTATTGAAAAAGATGTTTCCCCCGCTACGCTGAGGAAAGATTTGAACATTGCAACCGGTACAATGACGAAGCTACGCCGCAATGAAGAAGTAGCCCTGTCCGTTCTTTTGCGTATATGTGAATATCTTGATTGTAATATTGGGGATATTTGTGATGCGGTCAAAGTGGACACAAACTGTTAAGGAGGTCTGATTATGGGTTATGATCTCATTATTCAACTCGCATCCGAGTTTCGTCGCGCTTTGGAAACAGTAGCAGCCAAAGGAGAACAGAAAAATGAGCCAGTTGAATCAGATTATACTCGAAGGTTCGATTGTACAGAAATCAGAGCTGAAAAAACTTATGTCTGGAGCGGAGTTCTGCCAGTTCACATTGAAAAATGTGGCAGACAACAGAAATCTCTCAGAAAAAAGAGAAAGGTTTATCTCCAATTTCGAGATATTTGCCTATGACAGCCTTGCCAAGACCGTTTCAACAAAAAAGCTGGGGCAGGAAATCAGGCTTATAGGACGGCTAAAGCAACTGGAATGGGTCGAATACCCGGACAAGAAAAGAAGCCGCTGTGTTATTGTCGCCGACCATATCGACTACAAGCCGACTCAGGATAAAATTCAGGAATAAAAATATCAAGGAGTGCAAAGATGGGCTATTATTCGCAGGTAACAATCCAGGTTCAGGAAAAAGGCTATGAAATGCTGAAAAAGTCAATGGACGAATATAATGAGGGCTTCGGAGGATATTTCATTCCCGACCGCACTTTCAGGCGAAACAGAAAAAGCGGAACGGAATATGTAATCCAATGGAATTCTGTCCAATGGAATTCGGATTTCAACGACGTTATGTCCGTGGAATCAGTTCTTGACAAGCTGAAATCCATGGCGGTCAAATTCGAGGCTCCTGACGGCTACAAGTTCTGCAAAATCAGAATAGGGGAAGAGGTCAACGATATTGAAATAGACTTCAATGACTGGTCTTATAGAGAGGACGGTATCAGCTGGCAGTCATCCGTCCCGATTCCTAATGGGTTCTCAAGGGTCTGACAGATATGAGCTTGGACTACTTAGAGCTTCTCACGATAAGAAGTGCATTGGTATATACAAAAAAAAACAACAAGGCGTTGAATTTTGATGAGCTGATAAAAAAGATGGATGCAGCTATCAAAGAACTAAAGGAATACAGTGAGGTGAAAGAATGACAAAAGAGCGTTTTTGCTGTTACTACAAACAGCATTACAAACCTATCCTTGACAATATCAGAGAACAGGTTGATGAGGTCGAGGTCGGAGAAAGCGAGTATGTGATACTTGACCCGAAGGATTTCCGGCTTCTAGCTTTTCTAAGGGATGACCTAAAGGAAGTTTTCCCAGAATTACAGGAGGAATAAATGTGTACCAAAGCAGAATATGAGAGGCTCTTCAAGAGTGGACGGAAGACAATAGGCGACCACGAACCGCTGGTTGCCCTATCGCTTGGGGTTGACGTTGGCGACTATGACGCTAATTGGGAAGAGATTGTGTATACAGTGCCTTACGAATGGCTCTTGGGCAGTATGCCGGAAATATTCGGAGAGCACTGGACTATGGAGCGGCTGCGGAAATGGCTTCAAGAGGAATATAATTCAGAGGATTCTGACCGTATATTTGAAAGAGCTTACCTTGAAAGACAGCTTGTAACAATGAATATAGATTAAAGGAGAAAATTATGACAATGGTAAAGAAACTCGAAAACGAGATAAAGGAACTGAAAGAAAAATGTGAGGCACAGAGGAATCATATCGAAAAAAGTTTTGACAACACTTATAAGGAGGTGATTGACCTTAATATGAACCGTTCCACTTATCTTATCAACACAATCAACTTGCTGAATTTTGACAAGGAACGCATAACGTTCACGGTTGAATTTGAGGACGGACATACATCGTTCCTGTATATAAAACCGGGCGAAATCAATTTGTCAGTCTGATAATAAAGGGAGGTTCTGCATGAAAATTATAATAGGAGATTTTACCAGCTGGAAAAGTTTTTCCGAGTATATCGAAGCAAAATATTTGCCATTGCTTGACGAACTTCAAGATGGTCATAAGATATGGATAACAAGCAATTCTGGCATTCTAATTTTCGATACGCAAACTAAAAAGATGCTTCCTTTGCCAGAAACTCTAAGAAAATGGAAATTGCCCCATGATTGGGTTAATTTGATTCATCCTTACGACAACGGCTTGCTGCTCAATACAGCCAAACATGGCTTGTGGCTGCTTGATGACCATCATCAGCTGGTTCACCAAAGTGAAAAGAACTTTCCTTTTGATTTAGGTGATATGCAAGTCTCTCAAATCTTTACCGATTCAAAAGGAAACCTATGGTTGGGATCGGACGAAGATGGTGTAAAGACCATCTATCGCTATAAGGATATGTTCAACAGTAACCTTGCCTTACAACGTTCTGTTGGAAGGCAAGCCGTACAGGCTGTTGTTCCTGACAAAACCAACCATTTGTGGATAGCTACCAAGAAGAATGGTATCTATGTATATGATTTGACCACCAACCAAATCAAGCAAATTCCACAAGTTTATCATAATAGCAATGATGACAAAAAGAACCTTATTACTAACGTTTTTGTGGACAGACACAATTATGTTTGGCTCGCCAATGTAGAAAACGT
>OQVS01002157.1_pt1 | contig 12821 bp, 12 predicted proteins | sample 1691601 | NCBI WGS metagenome assembly OQVS01 (sample SAMN03418268, study PRJEB22391) | human gut metagenome | biome: human-gut; feature: organic feature; material: feces | host: Homo sapiens | place: Tanzania | collected 2013-01 | reverse complement strand
ACTCAGTTTGCTCTGGAATTGATGAAGCAATTCTATGAGCAAACACATGGAAAAAGAGGTGATTCCTAAAATTTTAGCGTTAAAGTATATCCTTACATACTTTGACGGAAAGCCTCACGCAAAAGAAGAGTACAAGTCAGTCTATAGCGTCTTTTGTGCAGCGGTCTTGTTTACCGTTTTCGCAAACAAAAAAGAGAGTGATACTTTCTACAACTTTGTAAGACTGGAAGAATGGAAAAGCAAGATAAACAAATGGCTTTATGACTATATTTCTTCTCATGCACTGACCAGAGGTAAAGTTCTCGCTGCATATAAATATAGTGAAAGTGACGATGACCCAATTCAACAAATCCGTTGTAAGTCTTTGGCGGCGATTAGTAATTTCTTCAAAGTAACGAAGAACGGTGATAATTATAACATGGGTATTTCCAACGCAGCTGAACTTTGTAAGTTTTTCGGAGATAAAACAGTTTATAGTTTAGAACACTTTATTGTAGGAGAATGCGGAACTCTTCATGTCAAAACCGCAAAATACGATTTCCCATATAAATATCCACCAACGATTCAGAAGTACAGAAATTCTCTATTTAATTTTATTTTTATTCCTCAACCGCTTAATAGTTCTCTTTCTAATGAAGGATTGTTTATTAAAGTAGCAGAAATCCATACACATGAAAACGAGATTAAATGCAGCTATAGCAAAGGATACTATGGACTGTTAAACAAATCTCCTCGTATGTACTTTCAACGCTACCCTACCGAAAAGGAGATAGATTCCTTCAGTACTGAAGAGGATGCCAGAGCATACCTAAATGAATATTTTACTAAAACATTTCCGGAAGAGTTTTTACAGTTTTCAACGGCGCTTGTAAAAAAAATCAACTGGGGTTCTTAACACGAAGGCGTTCTCGGATATTTCCGAGAGCGCTTTCTCATTAAATGCGCAGCATGGTAACGACATATCTTGCGGAAACTATTATTGTCCATTTTATTGTACTTGCTTTATAATATCATGATCTTTAAAGAAAGTCACTTTCTCCATAAAACCTGGTGTGTGCAGCATTTTATTACCGGTACTGTGTTGACTGTTGGTGAATTTTAATATATACTTAAGTATATACTTACGTATAAATAGAGGTGCTATATGCTGAAATATCAATTTCCCGCTGTAAAGGGCTGTCAGGCCGGAAAAGATTACTATATATGCATGGTTCCCCTTGGGTTAATGAGTAAGATTTTTGCGACCGATAGCAGCGATGTCCCTGCCGAGTATCGCGCCCAAAGAAAGCTCAACGAAGCTCGTATTCCTGAAATCTGTGGATACATCTTGTCTAATCGAGATTCGTATGTCTTTTCAGCTCTGGCTGCATCTGTGGACGGTGACATGAAGTTTGTCCCTGCTGACAGCAATGAGAATGCAGGCCTTCTGGAAATCGATATGACCGCTTCCTTCCTGATCAACGATGGCCAGCATCGAAAGGCGGCCATTGAGGCAGCGATTGCCGAAGACGAGAGCCTGAAAGAAGAAACGATTTCGATTGTCCTTTATAAAGACCAGGGACTTCAACGGAGCCAGCAGATGTTTACTGACCTCAACAAGCATGCTGTTACCACATCAAAATCCTTAAATACACTATACGAGTCGAAAGATCCTGTGGCACTAATCACGAAGAATGTCGTCAACTCAATCAGCTTCCTACGTAAGTATACTGACAAGGAGAAAGACAACCTTAGCAAATATTCCTCTAACATCTTTACACTTAACACCTTCTATACAGCTAACAAGCGCATCTGTAAGGTGATCCATGATCAGGACAATGCTGAAAAAATCGTTTATACATTTTGGAATCACGTGGTTGTTAATATGCGTGAGTGGAACGAGATGGACAGTGGTGAATTAAGTAAAAAAAGTTTGCGAGAGGATTATATCACAACGCAAGGTCTGATTATCTTGGCACTGGGACGCTTGGAAGAATTCTATTGCGTGAATCCTCAGATTAACATGGCAAAATCGTTGAAGGGATTAAAGAAAATCGACTGGCTGCGAAATAATGAAGCGTGTTGGATGAACCGTGCAATTAAACCTAATGGAAAGATCAACAGAAATGAACAAGGTATCTTTTTGACATACATTCAAATTAAGCGACTTCTTTCTCTGCCAATCAGTGATGAGGAGGCAAAAAAAGAAAGAATCATGATGGGATAATCCTGGAGAACTCAAATGGAACAGAATACATTTAATTCAAATAACATCGATGCCGGAAGCAAAATTGCCAGTTTTCGAGTAAAACAAAGTATGCCATATGAATTCAAAGTGAATTATGCGCGCATAAGAGCATGGGAATTCTACAATGAATGTGGAAAAAGGGACTTGGATTGCTATGTTTCAGTAGGGGGACTTGACAGTATTACACTGTTCTTCTTCTTGAAATCAATAGGAATAGATGTGCCAGCGGTATCAGTCTCTTCGCTCGAAGATGTTAGTATCCAAAAAATCCACAAACAGATTGGAGTTATCTCACTACCACCAGCAGTTAGAACTGATGGTACGCGATGGAATAAGCAAAAACTAATTCAAGAATTTGGTTTCCCTGTACTCTCCAAGGAAATCGCCCGTAAAATTGAATTGCTTCAAAACCCAACTCCCAATAATAAAACCATAAGGCATGCAATTGTTACAGGCGAAACTGGTGAATATGGTGGATTTCAAAAGCATTCAAAAATGAAACTTGCGCAGAAGTGGCTCGAAAAATTCGGTGGATTAGAAAATGAAGAAGAAGGCGTGAATTATCAAATTGCACCGTTTAAAGTCTCCTCGAAGTGTTGCTATTACCTCAAAGAAAAACCGTGCTCTGATTGGGCTAAAGAGCACAATTGTGTACCGTATTTAGGGCTGATGGCGTCCGAAGGCGGAAGACGTGAGAAGTCTTTAATGCTAAATGGCTGTAACTACTTTGGAAAGGGAACCATTCGTTCAGCACCATTTGCAATTTTTAATAGACAGGATTTACTACAGTTGGCACTTGATTTAAAGGTTCCTGTCCCTGAGATTTATGGAAGCATACTGAAGGATGAAGATGGTCGTTTGTATACTTCTGGAGAGCAGCGAACTGGATGCTCGATGTGTGGATTTGGAATTCAGCTTGAAAAACGGCCTCATCGATTCGATCGGCTACGGGAACGGAACTACAAAGAATGGGATTTTTGGATGAATAGGTGTTGCCTTGATGAAAACGGAACACCGTATGGCTGGGGAAAAGTTTTAGATTATCTCGGAATTGGCTGGCGAGATATTCCGGATCCTCATAACAGAAAAAAGTAAGGATGGGAATTCACAATGCCATATACAGGTAAGTTTCAAGTATTTGAAGATATCATTAAAGAAATTATGATCGTCTACAAGCACGACAGCCGTCCGTGGCTTATTGGCTACAGCGGTGGCAAAGATTCTACTTTGCTGGTCAGTCTTGTATATGAAGCCATGAAGCGGTTAAAGGATGCTGGCGCTAAGCTTGACAAAACCGTTCATGTCATTACATCCGACACGATGGTTGAAAATCCCATCGTAAAGAATTACATGCACTCATCCTCGGATAGCATCAACCGAGCAGCGGGGAAAGATTGTCTCAACATCAAAGCCAGTGTGATTTACCCGGAGCCGGAACAGACATTCTGGAGCCGGGTCATTGGCTTGGGCTATCCTACCCCAGAGCCTCCCGGATTCAGATGGTGTACAGACAGGCTGAAAATCATGCCGATGAATAAGTTTGTCAACGAGCGAATCAAGGAGAGCGGCGAAATCATCATTCTTCTCGGCGTCCGTAAGGGCGAAAGCCTAACTCGAATGAAGACCATTACTGCACGGGAAATCGAAGGAAAACTGCTGAATATGCATAATGACATTCCCAATGCTTATGTCTACAATCCTATCACTGAAATCCCTAACGATTTGGTCTGGGAATTCCTCTTAAAAGGCGATTGCAGAAGTCCTTGGGGAAGTGACATGAAGTATTTGTTCAGTCTTTACCAGGGCGAAAACCTTGGTGAAGAAAAGAGCGTTTTGGGTGAGGTCGACCGTGAGAAAATTCCGATAACCGGCAACTCCAGATTTGGGTGCTGGTGCTGCACCATGGTGAAAGAGGATAAGTCGTTACAGAACTTCATCAACAAAGGTGCTACGGAACTAATTCCGCTTAGAGAATTCAGAAACGAATTGCTCAGAATGCGGGAGAATAGTCAATATCGAGATTCTAAGCGCCGCAACGGTTCTGTCTATAAGAAGTCAGACGGAAGCTTTGGAATGGGACCGTTTACGCTTGAAGCGCGATGCCTCATTCTCGAAAAACTCCTCGACCTCGAAAACAGGACAGGCATGGAGCTGATTACAGAAGCTGAACTGAAAGCAATTGACAAGATGTGGGACGAGGAGGGCGACCTTACATGTCGCGCACTCGTTGAAACCTACCATAAGGTCAAAGGCAAAAAGCTTCCATGGGATGATTATAAAACTCCGCGATTTGATGATGAGGCGATCCAAGCGATCAGGGATGTCGCAGATAAGTATGATATCCCGGTTGAATTGATTACGAAGTTGATTGTTTCGGTAGATACCAATAAGCACATTACGAAGAACAACAAAATGCAAAAGGCATTTGACAGCATTATTGGACAAGGCTGGTTGCACTATAATTCTGTCGAGGGGGCATTGAACCATGAAGATTAAGCGCATACAAGTAAAAAACATAGGTCCATATGTCAACGAAAATGCCTTCGATTTTGATGTATCAGACATTACTAAAAGAATGGTACTGATCGGCGGCAAAAATGGTGCAGGTAAAACGACACTGTTTAACGCTATCAAAATATGTCTCTACGGCTGCGTTGCATATGGCTTTGAATCCAAAAACGCAAAGTACTTTGCCGAGATAGAGAAAATTATCAATGCCAATGAAAAACTGCAAAAAATTGGTGAGGCAGAAGTTGTCATTGACTTGCTGATGGATGACGGAAAGTACGATCACACATACACGTTTGTCAGATCATGGAGGGTAGCAGGCAAGAAAATAGCAGAAACCTTTACTGTGTACAAAGACGGCGAGACACTTTCTGAGACAGAAAAGAGTGATTTTGAGAGCTATCTTTTACAGACACTGCCCCCCAATCTCTTCCGCTTCTACTTCTTTGACGGCGAAAAAATCAGTGATTTCGTGTTCAACAGCAGCAAAAACTCCGACTTCAAGGATGCGTTCTTAAAGCTCTGTAGCCTTGATACGATGGAGATTATTCGGGAAAACTTCCGTAGAATTTCTCGTAGCAAGGCAAAGGGGACCATGACGCTTTCAGCGGAATACGATAGATGCATTGAAGCAGACAATCTGATCGCACAGAGAGTAGAATGCGCTGAGGATGAATATCGAGAGATTTCCAATGAGATTTTGATTATTGATCAGAGGCTTGCGTCTCTTGAAAAGGCATACGCCAAGGGTGGCGGTATTTCTAAAAAAGAATGGCGCTCTATGCAAGATCAGATTGCAAAAGAGGATGTTCGCCGCGAGGGACGCCATAAATGGCTCAAAGAATTGGCCAATAGTGTGCTCCCATTTATTATCCTTAGAACTCAACTGGAAGAACTAAAATCCCAAATTGCACTGGAACACAAGGCGCAGGTCGATGCAAATGTAAAAAGCACAATTGATACCCCGGAAATCAAGTCGATCATCTCCGGCGTGTTGAGCCGGGCAAATATAGAATTAGCCGACGATATTTCTGAAAAGGTTATCTACGAGATTGCCAGCTATGCCAGCCACACTTCACAGATAACTCCCATTCTCAATTTGTCTGACTTCGACAGATTTGAACTAACTGCAAAAATCAACAGTCTCCTTGCTTATGACACCAATCGTGTTAAGGAAGCGACTGATGACATTAAGGCTTCTTTAAAATGCGTAAAGCGCATCCGAAAGAAAATGGAGCGGAGCAGTATCGAAAACTATGATGGATACTTGCAGATGAAAAGCGATTTGAATGAGCAGAAGTCCAAATGCACACAACAGCTTCTGGAAGTAGATAAAGAATTGCAAGAACTACGCGCCCAGAAAGCGATATCTGCATCTAAACTTGCCAAGGCTAAAAGTGATTATGAGGCGCTCTTGAAAAAACAGTCCATTAACGATATTTCGGCGCGCGCACTACTGGCATTTGATGAACTCCAAAAGACGCTTTACGATAAGAGTATTCGTTTAGTCGAGACGGGATTTAGCCAATTCTTCGCAAGTCTGATTAATAAATCTGATTTGATTGATGGAATCCATATCGATGATAGCCTAAATGTTCTTCCCTATAAAAACAAACACTTTAAAGCTGATGAAATACGTAAAATCATTGGTAAGAACGGTGTTGAGTATCTTATTGCTCAGATCGGTCTGTATGCTTATGAAGTCCTGCAACAAAAGCTTATTGCCGATGAAGCCGAATTTGAACTGCCGGTTGAGGTAAAGCAACAGCTTTCTGCGGGAGAAAAGCAAATTTTCATTATGGCACTATATCAAGCGCTTTCGCAACTCAACAAAATCAATGTGCCTTACATTGTAGATACGCCGTTCGCGCGAATCGATAAGGAACATCGCGGAAAGATCCTGAGTCAGTTCTTTAAGAAACTAAACGGTCAGATTATCATCTTGTCCACCGATGAAGAAATCGTCGGGGAGTATCGCAAGAGTATATCTGACATTGTATCTAATACATTCGTTTTGAACCACACAACAAACGGAAATACTGAAATCCTGGCAAACACTTATTTCGGAGGCAAGCACAATGACTAATAAGCTTCATACGTCACAAAAGACCCAGGAGATATTCAACTCGTTAGGTCAGTCATTGAGATTGCAGCCGTTTATCCTATCTAAACTGGCAATCGCACTGTCGGTCAGAAAGGGACAACTTCAAGCCGATGACTTTAAGACTGATAATAATGGCTTGGAACTGAGTCGGCAGGTCATTTTCGGTGATCACGATTTGCTGTTTAAATCTCTCATTATTAACAACGAGGGCAAAGTGATTCGCGAGGATGACTATTTCCCCGGTTTGGTAAAGGCCCATTTGGACCGAGGAGCAAAGCTTCTCGAAGATGAAAAACGGTACAGCAAAGATTTCTATAATCATCTGTGCCATCTGGATGACAACATCTAAAGGAGGTTTATATGGATTATCCAAAGGTCAAAGTCTGTTTAGATACCTCAGAAGATAACCTGATAGATGAATTGTATACGCCGTGTTTAAAGTGGGCTGAACGCTTTGACCGAGGCGTCGGCTACTTCACAACAGGGTGGCTCACATACAACGTCGCAGGATTATCCGACTTTGCCTCTCGCGGAGGAAAAATGCGCTTAATTACAAGTCCCATTCTTTCCGCGGAGGACACGGACGCAATTATTGGAGCTGAGAACCAAGATGGTAGCGCATTTCTGCGCCTCGAAGCAGCTCTCCTCGAAAATGTTGAGATACTCAAACAAGAGATGGAAGCAGACATTATAAATGCATTCTCCTGGATGCTGTATGATGGAATTATTGATATGCGTTTTGCAATTCCTTGTAAAAAGTTGGAGGAAGGAGACTTTCACGATAAATTTGGCATTTTCTATAAGGGCAACGATGCGCTATCCTTCTCTGGCTCTATCAACGACAGCAAGCATGGATTCCAAAATTATGAAAGCATAAAAGTCTTCAAAACGTGGGCTGGTACACAGGAGTATGTCGATGCGGATACCGCTCGTTTCGAGAAAATCTGGAATCGAAAAGACCGCAATCTCAAAATGTTTACCATTCCACAAGCAGTTAAAAACAAAATATTTGAATTGCGTTCCCCGGATAGGCCGTATTCTTTGCCGGCAGGTTCGAGTAAATGGGTTCATCAGGACATAGCAGTAAAGACCTTTCTGGAAAAAGAGCATGGCATTCTGGCAATGGCTACCGGAACCGGAAAGACTGTTACTGCAATGAAAATCATCAACAAGCTGTTTGATAGCGGGGAAATTCGTCGCGTTGTTATTACTATGTATGGCAACGATTTGCTGGATCAGTGGGCAATTCAAATTCGAGAAAACTACAAGAACAAGCAAATCAACTATCACTATGCGGCCCAAAAGATGATGAAAGATTTCGTCATGCATCCGGATGACTCCATCTTGATTCTATCCCGTGATTCTAAAAATCTGTCCAGATTGTTAGATTTGTTTGACCGTTTGCCGGGTGATTATCGTAATGATACACTGTTTGTTTTTGACGAAGTACACGGTGCTGGCTCGAATACCTTTGTCGAAAATCTTTCGGGAAGGCTTTCTCCGTATCGGTATCGTCTTGGTTTGAGTGCTACGCCAGAGCGTGAGTGCGATGAAGCCGGAAACGATTTCCTATTGAATGAGATTGGAGAAGTGATTTTTGAATTTACTTTGCAAGATGCTATTAAAAAAGGGATCTTGTGTGAATTCAATTACATTCCTCTGCCCTACGTCCTTACTGAAGAAGAAAAACTAAAGAAACGCAAAATCATCGCAGCGTTCAACGCCAAAAAGGAAAGTGGAGAACCTGTTGATGAGAAGGATATGTTTACTCAATTGGCGCTTGTCAATAAAACAGCGGTCAACAAGCTGGAGGAGTTTGAAAATCTTATTTCTCAGCGACCGGAGCTGTTGCAGAAGTGTATCATTTTTGTTCAGACCATGGAATATGGCGCAAAGCTCCAGGAGATTCTTGTCAGGAACAGCGACAAATATCATACCTACTATGCCGATGATGAAAAAATCAATTTGGAGAACTTTGCGGCAGGAAAAATTGACTGCCTGCTGACCTGTAAAAAAGTTTCCGAGGGAATTGATATCAGCAGCGTCACGAACATCATTCTGTTTTCTTCTGACCGTTCCAGGCTCGTGACAACGCAGAGAATCGGGCGCGCATTACGCCTGGATAAAAATAACCCAGAAAAGAAAGCAACTGTTGTGGACTTCGTGATTGAGGATTCCGAGGAAAATGACAATAATGCCGATGCTGCTCGTGCAGAGTGGCTTACGGAGCTTTCACAGACAAGGAGATGCGAACATGAGAAATAAAATCATCGAAAACGCAATCGATTCCGTTGTCAACGCATCGAACACCTCATCCGACTTCAAACTGGCATTCAGACAATATGTCAAAAACAAGTTTGATGATAACGCCAAAGAGAGCGATTTAAAACGGATACTTACACTGATTGAGGATGATGAGGAGGATATTCAGGTATGAAGATGGCAATCCTCGAGCTCGAATATAAAAATATCCGAAAAATCACCGCCTTGAAGCTCCCTTTTACCAAAGCCGATGGCTCCGTAATCAGCAACAATTTTATTATGATGGCCAACGGTACCGGCAAGACAACCACAATGGAACTCATCAAAGGATTATTTGATGGAACATCCGCTGGATGGACTGCGTCCAAAGTGCGTTCTTTCGCGCCTACATTAACGGAAGCAGATACAGGTGAATTCAGCACCACTGTCAAATTTGATGATAGACAGTATAAGTACTTCCTCTCTATGAATTACAAAGATGGAACGGTGCAGGTGGAAACCTCTGCTCCTCCCAAGGGTCGAGAAGCTGGACTTCGTTTACCTGAGTCTATTCGCGGTATTTTTACGCCTGAATTTGTTAGACGCTTTGTGTTTGACGGTGAGCAGGCGGCAAAGTCTATGGACAGCTCATCCAATGAAGCTGATGAAACGATTCGCTACCTATATCGCCTCGATGAATTGGATGAGATTTTGGCCGCAAACCAGAGAATCCTTACCGAAATCCAAAACGCCGAAGGAAAGCGTGGAACATCCAGTTCACTTAGCAATTTGCGTACCCGGCAAAGTGACATTGATGCAATTCGGACCAAGCTGAGAGCACGGTGTGAGAAGCTTCGCCAAGAGATAGCTGCGTTTGAATCTGAAAAAGTAGAGAAAGAGAAACAGCGCCAGGAACTCGACAAGAGCTATGAAAAGCTGAATCAAGAGAAAAATGATATTCTCAAAGAACAGCAGAAAAATCGCGGCGAAATCGATGTTAAGATCACTTCTATTCTGGGGATAATTAAGTCTCCCTATCTACTGAGCGAAAGCCTCTGTGCGAGAATGTTCGAGTTAGGCAATAACATGAAAAAACTCAAGTTGCCTAAAACCATTGCCAAAGACTTCTTCACCGAATTGGCTTCTGCAGACCGATGTGTCTGTGATAGATGTATTGGCGAACGGGAGAGAGCGGCTATCCTGAAGCGGGCTGACCAGTATCTGGGAAGTGACCAACAGTCGGTTCTTAACACGGTTAAGAGTAGTCTGATGGACAGTGTGTATGACGAACGCTTAAAAAGGGCCTTCGAAGAACTCGAGGAACTGAGAGCTCAAGCTAATCGCCTCGATACGAGATTTAAAACTAATGAGGAAAAACTCATTAAGGCCGGAGGCGAAAAGGCTCGTGAACTGCAGGAGCGAATTGTGGAATTGATCAGACTTATCAGCATTGCTCGTGATGAACTTGAGCGCATTGAATCCAAGGATGAAAACGACGATTCTCTGACAGAAGAAAACAACCTTCACAAGGCGGATCAAAAATTTAAGTACTACGAGCAGGAAATAGCGAAGGCAACAAGAACAAATACTGCATTGCGCAAAAAAGAGTTGGTTGATTCCTTGGTGAATGAGATCAAGCTACAGGCTACCACAGCGCTGAAGCAAGAAATCGTCAGAAAGACCAACGAGAAACTTCGCCGTGTTATCGTTGACGATTATGTAGAAATCGAAAGCATCGATAGGTACATAAAACTAAAGGGTAGGGACGGTGCCAGCGAAGGTCAAACTCTTAGCATTGCCTACTGTTTCCTGGGCACTCTTTTCGAAGATTCTGAGTTGGAATTTCCGTTCATTATCGACTCGCCTACCGGCAAGATGGATTTCGAAAAACGGCAGGCTGTTGCAGATATCATTCCTTTGGTATTCAATCAGATGATTGCCTTTGTTCAGTCAGCAGAAGTGGAGCGTTTTGCGGACAGATTCTATGCAAATCCCGATTCGCAGTATCTTACGGTTGTGGCATCTCCCCAGGATCAGGCCGTAGTTGTTTATGAAGGAATTGACTTCTTCGATTCGTATCAAAGAGAGCACAAAGGAGATGAGAAATAATGCATTTTAAGATAGCGAAAAGTGCCCAAAGCTACTTTAACAACATTATGAATCTCGAAGGCTCCCACGCTGCGGAGGATAAGAATAAGTTTATCCAATTCGATGTGTACTACTGCTGTGCATTGATTGGCATGGCAGCAGGCCAAATCGACGAGGATACTTCTGAGTTGAAGGATCTTGTTGAAAAGTACCCAGTTCAATATCGTGACTGTAAAGCACAAATTGCTGGGTTACTGGTGGCATCTGAGGCCAGAAGACTCGGCATCGATACGCAGAGCCCTAAGCTGGAGCAGATTATGCTACAGTATCTTAGCAACAATGATACTCTGCTGTCTGAGGATGGAATTAAAACCCTTAACGCCTATGCGTTGAAAGGATACCGCCTGATTACTGATTATCCGTTGTTTGACAAACCTACTTCCAGAGAAGAATTTCTGGATGCATTCAATGTAGCCATGCAGTTTTACGAAAAGAAAGATAGCTAATCTGTGTAGGTGCTTAGTTAACCTGCGAGCCCGCGCCACGGGTACCCCGCATCCTCAATAGCGGTTGAAACCATGTGTTTCAGCCGCTATTTTTCTTAAAAGTTTCAGTAGCTGTTTCCGTCGAACTGTGGTATATGTTTGTGCTGCAAGGAGGCGAGTGCATGAAATACAAACTGCTGAAGGATCTGTACGACTGCTTTTATACCCCACCTGAACTCCAGGCTCAGAAACAGGAAATTGATGAATGCCATCAAGCACTTAGCGATGCGTTGGGAAAGCCGGAGCGTCGACTGGTGCTCCAAATCATCGACGCAAAAGACCACATTGCGGAGGAGACCTCCATCGACAGCTTTACCGCTGGATTTGAACTGGCGTGGAAACTATCTGTAGAATTGAATCACTACGAAAACGAGCGCTCAGTCTCCTACCGACCGGCAATGAGATTGAGGGCTCGTTTCACATCTAAGGAGGAAGAGAAATGAAGAAACTCATCATAGTGACAATGATTGCCGCATGTGTCGCCCTGTGTGCCGCTGTGTGGCCACATGGCAACGCGGTCGAGGAAACACCCGTCCCAGCCGCAGAAACCGCTGTGAGCGCCAAGGAAGCGACCGTTGCGGAAATTGAGGAACCAGCAATACTGGCAGAGAAGGAAAAAAGAACGATTCCGCAACAAGAAGCGCCCCAAGAAGAGCAACCTGAACCGGAGATAGGGCCTATTGAAACACCCGTAGCTTCCGAACTCCAGCCTTCCACGGGGCAGGCACCCGCTAAGAATTCCGCACCAGAGCCAACTCCACCCCAACCTCCTAAAGAACTGCAGCCCGGTGACAAAGTCTATGTGGCGGGCTTCGGCTGGGTAGAGTACGAGGGCCCCAACCACTGTGAAGACGGTGCGGATATTTACGAAAACGGCAATAAAATTGGAATCATGGGGTGAAATGTGTAGTTACCCATTGCATTCGCTTCCCATTCATGTTATCATGATAACGCTGAATTGTTGGACTATCCTAAGCTTCAACCATTCGTATCATGAGAGTACGAATCATATTGAACCTATGTAGTGATATAGACAATTTAGCGGACAAATGAGTAAATCCTCGAAACTATTGATTCCAATCAAATTCTCATTATGGAATTGAGAAAG
>OQVS01002156.1_pt1 | contig 12821 bp, 10 predicted proteins | sample 1691601 | NCBI WGS metagenome assembly OQVS01 (sample SAMN03418268, study PRJEB22391) | human gut metagenome | biome: human-gut; feature: organic feature; material: feces | host: Homo sapiens | place: Tanzania | collected 2013-01 | reverse complement strand
AGTTAAATCAATAGCTTAATACTAACGACGTAAGTCGAGAGGTCCTGCTTATATATTTGTAAATGAAAGTCATTACCGTAATTATAACGCAAAAATAGCACATTGTCAAGAGAAAATTCTGATAATAATATATAGCTATGATACTACACAGGGATATATGGAGGTGACGGTGGAGATAGATGCAGGACTTAAATAGGTAAGCTAAATTCATATAGGACTTTTAAGCACTTTTTGTATATGTGTAAGAAATTTTGTGCATTAATTGTAGAAAGTAGTGCTGTCAAGGAATTTATAAGTCAAGAAAGACAACTTTGATATATAGTGATATAATATGTATAAGCATACTGTGTGGATGCTTTGATAATTTTGTAAGTAAGTGATAGTGATATAATTTATTACTAGAACAATAGAATCATGAAAACAAGACCGCCGTATGCCTATGTATACGGCGGTAAAAACAAATAATGGTTGTAAAAATGTGGTCGTCGTGTAATGTTGTATAGTTAAATAATATTAAAAACAATTATCGCATTTTGTGGTTATATTTATATTACTCAGGTATTTGTTGTTTCACATGAATACCTAAGCATTGAGATGCCCAATCAATATAGACGTTTTCCACTATTAAGTCATTTATGCTTTCAGGCAAACTATCAGTATATCCAAAAAATAAGCATGCTCTATTTTGCATGATATTTACTAAAAAATAATCGTCGCTTTCAGTTATTTTTAAAAAATCGATTAATTTCATAAAAACCTCCGAGAAATAGAAATGGTATATTAGGAAAACATATACTAACCATTACACACTTATATCATACCATATAACGAACAGAAATTCAATAATAGACATAAAGTTTCGGTGAGGTTCGCCTACGTAAAGGTATTAGTACTATGGCTATAGTTATCTGGTTCTAAGCATAGGAGCGTGTTTAGACAATATTTTTAAAATACAAGGAGATTCAGCATGTTACATATAGGTTGTCACTTATCTTCATCCAAGGGCTTTTTGGCGATGGGGAAAACGGCGCTGTCGATTGGCGCCGATACATTTCAATTTTTTACGCGTAATCCGCGCGGCGGCAAGGCGAAGGCGGTGAAGCCTGAGGATGCAGCGGCGTTGAACGCTTTGATGCAGGAGCATTGCTTTGCGCCGATTCTGGCACATGCTCCCTACACGATGAATCCCTGCGCAGCAGATGCGAAGCTTTTGGAGTTTGCGCAGATGGTTATGGAGGGCGATTTGGAGCTGCTCGAATATGTGCCCGGGAATATGTACAACTTCCATCCTGGCAGTCACGTCAAGCAGGGCGCGGAGCTGGGTATCGAAAAAATCTCTGCTTTGCTGAACCGCGTGCTGCATAAGGAGCTGCATACGACGGTGCTTTTGGAGACGATGGCAGGCAAGGGCACGGAGGTTGGACGCAGCTTTGAGGAGCTGGCAGCGATTTTAAGCAGGGTACAGCTGCAGGAAAAGATGGGCGTTTGCCTTGATACCTGTCATGTGTTTGATGGCGGCTATGATATTGTGCATGATCTTGATGGCGTGCTGGAGCAGTTTGATAAGCTTATCGGTTTGGAACGGCTCAAGGCGGTGCATTTAAATGACAGCCTGAACATCTGCGGCAGCCATAAGGATCGCCATGCGTGCATCGGTGCCGGAAATATTGGCCTGGAGGCGCTGACTGCGGTGATTAATCATCCTGCGCTGCGTAAGCTGCCGTTTTATCTGGAGACGCCGAACGAGCTGCCAGGCTATGCTGCAGAGATTAAGCTGCTGCGCGAGCGCTATGTAGAATAATTTCAATTTATTAGAGAGGCGGAGCTTGCTTCGCAGCCAGTTTTAAAATATTAAAGAAATAATGCCTTGATTGGCTAAAATGAGCAGAGCTCGTCAGTGTATGACTAGTACACTGGCGGGCTTTTTTGTCTGCGCAGTCTAAAAAATGCGTTAAGCAGGGCCTGCGTCCTTTTTTTTTCTTGACTTTCAAAATATCCATATTAAAATATATATAGTGATAAAAAGTTTAGTATTTTGAATTTTAACCTCGGAGTTTAATTCAGGTACGCTACTACTGAAAAGAGGTATATCATGCAGACAATTTTAGTTACTGGTGCGGCCGGCTTCATAGGCAGCAACCTTGTACTGGAGCTTTTGCGTTCCCTGTCCCCGGTAAAAATCATCGGCTTGGACAATATGAACGACTATTATGACGTATCTATTAAGGAATATCGCCTGCAGCAGCTGGATAAATGCGCTGCGGAGCATGCTGATTCTGAATGGGTATTTATCAAAGGAAATCTTGCCGATAAAGCGCTTATCGACAAAATTTTTGCCGACTACAAGCCGAGCATCGTGGTGAATCTGGCGGCGCAGGCTGGCGTGCGCTATTCTATCACCAATCCTGATGCATATATTGAAAGTAACTTGATTGGTTTTTATAACATTCTGGAGGCCTGCCGTCATTCCTACGACGACGGTGAGAGCGGCGTGGAGCATCTTGTTTACGCTTCCAGCTCCAGCGTGTATGGCTCTAATAAAAAAGTGCCGTATTCCACTGATGACAAGGTGGATAATCCTGTTTCGCTTTATGCAGCGACCAAGAAATCTAACGAGCTTTTGGCGCATGCCTATAGCAAGCTGTATAATATTCCGTCTACCGGCTTACGCTTCTTCACGGTTTATGGTCCCGCAGGCCGTCCGGATATGGCGTACTTTGGCTTTACCAACAAGCTGCTGGCAGGCAAGACGATTGAGATTTTCAACTATGGCAATTGCAAGCGCGATTTTACCTATGTCGACGATATTGTCGAGGGCGTAAAGCGCGTGATGCAGGCACCGCCGGAGCGCAAGGTGGGCGAGGATGGTCTGCCGCTGCCGCCGTACAAGGTGTACAACATCGGCAACAGCCATCCGGAGAATCTGCTGGACTTTGTGACGATTCTGCAGGAGGAACTGCTGCGTGCAGGTGTGCTGCCTGCTGATTATGATTTCGAGGCGCACAAAAAGCTCGTGTCGATGCAGCCGGGCGACGTGCCTGTGACCTATGCGGATACTACGCCGCTGGAGCGCGACTTTGGCTTTAAGCCGAGCACGCCGCTGCGTGAAGGTCTGCGCAGATTTGCGGAATGGTACAAGGAATTCTATCATTGCTAATTTAATTATAAAGGAGATATATACATGAAAATTGCAGTTGCCGGTACTGGCTACGTTGGTCTTTCTCTTGCTACGCTGCTTGCGCAGCACAACGAGGTTAAGGCTGTTGACATTATCCCGGAGAAAGTTGAATTAATTAACAAAAAGCTTTCCCCGATTCAGGACGATTATATTGAAAAATATCTGGCAGAGAAGGAGCTGAACCTTGTCGCTACTTTGGACGCGGAGATGGCTTATAAGGACGCAGAGTTCGTCATCATCGCTGCACCGACGAACTATGACAGCAAGAAGAACTTCTTCGATACAAGCGCAGTAGAAGCGGTTATCAAGCTGGTTATGCAGTACAATCCGAACGCCATCATGGTTATCAAATCCACGATTCCTGTTGGCTACACCAAGAGCATCCGCGAGAAAACCGGCAGCAAGAACATTATCTTCAGCCCTGAGTTCCTGCGTGAGAGCAAGGCGCTGTACGATAACCTTTATCCGAGCCGTATCATTGTCGGCACTGACCTGGAGGATGAACGCCTCGTGAAAGCTGCGCATACCTTTGCCGGTCTGCTGCAGGAGGGCGCGATTAAAGAGGATATTGATACTTTATTCATGGGCTTTACCGAAGCAGAGGCTGTTAAGCTGTTCAGCAATACTTATCTGGCACTGCGTGTTTCCTACTTCAACGAGTTGGATACCTATGCTGAGATGAAGGGCTTGAACACCCAGCAGATTATTAACGGCGTGTGCCTTGATCCGCGTATTGGCAGCCACTACAATAACCCGAGCTTTGGCTATGGCGGCTACTGCCTGCCGAAGGATACGAAGCAGCTGCTGGCTAACTATGCAGATGTTCCGGAAAATATCATCGAAGCAATTGTTGAAAGCAACAGAACGCGTAAGGACTTCATCGCTGACCGCGTGCTGGAGATTGCGGGTGGCTATGAAGCGAACGCTGAATACGATGCGCAGAAGGAAGGGTATGAGCCTGTTATCGGCGTATACCGCCTGACGATGAAATCAAACTCCGACAACTTCCGCCAGAGTAGCATTCAGGGCGTTATGAAGCGCATTAAGGCTAAGGGCGCGAAGGTTATTATCTACGAACCGACGCTGGAAAATGGCAGCACCTTCTTCGGCAGCGTTGTAGAAAACGACCTCGACAAGTTCAAGGCTGACAGCCAGGCGATTATCGCTAACCGCTATGACAGCTGCCTGGACGATGTAGAGGAGAAGGTTTATACCAGAGATTTGTTCAGAAGAGATTAAAAGAAACAAAAAGAGAGCACGCCAACGTTGGGCGTGCTCTTGCTGTTTATGTTATATTTTACAATATCTCTTCTCTAATCAAGGTGTTCATCATCTTTTGCTTGCCGAGTATCCAGAGCAAATCGTTTTCCTCAAACGTCAGTGATACGTGGGGATTGGTGATGGTAAAGGCGCCGCGCTCGAGGCCGATGACGAGGCAGCTCCATTTATTACGCAGCTGCGCGTCCTTCATCGAGGTGCCCAAAAGCGGCGAATGCTTGTCGATGGTGATAGCCAGCGACAGGAACTGCTGCTCCGGCTTTTGCATATGGCTGGCGAGCATGAACTGGCGCAGGCTTTGCGGCGGCTGCAGCTGCTGCACGCCAAGCTTGCGCTGCTTCACAGCGCCGTCGAAAATCTGCAGCTGCGCAGCGGTGCCGATGACCAGCAGCGTGTCGTTGCTCGTGACAATCTGCTCTGCGCCCGGCATGTCGACTGTGCGGTGCGGATTGGACAGCTGCAGCACGTTGCAGCCATAGTTTTGGCGGAAGTCGAGCGTTTTGAGGCTCTTGCCTGCAACCGGAGAATTTTCCTCTACCATGTAATAAGCAAGCTGCAAATCCTCGTCGAACCATTGGCTGTCGCTGTTGCCGGCGGCTTCGCGGTGCTTGCGCATATGCTTTTCGTTAAGATTTACGAGGAAGCGCGATTCGATGCGCAGGTACTCGCTCATGAGCCAGTCGGAGGTGGAAATCACGTAGCCGACGATGAGCACGCCGAGACAGGCCAGCAGACCATGCAGGCCGAGGATGGTATTGAAGATGAAATAAATCGCAGCGGAGGCGATGAGCATTTTGCCAAAAAGCAGAATCAGCAGCGGCAGATGGTTGGCACGCTTTTTGAACCACAGCTTGGAGAACAAATCGGCGTTGCCAGCGCGGTTGATGAGCACGGCACGCAGAATCGGCGCCATGATGATGAGCGTGAGAGCTGCCGTGATGATGTTGGCATAGGGAAGCTTCAGCGTATTTGCCAGATAGGGCTGCAGGTACATGCTGGAGCCAATGGCAACCGCTAAGAGCAGCGTGCTGAAAATCAGCATACGGATAACATAAATATAGAGCAGGTTCTTCCAGTCCTTGTCCTTGCCGGTGCTTTCATCATTGTCCGTATAGCGGTTGAGCCAGCTTACGATACGCTTTGGCAGGATGCTGACCAGCTTGTTATAGGCAGGCTCGGCAGCAGTGATGCAGAACGGCGTGGTGAAGGTGGTGATAACAGAAACGGCTACGATAATCGGATAGAGGAAGTTGCTGATAACGCCAAGGCTCATGCCCAGGGAGGCGATGATGAAGGAAAATTCACCAATCTGCGCCAGGCTGAAGCCACAGTGAATAGAGGTCGACAGGCTTTTGCCGGAGGCTAGCACGCCGAGCGTGGAGAAAATAAGCTTGCCGATGATGGTCGCTACGACGAGCACGAAGATGGGCAGCGCCTGCTCAAGCAGCAGCGCCGGATTTACCAGCATGCCTACGGAGACGAAGAAGACAGCGCCGAAAAGGTCTTTGATGGGCGCGATAAGATGCTCAATTTTTTCAGCGTTGGGCGCTTCGGCAATCAGTGAGCCCATGATGAAGGCGCCGAGCGCGGAGGAGAAGCCGAGGTGCGTTGCCAGCACAACCATGCCGAGGCACAGGCCGATAGCGACGATGACGAGCGTTTCGTCATTCATCAAGCGCTGCGCCCACTTGAAGAAGCTGGGGACGAGGTACATGCCGAGCACGAACCAGAGCACGAGGAAGAACACCAGACGGCCAATGCTGAGCAAGAGCTCAAGCGAGGACACGTTCGTCGTCGCCACCGCCAGCGTTGCGAGCAGGACCATCATGATGATGCCCGCGATATCCTCGACGATGAGGATGCCGAAGACAACCTCGGTGAAGCGTTGCGCACGCATTTTTAAATCATCGAAGGCCTTGATGATGATAGTCGTGGACGACATGGCCAGCATACCGCCGAGGAAGAGGCTGTCCATATGGTTCCAGCCGAGCAGCGAGCCTGCAGCGTAGCCGACGAGCAGCATGCCGCCGATTTCGACGGCTGTCGCGATACTGGCAGTGCCGCCGACGCTTTTGAGCTTATAGAAGCTGAACTCCAGACCGAGGGCGAAGAGCAGGAAGATAACGCCGATTTCGGACCAGGCGTTGATATTAGTGCTGTCTGCTATGGTCGGGAAAAAGTTGAAGTTTGGTCCTGTGATGAAGCCGGCGACGATATAACCAAGAACCAGGGGCTGGTTTATCTTTTTAAAAAGAATCGTAGTGATACCGGCGACGAGCAGAATCATGCTCAGGTCGGTGATGATAGTTGGTAGATGGGACATTGCGTAGCTCCTTTACGATAAATTTTGCCAAAAGCAGCAGACATGGTGTATAATAATATAGTATATCCTGTGCTTTATCTTATAATTTTATTATACAATAAAATGGCGGGAATATGTGACCGTAAGGTGATTTTTTTACTAAAATAAAGAAGTTTCGCCGCTGGCGGAATGATGGAGGAATTCATATGAGTGAAATGCAAGAAAAATTAGTGCTGGTTGATGGCGAGGTTATGCCGGAGCAGGAGGCCTTTGTTGATGTTAATGACCGCGGCCATAATTTTGGCGACGGCGTTTTCGAAATCGTGCCGGTTTACAACGGACGCTGCTTTGCGCTGCTGCCGCACATGAACAATCTTTTTGATTCTGTTATTGCTATGAAAATTCCCGGCGTATATATGATTGAGGAGCTGGTGGAGTTTCATGAAAGCCTGCTGGCTGCAACCGGCGAGCAGGACTGCGAGGTTTATACGCAGGTTACGCGTGGCAGCGGTGCCTATGGCCTGGCTTATCCGGAGCCGAGCATTCCGCATCTGACGATGTACACTGTGCCGGTGGACCGTGCGGCGTTGGCTGAGAAGCGCGCTAAGGGCGTGAACATCATCACGGTGGAGGACGACCGCTGGGCTAGATGCGATGTCAATACGCTGAACCGTATGCCGGAGGTGCTGGCTAAGCAGAAGGCTGCTGTCGGCAGAGCCTTTGATGCGCTGTTCGTGCGCGACGGCAAGATTACCGAAACTACAGAAGCAAGCTTCTTCATTTATAAGGACGGCGTGCTCTGGACGCATCCGCAGGATAAATTTATCCACAAAAATATTACGCGCCGCCTGCTGGTAGAGCGTCTGTCGAAGGACCTCGACCTGCAGATTATTGAGCGTGCCTTTGATAAGGACTTCGCGCTGAAGGCAGATGAGGCGTTTATCTGCGGCCCGCGCTGCGAGTTTATGCCGGTGACGAAGATTGACCGCAGCTTTGTTGCAGATGGCAAGCCGGGCGAGCTGGTGCAGAAGCTGCAGGCTGCCTACATGGATTTCGTAGCGAAGGAGTGCCCTGCTCATCATGAATAACAGAAGGCTGGCGCGAGGAGCAATGCTCATTGCACTGGCGTTGGCCTTGCAGGCTGTGCGGCTGGTTTTGCCGCTGCCGCAGCCTGTATCGACTTTCGTGATAGGTTCTCTGGTGCACATGATGCTGGTCCTGACCTGGAAGCTTAGCGGTCTTGGCACAGCCTTGCTGCTGGCTCTGCTGCTGCCGCTTACGGCATATCTGCAGGGGCAGGTGCTGCTGCCGCTGCTCATTCCTGTCATCTGGGCAGGAAATGTGCTGTTCGTGGTGCTGCTGCAGCTGTTTTCCGCTAATCACAGACTAGCGCTTTTTTTGCCGCCGCTGGCGAAGGCTGTGCTCATGGGCGTGGCTGCCTGGTGCGTGGTGAATATTGTGGCGCTACCGAATCCGGCGCTGCGTAAGACGATTATGTTTGGCATGAGCGTGCCGCAGCTGGTGACCGCGTTTATCGGCATTTGGCTGGCACGTCAGGTATTTTTGCGCATAAGAAAATTTTGATTTGCTCAAGGGAGCTTCTCAGTGGAGAGGCTCCTTTTCTAGTTTCGTTTTGGTAACCTAGTTGCCTGAAAGTGCGTACTTTACAAAAGAGCAAAAATACCTTATGATAGCTAAAAGAAAACAGTTCTCCGTTTGTGAAGTTCCTGTTAAAAGTGCGGTGAAGTCGCCGCAAGCAGATGCAGGTGTGATATAATATACAGACGTTAAAGTTAATTTTAGGGGGTTATCCAGATTTTAGAATTTAAACCAGTAACATTGGCACAGAAGCCTTTGTTTGAAAGCTATATATCGAAAGCGCATCAGTATGGCAGCGAGTGCGCCTTTTCTAATTTATTCGTATGGCGTGACTGCTACCATATTTATTGGGCGCAGGCGCATGATTTTCTGCTGCTGAAGGTTAAGCGCAACGATGTTGATTTTTATATCCAGCCGTTCGGCGGCCGCGACGAGGATTTGCCGCTGCTGATGCAGGAGCTGCGCGAGGAGCACGGCGGCCAGCCGTTTGAGATGCACGGCATCTATGATTTTACGAAGGAGCGCTTCGAGCGCGTTATGCCGGAGCTGACCTTCGTTGAAGACCGCGATAACTGGGACTATGTTTATCTGCAGGAGAAGCTGGCGACGCTGTCCGGACGCAAGCTGCACGGTCAGAAGAACCATTATAACGCTTTTGTGAAGGCGCATCCTGATTATACCTATGAGCCGATTACGCTGGACAATATGATGGAATGCCTGAACTTTGGCGAGCAGTGGTGTGACGAGCATATGCATGAGGACAGCTCTCTGCTGTGCGAAAAGTATGCGATTCAAGAGGCCTTTTTGAGCTTTGAGCAGCTGGAGCTGCGCGGCGGCGCTATCCGCTTCGACGGCAAGATTCAGGCGTTCAGCTTTGGCAAGAAGATTAACGATGATACAGCAGTGCTGCACGTCGAGAAGGCCAACCATGATGTGCGCGGCCTGTACACGGCGATTACGAAGGAATTTGCGGCGCATGCGTGGACGGATGTGAAGTATCTGAACCGCGAGGAGGATATGGGCAAGCCGGGACTGCGTGCAGCGAAGGAAGCGCTGCATCCTGAGTTCATGGTGAAGAAGTATAACGTTATTATCGGGTGAGCAAATAATGAAGTACACGGTTGTCAGCAGGGAGCAGCTGCCTCAGGTCGAGGAGCTGTGGGATTACTGCTTTGAGAAACGGCAGGAGCCTTTCTTTCAATATTATTTTACGCAATATTGCTGTCAGCAGAATATAGTTATGGGCGCGTTCGACGAGGAGGAGCAGCTCAAGTCGATGGTGCATGTGAATCCCTATCGTCTGCGCGTGCGCGGAGCGGAGCAGCTGGTGCCCTATCTGGTGGGCGTGGCGACGGCGCCGGAGGCGCGTGGTGCGCATATCGTTAAGCCGCTGCTGCAGACGACGCTGGCGTCGCTGCGGGCGCAGGGCGTGAACTTCGTGACGCTGATGCCGATTTTTGCCGGCATTTATCTGCCGTATGAATTCAGCTACTGCTATTATCGTCATGCGTATAAGCTGCCCTTGGCTGCGCTGACGCTGCCGCGCGTAGATGCAAGGCTGACGGTGAAGCGCGTGCCCTTGGCGGCGGAGCTGCTGGCGCCGCTGTATGCAAGCTGCCTGCGTGACGTAAACGGCGTTCCTGTACGCTCCGACGAGCAGTGGCAAAAGCTGCTTACGGTGCACGTGCAGGAGGGCGTGCTCTGTGCTGTGTGTCAGCGTGAGGGCGCAAACGTCGGCTATATGCTGTACACCATCAGCGCAGGCGTGTTCCACGTGCATGAGCTGCTGGCAGAGGACGCGCAGGCGAAGGACCGTCTGCTGCAGTTTGCGGCGACGCACCAAAGCTCGGCGCAGGAGCTGAGCTGGCTAGCAGAGCCGTGGGATAAGACGTATCTGCATTTTAATGACCAGAGCGCGACGGGAAGCGTGGCGCCGTTTATGATGGCGCGCTGCCTGAACGTGAAGCTGGCGCTGGAGCAGCTGGAAAACGTTAATGCTGCGCTCAAGGGCAGCGTGGTGCTGCAGGTTACGGATAAGCTTTTGGGCGGCGTGACGCTGGAGGTGCAGCTTGCGGACGGCAGAGTGCAGGCGCAGGCTGTGCAGGCGGTGCCGGACGTTGCTATGGGCGTCGGTGCTTTCACGCAGCTGTACTTTGGCACGTTCAGCGCAGGCGAGCTGCGGGAGGCAGGCTTAGTCGAGTGCCGCGATACGGAGAAGCTGCAGCTGCTCGACGAGCTTTTGCCGAAGGCAAGAACGTATGTGAACGAATATTTTTAAAGGGGATATGTCCATGACAGGAGTGTTGTGGGCATATCTATTTTTATTTTTGTACCTAGTGTGTAGCTGGAGGCAAATTTTGCTATTGCATGTTACTACATATTTTTCGTGAAATTTGTTATAATAAAGGAAGAATACAAAGAAGGGAGCAGGCAGTGATGGAAAAGAAATCTGCTATGCAAAATATGGCTGCAAAGCCAGCTATAAGACTGCCTTTGCCTATAGGTGTCGCTGATTATCGTCTGGCATCAACAGAATATTATTATATTGACAAGACGCTGATGATTAAAGAATTTCTGGATGAGCGCCCTATGGTTTCCTTGTTTACACGTCCGCGGCGTTTTGGCAAAACCTTGAATATGGATATGCTGCGTACCTTTTTTGAAAAAACGGCGGAGGATACTTCCGTTTATTTTCGCGATAAAGCTATTTGGCAATGCGGCGAGCGTTATCGCAGCTATCAGGGAAAATATCCTGTGATTTTTCTGACGTTTAAGGATGTAAAATTCACTACGTGGCAGGAGACGTTCCAAAGCATGCGTGAGCTGATAGCTAAGGAGGCTTATCGTCATATAGAATTAAAGGATAGCGACAGGTGTGATGCTTTTGATAAAAAGGCTTTCCTGCGTCTGCAGCAGGGCAATGCTGATGAAACGGAGCTTGCAAATGCGTTGGCTGACTTATCGTTAGCTTTGCATAAGCATTATGGTATTGCGCCGATTATTATTATTGATGAATACGATATTCCGATTCAGCAGGGCTATATGCAGGGCTTTTATGACAAGGTTATTCTTTTTATGCGTAATCTTTTCTCTGGCGGCTTGAAGGATAATAAGCATTTGTCATATGGCTTTCTCACGGGTATTTTACGTGTGGCTAAGGAAAGTATTTTTAGCGGTTTGAATAATCTTGTTATAAATTCCGTGCTTGACAATAAGTATAGCGAGTATTTTGGCTTTACGGCCAGCGAAGTGCAGCAGATGGCAGCGTATTATGGCGTAGCTGATAAATATGCTGAGCTGTGCGCTTGGTATGATGGCTATCGCTTTGGCAGGACGGAAATTTTTAATCCGTGGTCGGTAATAAATTACTTTAATAGTGGCTGCGAGCCGAGAGCGTTTTGGCAGACTACGGGCAGCAATGATATTATTGGCGAGATTATAGGTGTAGCAGATGCCGAGATTTATGAGCGGCTTACTTCCTTGGTGAATGGGAAGTCTTTTGTCACTTATATTGATACGAGCGTTATCTATCCGCAGATTAAGAGCAATCCGTCGAGTATTTACAGCTTTTTGCTTGTAGCAGGCTATTTAAAGGTGCTCAAGACCGTGCCTGCTTTTAGCGGGGATTTTATGTGTGAGGTTGCTTTGCCGAATAAAGAGATTGCGTATGTTTATAATAAAGAGATTTTGCAAAAGCTTGATAAGCTTATTCCTATGGCCGCGGCGATTTTGATGCAGGAGGCATTGTATTCCGCTGACAGCCAAAAGCTGAAAGCAGTTATGCAGTCTTTACTAGCAAATTCAGTCAGCAGCTTTGACACGGCCGGAGAAAATTTCTACCATGGCTTTATGCTAGGCTTGTGCGCTTTGTTGAGCAATGCTTATGTTACCTCTAATAGAGAAGCCGGCGATGGCAGATATGATATTCAGCTTATGCCAAAAAATGTAGCCTTGCCGGGAATTTTGATAGAACTTAAGGCTAAGCAGCTTGCTGATGCAGAGCAACTGAAAAAGCTCGCTGCTGTTGCTTTGAAGCAGATTCATGATAAAAATTATGCAGCAGATATGCAGAGTCATGGTGTAAAGACGATTTATAAATATGGTGTTGCCTTTAGCGGCAAAAAGGTGGAAATAGAAGTAGAATAAGTTATTAATGTTTTGAGTCCAGCTTACCTTTGATATATAGGGGGCTGGACGTTTATCTTTAATCTGAAAAGTTTTTTTATGAACTTGATTAGAGCATCAAATAGACAAATTTTGTCTATCTTATATGCTATAATTGAAAAAAATTAGATGGCACAAAGCAGATTTTTAATGGTATAATAAAAATAAGCCACTGCAACAAGTGCAATGGCTTTGATATCAAATGAGCGGAATTATTCGGGATACCGCTATACCCTGCGGCACAAAAGGCCTTATCTTAGAACTAATGTTGGATATTGATAAACTTACAAGTATTCAATA
>OQVS01002155.1_pt1 | contig 12827 bp, 15 predicted proteins | sample 1691601 | NCBI WGS metagenome assembly OQVS01 (sample SAMN03418268, study PRJEB22391) | human gut metagenome | biome: human-gut; feature: organic feature; material: feces | host: Homo sapiens | place: Tanzania | collected 2013-01 | reverse complement strand
AATGGTATACTTATGGGGATGATCGCGGTTGCTGATGTCAACAATTTCTCACTGCAGATGACTGCATCGATTGCAATGACCGGATTGCTCAACGACCTCAGTCTTGACGATCTGGATCTGAGTGACCTAGAGAATTCGATTGATGAGTTGTCTGATGGCAGTCAGCAGTTACAGGACGGCAGCAAGGAATTAAAGGACGGCATCGGCACTTTAAATGACAGCATGGATGAGTTCAAGAGCGGTGCAGCCAGCTTGAAGGACGGTATTGCAAGCTATACAGATGGTGCACAGAAGTTAAACGATGGTCTGAACACACTTAACAAGAGTGTAGGTACATTGTCTAAAGGTGCCACGACACTGGATTCCAGTGCAAAGACAATCTCGAACGGTGTCCAGACACTGGATAAGGCATTAAATACGGAGATGAGCGATAAGGAAAAGGCTGCGGCTAAGAAACTTGTCTCTGCACAGTTTGCAGAAGGCAGTGCAGCTTATAAGCTCATTTATCAGTCTGCAGCGAACAACTTCAACAGCACAATGACGAGTGATGCAACCGTAAAACAGATCCAGAGTGGTATTTCAAGCATGGGTCTGACCAGTGATGGCGTGGTAGCTGCCCTGGCTCAGTATTATGCAGAAAATGGTTTTGTAGATGCAACATCCGGAAAGAAATATACGGCTGAACAGTGTCAGGCAACTGTTCCGGGAAGCTCAACTACCTATGCAGCATTTTTTGCAAGCGGCGTATTAAAAGGTGGTCTGGCACAGGGTATCGCAGGTGGTATCGCACAGAATGGTTCTGATGCAGTCGGTAAATCAGTCGTAGGAGCATGTCAGTCAGCAGCAGAGACAGCGGCACTTCAGGGTGCGGAGAATGCCAAAAAGACAATCGCAGCACAGATCGAGGCAGTCGACAAGAGCAGTGGTTATAGTCTGGTCAGCGGTACAAAAGCACTCAGCGAAGGTATCTCTACACTGGCAGCAGGAGTGCCTGATCTCGTAAGTGGTGTGAACCAGTTGGCAACCGGTGCAAATACACTGGTTTCTAACAACGATAAACTGAAAAACGGTGCATCTGATCTGTCCGACGGAGCAGGAAAAATCGCAGATGGTGTCGGAAAGCTGGATGATGGGGCTGACGAGTTGTATAATGGAATGGTGAAGTTCAACGAAGAGGGTATTTCCAAGCTGGTAGATGCATTCAGTGGCGATACCAAGGATCTGTTCGACCGTATTGATGCAGTCGTACAGGCAGGTGAGAACTACAAGACATTCACAGGTCTGGCACAGGATCAGGTCGGCAGTGTGAAGTTCATCATAAAGACAGATAGTGTGAAATTAGACGATTAGTGTAGTTATGGGGTATAGTATATGAACTGGTTAGAGACAATTTTAGTGACACTGGGCATATCATTGGATATATTCGCAGCAATGGCATGCAAAGGTGCACAGCTTTCGAAAATAGAGAAGAAGCCGCTTGTGATTCTCTGCGTGCTGTTTGCCGTCTGGCAGACAGCCGCACTCTATATCGGCAGTGCGTGCGGTATGTTTTTGCGATTGCGCGACCTCAATCCGCAAGGCGGTGCAACAGAGATCATCGCAGTGGTTATCTTCGGAGTTCTGGGAATACTCATGATCCGCAAGGCATGGAAGAATGAGACGATCTTAGAACACCGGGATGACAGGTACGCGTGGAAGGGGCTGATCGCCAGACTGGCGCTCATCAGTATCGGCACGCTGGCGATCGGAGCTGCACTGGGATTCCTCGGTACCGCGAGAGCAATGCTGCTCATTGCAGTCTCTGCCGCAACAGTGGTCGTAGTCATCGCGGGTCTGTATGTTGGATATCATTTCGGATATGAGCAAAAGACGAAAGCATATGCGATCGGTGGTGTGATGCTGCTCGTGGGGGCTGTAGATACCGTATTCCGTTTTGTGATGATCTAGTTTGTATGAAGCAGCCGTTCAATGAGGCGGGAGGCTTCGCTGCGGGTCAGATGGCTGATATCGATCGGTTCATCTATAATAGTTGAAGCTGCAGACAGCAGTCTTGTCAGCTGTTCCTTTTGGGGGATGGTGATGGGCTGCTGTTTTTTTATATTTACGAGGAGCGGAACCGGAGAAAAGGCAGCCGGGTCTGATTTGCCGTAGTCACCTGACAGCCGTTCATATACCAGTGCTGCGGCGAGCGCATCAGAGACTGCACGATGGACGCTGCCGGTATCGAGCTGATAGAATTCCCGGAGGACGGTCAGCTTTTTCCCCTGCGCAGCAGGGAGAAAACGTCTGGCGAGCCTGAGCGTATCAATGCCGTATTTCTCAAATGTGAGATCCGCGTTCACACATGCCTGTCTTAAAAAGCTATAGTCAAACATCAAATTATGTCCAAGTAACGGCAACGAACCGCAGAATGCCAGAAAACGGGGCAGAACATCAGAGAGTTCTTCGCCTTCGTCAGCCATCTGCTGTGTGATTCCTGTCAGATCAGTGATCTGTGCGGGCACGGAACAATGGGGATTGATCATTGCAGAAAAGGTATCACGGGGGGCTCCGTCTTCCATGCAGATAGCGCCGATTTCCAGAATGCGGTCTTTTTTGACATTTAATCCTGTCATTTCCAGATCAATGGCGAGATATTTCATGAGGATGCCTCCTGCCCGTGGTTCATGTGTTCTTCCAGTTTGCGGAGAATGGCATCGCGCCGGATGGAAGTGATTTTTTCCGCAGATTCGTAAAGTACATGGATTTTTTCAGGGGTTTTTTCGTATTCATATATAGTGGCGAGCAATTCATAGGTTTTTGCAACATCTGTTCCGAGTGACAGGGCATACTCGAGTACTTCTCTGGCTTCAGATATGTGAGAAAGTTCATAAAGTTTCTCTGCATAGTTTGCCAAAAGTGATACGAGCGTGCTATAATTGGTGTCGCACTGGCTGAGTGTATTCAGGTTGGCAGCACCGTAACGGAGTTTCAGATCCGTGTTGGAGATGCCATTCAGATTGCAGATCGGCTGTGTGGACAAATCGCGCAGTGCAGCTTCGTAGTTCTCAAGCGTCTCATCCGGATATTTGCCGAGTGGCAGACGCTCGATCGGCAGCTTGATATAGGCGAGATTGGAGATGTCCTGTTTGCGTGTCCAGTTGGCATCCTGTTCGCGCTGCCGGAAATGATCCCATACTTCCTGCTCGGAGCTGGTGGCGTGGCGCTGGCGGATCGCGATGTATGCAGTTACGATAATAAATATTGTCAATAGCGGTAATAACATATGATGTTGTTGCATGCGGCTGTCGCAGACAGCCGGATTCCTTTCTTAAATTAATATTTTACAGTTAAAATTATAGTCAGACAGAGGTGACAGGTATGAATCAATCAAAAAAACAGAAAAATAATAAGAGACAGCTCATCGCGGGAATTATCGCGATTATCTTAGTGATCGCAATGGTACTTCCGATGGTGATGAGTGCGCTCGTATAATTGTCGGAAAACGGCAATTTGAAATCGTTAATAATATACTAAAATACGCTATTCCTGTCAATTATTCTAGCGGATATTGCATATTGAAAAAGGAAATGGAGTTAGTATATAATCAATAAGTGAAAAATTAGGTTGTGATATCAGAGGTAATTATGAGAAGAAAGAAGAAAAACATAGGATGGAAGATCGGCGGTGCGCTGGCAGCAGCAGTGATCTGTGCAGCAGGTGTCTATGTAGGAACGACAGCATATGCGCAGGATGCGCAGAATGCATCAGACCGCACGATTGCGGATAATATTTATATCGGGGATATTGCAGTCGGAGGCATGACAGAGGCACAGGCCACGGAAGCTGTGAATGATTATGTCAAGTCGCTGGGTGACACAGAGTTCACATTGACCGTAGATGACAAGAGTGTCGTCGCAAAAGCATCTGATCTGGGGGTAGAATGGTCAAATCCGGTGCTGGTTCAGGATGCAATGGATGTCGGACGCACAGGTAATCTGATCGAGCGTTACAAGTCGAAAAAGGATCTCGAGCATGAAAATCTGGTATATGACATTACTTATACGGCAGATAAAGATAAGGTGACACAGTTTCTGGAGGCAAACACTGCCGACATGAATCAGAATGCCGTAAACTATGGCCTGAAGCGTGAGAATGGTGTATTCTCTATCGTAGATGGACAGAATGGCGTAGCTGTGGATGTGGACAAATCCGCAGATGAGATCGTTTCTTATATCGAAGATACATGGTCACAGAGTGATGCATCGATCGAACTGGCCGCGGATGTGGTAGAGCCGGAAGGCACGAAGGAGCAACTGGCCCGTGTCAAGGATGTGCTCGGGACTTATACGACAGATTTCAGCAGTTCCTCAGCGGGACGTGCGCAGAATGTGCGCAATGGGGCGAGCAAGATCAACGGACATGTGATCTATCCGGGTGAACAGTTCTCGGTGTATGAGGCAGTCAATCCGTTTACGGCAGAGAACGGTTATGAATTGGCAGGTTCCTATGAGAATGGAACGACTGTCCAGACATATGGCGGAGGTATCTGTCAGGTATCCACGACGCTATACAATGCGGTGATCCGTGCAGAGCTGTCGATCGATGAGCGATTCTGCCATTCCATGATCGTCAGCTATGTGCAGCCTTCGATGGATGCTGCGATCGCAGGGACTTATAAGGATCTGAAATTTACGAATAATTATGATTTTCCGGTCTATATCGAGGGGTATACGAACGGTGGACAGATTACGTTTACGGTCTATGGTGAGGAAACACGCCCGGCGGACAGGGAAGTTATCTTCGAGAGTGAGACAACGAGCACGACTGAGCCGGAAACAAAATTTGTGGCATCAGGTGCACATGGAATCGGATATGTGAATACGGATCAGAATGCGCATACCGGTTATACAGCGAAGCTGTGGAAGATTGTGAAGGAGAACGGTGTGGAAGTCAGCCGTGAGCCGTATAACAACAGTACTTACAATGCTTCACCGAAGATCGTTACGGTAGGTACGAAATCTAATAGTGAGGAAGCAGTAGCAGCAATCAAGGCTGCGCTTGCTACAAAGGATGAAGGAAAGATCCGTGCAGTTGCGGCAGCTAATTCGGCGGAAGCGCTGAAGAAGCAGGAAGAGGAAGAAAAGAAACAGCAGGAAGAAGACAAAAAGGAAGAGGACAACGAGTCAAAGCCGGCAAAAGACGATACCAAGGATAACAAAAAAGATGATGCCAAAGATAATGCAAAAGAGGATACGTCACAGGATAAAGAGGCAGACGAATAAACAAAAATAAAAAGGATACGTATATATTATGAAAGTAGGCAAAGTACCGGAGGCAGTATTAAAGAGATCAGTATTAAAGCAAATACGAACCGACCGACCGGAAGTGCTCATGGGCGCTTCCGTAGGGGAGGACTGCGCAGCAGTGGCTCTACAGGAGGATGAAATGTTTGTTTTATCGACCGATCCGATTACCGGCACTGCAAAAGACATCGGGCATCTGGCGATCCAGATCACGCTCAATGATCTTGCGAGTGCGGGAGCAGAGCCGATCGGTGTGATGCTTACTTTTCTTTTGCCCGAAAAACTCTCTGAGGCGAAGCTGCGGGCGATGATGGAGCAGGCAGAGGAAGCTGCACATGCAGCGAATGTACAGATCATGGGTGGCCATACCGAGGTGACACGTGTGGTCAATCAGCCGGTGATCTCTGTCGTCGGTGTCGGCAAGGCGAAAAAAGGCAGGCTGATCTCCACAGCAGCCGCCAGACCGGGCATGGATGTGATCGTCACGAAATGGATCGGACTGGAAGGCACATCCATCATAGCCAAAGAAAAGGAGACAGAATTGCTGACACGCTATCCGAAAGCGCTTGTTGATGAGGCAAAGGGATTTGACCGTTATTTATCCGTGTTGCCGGAGGCCGCGACGGCGGTGAAGTCTGGCGTGAGTGCAATGCATGATGTGACCGAGGGTGGTATCTTTGGAGCACTTTGGGAGATGGCAGAGAGCGCTGGCGTCGGACTGGAAATAGACTTGAAAAAGATCCCGATCAGGCAGGAGACGGTGGAAGTCTGTGAATTTTTTGACGTAAATCCGTATGAGCTGATCAGCAGCGGCAGTATGCTCATGGCAGCATCGGACGGCAACGGGCTCGTGCGGGCGCTGGAGGCAGAAGGTATCCCTGCGGTGTGTATCGGAAAAGTAACGGATGGGAATGACCGTGTGATTGTATCCGGCGAGGAACGGAGATTTTTGGAACCGCCAAAGACGGATGAACTGTATCGGGTCGTATAATTTGAGAATGGTAGATAAAGGAGAACATAGATAAGATGAGAGAAAAGATATTGACATTTATCGAGAAAAACAGCCGTGTCGATCTGCATGATCTGGCGGTATTGTTAGGTGTGGATGAGCAGATGGTCATTAATGAGCTGGAGGCGATGGAAGCAGAGCATGTGATCTGCGGCTATCATACACTGATTGATTGGGATAAAACGGATGTGGAGAAGGTCACGGCGATGATTGAGGTGCGTGTGACTCCGCAGAGGGATATGGGCTTTGACAAGGTGGCAGAGCGTATCTATAACTATCCGGAAGTAAATTCCGTGTATCTGATCTCTGGTGGCTTTGATCTGATGGTCACACTGGAGGGTAAGACGCTGCGCGATATTTCCACATTTGTAACCGATAAGCTGTCTACGCTCGATTCTGTGCTCAGCACAAAGACAAACTTTATTCTGAAAAAATATAAGGATCATGGCACAGTCATGGCAGAGACATCAAAGGATGAAAGGATATTTATGACACCATGAGAAATCCGCTGAATGAAAAAATAACGACGATAAAGCCCTCCGGCATCCGGAAATTTTTTGATATTGTGAGTGAGATGGAGGATGCAATCTCGCTCGGTGTGGGCGAGCCGGACTTTGATACCCCGTGGCATATCCGCGACGAGGGTATCTACACACTGGAAAAGGGCAGAACTTTCTATACATCTAACGCAGGACTCAAAGAGCTGCGTATCGAAATTGCGAAATACTTAGACCGCAGATTTCATCTGCAATATGATCCGTTGAAAGAGATACTGATCACCGTCGGCGGCAGCGAAGGCATTGACAATGCGTTCCGCGCGATGCTCGATCCGGGCGATGAGGTGCTGATTCCGCAGCCGAGTTATGTATCGTATGAGCCGTGTTGTATTCTCGCAGGTGGTGTACCGGTCATCATCGAACTGAAGGAGGAAAACCAGTTCCGCCTGACGGCAGAAGAGCTGGAGGCAGCGATCACGCCGAAGACGAAGATGCTCGTATTGCCGTTTCCGAACAATCCGACCGGGGCTGTCATGGAAAAATCAGATCTGCAGGCGATTGCACAGGTTGTGATCGACCATGATCTGTATGTACTCAGCGACGAGATCTATGCGGAATTGTGCTATCTGGAAGAACATACATCGATTGCATCACTTCCCGGCATGAAGGAGCGTACAGTCGTTATCAACGGATTTTCCAAATCCCATGCGATGACCGGATGGAGGCTCGGTTATGCCTGCGGCCCGCAGATTATCATGGATCAGATCTTAAAGATCCACCAGTTTGCGATCATGTGTGCACCGACGAACAGCCAGTATGCGGCTGTCGAGGCGATGCGAAACGGTGATGAGGATGTGGCGATGATGCGTGAGCAGTATAACCAGCGCCGCAGGTTCCTCGTGCATGAATTTGAGCGTATGGGACTCAAGTGTTTTGAGCCGTTCGGCGCATTTTATATCTTTCCGTCGATCAAGGAATTCGGTATGTCTTCAGATGAGTTTGCGACGAGACTGTTGCGCGAGGAAAAGGTCGCAGTCGTTCCCGGAACAGCATTCGGAGACTGTGGAGAAGGTTTCCTGCGCATTTCGTATGCATATTCATTGGAGAATCTGAAGATTGCACTGGGCAGGCTGGAGAAATTCATTACAAAGCTGCGTGCGGAGGCAGAGCAGATATGATCAATATCGTATTATTAGAGCCGGAGATACCGGCAAATACCGGAAATATCGGCCGTACCTGCGTGGCGACCGGAACGAGGCTGCACCTGATCGAGCCGCTCGGCTTTTCGCTCAGCGAGAAGGCATTAAAACGGGCAGGTATGGATTATTGGTCGGATCTGGATGTGACGACGTATATCGATTATGAAGATTTTCTTGCGCGCAATCCGGGCGCACAGATCTTTTATGCGACAACCAAAGGCAGACATATCTATTCGGATGCAGCTTATCCGGATGGCTGCTATATCATGTTTGGCAAGGAGAGCGCGGGTATCCCGGAGGAGATCTTAAGAGAACACCCGGATACGTGTGTACGTATCCCGATGATCGGAGAGACCCGGTCATTAAACCTGTCGAATTCGGTGGCGGTCGTTTTATATGAGGCACTGCGTCAACAGGGATTTGCACATATGAAGACAGAGGGCGAGCTGCACAGACTGCACTGGTAGACTGATAATTGGAGAGGAAATACAGGTCAGATGGCATCATTGATGGTAAAAGCAAGACAACTGGTACATGAATATATCCGCCGTGACGAGGAGGGCAACCCGATCGCTGCGCAGATGGCACTTGACCATGTGGATATCGATATCAAACCGGGGAGTTTTGTCGCGGTTCTGGGACATAATGGTTCTGGTAAGTCGACACTGGCAAAGCATCTGAATGTGCTTCTCTGTCCGACAGAAGGGACACTCTGGGTGGATGGCAAGGATACATCCGACCCGGACAACCTCTGGGACATCAGGCAGAGCGCAGGTATGGTATTTCAGAATCCGGATAACCAGATCATCGGCAGCATTGTCGAGGAGGACGTCGGTTTTGGCCCGGAGAACCTCGGTGTGCCTACGGATGAGATCTGGCAGCGTGTGGAAGACAGCCTGCGGGCAGTCGGTATGACGAAATTCCGCGCAGCTTCTCCCAATAAATTATCCGGTGGGCAAAAACAGCGTGTGGCGATCGCAGGAGTGGTAGCGATGCAGCCGGCATGTATTGTACTCGATGAGCCGACGGCGATGCTCGATCCGAACGGACGCAGAGAGGTGCTGCGCGCGGTACATGAGTTGAATGAGAAAAAAGGTGTGACGATCATTCTGATCACACATTATATGGAAGAAGTCACGGACGCTGATTATGTTTATGTGATGGATTCCGGATCAGTCGTGATGCAGGGCACTCCGCGGGAGATCTTTTCGCGTGTGGAATCACTGCAGGCGCACCGTATGGATGTACCGCAGATCACGCTGCTGGCACATGAACTGAAACAATCAGGTCTGGATCTGCCGGATGGTATCCTGACGAGAGAAGAACTTGTACAGGCATTAGAACAGCTGCGGGAAGGATAGCTATGTCGATAATATTAGATAAAGTAAACTGCGTATACGAGCAAGGGACACCCCGTGAAATGTATGCGCTAAAAGATATCAATCTGGAGATAAAGGATGGACAGTTTATCGGTGTGATCGGTCATACAGGTTCTGGCAAATCCACACTCATCCAGCATATGAATGGATTGCTGCACGCGATGAGCGGCAGCATTTATTATAATGGCGAGGATATTTACGCTGAGGGTTACAGTATGCGGAAGCTGCGCAGCAAGGTTGGGCTGGTATTCCAGTATCCTGAGCATCAGCTGTTTGAGACAACGATCCTCGCGGATGTCTGTTTCGGACCGATGAATCAGGGATTGGATAAAAATGAAGCGGAGCTGCGTGCATTTGAGGCACTGCACAGTGTCGGTATACCGGAGGAACTGTTTGACCAGTCTCCGTTTGACCTCTCCGGTGGGCAGAAGCGCCGCGTGGCGATCGCGGGAGTGCTTGCGATGCGTCCGGAGGTGTTGATCTTAGACGAGCCTACTGCAGGACTCGACCCGAAAGGGCGGGATGAGATCTTAGACCAGATCGCAAAGCTGCACACAGAGAACCATATTACAGTCATCCTTGTGTCCCACAGCATGGAGGATGTAGCAAAATATGTGGAACGCATTATTGTCATGAACCAGGGCAGTGTGATGTTTGACGGCGCACCTAAAGAGGTTTTCCACCATTATAAGGAATTGGAGCAGATCGGGCTGGCGGCACCACAGGTGACATATCTGATGCATGAGCTCAGTGAGAAGGGATTTCCAGTGAGCCGGGATGCAACGACGGTTGAGGAAGCAAAGGGTGAGATTCTGCGGGCATTTGGACGCAGTGTGGAATAGGTGACAGATTATGGTGAGAGATATTACGATAGGACAATATTATCCGACCGGATCAGTGATTCATCAGATGGATCCACGTGTAAAGCTGTTTGGCACATTCGTGTTCCTGATTTCTGTATTTGCATATAAAGGTATTGTTGGACTGGCGGTTGTGACCGTATTTCTGGCAGCGATCATTAAAATATCAAAAGTCCCCTTTCGATATATGATAAAGGGGCTGCGGGCGATTATCATTCTGATGCTGATTACAGCAGCTTTTAATCTGTTTTTGACACCGGGTGAGGCAGTATTTCAGGTATGGAAGATCAAAGTCACGGAAGAAGGAATCGCAGCAGCGGTTCGTATGATGATCCGGTTGACGTATCTCGTACTCGGTACATCGCTTATGACGCTGACGACAACACCGAATCAGCTCACAGATGGATTGGAACATGCATTGAAGCCACTCGTCCACCTGCATGTGCCGGTGCATGAGATCGCGATGATGATGTCGATTGCGCTGCGTTTTATCCCGATTCTGGTAGAAGAGACAGACAAGATCATGAAAGCACAGATGGCGCGTGGGGCAAATTTTGAAGAAGGCAACGTGATCCAGCGTGCAAAGGCGATGATTCCGCTGCTCGTACCACTGTTTGTATCGGCATTCCGACGTGCGAATGATCTCGCGCTCGCAATGGAGGCGCGCTGTTATCGTGGTGGAGAGGGACGTACCAAGATGAAACCGCTGCGCTATCAGAGTATGGACCGCATGGCATATCTCGTGCTGGCTGCATATCTGGTTCTGCTGATCGCGCTGAGGATCTTGTTATGAAGCGCGTGATGCTGCGTGTCGCATATGATGGCACAGACTATTGTGGATGGCAGCTGCAGCCGGGTGTGGACACGGTGGAGGGTGTGCTCAATCAGGCGCTCAGTACATTGCTCGGTGAGCCGGTCACTGTGGTCGGTGCGAGCCGCACGGATTCCGGCGTTCATTCGCTCGGCAATGTCGCGGTGTTTGATACCGATACCCGCATTCCGGCGGATAAGATCTGCTATGCGCTCAATCAGCGTCTGCCGGACGATATCGTTGTCCAGTCATCGGCAGAGGTGGCTCCGGACTTTCATCCGCGCCACTGCGACAGCACAAAAACTTATGAATACCGGATCTTAAACCGTGAGTTTCCGCTGCCTACCGAGCGCAGGGATTCGTATTTTTATTACCGCAGGCTGGATCTCGAACGTATGCGTGAGGCGGCAGCATATCTGGTCGGTACACATGATTTCGCGAGCTTTTGCGCCGCACATTCGCAGGCAGAGACGACGGTCCGCACGGTCTATGACTGTCAGGTGGAAAAACAGGGAGATCTGATCTGCATCCGGGTGACCGGAGCTGGATTTTTATATAACATGGTGCGTATCATTGCCGGAACACTGATCGAGATAGGCAGTGGACTCAAAGAACCGCAGCAGATGCCCGCGATTCTGGATGCCTGTGCGCGCAGCGCGGCGGGACCGACCGCACCGGCACATGGACTGACGATGATCGGGATTGAATTTGCCGAGAACCCGGTGATGGCTGAATTGTAAAAAACACTGTAAAAAACATATAAAAACCAGTTGACAGTGACAAAAACGCGTAGTAGAATATAAAGGCTGATGTAGTTTAGAAATATTATGCCAAAGCCCCGGCGTGATATTTTCGCTATATAATAACAGAAGTATGCAGAATGGTTTCGGACATTTCCATTCCGACTTCTACCGTTAAAATTATTCAGGAGGAAAAACCATGAACACATTTATGGCAAGCCCGGCTACCATTGATCGTAAATGGTATGTTGTTGACGCTACAGGAATGACATTAGGTCGTTTATCATCAGAGATTGCAAAGATTTTAAGAGGAAAGAATAAGCCGATTTTCACACCTCACATGGACTGCGGTGATTATGTAATCGTTGTCAATGCAGAGAAGATCGCTGTTACCGGTAAGAAGCTGGATCAGAAGATTTACTACAGACATTCAGAGTATGTAGGTGGAATGAAAGAGACTACCTTAAAGGAGATGTTAGCAAAGCATCCCGAGAGAGTCATCGAGCACGCAGTAAAGGGTATGTTACCCAAGGGACCGTTAGGACGCGAGATGTATAAGAAGTTATTCGTATACGCAGGTCCTGATCACAAGCATGCAGCTCAGAAGCCTGAGACTTTGACATTTTAATCGAGGGAGGTAAAAACAAGTGGCTAACGCAAAATTTTATGGAACAGGTAGAAGAAAAAGTTCAGTAGCCAGAGTTTATTTAGCACCTGGTACTGGTAAGATCACCATCAACAAGAGAGACATTGATGATTATTTTGGATTAGAGACATTAAAGGTTATCGTTCGTCAGCCTTTAGCAGCAACTGATACAGCTGATAAGTTTGACATCCTTGTAAACGTAAAGGGTGGCGGATACACAGGTCAGGCAGGTGCCATCAGACATGGTATCGCTAGAGCACTTCTGACTGTAGATGCTGATTACAGACCGGTTCTGAAGAAAGCAGGATACTTAACACGTGATCCTCGTATGAAAGAGCGTAAGAAATACGGTCTCAAAGCAGCTCGTCGCGCTCCGCAGTTCAGCAAGCGATAATCGACTG
>OQVS01002154.1_pt1 | contig 12829 bp, 9 predicted proteins | sample 1691601 | NCBI WGS metagenome assembly OQVS01 (sample SAMN03418268, study PRJEB22391) | human gut metagenome | biome: human-gut; feature: organic feature; material: feces | host: Homo sapiens | place: Tanzania | collected 2013-01 | reverse complement strand
TTAAAAGAGGCTATAGGATTTTTCACTTTTCGTTTTTCACTTTTCCCTTTCAAGGTGCCAGCCTTTTTTCCCCTTTAAAAATATAGATCTGTCCCCTCTGTGGCGAGTTGATGCGTCGTCCCGAGAGGTCATATATCGGGGTGTCGGCAGACTCGGCAGCGGGAGCGTTGACGTCAGTTATTCCCGTTGTCTCGTCGTCAAACGACATGGTGACGGTCTTTGCCTTACTGCCCACCTTGCTCATGTTGAGATAAGCGCGGTAGGCACCGACCTTCAGCGATTTGTTGCCGCTGGCAACGCGGTGGAACATGCCGTCGGTCTGCAAGATGTAGCTTCCGCCAGGGGCTGTGATGCTCTTGAACGAGCCTCTCATCATGCCGCTGTTGACGGGAGCCGATTCCTTGGCATCGGTAGCGTCGAAGCTGACGGCAGCGGCAACGGGCGTGTCGGCGGTCAGGTCGCGGTGGTAGATGTATGGCTTTCCGGCCTCAATCTTGGTGACCTGCTTCAGCTTCACCGCCGTCTTGTCTGTTCTGTCGGCATCCACCTCATAGAGCTTGTCGAAGCCAATGAACGTGCCGTCGCCCAATGTTCCGCCCACAGGCGAGCACAGCGTGCCATATGCTGCCTTGTCGTTGACGGGGAAATAGGGCTTTATGCTTCTGGAGATGTAACCGTAAGGAAATGTCTTGTTGCCGGTGTTTGCCAGATAATCGTCTATATGGCTGTACAGTTGGACAGGTGTGTCCGCGAACATGTAGGTACATTCATCCAAGCTGTTTGAGAATTTGCTGCCAACAATCACCGCTTTCAAATTTGTATTTTTTGAAAACATCTTCGTCATTGTTTTAACTTTGGCTGTCTCAAAATTTGTCAAATCAATGGTCTTTAATTTTAGGCAACGTATAAACATTTCTCTCATATTTGTTGCCGCTGATGTGTCAAAATTTGAAACATCCAAAGATTCTAATTCTTTACAGTGTGCAAACATACCATAGAAATTTTCGACATTAGATGTTTCAAATGCTGACAAATCTAATGATTTAATAACGCTACATTGCATAAACATTCCCTCCATCGTCGTTACCTTTGATGTGTTCAAATAATGCAGATTCTCTATTTCCTCAAGTCTCATGTAATAAAAAAACCAAGAATCGCACGATGTAGGCTGGTACAAAGCGAAGGACTCGTCAAATGTTGCCTTTGTGAATGATATCCTATCGTTTCTATTTTTGTTCAACCAATCATCCAGTTTATACTCCCCTTCACCTTTACTAAGAGCCTTTTTATATCCGTAATAGAACGTAAACGTTTTGTCGTTTTGTTTAACCCACGGTTGTAGATATTTGGCGTCGAGGAAATAGCCGCGATCGAACTTAGCATAGTCTCCGTTAACATGAGCTGGGTTATAGGTCTCGCTTTCGCCGGCAAGCTTATAACAACGGGAAAACATTTCAGCCTTTGAAATAAGGTTAGGGCTGTTGACCACCACAAACTTGGGGCTTGCGTATATTGCCTTCAACGAACGGCATTCGTAGAACATCTTTTGAAAATTCTTCACTTTCTGAGTGTTGAAACTTGAGAGGTCGAGATACCCCAGGCTTGTGCAAAACTCAAACATGCTTCTCATGTCTTCCACGTTAGATGTGTTCAGACCTTTGAGATAGACCGTTTTCAGCGACGAGCAATTGCAGAACATATAGCTCATGTTTTTAACATACGGTGAGTACATGTATGTGAGGTCTACCGATTTCAATTTTGAGCATCCTGCAAACATGTATGCATGTCGCTCACGTTTGACGTGTTCAGATTCTTGATGCCCTTTATTTCTGTCAGCTGATAAAAGCCATTAAACCAAGATCTACAGGTGGTGGGGCTTGCAGAAGCAAAGCTCTTGTCAAAAACAACCGTTGTGACATTTTTCTTTATTTCGTCCTTGTTTGACCAGTTAGGTACATACGTTTTGCTGTTAAGCGTGAAACACTGCTTGTTGTCAATGGGCGGTTGCTCCCCATATTTGAAGGTCATGGTCTTGGCATCGCTGTCGAACACGACGTATGGTCCGACGGCGGCAAAGGCACCTATAGCCCCTGCAAAAAGGAACGCCATTATCACAACAAGACGGGCCAGAAGCCCGTGAGTGATGTTTTTTTGAGTTGATTCCATCTTTTTCATTTTTTTTATTTAGAGGTTTTTAATTTTGCTACAAAGAAAGTCGTAATAATAGGCAAATTTAAAAAAAGTAAAATGAAAAAGGTGTCGCATTCCCTCAGAAAGGTGTCGCATTCCTATAAAAAAGGTGTCGCATTGGTAGGAATGCGACACCTTAAAACGGCCTTTATAAACATTTTTTATTTTTGTTCCTACTGTTTTTTTAACCACAATGAGCTTTCGCTTTCTTTCTTGCGTTTGTTTTAAAGACAATAGAGACAATGGAGACAATTTTTTTTCTTATAGAAATTTTTGTTATAAGACAATAGGGACATTCTTTTATGTGTTATGGAAAAACAAAACCAGCACATAAAAATTGTCTCTATTGTCTCTATTGTCTTTAAAAACCACGCTTTGCTCGCTATTGTCTTTAAAAACCGCGCAAGGAAGCGTTGTCTCTGCTTTTATTGTCTTAAAGAAAGACGTTATTGTCTTTATTTGTAAAAGCGCATGACATCGTCCACGATGCTCGACGGCACCTTGGCGCTTATGTCGCGCCCCGCCCTCACATCCTCTCTCACCTCGGTGCTGCTGATGTTGTAAAGCGGCGTGTCGACGAGGCGCACGGTGGGGGGCAGGGTGGAGCTGTCGACGGTGCTGCCCTGTCGCGGATAGATCACGATGGGGTAGTGGGCAATGATGTCGGCGGCATGATACCAGCGGTCGAAGCACGCCCAGTTGTCGGCGCCGATGATGAGCGTGAACTCGCGGTCGGGGTAGCGGGCAGAGAGGCTTTGCAGCGTGTGCCACATATATGAGGGGCGGGGCAGGGCAAACTCATAGTTGCTTGCCACCAGTTCTGGGTATGGCTCAAGCGCACGGCGCGTCATGTCGAGGCGCTTCCGGTCGTCGAGCAACGATGCTTGTGCCTTCAACGGGTTTTGTGGCGACACCACAAACCAGATCTCGTCGAACCCCGCCAGCTGTCGCAGCTCGTGCGCCAGGGCTATGTGGCCATTGTGGACGGGGTTGAACGACCCGCCGTAAATGCCGGTCTTTATCATCGCTCTTTTGTTACTTTCCTAAAAGAAACTCCTTGACGATGGCGAGCGTCTCCTCCTTGGCCTTCTCCAGGTCGTCGTTCACCACGATGCGGTCAAACTTGGGAGCGAAGGTCAGCTCATAGGCGGCGCGTGCTATGCGGTCGTTGATGACCTCGGGCGTGTCGGTGGCGCGACCCTCAAGACGGCGGCGCAGCTCCTCTATAGACGGCGGCTGGATGAAGATGCTCAGGGCGCGGTCGCCATAAAACTGCTTGATGTTGCAGCCGCCCTTCACGTCGAGGTCGAACACCACGTTCTCGCCCTTGGCGAGCTGGTTCTCAACCTGCTGCTTCAGCGTGCCGTAGAAGCGGTCCTTGTAGACCTCCTCATACTCAAGAAACTCGTCGTTGGCAATGCGCTGGCGAAACTCCTCGGCCGAGAGGAAGAAATATTCGACACCGTTCTGCTCCGTGCCGCGAGGCGCACGGCTGGTGCAAGAGATAGAGAACGCGAGGTGCAGCTCCTCGTGCTGCATCAGCCAGTTTATGATGGTGCTCTTTCCGCTTCCGCTGGGAGCCGAAAAGATAAGAAGTTTTTTGTCCATTGTGAAAAGTGTTAAAGTGCGTTGAGAACCTGTTCCTTAATCTGCTCCAGCTCGTCCTTCATCTTGACCACGATGTTCTGCATCTCGGCCTGGTTGCTCTTTGAGCCTGTGGTGTTGATCTCGCGGCCCATCTCCTGAGCGATGAATCCGAGCTTCTTGCCCTGTCCTGCCGGCTCGTCCATGGTCTCGCGGAAATAGCGCAGGTGGTTGGCGAGGCGTTGCTTCTCCTCGTTGATGTCGAGCTTCTCGATATAATAGATCAGCTCCTGCTCCAGGCGGTTCTTGTCATACTCGACATCGGGTATAGACTTGAGACCGTCCACTATGCGTGCGCGGATCTTCTCCACGCGTGCCTTCTCCCACGGCTCTATGCTGTGGAGGAGCTGCTCAATGTTGTCGATCTTCTCGCCAAACTTCTTCTGAAGGGCGGCACCCTCCTGTGTTCTGAACTCCACGAGCTTGTCGACCGCCTCGTTCACGGCTTGGCGTGCCACATCCCACTCTTCGTCGTCGAGCACCTCTGTCTCTGTGCGTGTGGTCACGTCGGGCATGCGGAGAAGCAGCGTGAACCAGTCGGCGGGTGCGGGTATGCCCGTCTTCTCTGCTATCTCGCTGATCTGGCGGTAGTAGTTGGCAACGAGGGCTGCGTTTATGGGTGCAGCGTCTACCGATGCGTCTTTCTCTACCCAGATGGCAAAGTCGACCTTGCCTCTCACCACCTTCTTGGTGATGATCTGTCTGATCTCCATCTCCTTCTCGCGGTAGATGGGCGCGATGCGTGTTGAGAGGTCGAGCGCCTTGCTGTTCAGCGACTTCACCTCAACGTTGATTTTCTTTCCTTTGTAGGCCACGACCGTCTTGCCGTAGCCCGTCATCGACTGTATCATAACTTTCTGTTGATTTTATGGGCTTCTCGCCCGTTGTTAAGATTACGGTCTGCAAACCTACAGCTTGTCGGCATTCTAATGCTGCGGGAGGTTTGAAGACTTGGTGGTGCAAAAGTACACTTTTATTATGAGAAAAACAAACGGTGACACAAAAAATGTTTGTGCCACCGTTGGTTATCGATGTGTGCTTAAACCCAAATCGGTCATTAGGCCGTTTTCTGTATTAACGACCGATTTGGGTTAAAATCAGAAATGCAGCTTTGCGCCGACGCTAAGCTTCAGTTCGCCCTCGGCTGGGTGTTGTGTCCACTGCTCTATCTTCTTGCTGTAGACATTAGCCGACGGCTCCACATAAAGTTCGAGGTTGTTGCTCACGCGCCATCCTGCCTGAATGGCGGCATGCACGCCGGCAGCCACCTTTGTGTCTTGGTCCTTGCGCGAGGCAATGCCCAAGGTGGGGCCCACGATAGCTGTGGCTTGGAACACATCGTCTGTTGTGGGCAGCCCCGTCACGGCAGCCTTGGCGTCGAGCATGTAGGCGGCGGTAACCGATGTGATGTTCTGGTTGCCTTTGCCACGACGCTGCACCACCGAGTTGGACACCTCGCCATAGACGCCGTGCAAGCCGCTGAGCCAGTGGCCGTAGCCTAAGGTGGTGACCATTTGCAGCTTGCGCCCGAAGGGCGACATTTGCGGATAGTTGGCTGTGAACAGGCTCGTTCCTGCGCTCACCGTTACGAAGTTGCGCTGGTCGGGTGTCTCTATGGGGTCGCGGCGTGCGGGTCGCCGCATGGCATATTCTACACCGAGCATGGCCTGAGGCATGCAGCGGTCGCGCTGTCCTAAAAACTCGGAGCCGAGCATATATTCCATCTGCAACTCGCCCACCATGCTGACGTTGCTGCCGAGGTTGAGGCGCAGCTGTCCGCCCGCGTGGATGTCGGGGGCAAAGCGCGTCTTCTGTTGGGCGTAGTCGACGCCCGCGTTGGCACCTGCCAGAAGCACCACCGAGAGCACACGGTCGGGGTCATAGCCGTAGCTATGTGCAGTGAGGTCGGCGAGCCAGTCGGCACCAAGGGTTGCCTTCGTCCATCTATAGCCTGCTTTTTTGCGACCAATCATGCCACCCATGGAGGCACGCCATCCGTTGGCTCCAAACCAGTGGGTGTAGCCCAGACGGAAGGCCGGCATATATTTGACTGCGCTGTTCAATGTCCTTAAGTGGTTGCTCACGCCGAAGGCTCCGCCAATGGTGCTGTAAGGAGCGTATGTGTCGTTGCCCACGCCCTTTGACGAGAGCCGTTTGGCATAGTGGTATGTCATTCCGACCAAGAGCGATGGCATGAGGTCAAAATGTTTGTTTGACGACACGAAGGGGGCAAAGTCTTTGTCATACAGGTCGGCTCGTGGCTCGATGGTGATGGCGAAGGCATCGCTCAAGCGGAAGTTGGCTTGCAAGCCTGCTCCCACGCCCCACGAGTTGTGGTAAGGAATGTCGGGCTCACGGTCCACATGTGTGAAGCTTCCTCCCACGACAGCGTTAAGCCAGAACGAGCGGTAAGGGTTTACGCCGATGAAGGCGTTGTGGAGGTTCAGCATGTAGTCGGCCTGTAGCCCCACCGCCTTCACGCGGTGAGCATCGTTCTGCTTGAACGTTATGGCGTTGGCACCTAGACGCACGGCGTTGTAGGGGTTGAACCATTTGCCTACAGCCACCATGAGGCGCTCGCCCATGTTGTGTTGCCATGTGCGGGGATGACAGTTGAACATGAACAACGGGCCTGCCGTAGCAGAGAGGAACAGTCCGTTGGCGGGCGATGCCACAGCCAGCGAGTCGGCCACGTTGCGGCGTGTGCCAGGCTCTGGCAGACGGTAACCGAAGCCAATGTTGGCTGTGAGGACGGGGCGGTAGCCGTGCCATGAGAAACTTTGCGTTGCGTCGTCATCGATCAGCGTCATGCGTGGCTCCATGTAGAAATAGGTGCTTCGTGATAGCGCCAACTGTCCGCGCAAGCCAAGATGTGCGCCAATGCCTTGCTCAGAGTGGCCTTCCTGTCGCGAGTAGGCATAGTCGAGGCCCGCTATGCCGTAGACCTCAAACCGTTTCGGCGTGTAATGGACGCCGGGCTGTGCCAGAGCTGTGATGTTGAGCATGTAGTCGAGAGCCAGCGCCATATATTTTGTCCTTAAGGCCTGCTTCTGCCACACTCCGCTGCTAAGATTCATACGCAGACCGTGCTCAGGCGTGATCCAGTCGCCGATGTTCAGCTCGCCCTGCAAACCCACTTTCATATCATGTCCTCCAAGCACGTTTATGCCGGCTCCGGCATCGAGGAACAGGTGGTCGAAGGGTCGTTTGTTGTCATAATATTTTGTGACGCGCGGGCGTTGTAACATATAGTTGAGTGCTCCGCCCGGCACCTGTGCCTGTGCTCCCATGGTCATGGTGAGCGCCAAGGCCGCCATCAACGCCTTTGCCTTGTATGGTGTTGAGGCTTTTTTGCTTGATGATGCGTTACATGCGACATGTAGCGCGAGGGTTATGTCTTTAATCATTTGTTCACTCTTTTTCGATAAGCAAATCGCACACGTCACCGTCGACGGCAGCAGTGCGCTTGAGGTCCGGATTCATCTCAAACGCCTTCTTCAGGGCGTTGTAAGCCTCGACGGGGTCGTTGAGGCGGTTGAGGCAGACGGCACGCAGATAGTAGGAGAGCGCCTCGTTCTCGGGTAGCTGTCGGCTGAGCTTGAACGCCTCGTCGTTGCGCTTCATGGCGAGGAGCATGACGACCTCGTTTCTGAGGCCTGTCTTCGCAACGGTGTCGAAATGGCCCTCGTAACGACCGTTGAGCACGGCGTTGACGGCGAGCAGCAGCTTGTTGTCGTCGTTGTCCTTGACAAACTGGGCTATGGAGTCGGCCTCGCTGTAGAGACCAGAACTGAGGAGAGCCACCATCTGGTTGGTGTTGACCTCTTGCGGTGCTCTGCTGCCGGCGAAGGGACGCAGCAGGTCGGGGTCGGGAGCCTGACGGTCGATGAGCACGCGCTCAAGGTCGTTGGCGGCAGCCATGAACGACGGGTATACCTCAAGAGCCTGACGCAGAATTTTCTCGCGACGTGTCACGTCGTCCTCGGCGTTATAGAGCTTGTAAAACTCGAAGCGTGTGAGCTGACGGTAGTCTTTCTCATAAAGCTCGCTTATCTCATCGGCGGTGAGCTGACGGAAGATGGCGTAGTGCATGGTATATTCCACGCGGCGCAGCCTGGGCAGATATTCTTTCTCGATGAGACTCTTGTAAGAGGGCAGGCGCAGGATGGCATACCACTGTCGATGAATGTCGTTGGGTATGCGTGAAATGATGTTGTCGACCTGCTGTGCCTCCTCCTCGTGGCCGTCGGCACGCAAGAGGCGTGACACCTCAGCCCATCCTGCCACGTTGGCTTTAGACGAGAACGTCATGTCGTGGCGCAGGTTCTCGGGCACCACGCCGCGCATGTGGCTCAGCACAGCGTTTATGCGCTTCTGTGCGAGCTTGAGGTTCCAGGCATATTTGCCATCGGGCGACGAGCAGCCTGTCATGTCGAGCGACTGAAGCGTGGCGTCTTTCTGTTGCGCTATGAGGTCTATCTGCTGACGCAGCTTCTCCACCTCTGCCGCGTTCTGCGGGTCGTCGGCGTTGAACGTCCATTTGCCTATGGGGAAGCGCAGCTTCACCTCGCCCTTGCTGTCGCGCATCTGCGTCTCGGGCTTCGGCAAGAAATAGGGGTCGGTGATGGGGCGTGTCGCAAATCTGTAGTCGAGCCATCGCAAGGGGTTAATGGTGCCTCGCGCTATGATGGTGGTGTCGCGGTAGAGAATGCGGTTGTAGTTTTCTATCGCCATGTACACATCGCATGAGAATTCGTCCTTGACGTGCTCCACATATATAGAGTCGGCATATCCAATGATGTCGTTGGTGCGTCCCTTCTCGCGTGTCTGCTTGCTTTTCACGGTGACATAGCGCGCTAGCGGGTCGCCGGCGGTGGTGTCGGCCATGTTGAAACTGTAGAGACGGTCTTGCGTGCGGTTATACTCGCGTGCGTCGTAGACCATGGGGCGCATGGCTTTCAGTTCGCCGCGTGTCGCGTTGTTAAGGACAGGCTGCACCACCAGTCGGGTGTTATGGCTGAACATCTCGCGAGGCACACGCACACGGGTGCGCACATGGAAGTAGTTGCCTTTAACCTCTATGTCTGTGGGTTCGGGCATGATGCGGTCTGTGATGCGCTTTGTCTGCACCACCACCTCGCCGAGGTTGATGTCGTCTTCTTCAAGCGTGAGCTCCACATATTTCTGGTTCTTTACCTTCAGCGTCTGTGGTTTTATGCCCACCATGCTGAACTTCAGTGTTGTGCCCGTTCTCACGTTAAAGGCAAATCGTCCGTCAAGGTCGGTTGTTGCCATGGCACGTTTGGTTGCGGCGTCGGTGATGTTGACGCCCACCAACGGCTCGTTGTCGGTTTTCAACAGTACCTTTCCTGTGAGGCGTATGATGTCTTGGGCGCTTGCCGTAGACGGGCATAACGTGCATGCTGCAATGGCGAGCATGACGCTAAGCACGAGGCGTGGCAGGTGCATGAGGCTACGAGCCGGCAGCAAGTGCTTGCTACGTTGTGTGATGTTGTAAAAAAATGAATGGTTCGTCATGATTGATGATTCTTTGCTTCTTTCGCTTTCGAAAGGTCTTGCGTTTTCCGAAAGGTCTTCTGCATTTTGAAAAACTTCTGTTCTCCTGAACATCTTCTGTTTTTCTTAAAGTTCCTACTGATTTTTCCGAAAGTCCTTCTATTTAATAATGTAGACCAATGTCACGCCTGCCTTGAGTGGTGCGAAGACCCACTGGCGGCGGTTGGGTGTTTCGGGTGCTGTCTCCTTCGTTTCGTCGTAACGCTTCTCGCGCAGATGCAATGCTCCTGCACCGATAGAGGTTTCAAGGCTCCATCGCTTGCCGAGCACGAAACTGTAGCCGTAGGTCAAGCCACCGCCAAAGGCGTCGCCTGTGTGACGGGTGTCGTTAAGAAGAATGTTGTAGTTGGCGGCAGTGCCGATAATGCCCATGAAATGTCCTGCCTGTGGACGTGCGCTGAACCAATAGCGCATCTCTACGTTGCCCATCTCTCCGCGCGAGTTGAGGTCGCTAACCTTTAGACGGTTATATGCCGCGTCGAGGTTGAGCGTGATATGACGGTTCAGTCGAAACTCCAAACCGAAGTTGGGTGTCGCTGTGGCCCAGTATAAGACGTTCGTTTTCAGACCAATGCGTTGCGCGTGAGCTGTTGTGCCTATTGCTGCGAGGCTCATGGTGAGCAATGTTGTGGCCAGGATGCGGTGTGTGCGCGTCATGATAGGGCGAATGTTTTTTAAGCCCGTTTTGAACATAAAAATAAGTTTTTTTTATAAAAATTCGTTTCTTTTCTGATGGCTCGTTTAGCCTTTCTTTATCGCAGTGTTTTTATTTTGGACACAAAAGTAATTAAAAAAAAGATAAGGAGGTTACGAAAAATGTGAAATTTGGATTAAAATGTAGGAAAATGCTATTATATGATAAAAATTTTGGGCTAAACGGCGAAAAAGATGGGGTGAAAGAAGAAGGAAGAAAAAAAGGACAGCGGAAAAATGAAGTCGCGCTTCGCGCTCGTTGTTTTTAAGAATTAATGTTCCCAAAAAGCAAACGGGCGCGGAGCGCGACGTGAAATAAAAACGTTTGGGCGTGTCGTTACAGCAGCTCGGGGAGCTGGAACAGTTTTGTGGAGTTGCTGCCCTTCACAAGGATTGTTCTGCCCACTGGCTGGTCTTCAGCGATGGCGGCCTTCACCTCGTCCACATCGTGGAACGTGCGGAACGGAGGGTTCACGGCTTCAAACTCGCTGCCCACGAGCCACACCTCCTCAAAGCCCGTGGCCTCAAGGAAGCTCACCACCTTCTGGTGCTCCTCACGGCTGACGTCGCCCAGCTCACCCATCATGCCGAGGATGCACATCTTGTGGTCGGCACGCATGTCGCGGAAGTTTTCGAGCGCCGCCTTCATGCTTGTGGGGTTGGCGTTGTAGGCATCGACGATGAGGCGGTTATGGGCTGTCACCACCAGCTCCGAGCGGTTGTTGCTCGGCACATAAGAGGTGAGGGCGTGGCACACCTGCTCCTCGCTCACGCCAAACCACAGGCCGATGGTGGCTGCTGCCAACATGTTGTAGATGTTATAAGAGCCTATGAGGTGGGTGTGGACGGTGTGCATGGGGCCGTCGAGGTGACGCCACTCGAAGTTGAGGAACGGCGCACACTCTGTGACCTGTCCGTAGACGTAGAGGTCGGGCGAGGCTTTGCAGCCGTAGCGCACGAGCTTGAGGTCGTGGGCGATGCCGAGCAGATGGTCGTTGTCGTTGTGTATGAACACCACGCTGTCGGGGCGTGTGCGCAAGAAGTCGTAGAGCTCGCCCTTGGTCTTTACCACCCCTTCGAAGGAGCCGAAGCCCTGAAGGTGAGCACGTCCCACGTTGGTGATGATGCCACAGTCGGGTTCCACGATGTCGACAAGAGTCTTGATGTCGCCGGGATGGCTTGCGCCCATCTCCACGACAGCGATCTCATGGTCCTTGGTGAGGCGCAGCAAGGTCTTGGGCACGCCGATGTCGTTGTTGAAGTTGCCTTGCGTGAAGAGCACGTTGTAACGCTCGCCCAGGACGGCAGCAAGCAACTCCTTGGTTGTGGTCTTGCCGTTGGTGCCTGTGATGCCTATGATCTTTGTGCCGAGGGTGCGGCGGTGATGCAAGGCAAGCTGCTGCAAGGTGTGCAGACAGTTGTCGGTGAGGATGAAGCGCTGGTCGCCCTCAACGGCATATTCGGCCTCGTCGACCACCGCATAGGCGCAGCCCTTGTCAAGAGCTGCTGCTGCAAACTTGTTGCCGTCGAACGATTCGCCCTTGAGCGCGAAGAAGATGCTTCCTTCGGGACAGTCGCGACTGTCGGTTGTGACAACGGGGTGTTGCTGGAAAATTTTGTAAAGCTCTGTTATGTCCATTGCTTTTCTGTTTTTTTTGTTTCGTTCTTTCTCTGTTTCGTTCTTTCTCTGTTCTTGCTCTGTCTACGCTTCGTCTGTCGTTGCGCGTTTTGGCTTAACTGCTGCAAAGTTAAGCTAAAGTTGCGAAACTGATAATAATTAAACTCCGTTTTTTTGATAAAATCAAAATAATATGCTTATTTTTGCATGCGCAATAATTTTTTTTGAGCTAAACAACAGGAAAGAAAATGAATCATAACACGATAAACGTCCGCGGACGACTCATAGACCTCTCAACGCCCAAGGTGATGGGCATTCTTAACGCCACACCCGACTCGTTCTACAGCGGTAGCCGTAAACAGACGGAGCGTGAGATTGCTGAACGCGCCAACCAGATCATGGCTGAGGGTGGCACCTTTATTGACGTGGGGGCGTTCTCTACACGTCCCGGTGCCGTGGAGGTGAGCGAGGAGGAGGAGACGGAACGTCTGAAACGGGCCATCGCCATCGTGCGCCGCGAGCAGCCCGATGCCCCGATCTCTGTAGACACCTACCGCCCGCTGGTGGCACGCCGCTGCATTGAGGAGTTTGGCGCTGACATCATCAACGATGTGTCGGAGGGCGGCATCACGGGCATCGTGAACACGCCCATACATGAGCAGGGCGACATGTTCAAGACGGTGGGCGAGCTGAAGGTGCCTTACATCCTCATGTCGGTGAAGAGCAACATGCACGACATGCTCAAAGCCTTTGCCGAAGAGGTGCAGACGCTGCGCGACTATGGCGCTAAGGACATTATTCTCGACCCCGGCTATGGCTTCGGCAAGACGCTCGACGAAAACTATGAGATCCTGTCGGAGGCCGAACGTCTGCTCACCCTTGAGCTGCCTGTGCTCGTGGGGGTGTCGCGCAAGAGCATGATCTTCAAACTGATAGGCGGAGACCCCACAACGTCGCTCAACGGCACAACGGTGCTCAACACCATTTCGCTGATGAAGGGAGCGGCGATATTGAGGGTGCACGATGTGAGGGAGGCGTGGGAGTGTGTGAAGTTAAAGCCCCACCCCCGCGCCGCGCAAAGCGCGGCTTCCCCCTCCCCTTATGGAG
>OQVS01002153.1_pt1 | contig 12836 bp, 10 predicted proteins | sample 1691601 | NCBI WGS metagenome assembly OQVS01 (sample SAMN03418268, study PRJEB22391) | human gut metagenome | biome: human-gut; feature: organic feature; material: feces | host: Homo sapiens | place: Tanzania | collected 2013-01 | reverse complement strand
TTTCAGCTCGTCATTCATTCCTTGACCTCCACAAGCCGCAGGATAAAAAAGGCAAAAAACGTGAGGCACATCGCTAAATAGAGAATGCCAAGGATCAAGTCGGTTTTTCTCTTTAGCCTGGCATACTTTACAAGAGTGTGGGTGGTAAGGATGCTGAAATAAACAACCCACGGACTTAGAAAGTATGTTTTTGTGAAGATACGAAAGATAAGAGTGAGAACAACGCAGACCGTAGCACCGACACGTCCGGCAATGTTTCCTGCCTGCGCGGTCACTTCCATTTCTGCTAAATCTCTATTTTTGTTTTCTCTGCGGCTGCTTTCCAAAATCTTCTCTTTATTCATTGAACAGAACGCCCCTTTCCAAGTTTTCTTGTCATTATTATATCGTTGCCAAGTAAACTTGTCAAGCACAATTATCTTACCGTCCGGCGTCTTTTCCATGAACGCCGCACTTTTTCGCTGCCTCGCTTGCCGCCCTGCGGCGTTCTGCGCTGTATGGGGAAGGCAATGAAAAAGCGCAACCGATTTTTGTCGATTGCGCTTTGGCGTTTTTGATTATCGACCGTTCGGGGCTGTACCGCACTGTGTGCACGGTAAAAACTCGGTTAAAATCACAGAGCCGTCCTTACCGCTCATATTGATGGAATAGCTTATGGTTTCGCCGCTGTCATCGACGTAGGATACCCCGTAATACGGCAGCAGACCATAGAATGTCAGATTCAGCAGCAGCGGACGATCCGGTGACAGCTCGTCCAGAGCGTACAGCTCTTCTGTGAAAAACGATAGGCTGCTGCTCATAGAAGCCTCGATTCCCAGCACCTTGAAGTCCTTTACGGCATACTCGCAGGAAAGCAGCACCCTGGCCAACGGCTCTGCCGTACTGACGGAAACCTCGTGGTAATCGGAAAGGCCGGCCAACACATCCTCCGCCCAATGCGCCTGAACCGCCGGTTCAAACGCCTGCCGGATACGCTGCAAAGTGTGTGCTTTTTCCGTCTCTTCGGTTTCTCCGTTATACAAATCCCATGGCAGGAAGCGGTAGGGCGGGAAGCCTCCGGGTTCCCCTTTTGTCACAAAATAGGTGTACTGCTCATAGGCGCAGAGCCTGCCGTCCGCATCGAGATACATTCCGCCCGCCCACGGAATATCATCGGGAGAAGCCGTCAGAAACGCGGGTTCCCAGCAATAGACCGTGTAGCTGCCGCTTTCATCCGTAAGGACTTCTTTTTGATAAAACTGCACAACCTCATAGCCAGTGAGGATATCCGTTCGGGAGGGAGAGGCGCACTGCGCGGCCAATCGCTGCGCCCGCTGGTCAAGAATGGCCTGATGGTATTCATAAGCGTCTTTGTCTACCTGTACTTCGGTGCGGTAACCGTTGCGGATCAGCCAGTAGAGCGTTTCGTCCTCAAAGCTCATGCGATGGCTGTCTCCTTTTCCGTTGAAATAAATGCCGTTTATATGGTTTTCATCCAATCCGGCAAAGAAAACGAAGTGTTCGTCAGATGAACTGTATGCGTCAGGCCCCCCGGAGAGGTATATCTCCATCGTATAATGGTCCAATCCCTGACCGGACTGCTCACTGCGATGTTCCGCAGCGGCATTGAGGACGGAGGCCATGTCTTCGGCGTTTACATGCTCACGAGAAAAGAATGATGAGATATATTTGATTTCCGCTGCTTTTACCGATGCCATCCGTTCGACGATCCCCGCTTTTGCAGAGTCCCCGTCGGCTGGCTCGTTTGGCTTTGCGCCGCAGCCCGCTGTCAGCAGGCAGAGCGCAAGCGTCAGCACAATAATTGGCAGTTGTTTCATAAAAGTGTTCCTCCTTTCGGGCATATCATCATCTTTCACTTTGTGCGGATAAACTTATCTAATATGATTGTACCATGCAAAGCGCGAACTTTTCAATTCCTAATCTGCTACAATAGCTTTCAGCATAGCGACAAAGCCTGATTCATCGGCGGTAAAGGATTCAACATACAGCTCACAGCCGTTCAGTTCAAAAACAGCGTGGTAGCAGGTTTCGGACGTGTCCTTGTAGCGGCAGAGGTACATCTCCGTTCCATCAATTTTGGATTTTGATGCGCCGCTCTGATACCAACTGTTCAGGTATTCTCCGGCGCGGGTATTCTTGCCGATGCAAATAAGAACCTCCTGCGTCCCGTCCTCCGACGCATAGGCAAACCAGTTCAAATCGAATGTACCGTCAAAGTAAAAACCGTGCGGGTGCAACTCTCCCTGCTCCGCAAATGTTCCGATGGCGGTCAAACGGTCGGCAAGGTCGATTCCGTAGTATTCAAACATTTCCTCGCTGCTTTTCCTGATGAGCGTATCTTCGCTCAAATTGGGAAGCAGCATCTGCGGCAGCTCTGCAACCTCATTCACATTGATAACGTCCGCAGTCTTGTCAACAACGGCACTGCCCGGATTGGTCGGGTCGTCAACAACGTTGCCGTTCGGGTTGTTGGGGCTTGTGATGCCATGCTGACCCAGAAAGTTTGGCAAAGCATAGATTGCAGCGGCAAGCATGACAACAAGGCAGGCAGCCATATAGCCGCCTTTCAACCAACTGCGCGATTTTCGCTTGCTCGCATAGTTTGCGGCTTCCTCATAATATTTGTCAGAGACCTCGTTCATCGCTTCAAAAAATCGTCTTGTGTTCATACGAATACCTTCCTTTCCATCAAGTGTTTCTTCATCTTCCGGCGGATACGGGCAAGTCGGACAGATATGTTTTTTTCGGATAAACCTACACGGTTTGCTATCTCTGCATAGGTATCAAAATAAGCATAGCGGCGCATGAAAATGATGCGATTCTCCACACTTAGCGTATCAAGAAAAGCGTCGATGATGGCGGCTAACTCCTTTGCTTCAATTTCCGCTTCCACCGTGTTTTGGGCGGGCAGATAGGCTTCCATCTCCTGCATGGCAACTTCACAGACGCTTTTCCGCTTTGCAGCCTCGTTTCGGTAAAGGAGCTTCAATGAAATGTTCCGAACGATTTTGCAGATATACGCCTGCAAGGATTGTGGCTTTGTCGGTGGTATTGTGTTCCATGCGCCTAAATAAGCGTCGTTGACGCATTCCTCCGCATCATATCTATTATTTACGATGTTGTATGAGAGCTTGTGACATATCTTGCCATATTTCGTATCCAGCTCTCGGATTGCCTGCTGGTCACGCTCAAAAAACAACTCAATGATTCTTGTATCTTCCATCATCCGCACTTCCTCCTTTCCGGCTTCACTATATAAGTACGGTTTTAGAGCGAAAAACTACAGGTTGCGCGTGTTTTTTTAAAAATTATAGCAGATTTTTGTGAACGCTTCTACCCATGCCGTTTACGCTGTTTTTCTTCGCCGCTTCACTTGCTACCCTCCGGCGTTCCTCGCTGTATGGGGCGGTCAGACGGAAAGAGAACCGCCCCTTGCGGATTTCAAACTCCATGCAGCCCGTGTCCGGGTCTGCGTCGGTCTGGCGGCACTCGCCGGGGTAAGCTGCGGCGTAGGCGGTCAGCCTGTTCTTGAGGGCGGTGTTGTGGGTGCGGATAAAGGGCTGTAATTTTGCTATATCTTATCTCCACAGAAAGCGGTGTATATTTCAAATCTTTCTACTTGTTGCAAGAGAGTACCACATGGTATAATAAAAACAGCTATAACTGGGAGTTCAAACTATGTTGATTTATTTACAGATGCTGGAATCTCCAGAGGAGAAGTCAATATTGGAGCAGATATATCTGGAGTACCGTGGTCTCATGTATCATGTGGCCTACGAAATTTTACATAACGAGCAAGATGCCGAGGACGCTGTCCATCACGCTTTTGTAAAGATAGCAGAGAATATTAAAAAAATTACTGATCCAGTGTGTCCAAAAACGCATAGCTATGTCGTTACAATAGTTGAACACCAAGCAATAGATCAGTATAGGCGGTTACAAAAACACCCTTCTGTCGAACTGATCGAGGAAATTCAAGGCACAAATGCTCATTATGAAGGGGATAACGATTTGACAAAATGCATTTTGAAATTGCCTGCAAGGTATCGAGAAATGATTTTGCTGCGTTATCATCATGGGTACACTGTTAGAGAAATCGCAAAGGTGTTGGGGCTGTCGTTGCCGACCGCAATTAAATTGGATCAACGGGCCAAAAGCAGATTGAAAAAAATGTGTGAAGAGGAGGGAATCCTGTGATAAGCGAGGAAATGATAAAAAATGCAGCAACTGAAGCAGATCAGGCAATCAGGGATTCGCTTCCTGCTCCGGCAAAATGTGAGCATAAGTTTTCTCCATTGTTTCAAAGAAAAATGTGCCGATCCTTCCGTATGGTAAAACATCCTGTGATTTATAAACTGCCCCGATATGCAGCCTGTTTCGTTCTTGCGGCAGCTCTTGCCAGCGGTACATGGCTGACTGCGAATGCTGAAGCACGAACTGCTTTTTTTGCATGGATGCGAGAGCAGTACGAGGCTTTTGTTGAGTACAGATTTACTGGTGAGGCATCTCAAGAAAATGAATCTGCAGATTATGAATTGACATGGTTGCCTGAAGGGTTCTCTCTACAAAAAGAGCAGAACCTTGACGGCGGCACATATCTAACCTATACCGATGATTCAGGACAGCGTATTATATTTTCCTGTTTGAAGGGTGATGATGCAGCAAGCCTGTTTGTTACATCCGACTATGCGGAGGTTCAGTCGACTCAAGTCGGAGATATCTGCGCAGATTTCTATCAAGCCGACGGAGAAGCATCCTCCAATATGCTTGTCTGGTCATCAGCAGAAAATGATCTCGTTTTTTATATTATGGCAGACATTCCCGAGTCTACTATGATAAAAATGGCAGAAGGTGTCCAAAAAAAATAATTCTAAAAAAACCGAATCCAACTGTCCAAAATGACCTCCTTTATTCGTTTACAGGGTATAAGCGAATAAAGGAGGTCATCCCTTTGAAAAAACATTTCTTCCCCATCATGTGTGCATTCCTCGTGCTACTCTCATCTACTGCCCATGCAGCAACGAGAGCAGCAGCGGTTGTTCCCCGTATCTCTTTTAATGGAACAACTGCCTCCTGTACGGTGTTTGTTGCTGCGGACCGACCGACTGATGACATTGAAGCTGTAATAAAGTTATGGCAAGGAAGTAAGTGTATCGAAACTTGGGAAGCATCTTCTGTTGGAGATCTTGCCTTTAGTGGCACAGCAACGGTGTCGAGGGGAAAAACCTATCAATTAACAGTCGATGTTACCCTTGAAGGCAAGGCACAGCCAAGATTTTCTGTCGAAGGAACTTGTCCATAATACGGTGTATCACTGTAATTGAACAAATATGTGGAGACATCTTTTTACCGGAAAGGAGTTGATACCGATGTTTTCTTTTTTGATGACAGGATTTAGATGATTTGTCGCCTTAATAGAAAGGAAGGTTTGATATGAAAAAACTGTTTTCTTTGTTGTTGGTCTGCGCTTTGGCCTTTACCATGAGCGTTTCTGCATTCGCAGCCGAGGGCGCACCCTCTACGGAAAAAGAACCCCCGGCACAAACTGAAGTGGATGCAACTACACGTGCAGCAGATATCCCCACCGAGTCCGCTGCGTTGCCCTATTATGCAACGGTGGTTAATCTATGTGAAGGTTGCGGTACATACACCAGGTACTACTTTAATACCACCTCTGGCAAGTTGACGATTGGCGGAACGCTGAACAGCAGCGGCGACGAAAACAATAAATCTCGAAACGCCAAGATTGAACTGTATGAGGTCAACAAAAGCGGTGCCATTGACTCCTATACTGTATCGCAGTTCACCGAATCGACATCTTTGAGCCATACATTCAGAAACCTGAGCGCGAACAAGAACTACTATATCCGTATTGTTAATACAACTGGTTGGGGCGGCCCCTTCACAGACCTGTGGTTGGGCGGAACTGTGAGTATCAGCCAATAAAATATATAACCGGTTGGGGGTGTCCTAAACAGGGCATCCCCTACCGGGGGATTATGGGGGATGGGACATGACAAGTTTGATACAATATGTGAGCAGAATATTAATTATTTCACTTCCGGCAGTAGTTGTCTTTCTGTGCTTTATGCCATACCGCATGAGGGCACTGAAGGCCATGAATCTGCACTCTGGATGGCAACGCGAGATTGGCTTAATTCTATTTGTTGTATCTATTTTCGGTATCTTGGCTCTGACATTGTGGCCTACATATATTTGGGAAGATTCTCCTGGTATTTGGGGAGATATCCGCATTCTAATTGACCGCCCTGCTTGGAAATCCAGTTTAAGCGTAGTTCCATTCTCTGTATTCAAAGATTATTTTGAGGATTTATTGAAAAGTCCAGTGTACTTTTTTGTGACGCTCATTAACTTCTTTGGCAATTTGGCTATGTTTATCCCAATTGGATTTTTTTCCGCCCTTTTATTCCGAAATGCCACATTGAAACGATCTGCAATCATCGGTTTTGGAATGTCAACTTTTATAGAGTTTGCACAGTATTTCATTATGCGCAACACCGCTGTTGACGATATTATTTTGAACACACTTGGGGCAATATGCGGTTATTGGGTGTACCGTTTACTACGAAAGATGTTTCCAGGTTTCTCCCGCAAATTTATATGCAATATCACGCAAGTACCCAGGAATTGATCCTATACTTTTTAGCCGCTTTTGGCGGTTTTCTCTCGATTTTGATTCCTTTTCTAACATCTTGTGCCCGCATCCCCCATGTGTTCCGCACCTGTCTGTGGCATTTTATGTGGTCAAAGGCAAAGCCTCGCCGGAGCAATTCCGGCGGGGCTTTGCGGTATTCTCGGCAGTCCTCTTTTCCACTCGATGAACAACATGAAAACCGCGCCGAGGCCACCCCATGAGGTGGGATGCCATAATCAAAGAAAACAGCCAGCACGGCGTGAGATCTTCCGGGAAGATCGAAGCTGGAGAAAAGACGGGTGTGGCGTGTAAAGAATGCCCCCATATCATACAATAACCCTAAAGCTATGATACGGAGGATAATTTCATGAACGAGCTGCAAGCCTTTGAAAAGCACCTGCGCGAAAACGAGAAAAGCCCTGCTACGATAGAAAAATACCTGCGCGACGCCCGCGCCTTCCTGTGCTGGCTGGACGGGCGCAAGCCCACCAAGGAGCTGACCGTCTGCTACAAGGCGGGTCTGACCGAGCGATACGAGGCCGCCAGCGTCAACTCCATGCTGGCGGGGATCAACAGCTACCTGTCCTTTTCCGGCCGCGCTGACTGCCGGGTGAAGCCCCTGCGCGTCCAGCGGACGCTGTTCGGGAGCGAGGAACGGGAGCTCTCCCGCGAGGAATACGCCCGCCTTGTCCGCGCCGCGGGCGGGGCGCAGATCGGCGTTGTCATGCAGACCATCTGCGGCACGGGCATCCGCGTCTCCGAGCTGCGGCACATCACCGCCGAGGCGGTGCGGGAGGGCCGCGCCGCCGTCCGCAACAAGGGGAAAACCCGCGTGATCCTCATTCCCGCCGCGCTGCGAAAGCTCCTGCTGGGCTATATGAAAAAGGCCGGTGTCACCACCGGCAGCGTGTTCCTCTCGAAAAACAAAACGCCGCTGGACCGCAGTACGGTCTGGCGGCGCATGAAAGCCCTGTGTGAGCGGGCGGGGGTGGACCCGCGCAAGGTCTTTCCCCATTCTCTGCGGCATCTGTTCGCCCGCGTCTTTTACAGCGTGGAAAAGGACCTTCTGCGGCTTGCGGACATCCTCGGCCACGCCAGCGTGAACACCACCCGCATCTACACTATGGAAACCGGACGGCAGCACATGAAGCTGCTGGAGCGCGTCAGTCGAACACTGCTCACATAATGGCGATTCTGTTGCGGAATAGTTATAACAACCCCATATTACATCTACATCATAACAGAGACCCAGTATCATTAGCAAGAAAAATTTGAAAAACCCAGCGAAAAAAGTCAAAAAACGATAACGGCAACAAGACCGGATGAAAAAAACTTCTCTCCCGGTCTGGTTTTGTGCGCTATTTTTACCCCCTGTTCCGCCGTTTAGGGTCTACGCTGTTGGCAGCGGACACGGTGATGCAACAGAATCGCCATTCTGTTGCTGCGGAAGTGTACCGCAGGAAAAAGGGGGTGGGCGTAGGAGATGAATTAAGGAACAAAAGCATTGCAGCGACCATATTAACCGATTAGAAAGAAAACGGAGGAACAAGACCATGAGAAAAAGACTTCTCAGCATCCTGCTGCTCTGCTGCATGGTGCTGACGCTGCTGCCCACCGCCGCCTTTGCCGCCGACGGTGTGGATATTAACGATACAAACTTCCCGGATGCCAAGTTCCGGGAGTATGTCAAGGATTTTGATAAAAACGATGATGAAGTCCTTTCTGCGGACGAGATTGCCGCGGTGACAAGCATCAGCGTGTATGATCCATCCATTACATCTATTAAAGGCATTGAGTATTTTACTGCTCTGGATTATTTACATGTGACTCATCTAAATTTAACCACGCTGGATCTCAGCAAAAACACCGCATTGACAAGACTCCAGTGCAGCAACACTAAATTGACCACCTTGGATACCTCTCGTAACACGGAGCTGGTATACCTCGAATGTGAGGAAAACCCATCCTTAACCAGTCTGAATGTCAGCGAAAACACAGCACTGAAAGAGCTCCGCTGCGGCAATAACGCTTTGACTGCTTTGGATCTTACCAATAACACTGCGCTGGAAAAGTTCAGCTGTGAAAGAAATGAATTTACAACCTTAGATCTCAGCAAGAACACAAGCCTAAAATACTTCGGCTTCTTTAACAGTAAGTTGAGTTCTTTGGATCTTACCCATAATACGAATTTGGAAGAGCTCTATTTCTGCGGAAACAACTTTTCCACCATAGATGTCAGCCAAAACACAAAGCTGAAGTTTCTTCATCTCTTTGGTAACCAACTGATCACTTTGGATACCAGCAAGAATAGTAATCTACAGCGGTTGTGGGTATATACTAACCCTCTCACCTCCATGGACTTAGGGGATAGCGGCTCCACCATGGAAGTAAAATTTGATAACAACCCTTATCCCATCACAGTTTCCACCGCAACGAGAACCTTTGATCTCTCCCTGCTGACGGGCTTTAATGTGAGCAATGCCAGCGAGTGGCAGGGTGGAACAGTAGACGGGACTACTCTGACGGTCAACGAGGGCGTAGATAAGGTGACCTATACCTACGACTGCGGTGAAAGACAGGCGACGTATGGTACTCCAGCAACGACGGGAAAATTGACGATGCCATGCACCCTCCAAATCACCTGGGAGAATACAACCACCCCCTTCACCGGCACGGTGAACATCATCGGTGAGCTGAAGTACGACAAGGGGATTCACTTCGACGTGACCAACAGCAACACCAACGGCTTCGGCATGACCTGCGAGTGGTTCCGCGAAGGCGAGACGACCCCCCTCAGCAATGCCAATGGAATTAAGCTGGTGGAGGCGGACATCGGCAAGATGATCACCTGCAGGGTGAGCAGCTACAATCCGAATTTGACCGGCACGATTGAGGCAACCGTGGGACCCATTGAGAAGGCGGACGGTCCCGCCGCGCCTGTCCTCAGCCTGCGTACCAGGACGGATACGGAGATTTTAGTAACAGAAAACAGTGCCTGGGAGTATTCCATAGACAATGGGGCGACCTGGCAGAGAAGCTGCCTTTTCAAAGACCTGATTCCCGGCACGGAATACACCATCATCGCCCGTGTGAGGGAAACTGCCACCCACAAGCCCAGCGCAAACAGCGCACCCCTTACCGTTACCACGATGCATCTTACCATCTCGGATGAGTTGAAGGACAAGCTTCGCGCTGTTGCAAGTGCCTACAAGGATGAATATAACGGCATGGAGCACGAGGCGGTCATTGTGGATACCACCAGGCTGCCCACCGGCTGGCGCATCGCGGGCTACACCACTGATGAGGGAAACAGCTTCGGCAACAGCATACCAAAGATCAAGGATGCGGGCACTCTGAGTGTAGGCGTCAAGTTTTTCCACCCGGACTATATGATGAACATCACCCACTACTACACTGCCGAGGTCACGCCCAAGCCCCTGACCGCCGGCATGATTGCCGACATCCCTCCGCAGCTCTATACGGGGCAGCCTATCCATCCCACGCCGGAGATCAAGGACGGCAACACGGTCTTGGTGAAGGACAACGACTTCACCTACAGCTACGATGCCAACACTTCGCCGGAGCAGGGCGGCAAGGTGACCATCACCGGAACGGGCAATTACAAGGACACAGCCTTCAAGACCTTCACCATCGTCTCCACCATTACAGAGGATGATCTTACGGGGCTCAACATTCCCGCAAACCTTGTCACCGTCAAGTGCCAAACAACCGGCGACAGCAAGGCATACGGGAAGATCCCCGGCGGCTTTGACCTGAGCAACGCGACGCCCTACATGGAAAACGGGGTTTTGAAGGCCATCGTCCAACTCAAGTTGTCCGCTTACATTGACAAGTACGATGCGGACACCAAAAAAACACATAACTATGCAGGGCTGGAGGGCAACCTCCATCAGACCTTCACCCTGAAGTATGTCAACGACAAGTGGGAGCTGGATGGCAATTTCCCGAATGTTACCATCCTGGTCACCTGTGACGGCCAGCATCCGCAGACTCCGCCGTATCCCACGGAGGAGAATGTCAGCGGCTTGGAGCAGGTGCAGGTTCGGGTGCAGTGCAGCACGGACAGAACACAGTTCAAGAACTACGGCATCCTCCCCGGCAGTGTCTCCATTATGCCGGATGCCAACAACCCCAGTCAGGCGACCCTTACCCTTATCCCCTCGGTGTACAGCACGCAGTACAGCACCGACACGGGCATCACCCACATCGTGGATCCCAACCAAACCACGGACAATCTGAAAATTCAGATGCGCTATGACCCCGCCGTGGGGAAGTGGATGCCCGCAGGGGAGCTTACCCCTCTGGTGATCTACGTGAAGTGCAATAGCCACGACCCGCAGACTCCGCCGTATCCCACGGAGGAGAATGTCAGCGGCTTGGAGCAGGTGCAGGTTCGGGTGCAGTGCAGCACGGACAGAACACAGTTCAAGAACTACGGCATCCTCCCCGGCAGTGTCTCCATTATGCCGGATGCCAACAACCCCAGTCAGGCGACCCTTACCCTTATCCCCTCGGTGTACAGCACGCAGTACAGCACCGACACGGGCATCACCCACATCGTGGATCCCAACCAAACCACGGACAATCTGAAAATTCAGATGCGCTATAACTCTGCCGTGGGGAAGTGGATGCCCGCAGGGGAGCTTACCCCTCTGGAGGTTCTCGTGCAGTGCAATAACCACCAGGGGCAGCGGTACACCATCACTTTCAATGGCAATGGCGGCACCCCCTCCGTTACCAGCATGACTACCATTGACCAAAAGCTCCCCGAGTTGCCCACCGCCACCCACAGCGGCAGATATAGCTTTGACGGCTGGTACACCGCGGCAAGCGGCGGCACAAAGATCACGACCGCTACTGTATTCTATGAAAACACCATTGTGTACGCCCACTGGACCTACATCGGCGGCGGTGGCAGCAGTGGCGGCGGTGGCGGCTACACCTACCACACCATCAGGGCGATCTCCGGTTTGACCGGCTCTATCTCTCCCTCCGGCTGGACCTCCGTCCGTCACGGATGGGATCAGACCTTCACCATCACCCCGGACAAGGGCTACGCCGTGGCCAAGGTGCTGGTGGACGGCAAGAGCGTTGGCTCTGTGAAGTCCTACACCTTCAAGAATGTCACGACGGATCACACCATCGAGGTAGTCTTTATGAAGGCAAACGGCAATCCTCAGACCGGAGTATTCGTCGATGTAGCGGAGGGCAGCTACTATGAGGAAGCGGTCGACTGGGCGGTTGAAAACGGAATCACCACCGGCACGGGTAATAATTACTTCACGCCGGATGGCATTTGTACCCGTGCGCAGGCTGTGACGTTCCTGTGGAGAGTTGCCGGAAGCCCCACACCCAAAACAGAAGCAATGCCCTTTGAGGATGTGCTGGATGGCAGCTACTATTACGAGGCCGTCCTGTGGGCTGTGGAGAACGGTATTACCGTTGGCACGAGCGCAACGACCTTCAGCCCCGAGCTGACCTGCTCCCGCGCACATATTGTGACCTTCTTGTGGAGAGCAGCCAATTCTCCCTCTGCAAAAACGGCCAATCCCTTTACCGATGTAGCCGCGGACGCCTACTATATCGACGCTGTGCTGTGGGCGGTCAAGCATAAGATCACGGTCGGGACAACGCTATCCACCTTCAGTCCTGATGAGGGCTGCACCCGCGCACAAATCGTGACTTTTCTGTACCGTGCTCACAGCAAGTAATTAGGGATGACGTATGCACCCGCTGAAATGCTATCACCTCGCGGCAAGCGAGATGGATCTGCATAAGCTATTTCATGGAAAACCTTCAGAGCGGGCTAAGAAAGGAGATCGGGTCCTGCTTATCAGAACGATCCAATTGACAGCAGACCTAACGGTGACTTGCCCCGTAACCTTTCTAATGCTGCCAGACATTCAGTTTATCACGAAGCCCTTTGCGCTGCGCACGGCTTGGGAAGATGACAGAAGTTCTGCGGTGCTGTGCTTTCGATCATGCTCGAAAGCAGAAAGCGTTCTCTCCCTTCTGTATTCTCACGAATGATTCTATTGGCAGCAGATATCTCTTTACCCGCAACGAGCAGATGCCGGATATACTCCTGCGCAGTCATCTGCTCCCCAACAGGCAAAGGACAGCGCGGCGGACGGTCAACAACACCGGCCTCCGCGCTGTT